>Ga0208733_100700_pt1 | contig 12926 bp, 12 predicted proteins | sample SubbioR11Jul_8B1_FD_184816 | JGI IMG/M metagenome (GOLD analysis project Ga0208733, IMG submission 184816) | Serpentinite rock and fluid subsurface biosphere microbial communities from McLaughlin Reserve, California, USA - CR11Jul_8B1 (SPAdes) | ecosystem: Environmental > Terrestrial > Deep... | reverse complement strand
GCAAAATCGAATGAGATGGCCGTCTCTTCCTGTTTGAAGATTCTGGAAAAGGCCGGCTACATTGAGCGAGGATCAGACGGGGAGCATCAGGCCAGGGTGACGCTGCGTATTAAACCGGAGGAACTTCAGCGCCAGGTCGAGTGGAAGAGCAAATATCAAAAAGAGATTTTCGATTATTGTCTAAATGTCCTGGAGGGATCAAAAGACAGAACCCTTCTTGTGGACCTAAATGTGATGGCCGAGCGCCTGAATCTTTCGCCAGAGCAGTTGAGGCGGCATTTCTCTGCGCTTCATCAAGCCGGGACAATGGAATATCGTCCCCCGTTTAGAGGTCGGGGCCTGAAAATACTGTCACGTGTTCCTGTCTCAAAACTGAATATCAATTTTCAGGAGATTGAACGTCGGAGCCTTTTTGAGCGGAAGAAACTGAAGAAGATGGTCGATTACGCCTACACCGACCAGTGCTCAAGACGGTATATTCTCGAATACTTCGGCGAACGGATCACAGGCAATAGTTGTGATAACTGTTCTAACTGTCTCGATGAGGGCGAAACTCACGCATCCAGGACCTTTATTAGAAAAGAAAGGATTGTTAAGGAGAAACCTCCCAAGAAACTTCCGGAGACATTTCCTGAAGAATCGGACCTGCCCTGCCATGAAGACCTCTTTGCTTCCTTGAGGGAGATGCGCCTCAACCTTGCTCATGCATCCAACCTTCCCCCCTTCGTCATCTTTCATGATCGAACGCTCAGGGCCATCAGCCAGGGGTTGCCTCAAACAATATCCGAATTGCTTGCCATCAGAGGCTGTGGGGAGTATAAGGCATCGGCTTACGGGCAACAGACGCTTGAAGTGGTCAGAACTTATCTTAAAAACCATCCCGAGGCAAAGCCCCTACGTGAGTCTGATGGATCTGCGGCCATGCAGCCTGTGGTGAAAAAAACTACAGGGGGAAGCACGGTTGAGATCACATGGATGCTATGGGAGAAGGGAGAGACTCTAAAAGAGATTGCCCAAAAGCGGGGCCTTTCCCCATCGACGATTGCCGAACATCTTGTGCAGCTTATTGGCGAAGGCCGGCCAATCAACCTTAATCGGATTCTCTCAAAGGAACGAATCGGTCTTATTGAAGAAGCGATTGTCCGGGCCGGAAGCGAACGACTGGCTCCGATCAGGGCCCTGCTTCCCCAGGATGTCACCTATGATGAAATCCGTCTGGTTGTGGGGCAATCTATCCAGAAAACGAAAGGCGAAAATAAAAAGAGATAGAAAAGGAAGGGATCCACGTTGTAAAAAAGTTTATTGAAGGAGGGCTCACATGGTGAATGACGAATTAAGAAAAAAGACTCAAGAGACAGCCAATCAGCTGTTCGGTAAAGGGATCAAGATGGATCCCCCTTATCTGACCTGGAAGGAATTTGACAGAGACCTTGCGAACGATTTATCCCTGTTTATCACCGGAAATCTTTATTCGAGGACGGTTTTAAGTCTGCCCGAAAGGCAGATGGCTGCGTGCGCTATGCTGGCAGCGCTACGCGCCACAGATGAATTGAAACTCCACGTAAATGCAGCGTTGAATGTTGGCTGTGACCCAAGAAAAATTGCTGAGATCTTTTTCCAATTGGCCACCTATGCGGGGATGCCTGCTGTTAATGAGGCGCTTCATGTTTATCAGGATGTCCTGAGGGAAAGAGGGGAGTGGCCTATAAAATAGAAGATGTTTACAGCAAATAGTTGGTTTGGGCAACAGCCCCTCAACTTTTGGCAAAGTTTCGTTGATTGTTGAGACCTGCCCCTTTTCTCTCAAGATAACCCGCCGAATTTCTGAAAAGCTATTGCATTAAATTTTTTTTTGATGTATCCATAACGATAGAGGTTCTATCACATAGATCGGGCTCTCAAAAAGGCGGTTCAGGGATAAATGAGGTTGCATGAAGATGGCCCCGAAAAAAGGTCATATTGAAGAGAAATTTGTAAAAAAAATTTCCTCATTGTTCCCGGATCATATTGTCAAGGTCACTTTTTTCGGTTCAAGGGCCAAAGGCATTCCCAAACCCGGGTCAGATTATGACTTCGTCATTGTCCTGAGGAAAAAGGAAAGAAAGATTATTGATGGAATCTACCAGGTGGTTACAGACTTTCTGATTCAATATGGCGTTGACATCTCTCTCAAGATTTACAAAGAAAATGAATTCCTGAGGATGGCTTCCTTTCCAACTCCATTTATCGCATCCATTTTAAAAACAGGGAAAGAACTGTGGAGCCAAAAACCAAAGACTTAATCGTCATTCAAATTGAAAAGAGCAATGAAAAACTGAAGGCTGCGCGAGTTCTCCTCAAGGAAGGGTTTGTAGATGATGCCATTTCAAGGGCTTATTACTCCATGTTTCATGCAGCAAGCGCTGTTCTTTTTGCAGAAGGGATAACGGTCGAAAGCCATAGCGCCTTAAAAACCATGTTTGGCCTTCACTTCGTTAAGACCGGAAAGATAGACAAAAAATATGGCCGTTGGCTCAACAAGTTGAAAGATGAAAGGGAAAATGGGGATTATGATATATTCACCTCGTTTGATTGCAAGGATGCCGGAGATGATATAAAAGAGGCCGAGAAGTTTTTAGAAGAGATGAAGAAGTATCTTTTTCGGCAGCATGGCATCCAGTTTCCCCAAAAAACCTAAAATTGAGGTTCTTGCTTTCATCCCGCCTCCACCGCCGCATCGCCCATGCCATTTTCCATTGAAGTTCAGAGTATTGAGTGCGGAGTTTCCCCCTAATCAATATTTAACTTGACAGACAGTTTTTTCAAAGAGATTTTTCAAAACGCTAAAGTGATACCAAAATTCGATTATCAATATTTTCTTAAAGTCGTCTATCTTCTCTCTTGATTTTCTCCCTCCAGATTTCCCTCTGTCCCTTTTTATGACTTCACCTTCATCCAAAATATCTTCTGATTTCCTCACGACGTGATGTGGTAAAACCATTTTCAACTCTATCCTTACTTCGCCATCCGCTTATGGCTTTGTTTTAAAATCATCGTCAATTGAATTATGAAGGTTCGGCCCCTTTTGTGACCCCTTTTGGCCTTCTACAGTTTTGAGATGTCTACCAAAGCAAGATCCAGAAAAAAGCGGTTAAATGTTTTTGTGCTATTGCAAATAAAGAGAAAAAAATTTTAGACTATGTTTACATTGAAGTCAGAGGTCTGGAGGCGGATTGAAACGTAGCCGGCGAGGAAACATTCGCCCCCAATGAATGGGGGCGTTACAAATGCGGAGCTTAACTCATTGATAAAGATTTACATTGCGAGACATGGGGAGACGACGTGGAATGCGGAGGGAAGGATTCAGGGCTGGAGCGATCCGGGGCTGAGCCCTTTAGGCTATGCCCAGAGTTTGGCTCTGTTCGAACATCTCAAAACCCGACCCCTCGGAGCTGTATACAGCAGTGATCTCCAGCGGTCCTATCTCACCGCCCAGCCCATTGCCCGGCATCTTGGCCTTCCCATTCTAAGGCAGACCGAACTCAAAGAGATCGGTTTCGGGATTTTGGAGGGAAAGAACCTCTTTCAATTTGATGAGGAACTGAAGCAAGAATGGAACCGGTTTAAGGATGATCGGTTTTCCTACCGGATTCCAGGAGCGGAGAATTATACGGATGTGGCCAATCGGTTAACGCCTTTTATGGAGAGAATTTTACAGCAGCATGAAGGGGAAGAGATCTTGATCGTTGGCCACAGGGTTGTTAACCGGTTGCTGATCGGGATGTTTCTGGGATTCCCTCTAGAGAAGACCCTCAAGATCGAACAGACCAATGATTGTCTTTATTTGATCGAACGGAATGAAAAGATCAAAGTCTTTCATTATCTTGACGGGGAGGTTAAGGAAGGACTCCTGCTTGTGGGTAAGGAGATCAGTTTGTAGACACAAAGAAATTTAGATTCCCCTCTCCCTTGACGGGGGAGGGCGAGGGTGGGGGCGAATAGGTTCAGGTCCCCCTCCCCTTCATCCCCTCCCGCCAGGGGAGGGGAATTTTTTTGAAGTTATTTTGGGCAAAGAGAAAAAAAGGATAATAGGATATGAATCCTCAAATCCCAAACATGAAGATCCGCTGTGTGATTTATGATTGTGATGGGGTCCTTTTCGACTCTTTTGAGGCGAACACCAAATTATACAATGATTTATGCACGATGGTAGGAAGAGGCCTGCTGAGAAAAGAAGAGATGGAGTATGTCCACACCCATACGGTCTATGAGGCCATCCACTTCATTTTTGGTAAGGGAGACGAACTGGAGAAGAAGGCCCTGGAAGCGCTGAAGCAGGTCGATCTTAGAAATTACATCGTCTATCTGAAGATGGAACCCCACCTTTTTCAGGCTTTAAATGAATTGAAGGAAAATGGGATACTTCGCGCCATCAATACCAACCGCACGACATCGATGAAACATATTATGGACCGGTTCGATCTATGGCCGTTTTTCAATATGGTTGTCACCGCCCTCGACGTGAAACATCCCAAACCCCATCCTGAATCGATCGAGAAGATCCTCCAGAACTTCAATTTTAAAAAGGAGGAGGTCGTTTTTATAGGTGATTCCGAGGTGGACCAGCAGACCGCTCGTTCATCAGGTGTTCCGTTTATCGCTTATAAAAATGGAACCATCGAAGCCGATTTCCATATCGACGACCATCTCGATTTATTAAAATTTCTTCATCTTAGCAATCCTTCATGACGGAGCATCACCCTCGAACAATGAAAATGGTCTATAGGTTAGGTGACAACGTTCAGGACATCGTTTACTCAATTAGCATTCAGGACATCGTTTACAAACGCTCTTTGACAATCGAATAGCCACAGCCCGTTATATCATGAACACCCAATTCATATTTAAGGAGGTGTTCATGAAAAAGAAGATGAAACAACGGGCATCAGCAGTGCAAAGGTATCTCGCCGGAGAAAACCCAGAGATTATCTGTGCCTCACTGGGGAAAACAAAGCCCTGGCTGTACAAATGGGTGGCACGTTATACCCCTGATGATCCAGGATGTTTTGAAGATCAGTCTCGGCGACCTCTTTCCAGCCCCTACCGCACTCCTGCGGAGATCGAAAAGATCGTAGAGATGGTTCGATTGAGCCTGTACAACAAGGGCCACTTCTGCGGCAATCAGGTCATCCAATGGGAGCTGATCGATATGGAAGTCCAACCGGTTCCCTCGCTCAGCACGATTGGTCGTATCTTGCTCCGCCGAGAATTGACGCATCGTCGGACCGGAAGATACATACCGAAGGGCAAGAAATATCCCAATCTCCCGGCGCTTTTACCCAACCAAACCCATCAGGTTGATCTGGTCGGCCCTCGTTACCTTACCGGCCCGATTCGGTTCTACAGCCTGAATGCCATCGATACCGCGATCAACCGGTGCGCAATAGAGCCAATGCCCTCCAAAGCAGCCCAAAGCGTTTTGGACGCTGTTTATGCGGCTTGGCTGCGTTTGGGTATCCCGGAGAACCTTCAGGTGGACAATGAACTGGCCTTTTACGGAAGCCCGACCCATCCACGAGGCATGGGACCTCTTATTCGTCTCTGCCTGCGTTACGGCGTCAATCTCTGGTTCATTCCACCTTCCGAGCCATGGCGCAACGGTGTCGTCGAGAAGTTTAATGACCATTACCAGCAGAGGTTTCTCGACAAAGTCCCCATGTCCTCTATGTCCCAGCTTCGGCAAGAATCGTTGGCCTTCGAACACCGGCATAACAGCGCCTATCGCTACAGCAAGATCAAAGGGAAAACTCCTCTCAAGGCATTGGCTGGGATGGAGAAGAAACTGGTCTTCCCGAGCAAGAGCGATGCTCCAAGACATCCTTTGGATAAGCCGGAGGAAGGTTGCTATCATCTTGTGAGATTCATCCGAAGCGACTGCCGGCTCAACATCTTCGGTGAAATGTTCTCCGCTCCACCGGAGACCCAGTACGAATACGTTGTGGCTATTATCGATGTCAAAGAACAAAAGCTAAAGCTTTTCCTGGATACGATCCAGATCGAAGAATACGATTATCGACTACGATGACCGATGATGCTGGTCACGGCATCATAATGTACAAAGCCTCAAAGCTTCGAGTTAACGATGTCGTGACCATTTTTTGAGTAAACGATGTCCTGAACGTTGTCAGTTAGGGCAAGGAAGCCGGTTTGGTCTAAGGGCAAGGGGGGACGGCTAAAGATTTGAACAGTGACGGTTGCCCCTGAAATGGAATCGACTTTTGCGTCGAAGGTGAAAGGTTTGAGGATCGATTGGCCGATGGTCCGGCTCTTCAATTTCTTGATATCCTCCTCTGTCCAATGGAGATTATCGATTTTAGTTAATTGAACAGGAAAGATAGCAACCACTTTTTCCGTTGAATCAAAGGTATAAATGAAAAAGGTGTCATGGCAGATATCACAGACGGCCCGGCGGCTTACCAATTTTGAAAAGAAGTTCTCCTGCCGGCCTCCCAGATCGACCTTTCCGGCATAGATCGGGTCGCCATCCTTGAGGGTGATCTTCTCAATCTGAAGGACTTTTCCTCCGGACGCCTACGTTCCCGATGACCGCTCATCGATTTCGAGTGATTAAGAAAGACGGAGCTTTTTGGTGTTAACCATAAACACTCTGTTATCTACTGCTGCGGGCAAATATATAATGAGGAATAAAAAACATTTATTATAGATAATTCCATTCGTCAGCAGTGACTTCGCGGCCTAATATTTCCTCTATCTCCCGAATCATCATGCGAAGTTGAGGGATGGAATATTCTGTGTTAGAAGGAATTGCAAGACGATGTGTTTTGTAAACCAAGAACTGATGCCTTGTGCCTGAGAAAGGCCCGTCAAAACCAAGTTGTCGCAATCGATGAATGAAATCTCTGCGCCTACATGGCGTCCACTTGCTCACGGGTTGGCTCCCTGTTTAAATCAATTCCTCCTATGACTGGCAGAGGGTGTCCAAGTTTTAATCCTACAAAAATCCAGTCTTCAAGTACTGAATGCAACTCATCCTCACATTCACGCAAAGTGTTTCCAAATGCTATAACTCCTTTACATGGGGGGATCCCGCCGGCAAATGTGCCGTCTTCAAGCTTATCATAGACCGCTTGGGCCATTACCTGTTCCACATACCCACTCAGGATATACCGTATTACAGCCATAAGAAGCCTCCTTGCTCATTAACCTTTTGTAAATTATAACAGATTTAAAGCATATAATGACAAAATTTCTCAAAGTTATTTGTCGGTGCGGGCAGTCTCCTTTTTAAAAAATATTTTGAAGGTTCGACCTTCACCTCCCCCGTTGCCTGGCACTAATTTGTTGGTAGACATAAATATAAAGCAGGGACGATCAAAAGATACCCTAAAAGGTGTACGAATGCAAAGACAAAATTTGTTCATCGAACAGGAGAGGAAAAGGGAAATCTCTGCTTTGATGGGTATTCCCACTTGACAATTATCCCATTTGTGAACTACGATGGGTACATAAGCAGATAGGAGGAAACATGGGAGCGATAAACCTTACCGTTGATTCAAGAAATAGGATCTCCTTAACGAAACTCTTTCCGGATAAAAAGGTCAGTTCTGTAAGAGCTTACAAGGAGAATGAAAAGATTATTTTGGAGCCTATGGTGGAAATTCCAGCGCGAGAGGTCTGGCTTTACGAAAATGAGACCGCTTTAAAAAAGGTTAAGACAGGACTATCGCAGAAAGGGACAATTAAACGCGGTTCATTTGCAAGGCATGCAAAATAAAGCCCTATGTTTGAACTTATTTTTACTCCGCAGGCCGATGAAGATCTAATGGAGATCGAAAACAATCCCGCCCAAAAGAATATTTTAAAAGCAGTAAGAAAAACACTTGGATTTATGGAGACCAACTTGAGGCACCCTTCCTTGAACACCCACGAGTTTACTTCACTGAGAGGACCAAATGGAGAGAAGGTTTTCGAAGCCTATGCCCAACAGAGCACGCCGTCAGCATATCGGATTTTCTGGTATTATGGTCCAGGACGCAAACAAATCACCATTGTCGCCATCACGCCCCATCCATAATATTTGGTCATTCAACTTTATGTTAAACCTTTCCGCAATGATCGGATAAAATGGATTAGCTAATCAGCCAGGAGTCGGAGTAGAGGATCTGGCCCATCAGGACTCTTGTGGTTTTTACGTAATCGGCCTCTTCTTTGCTTAAGGATTTTAGGTCGATTTGATCTTTGTCCATCACGCGATAGATTAATTTTTTCAAATCCTCCCGTTTTCCTCTTGCAAAATTCTTGATTTCCTCATCGAAGGCATCGATGATGGCTGAGGACATTCCGTATCGTTCGATCATGATGAGATAGGTCTGGTTGAGGATGGGTCTTAACTTATCCGGAGCGCCGTTGGAGACATTCGAGAGTCCGCAGGTTGACTTGATCCCAGGGGCGATCTCCTGGAGGTCTTTGAACATCTTCATAAATTCGATGCAGCCCGGGACCTGAACCTGGCTCTGGGGGCTGGTGATCGGGGTGATGATGGGATCGATCCAGATATCTTCATTCGGGATGCCAAATTCCATGGCCTTTTGCATCAGTTCGGCGGCCAGCACGCCTCTTTCATTTGCGTCGCGGGGAAGACCGGAAGGTCCCCAGAGGAGGGCGACAATCCCTGCGTCATACTTTTGAGCAAGAGGGAATTTGGCCTCCATGCTTTCAGGGCGGGCCATAATCGAATTGATCACAGCCTTTCCCTTTTTATTTTTATAGACACGGAGTCCTGCCTCAATGGCTTCTGCATTGATGGTATCGAGATAGAGGGGGGTATCCACCACTTCCTGAAGGGTTTTAACGACCCACTCCATCAACTCTCCCCCGCCCTTTCTCGCAGGGCCGAGGTTGATGTCGAGATAGTCGATGCCGGCGCTGGCTTCAGCAATGGCCATCTCCTGGATGGGCTTGGGGTCCTTTTCTTTCATCGCGGTCCCGATCTTTCTAATGATCACATTAAGATTTTCACCGATGAGGATCATGGAGTCTCCTTGTCCCCCTCACCCTCGCCCTCTCCCGCCAGGGGAGAGGGAAAGAGGAGAGTGATTTCACTTTATGGTCCCATTTTAAGGAAGGCGGGGAGGTGGGCGGCCTCTCTTGGACCGACCTTAACCTTCCATTCCGGACCGAGTTCTTCTTCGAGGTCGCCGCTGACAACCGTCACCGCTCCAGGGATGATCACCTGCCGGTGCTTCACTTTATCAGCGATGCCGCTCTTTTTGATGAAAGTGCCGATCGAATCTCCAACAAATTTTCCGGCGGCCCAGGCCGTGAGAACGGAGAGCCCTTCGGTATCCATCACCAGAAGCCAGCTTGGAATCCGGCTCGATTCGATCTCACCGGAAACGATGAAGTAGGTCAGGGAAAAGTTGACGGTGACCAGCACAGGAGAATCCTCTCCGGGATTGCCGATGGGATAGATCCCCTCCTGCATCGTCATGGGCCGTTGAGGGTCGGTGTAGATATTGAGCCGTTCAACAAGAAGGGGGAAAAGGGTTTCTCCCCGGAAGTCTGACAGGACGATAATTCCAGCATACTTTGCCACAAAGGTTGCGGCGATGAGAGCTTCCTTCATCGGATCTTTCGTCATTTCACAGGGAAAGGTGATGGTTGGAAATCCGAGAAAGCGGTTTTTCTGGAGAAGGGCCGCTCGACGGATGCAGACCTGGTCTTCGAAGGCCCTGCGGAGCGTCCTCGACCCGGAATCGAGGACAAGGTCTTTGAGGCCTGCGGTCATCAGTTTCTCCGTCAGCCCGGAAAGGGCTTCAAGATTATCGGCCTTTGCCGTTATTGGACATCCGCTCTCCCGGGCAAGATTGGCCATGGCTTCGAGATTGCCATCGGTAGCCGCATAGATCAATGGAACACGGTCGGATGAGACTCTGACTCCTGCAGTTAAAGCTTCAATCTTTTCACTCATCAAAATCAGGGCGGCATCCGTTTCAGACTTCACCTTCTTCACCAGGACCTCGAACTTCACCGGGTCTCCGGATTCATTCTTTATGGCAATCATTTCCGGTCTCAGGGTTAGCCCCACTCTTTCATACCTCAGCTCATTGAACCGCTTCAGGCGATCTCCGATTTCAGTCTCCGGCATGGAATCGCTGACGAGGATGGCAAACCCGGGTTTGTTCACAAAGGTTTTTTCATGACGAAAGAGAACGGTTTCTCCCCCGATCTTCACCACATTTTCACCTGAGCCAATGGTGAGAGGCCGTATGGGAGGGGCGGAGGCTTCGGAGAGCATCGCCTTTGCTTCCTCTGACACATAAGGACACGAGGCGAGTTCAGCCTTCCCCGCGGCCAGATTCATGGCAAAGGCGAGACAGGTCGGGACGCCGCACTCCTTACAATTCGTTTTAGGCAATAATTTAAATATCTGGATTCCGGTTAAACCCATGGATACTCTCCTTTCATATGCCGGATAGCCCTTTAATCACAACAAAGCATGTCATTCCCGCGAAAGCGGGAATCCAGGAAAACACTGGATTCCGGGTCAAGCCCGGAATGACAAGCCGGTTAAGATTTATGTCCCTATGTATAGCTCACTTTAGTCACTTCTACTCAAGAATCGGATCCATCGAGAGGGCAGGGTGGTTCTTCTCCGTGAGGAAAGGAAGAATCTCCTCTTCGGTGGTTCCAATCGTTTCGTCCGCAATCCTATCGATCAAATCCGGAATGCCGATCTCCTGAGAGCGTCTGATCAACCGTTCACGGATCTCATCCTTAAGCATTTTAGGCATCCAGACGAGCCGCTTGATCCCGCCATCTCCGACCAGCCACTTTCTCTGCGTAATATTATACTTGCTGTGACCGACAAAGCCAGGGGTGACCTGTCCCCCTCCCACCGAACCCGCCAGGGTGGTGAACTTCATCCCGCAGGGAGTCATCCCCGGAAAGTCGCGGTTTACGGTCATCACACCGTTACACATCGGAAGCACTGCCGCAATACATTCACAGCACCCGCAGGTGGTCATTGGGTCGTACATCAAACTGTAGAAGTTATAGTGATCAACCTTCTGGCGGGAGGCTTTATAGACGAATTCATTTACGCCTTTCCACTGTCCCAATCTGGGATCGATCACCTCCCCCTTTGGAACGGGCTGGTTCGGCCCGGTGGAATTGATCTCGAAGGAAGCTTTGCAATCCATCCAGTTGTAAGCGCCGCAAAGCCCTGTCCTTTCCGGGCTGATGACACAGACATGACTGGGCGCAAAGGACTGACAGAGAGTGCAGGAGTAGAAGGTGTCTATGGTCTCATCCGTCATCCCTTCGATACGGATGTCCCTCTTCTGGTAGACCTCCCTTGCCTGTGCAAGAATCTGATCGACCTTTTCCTTGTCGGTATAGATATTGACCTGGACTTTATCGAAGATGGCTCCGAAGTCCTGGTGAAATTTTGCGTGAAGGATTTTGCCGAGATGGGAGAAGCGAAAACCCTTCTCCACAGTCCCCTTGCTAATACGTATCCATGCAATGTCCCTCTGACCGATATGCATCACGCCCTGGGCATAGTTGATGAGATGATGGATCTGCCGTTCGAGAATCGGTTCAAAATCCTCCTGCATCTGCCGGCCTGCCACCTCAGCGACGATGGCAATGGGGAGCCGTCCGGGAGATTCACTCTGATCAAGATCAGGGCCAATGAGCTCAACCTTGCCGTCTTCCACTTCATCCATGGGACGGGAGGTGACCCACTCCACCGCATGGGTTCTTCCTCCTCCGCATTCCATAGCGATATCCTCGCCCCTTACCCTTTCCCCCTCAAACGCAGGGCCATAAGAGACGGGAATGGGGACTTCGACGACAGCCACCTTTAACCCTCTCACCTCTACGGCTCTCTGAACGATCTGGTCATGGGGGATGTTTGAAACGACATGCTCATAAGTGCAGACGCCTGTCGGCAGAATTTCCGGAATGGGGGTATCTGCGATTGTCGGGAATCCCCAGTTGATGGCGCCAGCGGCATTGGCATACCATTCATCCGAAACAAATCCGAGTGGCATGACGAAGGCAAAGGTGCGGTCCTTGTTATAGATCAGATTGTTTCGGAAGTCACCCGGCTTGACTCCGCCAAAGGCCATGGCAACTCTGCAGGCAAAGCCAATGGCAAAGACAGCGGCTGAAACATCAGGGCCAAAAGAGACCAGCCTCGTGGGCCACCCGATCTGGACTCCTGCCTCTACCAACTGTTCGGAAAAACGTTTTCCTTCATTTTCGGCGCACATAAAAACATAGAGGTTCTTTTCTTGAAGCTCTGTTGCGATCTTTTTTGCAATCTCGGGCGAGGGCGCGGCGCCCACGATTGCGGCAAATCCAGGCGCAGTGCCATCCACAAATTCGACCCCGCGTTTACGAAAGATCACATCATCGGCTGCGCCCAGCCAGATGTTATCAGGCAAGGGGTCTTCCTGCTTCGTATAGAAGTTCGGATGCTCCAGGTAGCGGATGGCTTCAATGATCTCTTCTGCGAAGAAGGCAGCCATTCCCGCGTCGAGCGCCGGGCCTAAATAAGGGAGATTCACCCTTTCTTTGACCGGAGGAGGAAGAAGGGATCTGGTTCTTTCGAGAACGGGTTTCACATCCCCCAATTTCTGTATGGGGACTCCGAGGATGGCGTAGATGATGGGCAGATAGTAGGCCGTATTGGGAAAGCCCACCTCCTGATTGGGCCCCCATTTCTTCAAAGCCTCTTCATACTTCTTCTCAGCCCTTTCGACAATCTTATGAGCTCCTCTGATAGCGGCAGAAGCAATGATTTTGGACACAGGCGAACCTCCATTAATTAAATCAAATTCCAATCACCAAATCTCAAATAAACGATGTCAATATAGACAAATTCCCTCCCCCTCAACGGGGGAGGGCGAGGGGGGGGG
>Ga0208733_100696_pt1 | contig 12976 bp, 10 predicted proteins | sample SubbioR11Jul_8B1_FD_184816 | JGI IMG/M metagenome (GOLD analysis project Ga0208733, IMG submission 184816) | Serpentinite rock and fluid subsurface biosphere microbial communities from McLaughlin Reserve, California, USA - CR11Jul_8B1 (SPAdes) | ecosystem: Environmental > Terrestrial > Deep... | reverse complement strand
GATCGTGGGAGCGGTGGTCGAGCCGATCCGTCAGGCCCTGGATGGATTGGGTGTCCAAATGATCGAAAATCCTGATTGGGAAAAAGGGCTCAGCGGTTCTGTTCGATCCGGACTTATCAATCATTCTGCGGAGTGGGGTGGTGCGATCTTTTTAATGAGCGATATGCCCCAAGTTACACAAGCTTTAATCAAAGATTTAATTGAAATTCACCAGCGTGAGTTCGTCCAAATTGTGGTTCCAAGAGTAGCCGGCCGAAGGACGAACCCGGTTTTTTTTGACCAAGGTTGTTTTTCCGAACTTATGAAGATCACCGGTGATACGGGCGGGCGAGTGTTGTTTGATCGTTATCCAATTCATTGGTTGGATTGGGATGATCCTAATCTATTATTGGATATTGATACGATTGAAGATTACCAGGAATTAAATCAGCTTCCTCTCAATACAAACCATGAAAGATAAAATTTGCGCAATCGTACTGGCGGCTGGGATGTCCCGGCGGATGGGGACACCCAAAATGGCATTGCCTTGGAAGGGTTCTACTGTATTGGGTACCGTTTTGGACTCTTTGATTTCTGCTGGTATCGAAAAGATCATTGTCGTGGTTGGCAGCGCGCGGGATTTGGTGGAGGAGATTGTCTCGCAGGATCCAGCAAAAATACAAATCGCTTTCAACCCAAACTACGAAAATGGAGAAATGATCGATTCGATAAAAGTTGGGTTAGCGGCAGTCGATAGCGACGTAGAGGCTGTGTTAATCGTCTTAGGTGACCAACCACAAATGGAATCTACGACGGTAACAGGACTGATCGAAGTATTTCAACATCGATGGTCAGAATGTATTGTCCCTAGCTACCAAATGCGCCGAGGGCATCCTTGGTTAATAAAGCGCAGTTTGTGGAAAGAATTACAGGAATGTGGGCCAGGTTATATCATGAGGGATTTTTTAAGAAAATACAACCATATCATCCACTACCTGGTCGTAGATACCCCGACTATCCTACAAGACCTGGATACCCCCGAGGATTATGCAGCAAATGAAGGCCAGGTAGCGCCATAAAAACCGGGGAGGTTTACAACAGGCTACCCAATCGTTCAATTTCACGCGTCATCAGCACCTGGAAAATCCTCCTCGGTGATGGATTTTCCAGGATATTCCAATTCTCCAGCTTCAATTGAAGCAAGCAACCGGCTGGCTTCCAGGAGATTATCGCTGGGTACTAATACTTCGACAATTCCCAAAGGGCCGACCGTTAACCCATAAACAGCGCCTGCGCTCTCCTGGCGGGTAAGGACGGGGATTCCGGCGGCTTCTAGTGATAAACGGTACATATCGGCCTCAAGTTGACCATGGGCAATAAACACCACTCGATAGTCATTAGCCATTTTTGCTCTCCTTTTTCAATTTTGTTTGCAGACGTTTCAATCTACCCTCGAGTTCAATATTTTTCTGTCTACGGATGTATGGCGGCAGCATGGCTTGTTGAAAACAAATAATGGCTTTATTGGTCCAGGCTAAAGCCTCTTCGATGTTTTTACTTTTATGTTCATGAAATTTGGCAATTTCGATACACGCACCGAATTCGCCATATTGAGATGCCTGCGTCCATAATTGGATTGCGGCATTCCAAGCTTGAGATTTTTTTCTAATATTTGCGTAACGATACAAAGTTTGAATAAAAAAATGGCGGGGAAGACCAAGACCAAGGCTAAATTCGTAGAGATGAACAGCATCTTCTAACCGGTTAAGGTTCTCGAATATTTGGGCGATCGCGATCAGATCCAAACCTTCTTTAGGATTATATTCAAGAGGATTTTCCAGTAAATCGGCAAGATGGCTTAACAAAACTGCCATTGAAAGGACATCTTTATTGTTGTGATAAAAAACACCTTTAAGCGGGTAGGCATTTCGGGTTTTCAGATAATCGAAGTAAAGATCGGGTATGAGCCAACCCGGAATTTCTTCCTCGCTTCGGGCGAAGGAAAGGATTTCGGTTTCTAGTGATCCCAATGCCCGGCTGGCCAGACGGTTGCGCCAGATTCGGCGTGAAAGCATCAGTAAATCGATATGGAAAATTTCCTTGAATGGTGAAGATAATCCATTCATTACGTAACGGGTATTGAGCAAAGGAATGTCGAAAGATTTTCCATTAAAAGTCACGACCACTGCAAAGCTGCTCGCGATTTCGATCAGGCTTGCCAGCAGGGCAGGTTCTTCAGAGAGGTCGCGTAAAAACAGTTGGATTATTTTGAAGCCGGATGGGTCCCAATAACCTAACCCTACCATAAACGCGAAAGTACCTGTTCCACCCGATAGCCCCGAGGTTTCCGTATCCAAAAAAAGGAGATTTTCCAAAGAAGTTTGGGTCAACCCCGAATTACCAGCCCATACAAAAAACGTGTTGAGGTTTAGGCTTTTATTGGATAATGAGGTGTTGCCATGTTGGTGATTTATTGGGTAGAGCTGTTCTGAAATAAAAATAGATCCGTATTGCGTGGTTAATTCACGCCCATCCATAACATGATCAATGGGAAGGCTGGTTCCATGTTTAACGGGGGGTGCGACCGACTTTGTTCCTACTTCAACTCCTAATGCGCGTAATTTTTGCAGGAAGGGTTCATCCATTGGTCATCCTAATCTAACCCTATCAATAAGTCTTTAAGGGGGTGCCTCGACAACCCCTTCTCTTGGCCAACAATTTTGGGGCAAGCCCAATGGTTTCAACTGGTTCGATTATACCAGAACAGGTTTTCCATTCAAGAAGGACAGTAATGCCTTGGTTTCCTGTTTGCTTCCGGCCCCCTTTTCACCCGCAACACCAACACAGGATGGGCAACCATCTCGGCAGGGACAATTTTTAACCAAGTCGTATGCTCCTATCAATATCTGATCCAATATAGTATAAATATTTTCGCATAATCCAATACCAGCCGGCACTTTATCGTAGAGCACAATGGCTGGCTCGCCGTTTGCTAGCGGAGATTGGTAATCAGAATGTGATCCGAGGTCGTTTGGATCGCACATGATAAAAAGAGGGGCAAGATGGCCGAATGTGTAACTTAATCCTGAAAGGCCACTGCGCATCCGGACTGCGGCTTCAGCAAGGTTATGGCAACTCGGACATAAGGTAATCAAGTTATCTAAGCGATTCGCCAATTCCGAGGCTTGAAATTGTCGAAAGGGAATTTTATGGTGGATATGGTGCTCTTTGTCGATCTCGGGTTTGCCACAATTCTGACAGGTATAGTTGTCTCGGTGGCGGGCGGCGAGACGTTGTTTCTCCCAATTCCGGCCGTAATTAATCGGAGAACCGCTCCACAGGTTTAGATCCGTCAACGCCTCTACCGTGGATTCTTCAATTGCCAACCAAAAGGCTATGGTGCGCAAGTTGGTCGGCGACATTTGTAATTCCTCGCTACCCAGGTTTTCGTTTGAATACCAGCGGATTTTGCGGAAACCGACTACCCGCGAAGAAACTTGAATTTCTCCAAGGAATTTTTTACCAGAAACCACCGGATCGTTGATAAGGTCTTTGATCTTGGTTATCTCAATTTCTGAAAGCGCATCTGTATAGTAATCCGTATCGATCGGTTTTAATAAGGCAAGTTTTTGCTCCAAATCCAAATGGTCGACAAAATAAGATTGCGCCTGGTGCAAATAAATCGCATGCGAATGAACCATCCAAGGTGCGCTGGCTTCATCCACTTCGCCAACGGTTTTGCGGATGCCATTTTCTTCGGTTTGTAACAGAATTACCGAAGGGGAACTGGTCCGTAGCGATACGGCTTGAGCCGGATATTGCGTATTTACCCAATAATAGCGATTGGCAGTGGTGTGTACTTCTTGGGAAAGTTGCATAACTTGAAGATATTCTACGATCGTATCCCAAGAAAGATTGCCGAATGAATCGCCTGAACGAAGGGGAAGCTCGTAAATTGTGCAACGTAAATGTTGTAAGAGTAGGAGCGGGTTATTGGGGTTTATGAGGGCTTGTTCGGTTGACTGGTCGATCAGGAATTCTGGATGGCGAACCAGGTATTGGTCGAGAGGGTTTGATGAAGCGATCATTACACTTAAAGAAGGCTTTTGTTTTCTACCTGCCCGCCCGGATTGTTGGCGGGTTGAAGCAATTGTTCCGGGGTATCCAATGATAACAACCGCATCCATCGACCCGATATCGATCCCTAACTCGAGGGCATTGGTTGCCACAACTGCCTGGCTGGATCCGTTTTTTAATTCTCGCTCAATGAATCGGCGTTCTTTAGGCAGGTAACCTGAGCGATAGGCGTAGATATGATTTGTCCTTGATGGGTGGCGTTCGTGCAAATACCGGATTCCGAATTCTACTGCCCGGCGAGTTTGGGCGAAAATAAGGGTTTGAATTTGATAATCCAATAGATCCCCAGTTAATTTTATCCCTTCGGAAAGCGCACTACGACGAATCCCTAATTCCTCATTAACCAAAGGAGGATTGTAGAGCAAGAAATGGCGATCGCCGTTCGGGGCACCATTATTATTAACCAGTTCGAAATCTTCTTCTATAAGGGAAATTGCATGATCAAGCGGGTTGGATATGGTTGCCGAGGTCAAGATGAAGTTTGGTTTGGAACCATAGAATGCACAAATCCTTTTAAGACGTCGAAATAAATTCGCAACATGAGATCCAAAAACTCCGCGGTAGAGATGAATTTCATCGACAACCACAAATTGCAAGTTACGAAAAAACGATTCCCAATTCGTATGGTGGGGGAGGATTGCATTATGGAGCATATCGGGATTCGTTAATACCATACGTGCATTTTTTCGGATTGCCGGGCGGGCATGCCCAGGGGTGTCTCCATCATAAACACCAACAAAAGTGCGCTCTGCGTTTTCTGTAAAATTGACTAGCTGGTTGTACTGGTCGTAAGCGAGCGCTTTCGTTGGGAATAATAAAATAGCCGATACCTTTTCGTCTTTTTGAATACGATCCAATATAGGTAATTGATAACACAGTGATTTTCCCGAGGCAGTCCCTGTAGAGATAACCACATTTTTTCTTTCGAGCACAGCCTGGTATGCCTGCGCCTGATGGAGATATAAACTATGAATCCCATTTATTTGGAGGCGTTTTACCAAGGAGGGGGATAAATCAGCGGGGATTGGGATGGTTTGGGCTTGTGTGGCTGGGGTTTTATGCCAGGCGGCGATGTTTGCAGAAATGGTCTCATCCCGCTTCCAAATATTAACCAGGCGCATGAGGTATTGATCGTTCGTTGACTCCATAATAAAAGGTTTTAACCTATCTTCTCTTAACCTGCAAGGAAAAATTAGGAGTTTATTAAAAAAGTCGATGCTATTATTGGTTTCTATTACTGAGAAAATTGCTATACTCTTAAAGACCCATAAATAAGATTATCCGATAGGAGAATAAGCCTATGAAACTGACAAACAGGTATCGGTGGTTCGTAGTGGGTATTTTCTTTTTCTTTATGCTACTTCACCAAGCCGATAAATTACTGATTGGACCATTAACGACCCCGATCATGGAATATTTTCAAATTAATGAAGCGCAAATGGGTTTTGTATTTTCCGGCGCAATTTTGGTGGGGGGGGTTTTCTACCCGCTGTGGGGCTATTTGTACGATAAATATTCGCGACGGAAATTGCTCGCGTTAGCTTCGCTGATTTGGGGTTCTACAACCTGGTTAAGCGCTTTGGCAAAAACCTTTGGAGTATTTATCGCAACCAGGGCATCTACAGGGGTCGACGATGCCAGCTACCCAGGATTGTACAGCCTGATCTCGGATTACTTTCCACCTAAGTCTCGCGGAAAAGTTTACGGACTGTTACAAATTGCTAGTCCGCTTGGATATATGATCGGGATGGTTTTGGCATTGGTGTTAGTGGATGCGATTCGGTGGCAAGGAATATTTTTCCTAACCGGAGCCCTAGGAGTAATTCTTTCCATCGTTATTTACTTTGGTGTTAAAGAAGTTCCGCGAGGTGGTTCGGAGCCCGAATTTCAAAATATCGAACAAACAACTCATTATCGGTTTGAATGGAAGACTGCAGTCGCCCTTTTTAAGAAACGCAGTTTGAGGATGTTGTTTATCCAAGGTTTCTTCGGAGTTTTTCCATGGCAGGTAATCACCTTTTGGTTTTTTCGTTACCTGGAGACCGAGAGGAATTTTGATTCGACCCAGGTATTAACCACGATGGTCATCTCTGTTTTATTCCTGGCGGCGGGGTATCCGATAGGCGGCGCTTTAGGAGATTATTTCTTCAAAAAGAACATTCGGGGGAGATTAATGGTTAGTGCATTTGGGGTCATAACTGGGGCACTCTTACTTTGGATATCTCTCAGTCTTCCACTCGACAACCCGATGCTATTCACAGTAGCGATGGCAATCACGGCGATCTTTATCCCCTTCGCATCGCCGAATGTCCTTTCGACGGTTTATGACATGACCCTACCAGAAGTACGGTCAACAGCGAACGCTATCCAATACTTTATTGAGCAGGGGGGGTCGGCGATTGCACCTGCATTGGCTGGTTTAATTGCCGTCCAATCAACCTTAAAGGATGCGATCATCATCATTTGTGTGAGCGCCTGGTTGCTATGTTTTCTTCTTTTTCTGGTCACGATTTACTATTTACCCAAGGATATCCAAGATTTACGCCAACAAATGGCAGAGCGGGCTCAGAAAGAACTGGCATTGCAAGCCAGCCCTTCGGTCGAATAATCAAATTTAAAATTTCCGAGTAAAATTCAGCCAATCAGAAACGTGACCTGAGGGCAGATGATCCTTTTCCAGATAATTTTGATAGCGGCGGCTGGATGGCTGGTGGGGAGCGGCTTGAATTACCTTGCCGATGTTCTTCCACGTACTCGTTCATTTTCCGAAGTTTCGTGTATCCATTGCTCCTCCACATTTAGAATTGTAGATTATATCTTTTTGAAGAAATGCAATAAATGCGGAGCTCGTCGCAATGAACGTGCTTATATCGTTCAAATTCTCGCAGCAATTTGTTTGATTGTGGTTTGGTTTATTCCGCCTGAGCGTTTCGGTTTTTGGCTAACCATGCCCTATTTCCTCTATTTCGCAGTAGTATTTATCATTGATGTTGAGCACCGTGTCATTCTACATGAAGTCAGTTTAGTGGGCGGATTACTCGCTATTCCCTTGGGAATCATCTGGAATGGTTGGATGATGACAATCCTTGGCGGAGGTGCTGGTTTTGCCATTATGTTCATATTGTATTATTTCGGTATTCTCTTCAACCGAATCATTGCTCGTCAACGAGGCATAGTCATTGATGAGGTTGCGCTCGGCTTTGGAGATGTAAATTTAAGTGGTGTATTAGGCCTGTTATTGGGATGGCCTAAAATCGGAATTAGTTTGTTTTTCTCCGTGGTCTTGGGTGGGGTAGCAAGCGGGGTATTTTTATTGGTTACTGCCTTAAGCCGTAAATACCGCCCATTTACTGCCATTCCTTACGCACCCTTTTTAATAATTGCTGCGGTTATATTGATATATGCCGCCTGACCGAACCGGTTTATGAATTTTGCGGGCTGGTCTGTAGTAAAGTTGGTGGCATTGTGCTGGTGTACTGGGAAAAATTTTCTTCAAACCGGGTGATTAGGGATTGAGCGCTACGATGATAGGCGTCTGGATCTTCCCAGGTTTTTTTGGGGTTGAGGATCTCGGTTGGGACACCTGGGCAGTGCTCCGGGATGAACAACCGAAAATAATCATCCTGCCATAAGGACACGTCGTCCAATTTGTGATCCAAAACCGCGTTAATCATTGCGCGTGTATAAGGGAGACTGATCCGTGATCCTTTTCCATATGGACCGCCTGTCCAACCCGTATTAATTAACCAAACGGTTACCTTGTGCCTGGTAATATTTTCGCCCAATAGCTCTGCATACCGATATGGGTGGAGGGGTAAAAAAGGTGCCCCGAAGCAAGTCGAGAATGTTGCCTGTGGTTCCTTCCCCAGATCTGTTTCAGTTCCGGCCACCTTAGATGTGTAACCGGAAAGAAAATAATAAAGTGCTTGTTGATGAGTTAATTTTGCGATGGGGGGCATGACTCCGAATGCATCTGCTGTAAGGAAGAAGATATGATCTGGGTGGCCAGCTCGACCTTCTTGTACATGATCAGGTATGAAGGATAAAGGATAGGCAGCTCGAGTATTTTCGGTCCATTTGTCAGAATCAAAATTAACAATGTGGGTTTCGGTATCAAAATCAACGTTTTCTAGAATACTACCAAAATGGTGGGTTGCCTCCCATATCAATGGTTCGAGTTTTTGGTTTAATCTAATCGTTTTTGCGTAACAGCCACCCTCAATATTAAAAACTCCATCCTCGCACCACCCATGTTCATCATCGCCAATTAATCTCCTTTGGGGTGCTGAAGAAAGGGTCGTTTTACCGGTGCCGCTTAATCCGAAAAATAGGGCGACATCTCCTTTCATTCCAAGATTAGCTGAGGAATGCATGGATAAAATATTTTGGCGGGGGAGCAGGTAATTCATAATCGCAAAAACAGACTTTTTGATTTCTCCGGCATAACCAGTACCACCTATCAACACCATTCTTTTTTCAAAATCTAACAAGATAAATGTCCCGGTGCGAGTGCCATCGGTGGGGGGAAATGCCTGGAAACTCTCGCTATGAATCACTGTAAATTCAGGAATATAATCGGTACTATTGGAATGAGGTGAGTGTAAAAATAAATTACGCGCGAAAAGGTTGTGCCAGGCTTTTTCAGTAATGATTCGAATCGGAAGTTGGTAATCGGGATGGGTACCTGCAACCAAATCTTGAACAAACAGGTCGCGATTTTGGAAAAAAGCAAGAAGTTTTTGCAGAAGTTGGTCGAAGTAATGTGGATCAATCGGTTGGTTTACAGGACCCCACCAGATATCCTCTGAATTTTCATTATCATAGTTAACCACGAACCTATCATTCGGCGAGCGTCCGGTGTGTGTGCCGGTGGATGCAATGACGACCCCAGATGCCGAAAGAAGGACTTCGTTACGACGAAGTCCTTCTTCAATCAGTTTTGCGGGTGAGTAATTCCAGTAAGTATTTCTATTGTTGTAAAAACCGTGGTTTTCAAGGCCATATCCACTACGATTCCCGAAGGATTGCATATTGGCTCCTCCCAGGTAAATGTTTTTAAAACTCTACCGCCCGAGTAGTTTTGGAAACCAATCCCAAATTACTTCTGAGGCAGGTTTCCCATGGATCGATGACGATCTGTCCTGGATTGCAACCGCTGTGAAAAATCCACGGGATACAAATCCGGAAATCCAATCTCTTTCGTTTACTGCGGTTAAAGCAGCACTATAGATATTCGTTTGCACTTGCAGGTCGTCGATAATTTCGAGATTTCCTTCCAAGGGAGGGGCGAATTTCTCGAAGCCCAAACAGGATTGGCCGACATTGATACAACCCTGAGCGGCCCCTTGGGCTGAAGGGTAATTGATAGCGATAACGACCGGCTTTAAATATTTTTGGTAAATGGGGTAAATATCTTGATCCAACAATAATCTAAAATTGTCCAACAATTCTGTTTGCTCTGGGTTGCTGCCGGTTGTCGCCAATGGCGCTGAAACCATTACATAAATAATATCAACTTGTTCCAACCAGGGAGGTGTGAAATTTCCGGATGGTGGGTATGGCAATGCCCATCCAAGCGCGCCTTTATAGCGTTCACGGACTTCTGTGAGAAGTTCCTTCCACTTCTCCTCTGCAAAATCAGGAACCTCAGATGGTTGTCCATTGGGAAGAATTCCTTCAGGTAAAGCTGGTGATATATCCGGACCACCTAAAATTAAAATGGGTGTATTGGTTTGAGATGCCAAATCGGCATAGTTCAGAACAAATATACGATATCTTTCAAACCAGTTTTGCCACCAGGCTGTATCTGTTATGGCATCTTGCCAAAGACTATCGGATAAGAAGGATTCATCTAATCTCGGAAAAATTGCGGGATTCAAATTATTTTGACGCACCGTACCGATCGTTTGAGAAGTATCAAACCATAAGGGGGATTTGCCGGTCACCGGTTCAAATACCGGCGGGTGCATCCGAGTGTAAACCCACCTTGGAGAAACGATGACCCAATTTGCACCTAATAAATGAATTTTGTTTAATCCCCAGAATTGATAAGGCTGGGACAACGGCGAGTATTTTGGGCTAAGCTCAAACCCGGCAATAAACCCATCACCCCGTGGGATTACTTCTGGGACTTCGGATTTTAGAAGACTAAGATTGGGGTTCCAATCAACCCACGACCTGACTTCATCTTGAATCACCTGAGCCTGATTAGTCGGAGTAAATTTAAAGCCTGTACTGGCATTACCCGCGGTTGCTATATCGTCGGCAATGGCGCATTGATCATTGCGGCAATAACGGTAACCGACTGTCCCAGCCATATTGAGCGGGCCGTATAACACATAAAGCCAGCGATGATCTCCAACTGGCCACATTGGAATAGGACTGGTCCATCCAAACGGATGGAATTGAATAGAAACTGTATCTTCACCAGGTGTCTCTTCGGGGACCGTTACCAAGAAGGTTAACGGTTCTTGTTCTCCAGCCTGCCAGGTTTCAACCGTATCGGTTAGGGTAATATCGCTGTTAGGAACGATCAATTGACGAGTTACGAAACCGCCATCCTGAGAATGTTCCGCATTCCAAAAACCATCTCCAAGTGTGTATTTATAACGCAAGTCAAATCCGACGGGTAACTTGAGAACGGTGGTATAGAAACCTTCGGAAACAAAAGTAATGATTGGCGCTCGGGCTGCAACCACACTTGTCCCACCTTCTAAATCCGCAAAAGTATTTCCAAGAGAATATAGGTTTCCCACCATACGAACAGGCAGGCCTTTAATATCTATTTGCGGCGTTTGAACGACAAAGGTGACATTCACCAGGGGTGCAATTTTGGTCGGAATAAATGCGGGTGTCGTGGCGTTTTCGGCAACTAGAGCACCTTGTTGAAAAGTCTCGAAACTTCCGTCCAGGCTATAAACTACGAGGTTGTGTATTCCCGGTGGCAATCCTTCCAATAAAAACGTACCATCTGAGGCTGTAAGGGTTTGTAATCCACCCGCCAGGACCAATCCGCTTGGGATGGGTGTGTTGTTTTCAGAATTTATTACCTGCCCCTTGATACGACCGGTAGGGCCACTGTAACGCAAATCTGTCCAGGCTGCGATGATGTCTTCTACGACCGAGGGAGTTTGTACATGAAACATCCGGTAGCGCACTTGAGTGCCAGAGGGCGTAAATTCAACGGCATATGGAAAAGCACCGCGGAGGTAGCGATACTTTATAACCGAACCCACCGGAATTGCGATTTCGACGGTAAAACGGCCTTCGGACACCCTCTTCATAGGATATCGCAATGGGTTTAATGCAAGGCCGGTAACTTCATCTAAAATTTCGAGGGTGAGGTCGTCTGATGGATCACCTAGCAGGTTGACCGCCTCAAAAGTAATCTTCGCGAAAGCCAATTCTTGAGGGCTAGAATTTACCACCAAGGCTGGGGTAGGTCTGAAGAATTGTCCCACATTGAAATTCGGAGTACAACTGACGATCAGGCAGGTTAAGGGAAAAAGGAAAATAAAATTTAAAATCCTGCGTGTTCTCTCTGCTATCATAACAAACCACCCCTTGAACGTATTGATTGTTAAGTAAAAAACTGCGCCCAGGAAATTATTCAAAACCTATAGATGTGGTGTTTCGTCAAATTTTGGGTGAGGCTTAATTTTTTGGCGGATTTCATTTTGGCGATTTGCCAGGCTGCCCAATACCCCGTTGACAAAACGTGGTGTGCTATCGGCCCCATAGAGTTTTGCGAGTTCAATAGCTTCGTTGATTGCCACTTTGACCGGCGTGCATTCCTCCACTGCGAATTCCCAAAGTGCGACTCGGATAATATTTCGGTCTATTGCAGCCACTTGATCCAACGGCCATTCTGGGGCATGCTGGGTAATAAAATTATCCAGTGATTCGGTTATTGGAAGAACACCGAAAACGATTTGTTTTACGAAACTTATTAAGTTCTCGTCCAGGCTCTCTTCAACCAACCGTTCTTCAATTGCAGTCGCTGCTAAATGACCGGTAATATCACATTCATAGAGCACTTGCAAGGCAACGCTTCGGGCCTTGGTTCGCGGTTTCATGGTTTTAAACGAGTATTAATTTTCAAAGTGATTGATTAATCTCTTGCCGGAATTTGCAAGAAACCGATAAAAGCTGGCTTATGGATTTTGGGGTGTATAGTCAATATCTTCGATATGGATGTTGACTTTGCCTACGTCCATCCCGATCATTTCAGAAATGGCCCGCGATACCTGGGTCTGGATTGAACGGCTTACCTCACGAACGTTGACATCTTTGTCCAGGATGACATAAATGTCGGTGAAAACAATCCCATTTTCAACCGTTACTTTAATCCCTTCACTCATCCCACGGTTAAAAAAACGCTCCACCTCCGAAGGAATGGTTGCTAATCGCCTAACTCCAGGAACACTCAAGGTTGTTAATCGTACAATTGTAACCAGAACCTCAGGTGCTATGGTTGTTTTTCCAGGCGGATGGGTAGATTCGGACATCGGTCCTCCAAATGAATAATCAGTGATCATTAGGACGTAATTATTATAACCCTATTTCCTTTTTATATACACATATATAAAACCCCTCTGCTTAGCTTAGGATCCGTTGTAAAAATTCGACTGACATTGTTTTTACTTTAGGTAAATCGCGATCAAGGGCTACACAATGTCCACTATTGGATAAAAAAATCAGTTGTTTGTCTTTTGAACCCACCATTTCGTAGATTAATCGGGCTCCTTGAGGGTTGATGGTTTTGTCTTTTTCGCCCTGTAGAATTAATATAGGTTGGAAAATAGTGGGCAAGATTTTTAATATTTGTTTTTGTAATTTGCTCAGTTGGCATACTCCTGGC
>Ga0208733_100694_pt1 | contig 12998 bp, 7 predicted proteins | sample SubbioR11Jul_8B1_FD_184816 | JGI IMG/M metagenome (GOLD analysis project Ga0208733, IMG submission 184816) | Serpentinite rock and fluid subsurface biosphere microbial communities from McLaughlin Reserve, California, USA - CR11Jul_8B1 (SPAdes) | ecosystem: Environmental > Terrestrial > Deep... | reverse complement strand
GACCATGCCAAGCCGAAAGTGACCGCGTGGCTGGAATCGATCGGTAAAGGAAAATATGCGGTCAATTACCACCTGCGCGACTGGTTAATCTCTCGTCAGCGGTATTGGGGGGCACCTATCCCGATCGTGTACTGCCAGGCGTGTGGTATTGTGCCTGTACCAGAGGAGCAACTGCCGGTATTACTGCCAGATGATGTGGAATGGAAACCAACCGGAGAGAGTCCATTGAAATTACACCCAACCTGGCGGGAGGCGGTCTGCCCCAAATGCGGCGGGCCAGCCGAGCGCGAGACGGACACTATGGATACCTTTATGTGTTCATCGTGGTATCACTTGGGATACTTGAGTCCCTGGTTTCAGCAAGGACCCTTCGACCCACGGGAGTACGATTATTGGATGCCGGTGGATACCTATACCGGAGGGATCGAACACGCCACCATGCATCTCATTTATACGCGTTTTTTCCACAAAGCCTGCCGTGATATGGGTGTGACAAAAGGCGATGAACCTATGCTGCAGTTACGCAATCAGGGGATGGTGCTGGGTGAAGATTCCGAAAAGATGTCAAAATCGCGGGGGAATGTGGTCTCACCCGACGATCTGGTGGCAGCCTATGGGGCAGATGCTGTAAGAACCTACATCATGTTTTTTGCGCGCTGGGAGCTGGGTGCGCCTTGGAATAGTAATGGGATTGAAGGGACCATCCGCTGGCTGCGCCGAGTTTGGGCTACGATGATAGAACCCACAACCCTCCGACCCGCCAGTGAAGAGGTCATTCGTGGGCTGCGGCGTAAGGTTCACCAAACCCTGCGGGCAATTACCCGTGATTTTCGGCAGTTTGAATTTAATACGATCATCTCCGGTTTGATGGAGCTGTTGAACGAGATGAGCAAAGCCAAACAGGCTGGCGCTTGGGGGACACCCGCCTGGGATGAGGCTGTGGAAATCTATCTTCTCATGCTGGCCCCAGTTGCACCCCACATTTCGGAAGAAATATGGGAACATCTGGGAAAACCTTATTCGATCCATACCCAGGCATGGCCTTCATTGGATGAAGAAGCTGCCAACGAGGACGAGATCACCCTGGTTGTTCAAGTGAACGGCAAACTGCGGGATCGTATCCTGGTAGCGGTAGGAGTTGAAGCAGAAGAGGCCAAAGATAAGGCATTGGCCTCAGAGGTGGTACAAAACCTATTAAGTGGTAAAACACCGCGCCAGGTCATTTATGTCCCGGGGCGTTTGGTCAACATTGTGGTTTGACAACCTCTGCCAAAGGAGGCGGTTCATTTTTTCGAAGTGGCGGCAGAACCTATTTCTGCCGCCACGGGCTTTCCTGTGGGACCTATATTTTATTGTAGACCCATTTAATAAAATTTAAAAAATCATGTATAATAGCTTAAAGATCTCAAAGTCGCTGCTTCCGGGATATTACTGTAAATTGAAACCCCTAAAGCAGGCTGATGAGCGGACTGGATAAAGCTGGGTATGGAGACTCTCCCATGGGGGAGGTTTTGGTACGAGTTAAATGGTGGCAAAGAAGGTTGCGAGCATCGTTGGGGATGCGAGTTGGAGCATGGGTAGCTTGTGTAAGGTCGAAGCCAAAGACCGGTTTTACATTCGTATAGCCTACGATTTCCTGAATTATAAACCTGCACCTTCAGGATAACAACACCTGCCGTGAAATGACTCGTATCATTGGATCATTTTATTGGTGATGTCCCCATTTGCCCAGTAGGATAAAATCCAAGCTGCATTCAGCCAAGCCCTGGATTGGCAGGACAGTGGCATTGTTTTTTATGGAGCGAAAAATTACCGCGCTCAAAGTCCAAAAGAGGAATCCCAACCGGGTGAATGTTTATCTGGATGGTGAATTCGCTTTTGGACTATCCCGAATTGTGGCTGCCTGGCTGAAGGTAGGTCAGACAATTGGCGAGGAAAAGATTGGAGCGCTCCAAATACAAGACTCCAAAGAAACGACCTATCAGAAAGCTTTGCATTTTACCAGTTTCCGACCAAGATCGGAAAACGAAGTACGCAAGAAACTGGTGGAAAAAGGTTTTGAAGAAAGCGTGGTTTCGGGTGTTATCGACCGGCTGAAAGAAAACCGTATTCTGGGAGATGACCAATTTGCCCAATTGTGGGTGGAAAACCGGTCCACCTTTCGACCACGCAGCCGGCGGATGCTGCACTACGAGCTTCGCCAAAAAGGAGTATCTGCGGAATCCATTCAACACGCTCTGGATACTGTAATGGACGAGAACAGGTTGGCGTATCAGGCAGGGAACCGTTACGCACGCAGGTTAACGGATCTGGATTGGGAATTGTTTCGGAAAAGATTGGCCGCTTTTTTAGGACGGCGTGGGTTCTCTTACGAAACGATCGATCCGGTCGTGCGCCAAATCTGGTTGGAATTACAGACAGAGCGATTAAAAACCTGACTCTGGAAAGAGGAACTGGACTATGGGAAATATTGACCCCTTCATCATCATAAGTATTATTTTGGTAGATCTTATTCTACTGACAATCGCTTTCTTCTTCATGTCGCGCTATTTTAAAGAACGTTTCAAAAAAGATCAGAAGAATAAAGCTGATACGGTTTTGCTAGCCGCTAATGAGAAAGCCCGCGAAATAGAGCTGGTGGCTAAAGATAAAGCCTTGAAAGTCTTACACGACTCTGAAAACGAAGTCAATCGACGTCGGAATGAAATTTCTCGTGAAGAAGACCGTCTGCAAAAAAGACGTGCGGAACTGGATCACCGCATCGAACGGCTTGAACAACGAGAACAGACCATCAACAAGCGCCAGTCTGCGTTGGATAAGCGGATAAACGAAGTAGAAAAAATGTACGACGATCAGATGAGCGAGTTGCAAAAAATTGCTCAAATGACGATTGAGGAAGCGCGTGGGTTATTGTTGATCGAGGCAGAAAAGGAAGCCCGTGCTGATATGGCTCGTATCATCCGGCAGATCGAGGCCGAAGCGCGAGCGGAAGGCGAAAAACGAGCGCGTGAATTGATCGCTGACTCGATTCAAAGAGTGGCTTCGGATCATGTGGTGAGTGTTACCTCATCTATAATTACCCTGCCGAATGAGGAGATGAAAGGCCGGATTGTCGGTCGAAATGGGCGGAATATTCGGGCATTTGAACAGGCGGCCGGGGTTGACGTGATTGTCGACGATACTCCAGAGGCAGTCACGATTTCCTGTTTCGATCCCATTCGCCGGGAGGTGGCACGCCGAGCCCTCGACCGCTTGATTGTGGATGGGCGGATCCATCCAGCCCATATCGAGAAAATTCTCAACGAGGAACAAAAGGAAGTAGATAAATCGATCGTCGAGGCTGGGGAAGAAGCAGCCTATGATGCCGGAGTAAGCGCTTTGCACCCCGAGGTCTTGAAGGTGCTCGGCCGCTTGAAATACCGAACTTCTTATGGCCAAAACCAGCTCGCCCATGCTGTCGAAGTTGCCAAGCTCTCGGCGGTCCTTGCCGCAGAATTGGGCGCTGATACCGAAGTATCGCGGATGGGTGGGCTTCTGCATGATTTGGGTAAAGCCATGGACCACAACACCGATGGTACCCACGCCATGATTGGGGCAGAGTTTGCCAAGCGCTACCATGTGCCCGCCAAGGTAGTCAATATCATTGGATCCCACCATCATGAAATTGAACAAGAATCGGTGGAAGCGATCATTGTCGAGGCTGCCGACGCAATTTCGGGTGCCCGGCCAGGCGCAAGACGCGAAGACCTCGAACAATATATCAAACGTTTACGGGCTCTAGAAGAGATTGCAAATTCGTTCAGGGGTGTCAGCCAAAGTTATGCTATCCAGGCTGGACGCGAGGTGCGGATTATCGTCCGGCCGGAGGATTTGGACGACCTGGCATCCACCCGGCTGGCACGTGATATTGCAAAGAAAATCGAAGAGACCATGCAATACCCAGGCCAAATCAAAGTTACGGTGATTCGGGAAACGCGCGCAGTGGATTATGCCCGCTGATCATAACTCGACCACAGGCAGCAAGGATTAACCCGTTATCTCTAAGGTTATCGCTCGGAAAAATAGAATCTTGAAACGTAAGGGATAGGTGGACTACACCCCTTACGTTTTTCTTTTATAATGGGTTAAATCATTCCAAATAGGACACATAGGACACATTGAATGAAACAATTGCTACAGAACCTGCGGGATGGAAAATCTGAAGTTGTAGAGGTCGCGGTTCCATCGGTTCGTCCGGGGATGGCTCTGGTGCATACGGCTGTTTCTTTGGTTTCTGCTGGGACAGAACGAATGGTTGTCGAATTTGCTGAAAAAAGTCTGATCGGCAAGGCGCGGTCACGCCCGGATTTGGTTCGCCAGGTGGTAGACAAAGCCCGTCGTGAAGGCGTATTAACGACTGTTGAGGCGGCATTTAACCGCCTGGACCAACCTATGGCCTTGGGTTACTCATCGGCAGGGACAATCATTGCGGTGGGTGAGGGTTTGAAAGATTTCAAACCCGGCGACCGGGTAGCCTGCGCCGGCGGTGGTTTTGCGGTGCATGCTGAATATGCCCTTGTTCCCCGCAATTTGCTTGTACCCTTACCGGCAGCAGTCGATTTTGAGTCGGCTGCGTTTGCCACCTTAGGGGCGATTGCCTTGCAAGGTTTTCGCCTGGCTCAGCCGCAAATAGGGGAGCGGGTTGCAGTGATTGGTTTGGGTTTATTGGGGTTGTTATCGGTTGGGATTGCGAAGGCGGCCGGTTGCAGCGTGTTCGGTGTAGACCTTGACCCGGGGCGGATCGGGTTGGGTGAGCAGATGGGCGCAACGGCTGTCCCCCGTACCCGGGCTGAAGAAGCCGGACTCAGCTTCAGTCAGGGACGCGGCTTTGATGCTGTTTTAATCTGTGCCGATACAACCTCCAATGATCCGGTTGAATTAGCAGGGCTGCTGGCGCGTGACCGGGGAACCATTGTGGCGGTTGGGGCTGTTGGGCTGGATTTGCCGCGCAAAATATTTTTCGAAAAAGAACTTCAATTTTTAGTCTCAAGGTCTTATGGGCCTGGACGGTATGACCCGCAGTATGAAGAAAAAGGCCAGGATTATCCCTTTGGTTATGTGCGCTGGACCGAGGGCCGAAATATTGGCGCGATCGTAGGCTTGATAGCTGAGGGTCGCCTGGATGTGCGCCCGTTAATCAGCCACCGTTTTCCGATTGAGAGTGCTGTCGACGCCTATGAGTTGATTACGGGCAAAAAAAAGGAGCCATTCTTAGGAGTGCTGATTACCTACCCTGCCCAATCCGACCCCGCAGTTTCAACTCGGGTTGAAACAGGTCCACCAGGTCGAAAGACACCCAAACCTTCTTTAGACCGCCCGGGTTTGGGTGTGTTGGGGGCTGGTAATTATGCCAGTGCGGTTTTTTTGCCGGTTGTTCACCGGGTGGGCAGGGTTACACCGGTCGGTATTGCCAGCGCAGGGGGGTTAAGCGCGAGGCATGCTGCCAAAAAATACCAGTTTTCTTACGCCGGGTCGTCCGAAGAAGACCTTATCTGTGACCCCCATATCAATCTGGTGGCAATTCTTACCCGTCATCAGCATCATGCACGCCAGGTCGTGGCCGCTTTGGAAAACGGGAAACACGTTTTTTGCGAAAAACCTTTGGCAATCTCCCCGGCAGAGTTGGAGGAGATTCGGGCAGCCATGGAACAACATGAAAACCTATTTTTAACGGTAGGCTTTAACCGCCGGTTTGCTCCTTTTACTCAAAAAATAGCTGCATTTTTTCAGGGGCGGAGTGAACCTTTAGCGGCTGTTTACCGGGTCAATGCTGGCTTCTTGCCGCTTACTCATTGGCTGCATGACCCTCAGCAAGGCGGCGGCCGGATCATCGGAGAAGGGTGCCATTTTATTGACTTTCTGACGTTTTTGGTAGGGATGCCGCCGGTTAAAGTACGTACTTCCAGCTTGCCCGATCAGGGCAGGTATTGTCAGGATAACGTCATCCTTCAGCTTTCTTTTTCCGATGGCTCCCAGGGGACCTTGTTATACCTGGCGAATGGTAATAAAAGTTTTCCAAAAGAACGGGTAGAGGTTTTTTGCGCCGGTCGGAGCGCAGCCTTGGATGATTTTCGCCACCTCGAACTTGTTGAAGAAGGCCAGAGGGAGGTCTTTTCGGCTCGTTTACGCCAGGACAAAGGCCACCGGGCTGGTTGGGAAGCTTTCCTGGAAACCATTAAAAAGGGAGGTCCACCGCCGATCCCCTACGACCATTTATGGGGTGTCAGTCGAGCCGCTTTTGCTGGGGTGCGTTCCTTAACTACCGGCTGCGATGAGGACGTATAAGGTTCCTAATCCAATCCTCCTGGCAGGTGACCAAAAGAGAAGATGTTTGAGAAAATTCACCTTATGCTCAAGGTGTTGGCTGAGCTAGGAGCAGCTCAGACGGGGTTATATGGCCTTTACCAGTTAGGGCTGCGTACAGGCTATTATGCTCGCCTGACACCACCCCGCCGGTCACAGCTTGAAAACGTCCCCCCGGTTAAGTATGACCTTTTTTTTCTGCCCTCACGGGAAGAACTGCTGTCTTGGGTTGGAGATGGATTGGAAGACCTGATTACCGAGGCAGATGAAATAGCGAGCGGGCAGATACGTTTGTTCGGCGGTGCGCCGGTAAGGCTGAACCTTGAACCACCAGATGGGCAGGTCCATTGGACGTTGGCTGGAAAACGCCCAACGGGTGATATCAAATTGGTTTGGGAGCCGGCTCGTTTTGGATGGGTTTTCACCCTGGGACGGGCATATTTGGCCAGCCAGGATGAACGTTACCCAGCGGTATTTTGGCGGTATTTTGAGTTTTTTCAGGCTGCCAATCCGGCTAACTGCGGACCCAACTGGGAGTCTGGCCAAGAAGTTGCCCTAAGGTTGATAGCTTTGGCTTTTGGTGGGCATGTTTTTAACCCATCAGGGGAGTCTACACCAGAGAGGGTGGCTCGGCTCTCTGCCGCATTGGTGGCCCATGCCCGACGAATCCCACCCACTTTGGTTTACGCGCGGGCGCAGAATAATAATCACCTGATCAGTGAATCGTTGGGATTGTACCTGGCCGGCCTATTGCTAGAGCCCTGGCCAGAAGCACAGAGATGGAAGAATAAGGGTTGGCACTGGCTTAATTACGGGTTGCAACATCAAATTAACGATGAAGGGTGCTATATTCAGCACTCAATCAATTACCATCGGTTAATGCTCCAATTGGCCCTTGTGGCGGCGATGGCAGCCCGGCAGAGGGGTGAACGTTTCCCTGAAGGTACCAAAAAGAAATTGGCATTGGCCACCCGTTGGTATATCTCGGTTCTTGATCCTATTTCGGGTGCTGCGCCAAACCTCGGGCATAACGATGGTGCTTTATTGTTGCCCCTTGATCAGGGTGGTTACCGAGACCACCGGGCAACAGCCCAGTCGGCTGCGATGGCCTTTTTGGGCGCTGCTTGTCTGCAAACCGGTCCTTGGGATGAGTTAGGCGCCTGGCTTGGATTGGAACGGCCTACGGGTACGATCCTTCACCCCCCTGGGTTGGATCGAATTACCTATCCAAACGAGTGGGGAACCCTTCGGGCGGTGACGTATCGTTCAAGACCCGCCCATGCCGACCAATTGCAGGTCGAATTATGGCATAACGGGGTCAACATCATCAAAGATCCGGGATCTTATTCATATAACCTATCCGCTCCCTGGGATAACGGTTTGGCCTGTGCCGGGGTACACAATGCCCCGGTGATGGATAGGTTGGAACCCATGCAGCGCGCCGGGCGCTTTTTGTGGCTTTCTTGGGACCAGGCGCGATGGATCAAGATGGGTCCTGGAACTGACCGTTCGATCTTGAGTGCAGAGCGTTTGGGATATCGTAAAATGGGTATCCTTCATAGAAGGGATTTATCTTGGGTTGGGGAGGGGAGTTGGAAAGTCACCGATCAGCTTCGAGAAGTGGATAAACCCACCGGTGAACATGATTTTCAATTAAATTGGCTATTTCCTGATGGCGAATGGACTATCACCGACAATACCTTTAAATTGATGACCCCAGAGCATACCATTATTGTGAAATCCCAACCTTCAGAAACAACCTGCCCAGCGGTTCTTCGCCTGGTGCGCGCCGGAAAAGTTGTTTATGGCCCAAACGGCGAATTTCCTCTCCATGGCTGGTATGCTCCGTCGTATTTGTTGAAAAAACCAGCCCTTTCTTTATTGATGAACTTGCGATTTGTTTCCCCGTTTGAAATAACCACCAGTATCCAAATCAATCCATGACTTCCCCGCCAAAAAACATCCTTGTAAATGAGAAATAAGAGAAGAAACTGTCTCTCCACCTTGATCATAAAGAGATGGTAACCTCAAACAGACCACCTCAGAAGGTAACTCCAAGGAGGTCTGTATTATTTAATACTTCTCATCAACCCAAATTTTAATGGGCGGCTTCGAATTCTTTCATGCAGTCCACCAACGCTTGAACACTTTCCAGTGGTAGAGCGTTATATAAAGAAGCCCGGAACCCGCCTACCGAGCGGTGACCTTTAATGCCGACCATCCCCTTGGCTTTGGTAAAATCGCCGAATCCAGCTTCCAGGTTTTCGAAGCCTGGGGCCATGATGAAACAAACGTTCATCCGCGAGCGGTCTTCCTTGGCCACAGTCCCGACGAAGAGTCTATTGCGGTCAATCTCGCTATAAAGCAGGTCGGCCTTGGCCTGATTGCGGCGGTCCATTTCGGCAACGCCCCCTTGTCTTTCCATCCAGCGCAAGGTCATCAGGGCTGAATAAATAACGATTACCGGCGGTGTGTTGTAGAGCGAGTTATTCTCGATATGGGTTCGGTAGTCGACCATGGCCGGCAGCGGGCGGGATACTTTACCCAGCAGGTCTTCGCGCACAATCACGAAGGTAACCCCGGCCGGGGCTAGATTTTTCTGCGCTCCGCCATAAATAAGCCCATATTTGGAGACATCCATCGGGCGCGAGAAGATATCCGAGGACATATCGGCAACGAGCGGCACTGGTGAGTCCAGATCGTTTAGGATCTCGGTTCCAAAGATGGTATTGTTGGTTGTGATGTGAAAGTAATCTGCATCGGCGGGAATCGCATAATTTTTTGGAATATAGGTGAAGTTTTTGTCCTCAGATGAGCCCACCACTGCGACCTGGCCGAATAGTTTGGCTTCTTTGGCGGCTTTTTGGGCCCATGCACCTGTGATCAGGTAGGCCGCTTTTTTCTCCAACAGGTTGTAAGGAATGTGAAAAAACTGGGTGCTAGCCCCTCCGCCAACAAAAAGGACGGCATAGCCTTGCGGAATACCCAGCAAATTTTTAAACAGGTCGACTGTTTCATGGACTACGGCCTCGAACTCTTTGCTGCGGTGGGAAATTTCTAAAATCGAGAGGCCAGTGCCAGCAAAATTGTGGACTGCTGCGGCGGTCTCATCGATGGTGTAGGGTGGCAAAATCGAAGGTCCAGGATTGAAATTATGTTTTTTCATTTATTCCGTCCTTTTGTTGAGAATAGGGGCCTGTCAAGCCTTTCACAAAGGCAGACTACAATCATACGCTTTTATTATAGACACCTTGAGGATGTTTAGAGTAGTGAGAAAAATCCTGAATATGCCTAGCTTTCGTCAGTTGTCAGACATTTATTTTGAATCTTACTACCGAGAAGAGTGGTTGTGTTCATTCGTTCGAGGGCAGCTTTGCTCAAGGTGGCAGAGAGCTGTTCCCCATGTCCTTGTTGGCGGTACTATTCGATCGATGATTCCCAACTCAACCCGCCAATCATCCCGATGGTCTTCAAAATAAGCTTTTGCTGCCTTGTTAGGGTTAGGGATCGTTGCACAAAATGATGAAATTACAACTAATTCGGTAAAATTATTGACATTACCGTTCTCATTTTGGTATGATTTTAACATGATGTTAATGGGGACTTTATCATTGACAGCAATTCCTATATCCCCGTTTTAGACCTTTCCGACTGGATTGCGTACTGAGGAGTTTGTGGAGTCGATTTTATCCCCCGGTGCCCGTTTTCGTGCCGCACTTGAAAAAGAAAAACCCTTACAAGTCGTTGGGGTTATTAACGCCTACGCGGCTTTGCTTGCCGAAAAGAGCGGGTTTCAGGCGATTTATCTCTCGGGTGGGGGAGTAGCGGTTGCTTCATTGGGGGTGCCAGATCTGGGAATAACGACCTTGGAGGACGTCCTCATCGATGTACGCCGGATTACAGACGCCTGCTCGCTGCCCCTGTTGGTGGACGTGGATACCGGGTTTGGGGGCGCTTTCAATATTGCCCGAACGGTTCGCTCGATGATCAAATCCGGCGCTGCTGGGCTGCACATGGAAGACCAGGTGCAAGCCAAACGCTGCGGCCACCGTCCGGGCAAAGTCATTGTTGCCAAGGAAGAAATGGTGGATCGGATTAAAGCCGCCGTGGATGCGCGCAGTGACCTCTCCTTTGTCATCATGGCGCGTACCGATGCGCTTGCCATCCAGGGATTGGAGGCTGCTTCAGAGCGCGCTGCTGCCTATGCGGAAGCTGGTGCAGATATGATTTTTGCGGAAGCGGTAAGCGACCTCGCAGAATACACTGTCATGGGTCGCGCGGCTGGGGTTCCCATCCTGGCAAACATTACCGAATTCGGGCAAACCCCACTTTTTTCGACTCAGGAATTGGCTGCGGCAGGGGTGGCGGCAGCTCTTTACCCACTTTCAGCTTTTCGGGCGATGAGTGCTTCAGCATTGATGGTGTATGAAACCCTGCGCAAAGAAGGGAGCCAAAAGAGTGTCATCTCGATGATGCAGACCCGCACAGCGTTGTACGATATTTTGAATTATTATGCTTACGAAAATAAATTGGACCAGTTATTTGTGAGGGAGAAGACGGAATGAGTAACCAGGTGATAGAAAAAAAAGATAATAAGAAGAAATCTGTTCAACTATCGGGGGTGACTGCCGGGAATACCGCCATTTGCACCGTTGGTGCACATGGGCATGACCTGCGTTACCGGGGCTATGATATTAACGACCTGGCTGAGTATTCTTCCTTTGAAGAGGTGGCCTACCTTTTGGTGCACGGCAAGTTGCCAGTTGTCAACGAACTGGAGCGCTACCGCTTGAAATTAAAAAACTTGCGTGGGTTACCCGCCCCAGTCAAAGCGGTCCTTGAACAGATACCGGCTGCTGCACACCCGATGGACGTGCTGCGAACGGGCTGTTCTATGCTCGGTTCTGTGCTGCCAGAAAAGGATGTCCAAACCGTTGAAGGCGCGCGCCATATCGCCGACCGTCTGTTAGCGATCTTCCCGTCTATGCTGATTTATTGGTATCAGTTCGCTCATCAAGGCCGGCGGATCGAAGTGGAGAGTGATGAAGATTCGATCGCCGGGCATTTCCTGCATTTGTTACATGGGCAACCGCCCTCCGAACTGCACGAACGCGCTCTGGATATTACCTTCATTCTCTATGCTGAGCATGAGTTTAATGCGTCAACGTTTACCAGCCGGGTAATTTCAGGTACCGGCACCGATCTGTTTTCTGCCATAACCGGTGCAATAGGCGCGCTGAAAGGTTACAAACATGGCGGAGCCAATGAAGGCGCTATGGAAGTGATCGAGCGTTATAAGTCACCCGTCGAAGCCGCCGAAGATGTTCAGAGAATCCTGGATAACAAGGGAATCGTTTTGGGGTTCGGTCACCCAGTGTATACCCTTTCGGATCCGCGTGCCAAGATCCTCAAGGGCCTCTCTTGTTCCTTGTGCAAGGACTTTGGCGACGAAACCTTGTGTGATATTGCCGAGCATATCGAAGATGTGATGTGGCGGGAGAAACGGATGTTCCCCAACCTGGATTGGTATAGCGCGGTCACCTATCACATGATGGGCATCCCAACCATGATGTTTACCCCATTGTTTGTTATGGCGAGGACTTCCGGTTGGGCAGCCCATATCATCGAGCAGCGCTTAGATGGCAAGATCATCCGACCATCCGCCACTTACATAGGGCCGGAGGCGCTGGATTTCGTTCAAATCAAAAAACGCAGCTAGGGGCGGTTAGTGAATTCCGGGGTTAATTCCAACGTCCGGCCAGAACCGGATCAGGTGCTGGTTGATCTGGCAGAGTATGTCCTGCTGCATAACATAACCAGCCCGGAGGCTTACGATACGGCCAGATTGTGCCTAATGGATACCCTGGGCTGCGGGCTTGAGGCTTTGTCTTACCCCGCCTGTACCAAGTTGTTGGGGCCAACGGTACCTGGAACGGTTGTGCCCAACGGTGCACGCGTCCCTGGGACGGAATACATCCTTGACCCGGTGACGGCCGCATTCAATATTGGTACCATGGTGCGCTGGTTAGACTTCAATGATACATGGCTGGCGGCTGAGTGGGGTCATCCATCCGATAACCTGGGCGGAATTTTGGCAGTGGCCGACTGGTTTTCGCGCACTGCTTTGGCCAATGGCAGACCCGCCTTAAGTATGCGGGATGTGCTGACCGCGATGATCAAAGCCCATGAAATCCAGGGCGTGATCGCGTTGGAAAACTCCTTTAACCGCGTGGGTCTCGATCATATTATCCTGGTTAAGGTAGCTACCACCGCTGTGGCGGCTGCAATGCTGGGCGGCTCGCGTGATCAGGTAATCAACGCGCTTTCCAACGCCTGGATCGATGGACAGGCTCTCCGCATCTACCGACATGCCCCCAATACCGGGTCTCGAAAGTCTTGGGCGGCGGGGGATGCGACCAGCCGTGGTGTCCGCTTAGCTCTGTTAGCTCTCAAGGGTGAAATGGGCTATCCCTCTGCATTGACCGCTAAAACCTGGGGGTTTTATGACGTGTCGTTTAAAGGTCAGCCGTTCAGATTCCAACGCCCCTATGGCTCGTATGTGATGGAAAATGTGCTCTTTAAAATTTCTTTTCCGGCCGAATTTCACGCCCAGACGGCTGTCGAGGCTGCCTTACAGATACACCCGCTGGTAAAGG
>Ga0208733_100691_pt1 | contig 13012 bp, 13 predicted proteins | sample SubbioR11Jul_8B1_FD_184816 | JGI IMG/M metagenome (GOLD analysis project Ga0208733, IMG submission 184816) | Serpentinite rock and fluid subsurface biosphere microbial communities from McLaughlin Reserve, California, USA - CR11Jul_8B1 (SPAdes) | ecosystem: Environmental > Terrestrial > Deep... | reverse complement strand
GCCGCTGCTCTTAAGGCAGCTCGAGCTGCTGCGCCCGCAGATTATCGCCACGCTCGGCAACGTGCCGACCCAGTACTTCCTAAAAACGACCGAGGGGATCACCAAAACCCGCGGCAAGTGGTTTGAGTGGCACGGCGTCCGCATCTTGCCACTGTTCCACCCGGCTTATCTGCTCCGCAACCCGAGCCGTGAGCACGGTAGCCCTAAGTGGCTGATGTGGCAGGACATGAAGCTGCTCAAAGAGGCGCTGGGTAGTCTGGGGCCCAAGGGGATGGCGCCAGTGGTCATTGATACCGCTCACCAGGACCGTCTGTTCTGAACCTAATACCATGCCGAACCGCCCCTTCATCGGCCTAATCCACTCGCTGCTAGCTAGCGCCGAGGCCGCCTGATGCGCGCCCTGGTGCAGCGGGTGAGCCATGCCCAGGTCGAGGTGTCGGGTGAGGTGGTCAGCCGTATTGGGCCGGGGCTGTTGGTCCTGCTCGGCGTGGCGCGCAGCGATACCCAGCTCGAGCTCGACTTCTTGGCGCGCAAGATCGCTAGACTCCGCATCTTTAACGACGCCGGCGGCAAGATGAACTTAAGCCTGCAAGACGTTGGCGGCAGTCTGCTGGTGGTGAGCCAGTTCACACTACTAGCCGATGCTAAAGGGGGCAACCGGCCCAGCTACAGTCATGCTGCCAGACCTGAGCACGCCCTGGCGCTCTATCAGGCCTTCCTCGACGCCTGCCGAGCGCTAGGTTTGCCGGTCGCCTCGGGGGTCTTTGCCGCCCACATGGCGATTCAGCTAGTAAACGACGGGCCGGTCACCATCTGGCTCGATACCGATACGCTGCTGCCGCGCTCCGGCCCAGAGTAAGGCGCGCTACGTGCTTACGCGTAGCAGCGGATTTAGGATGGGGGCAAGAGCGAACAGGTGCAACAAGCCTAGCCTAGATTGGGGGTCGGCTGTGAAACCGCTGCTGCTGGTTGTGCTAATGCTGGTTATGGCAGCCTGCGCACCGCCCGAGAGGGAGGGAGCGCAGCTTAGCCGCCTCACCATCCGCGTCCATCCCGGCCATGCCACGGTCAGGGTGGGCGAGGCTGGCGAGATGATCACCGCCGTGGTCACACAGCGCGGGCCGCTCGCTACTTTCGAGCTGCCGCCCGGTATCTACCGCTACGAGGTCTCGGCTGAAGGTTATGCGCCGTTTGTGGGAGTGTTCGAGATCCCCAGAAACCGCAACTTGGAAGTCTGGTTGAGCCCTTAGCCTGCCACTTTACCGCCTACTACCACTCACCCAGGGCACGGAAGCGAGCGAGTCGCCGTGGTGCCGGTTGACCCCACACCGCTTGCTCCAGGTCGATGCGTAGCCAGGCAGGCCGCTGTCCCTGACAACCATAACTGCCAGCAGCGGCGTATGCTAAGGGCAGAGTTGCCCTAGCTATGCCAGGCCAAGGGGCAAACAACGCGATTACCGCAGGAGGCCGCGCATGTACGACGCTGAAATCGTGGTTGGGCCGGAAGCGCTAAAGCGCGCTCTGGACGAGAAAGATGCCTTGAGGGCTAAAGCGCTGCTGGAAGAGTTGTACCCTGCGCAAATCCTTGAGTATTGGCCGGAGTTCGACCCTGCCCAGCGACTGTCTATCCTAACCATACTGCCTCCTGCCGACGCCGCAGAGGTGTTTAGCCACCTTGAGGAAACCGAGCAGGCTGAGTTGCTAAAAATCCTACCTCCGTGGCGGGTCAAGGAGTTGCTAGCAGAGCTATCGCTCGACGATCTGGCCGATACCATCAATGCGGTAGAGGAAGAAAACCCTGCCCAGGCCGAAGCTTTGCTGCAACAACTCGATCCCCAGACCCGAGCCGAGGTTATGGAGTTGACCGAATACGACGAGGACGAGGCTGGGGGGATCATGACCTCGGAGTACATTGCGGTGCGCGACTCGATGCGGGTCGAGGAGGTATTCCGCTTCCTGCGCCGCAAAGCCCCCGATGCCGAGCAGATTTACGTGATCTACGTAGTGGATGCCCAGCAGCGGCTTGACGGGGTGCTTACCCTGCGCGACCTGATTGTGGCCGATCCCAAGGTCCGCGTAGCCGAGATCATGAACCCTGATGTGATCTTTGCTCGTGACGACATCGACCAAGAAGAGGTAGCGCACCTGATGGCCGACTACAACTTCACCGTGTTGCCGGTGGTGGACGAGGGCCATAAGCTGGTCGGGATCGTAACCGTAGACGACGTGGTAGACGTGATCCAGGAAGAAGCCACCGAGGATATCTACCGCCTGGGGGCGGTAGAGTCGCCTGAGTTGGTCTACAGCAAATCCAATGTCTGGCAGTTGTGGAGTGCGCGGGTGCGTTGGCTGGTGATACTGATCGCCGCCGGCAGCCTCACCAGCACCATCCTCCAAGGCTTCGAGTCGGTGCTGGCTGCCATGACGGCCCTGGCTTTTTACGTGCCGGTGCTGATTCAAACCGGGGGCAACACCGGCAGTCAGGGTAGCACCCTGATTGTCCGAGCGCTGGCCCTGCGCGACGTGGGAATCCGTGACTGGCCGCATATTCTTCGCAAAGAGCTGGGGGTTGGGCTGCTCATGGGGGTGACGCTGGCAGCGCTGCTCTCGATCAAAGTGCTGATCGACGGTCAGCTCGAGCTGCTGCCGGTAATAGCGATTTCGCTGGCTCTGGTGGTACTGGTGGCTAACATCACCGGCTCAATGCTGCCCCTGTTGTTGCGCAAGCTCAAACGCGACCCAGCGCTGATCTCGAGCCCGCTGATTACCACTGTTACCGACGTGGTCGGACTGCTGGTCTACCTGAGTGTGGCCCGCTGGCTGCTGGAACTTTAGCCTTGCGGCCAAGGTCGGCCTACTAGACCTGGCCAGCCTATAGACTGAAGGTATGGCCGAGAACCTTTTTAGCCTGCTTACCATCCTGCCGCTGCCAGTCTGGCTCAGCATGCTGCTCTTCCCGCGAAGGCGCTTCACGCAGCAGCTAGTCACCTCGCCCTGGCCGTTCATCGCGCTGGGTGGCATCTATACCGTACTGCTCCTGGTGGCCCTAATTCTGGGTGTCGGCGGTTTCGACCTGTCGTTTGACGCCTTGCGCCAGGCGCTGAGCCTGGAATGGGGCTTCCTGGTGGCCTGGGCGCACTTTTTGACGCTCGATCTGTTCGCCGGGGTGTGGCTCTTCCGCGATGCCAAATACTGGGGGATCAACCCCGGCCTCTATCTGCTCCTCACCCTGGTGGCCGGACCGCTGGGATTAGCGAGCTACCTGCTGGCACGGCAACGCCGAGTGCGGCACGATCCAGCGCGGGTGGTCAACTAGGGCAGAGTCAGCCTGAGGGTATAAGGACCGGCCTCACCGGGCAAGCTAAATCAGCCACAGCCGCTGATAAGGTGCCAACGTCAGGGTGTCACCTACCTCCACAAAGCGTTGTTCCAGTTGGTCGTACGGCTGCTTAATGCGCTGTCGGCTGAGCAGTGTAGCGGAGATCTGCTGGAAGCGCTCGCTGAAGTTATACACCCCCACCAGGCTGCCCAGCGGGTGGTGGCGGACGTAGGCAAAGAGCGCCGGATTACCGGCCTCTAGCACGAGGGTCTCGTAGGTGGAATTGAGCTGCGGAGTCCGCTGGCGGGCGCGGATGATTTTAATAATCCCCTGATAGAGCCGCTGCTCCACGGTATTGGGGGCTTGGCGCAGCGCGGCCTTGTCCCAGTCCATGAAGGGGCGGTGCAGCCAGCGGTTATCGCCCGCGAGGTCAGGGTTCTTGCGGTAGCTGTAGTCGTTGAGGAGGCCGATCTCGTCGCCCATGTAGAGTAGCGGGAGGCCGCCGAAGCCGCAGATCAGCGCGTAGCCGAGAAAGATCCGCTCGATGGCGAGGGCTAGCTGCCGCTCGTCCCTTTCCGCTAGGGCCTGCTCGAGCCCCGCTAAGCTCGCCAGCGTCCCTGAGATGCGCCGATCGCCCGTCTGCGGATTGTGCTGAAACACCTCGCCGCGGGCGAAGCTCTCCGGAAACTGCCCGGCATAGAAGTCGGAGAGGAAGCTGCGATGGGCCAAGCCGTTAAGCTTAACGGCGTCGGCGTCATCGTCGGTTACCGCCCAGCCGATGTCGTCGTGGCAGCGCAGATAGGTCCCCCAGGCGATGTTGGGCGGCGTTTGCGGAAACTCGCTCAGGGCATGGGTCATCAGCCGGGTGTCGCGGCTGGCTAACGACGACCAGTACTGCACCATCAGGCTGTTATGGTAGGCGATCTGGCTGACCTTGCCGAAGCGCTTGCCGACGCCGAAGTATTTAATCAGATCGTCCGGGCTGACGATGGCCTCGGCCTTATGTACTACCGCCGGGGTAGTGATCTTGGCGCAGGAGCGCAGCGCCTGCAAGAGGTCGTAGACCTCGGGCTGGTTCTGGCAGTTGGTACCGAGCCGCTTCCACATGAAGGCCACCGCGTCCAAGCGGAAGACCTCGACCCCCCGGTTAGCCAGGTAGAAAATGATGTCGGCGATCTCCAGGAACACCTCGGGGTTGGTCCAGTTCAGATCCCACTGGTACTCGTTGAAGGTGGTCCAGACCCACTTATCGATCTCCGGATAGTAGCTAAAGTTGCCCGGTGCGAAGTCGGGGAAGATCTCCGGCAGGGTTTTCTCGTACTGGTCAGGTATAGTGCGGTCGGGGAAGATGTAGAAATAGTCCTGATAGCGCGCCTCGCCCTGGCGCGCCCGCACCGCCCACTCGTGCTCCTTGGCGCAGTGATTGAGCACCAGATCGATGCAGACGCTAATGCCGCGTTTGCGCAGGGTGCGGCAGAGGTTTTCGAGGTCGTCGATACTGCCGAGCTTGGCCTCGACGTTACGGTAGTCGGCAATAGCAAAACCGCCGTCGTTCTCACCCTCACGCGGGCGCAAGCAGCTCATCAGGTGGAGATAGGTCGCCCCTAGCTCCTGGAGATACGGCAAGTGCTGCTCGATCCCCTTGAGCGTACCGGCAAAGCGCTCCACATAGAACACGTAGCCTAGCATAGTCTCGCGCTGGAACCAGTCCGGGGTGAGGTCGCGCTCGATATCGAGGATCTTTAGCTCTTCGGGCCGGGCGCGGTAGCGCCGCGCCATCAGGCAGGCCAGGCGCTCCATAAACTCGCTGAACTCCTCACGGCGGCCATAGATCGGCTGGACCCCATCGAAGAGGTCCTGAAAGTAGCGCTCGAGCCTCAGCAAAAAGAGCTGCTGGTCGCGGCGGGGCAGCCCTTTAAGCTCGCGCGAGAGCAGCGGCAGCAGCGCCTCGAAGGCGCGGCGTGCCTCGGGAGTGAGGTGGTGGACGTTTTGCACAGCACCGTTATACCAAGCGCTATTGTCGGTGTGAGCCTAACAGGGCGGCTCGAGCCGCCCTCACCCGCTCCGCCGCCTCTTGCGGGCTTGTCGCCAGGGCGGTGAGGTGACCCATCTTGCGGCCCGGTCGCGCCTGGCGCTTGCCGTAGAGATGGAGCCTAACGTCATAGGCCAGCGCCGCCGCCCAGTCGGGGGTTGGCTGCCACAGGTCGCCCAGCAGGTTAGCCATCGCCGCCGGGCGCAACAGCTCGGTCGAACCCAGCGGCAGGCCACAGACCGAGCGGAGTTGCTGCTCGAACTGGCTGGTTACGCAGGCGTCGATCGTCAGATGGCCGGAGTTGTGCGGGCGCGGGGCGATCTCGTTAACCAGGAGCGATCCTTGCTGGGTCAAAAACAGCTCGACACAGGCCACGCCGACTAGCTCGAGCCCTTCCAGCACGCTATGGGCTATCGCCACCGCCTCCTGCACTACCCGCTTAGGCAGCTCGGCCGGCGCTAGCGACAGGTCGAGGATATGGTTGACGTGGTGGTTATGGGTCACGCCGTAGTGGACAAACTCGCCGTCTAACCCGCGCGCGGCTACCACCGACAGCTCAGCGGCAAAGTCCACAAAGGACTCGAGCACCGCCGGTTGCCCAGCTAAGGCCGCGAAGGCCCCTTCCACCTCTTCCAGCGAGCCGACCTTACGCTGACCCTTGCCGTCGTAGCCGTAGCCTGCCGTCTTGAGTACTGCCGGCGTGCCGGTGCGCTTAAGCCCTGCCGCCAGGTCGTCCCGAGTCACCACGGGATAAAACGGGGCCACCGGGAAGCCTTTAGCAGCCAAGAAGCTCTTTTCACGCAAGCGCTGCTGGGTGGTAAAGAGCGCCGTCCGGCCGGGCCGCACGGGGACGAAGGCTTCAAGCAGCTCTAGGGCCGCGGCCGGAATATTCTCAAACTCCAGCGTAACCACGTCCACCCGCTGAGCAAAGGCCCTTAAGACCGCCTCGTCCTCGTAGGGCGCGACCACCTCGATATCGGCCACTTGGCCGGCCGGCGTGTCCTCCTCCGGGGAGTAGACCATCACCCGGTAGCCCAGCCGCCGCGCCGCTAGGGCCAACATCCGGCCTAGCTGCCCGCTGCCCAGAATGCCGATAGTCCCACCCGGCAACACCTGCCTCATGGCAGCGTGGCGGCCAATACCGCCTCGGTTTGCTGACGGCGGAAGGTGACCAACCGCTCACGCAGGGCAGGCCGGGTGGTAGCTAAAATAGCTACTGCCAACAGTGCCGCGTTAGCTGCACCGGCGCGGCCTATCGCCACCGTGCCGACCGGCACGCCCGCCGGCATCTGGACAATCGACAGCAGTGAATCTAGTCCGCTGAGCGCCTTGCTCTCCACCGGCACACCGATCACCGGCAAGATGGTCTGCGCCGCGACCATCCCCGGCAGGTGGGCCGCCCCACCCGCCCCGGCGATAATCACCGCCAGCCCTCGTGCCTCGGCGGCCTCGGCGTACTCAGCGAGCAGCTTCGGGGTACGGTGCGCCGAAACCACCCGGCACTCGTGCGGCACCGCAAACTCACTCAGCACTTCGGCGGCGCGCTTCATCGTCTCCCAATCGCTGGCACTGCCCATGATCACCCCTACCAGCGGTTTCTCATCAACTTGGCTCATGACGACATCGTACCCGCTGGCGCCTCGCGCGTCTAAACATTACTCTCGCTGCGCTCGGGTCGAACATTACTCTCGCAAAAAACGCGTTCTCGCTGTGCTCGGACTCGCTCGGGTGGTGGCCCGGCGCAGCCGGTCGGCCACCGCCAGCCAAGCCGGCTCGTCGGAGACCGCCTCAATCAGCAGTTCATCACAACCAAGCGCATCTAGCTCACGCAAGGCGGCATAGAGCCGCCGCCCATAGGCTGCCGGCTCAGCGGGCAGCGTCCTCCAGACAACGTTTGCTAAGCCCACAGGCTGAGGGTGGTAAGCCAGCACCCCCAGCTTGGCGTTAGCGGCGCTTTGAGACAGGTGTTCGAAAATGTCGCCAAGACCGAGCAGCCGGGCGGGCGTACCCGGCGCATAGTGGCTTTTCATGGTCCCCGAAGCGCGCGGCGCACCGCGACCGCCCGCTTCGGGCGCGATGCCCAAGACCTCGCTCAACTGAGCAACGGTAATCCCCCCCGGCCGCAGCAGCCGGGGCTTCCCGCTGCTCAGGTCTACGATGGTCGATTCCAGCCCCACCGGACACGGCCCGCCGTCTAAGATCAAGTCCACCTGGTCGCCTAGCTCCTGCCGCACATGTTCGGCGGTAGTGGGGCTGAGCCGCCCGAAGCGGTTAGCCGAAGGGGCCGCCAGGCCGCCTTGAAAAGCCCGCAAGAGCTTTAGGGCCAGCGGATGCGCCGGCACCCTTAGCCCCACCGTCTCCTGCCCGCCCGTCACGGCGTCGGGCACCCGCCTTGCGCGCTTTAGGATAATCGTCAGCGGCCCCGGCCAAAAGGCTGCGGCCAGCTCATAGGCGCTCTCGGGGACCTCTACGGCCCACTCGGAGAGCTGCTTGGCAGAAGCTAGGTGGACGATCAAAGGGTGCTCGGCAGGCCGCCCCTTGGCGGCAAAGATCTTGCGCACCGCCTCAGGGTTGCCGGCGTCCGCCCCCAGGCCGTAAACCGTCTCGGTCGGAAAGGCCACCAGGCCGCCAGCCCGCAAGATGGCTACTGCCTGGTCGATAGTGCGCTTCATCGGCTACTACGCTACCAGAAGTTGCGAGGCTCCCGCGTGCTGGCGGTTAAAGGTGGCCTGCGCCCTTGAGCTTAACGCCCCGCTAGGTAGGGGAGTCTGGCCGCCGTTCGGCCAATCAGCTCGCCCGCTTCGAGCAAGTCACCAATCGGATCCCAGCGGCCGTTCAGCAGCACCTCTTTAGCTGCCTGGCGGATGGTCACGTGATGAACCTGGCCACCGGCGGTAACGGTCTCATTCGCAAGGTCGATGATAATCTCACTATCCGGGTTGGTTTCGACCGCCGCAGCGAGGGTGCGGAGCTGTTCGGCGCTCGCCTCGACGCAGGGCATCCCCAGGGCAGTGGCGTTGCCGTAGAAGATCTCGGCGAAGCTCTCGGCAATGATCGCGCGAAAGCCCGCCCTGTAAATCGCTTGCGGGGCGTGCTCGCGCGAGGAACCGCAGCCGAAGTTACTGCCCGAAATCATGATCGAAGCCTCCTTGAAGCGCGGGTCGTTCAAGGGGTGGGTCTTGGGCGTGCCGTCTTCAGCAAAGCGCACGTCGTAAAAGAGCGCCGTGCCCAAACCGTCGAAGGTGACACAGCGCAGATATCGCGCCGGGATGATGCGGTCGGTGTCGATGTCGTCGCCGGGGACAACAACACCTTTGCCGGTGATGCGGGTGATTTTCTCAAGTGCCATGATGTCTCCTTGAAAGTACCCAGTACCTAGTGCCGAGTACGGTTGAGGCTGGCGAGCAGTCCTCATGCTAAACGCCAACAGCTTCAGCTACGCCGAACACCTCCCGCGCGTCGCTGATAACGCCGGTGACCGCCGCTGCCATGACCATCACGGGGCTCATCAAGACGGTGCGGCCGGTCGGGCTCCCCTGGCGCCCCTTGAAGTTGCGGTTGGAGCTGCTGGCGCAGAGCTGGTCGCCCTGGAGCTTGTCGGGGTTCATCGCCAGGCACATGCTGCAACCTGCCTCGCGCCACTCAAAGCCCGCCTCCTTGAAGATCTCATCGATCCCTAACTCCTCGCACTGGTACTTAACCAACTGCGAGCCCGGCACGGCGATGGCCTTAACGTGCGGTGCGACCTGGTGGCCCTGGAGGTATCTGGCCGCCTCGATAAAGTCGCTCAGGCGGGCGTTAGTGCAGCTGCCAAAGAAGGCCACGTCGATCTTGGTCCCCTTGATCGGGGCGCCGGGGGGCAGTTTCATATGCGTCAGCGCCTCGAGCACACTGGCCCGCTCGCCCTCCGGCACATCCTCAGGGCGCGGCACGGTTTCGTCGATGAAGATGGCCTGACCGGGGTTGATCCCCCAGGTGACGGTCGGTGCGATGTCGGCAGCGTCGATTTTCACTACGTCGTCGTAGTGACAGCCGGGGTCGGAGGCGACCGCCTTCCAGCGCGTAACCGCCTCGTCCCAGTCCTTCCCTTTGGGCGCGTAGGGGCGACCCTTGAGGTACTCGAAGGTCGTCTCATCAGGGTTGACGTAGCCGCAGCGCGCCCCCCCTTCGATCGACATATTGCAGACCGTCATCCGCTCTTCCAGGCTCATGCGCTCGAAGACCTCGCCCGCGTACTCGTAGGCGTAGCCGATGCCGCCCTTGACGCCCAAGATGCGGATGGTGTGCAAAATCACGTCCTTGGCATAGACGCCGGGGCGGAGCCGGCCCATGACTTCGATGCGGCGGAGCTGGGGCTTGCTGATAGCCAAGGTCTGCGTGGCCAGCACGTCGCGCACCTGGGTGGTGCCGATACCGAAAGCGATGGCGCCAAAGGCCCCGTGGGTCGAGGTGTGGCTGTCGCCGCAGGCGATGGTGGTGCCGGGCTGGGTGATCCCCTGCTCCGGGCCGACCATGTGGACGATCCCCTGGTTACCGCTAGCGGTGTCGAAGAGCGTGATGCCGTATTGAGCGCAGTTTTTGCGCAGCTCCTCGATCATCTCTTGCGCCAGCGGGTCGTCGAACGGCTCGGCGCGGGTGTGAGTCGGCACGATATGGTCTACCGTGGCAAAGGTGCGGTAGGGCATCGTGACCGTGAGGCCCAGGTCGCGCAGCATCCCGAAGGCTTGCGGGCTGGTGACCTCATGGATCAGGTGGGTGCCGATCAAGAGCTGTGTCTGGCCGTTAGGCAAGATGCGCACAGTGTGGGCATGCCAGACCTTCTCTAATAGGCTTTGCGGTTGGGACATAAGCTCTCCGGAAAATCAGTAGTCAAGTATTCGAGTATTCGAGTAGGGGCGAACCCTTCGAGCTGAGGCCCCTCAGGGCGAAGCCTCGGACGCCTTCGCATCATCACTTTATCGTTCTCACTTCGTTCGGGCCGGCGCTTCGCTGATGGTGAACGATAGTTCATGGACAACTCCTCAAAAAAAACCCCTTGGCGGGGGCCAAGGGGCAGCGCTGACGTGACGTATCCGCTACACGGCAACCGCCCCATGAGGCGCTAGCAGCACGGTCATGACCAGATGAATGACCCGCAACCGCCTACGCACAGTCGGCGACTTAAGCATGCCGGAGTATACGCAGCGCCCGGGGGCCTGTCAAACCCTGGTGCGGCCGACGGGCTTCGGCGCGATAGCGGGGCCGGGGCGCTTGGCCGGATTGATGCCGGTAACCTCGCCGCGCACGCCCCCCGTTTCGACTAAGCGGGCAAACTCCTTAGAGTCCACAGCGCGCGCCATCCCCATGTCGTAGCTGATCTGACGCTTGAGGTGCAGCTCGGCCAAGCAGGCGTCCATGGTGATCATGCCGAGTTGCCCGCCCGTCTGGATAGCTGAGAGGATCTGGTACGTCTTGCCTTCACGGATTAGGTTGCGAATAGCCGGGGTGACGACCATGAACTCATAGGCCATAACGCGCCCGTCACCGGCTAGGCGCGGGACTAGCTGTTGAGTGAGAACAGCTTGCAGGTTGTTGGAGAGCTGTACGCGCACCTGCTCCTGCTGCGCTTCGGGAAAAACATCGATGATGCGGTCGATAGCTTCGGAGGCCGAGTTGGTGTGCAGGGTGCCCATCACTAAGTGTCCGGTCTCGGCCGCCGTCACCGCGGCGCCGATAGTCTCGTAGTCGCGCAGCTCGCCGACCAAAATCACGTCTGGTGCCTGGCGCAACACGCTGCGCAGCGCCCGATGGAAGTCCTTGGTATCCTCGCCGATCTCGCGCTGGTTGACAATCGAGTTCTTGTGCTGGTGAAAGAACTCGATGGGGTCTTCGATAGTGACGATATGCTTATGATACTCATTGTTAATAAGATCGATCATAGTGGCCAGCGTGGTCGATTTACCCGAGCCGGTCGGCCCGGTGACCAGCACCAGACCGCGGGGCTGCCGCGCTACGTCGCCGACTACCGAAGGCAGACCGAGCCGATCGAAGGTCATGACCTCCTCAGCGATCATGCGCATCACCCCGCCTACCGAGCCACGCTGGAAGAATACATTGACCCGGAAGCGCCCATGACCAGTCAAGCTGAAGGAGAAGTCGAGTTCGCGGTGCTCTTCAAAGAGCCGCTGCCGCTTCTCGTCCATCATTGAGTACATCAGGCGGCGGGTCATGGTGGGCGTTAAGGTGTCGTATTCGGTTGGGCGCCAGTCACCATGAACGCGCAGCATGGGTGGCAGGCCCACGGTCAGGATCAGGTCGGAGGCGCGCCGCTCGAGCGCCAACTTTAGCAGGTCGACGATGTCGGCTTGAATCTGGGTAGCTTTGATCTGGTCAGACATGCGTGACTCCTAATGCTCGGAGCGGTTCACTCGGTGGTGCGGGCTAAGACCTCTTCGAGCGTGGTGATCCCTTGCAGGGCCTTGTTGATGCCGTCTTCACGGAGCGTCTTCATACCGTTAGCCACGGCAAGCTCCTTAATCTCGCCGGCCGACTTGTCCTTGACGATAGCCATCTCCAGCTCTTCGTCGACAACTAGCAGCTCATGAATAGCGTAGCGCCCGTCGTAGCCGCTGCCGCCACATTTATCACAACCGACCCCGCGGTAGAGCTTCTTCCCTTTGATCTGACTGTCGGATAAGCCGATGCGGCGCAGCACATCGGGGTCAGGGGTGTGCTCGACCTTACAGTCTTTACAGACCTTGCGAACCAGGCGCTGAGCCAGCACGCCGAGCAGCGAAGCCGAGACATTGAACGGCTCGATCCCCATCTCCGAGAGGCGAGTGACCGCGCCGGAAGCGTCGTTGGTGTGCAGCGTAGCAATCAACAGGTGGCCGGTCAGGGCGGCCTCGACCGCGATCTTAGCGGTTTCGGTGTCGCGGATCTCACCGACCATGATGATATCAGGGTCCTGGCGCAAGAACGAGCGCAGCGCGCGGGCGAAGTCAAGCCCGGCTTTAATGTTGACCTGGGTCTGATTGATCCCGGGCACTTCGTACTCCACCGGGTCTTCAATGGTGGTAACGTTGACTTCGGGCACCGCAATCCGCTTGAGAATACTGAAAGTCGTAAACGACTTGCCCGAACCGGTCGGCCCGGTGATTAAGAACATGCCATAGGGCTTTTTGATGATGTCTTCAAAGCGTTGAAAGTTATACTCAGCGAAGCCGAGCTGCTCGATCTCAGGGATGTTAGCAGCCCTCTTCAGCAATCTCATCACGCACTTCTCACCGTAGACGGTAGGCAACGTACTGAGGCGCAGGTCCACCTCGGCGGAGCGGTCGCGGAAGCGCACCCGCCCGTCCTGCGGCAACCTTCGCTCGGCGATATTCAGCCCGCCCATGATCTTAACCCGAGCCGCCAGCGCCCCGGCAGCAGCCTTAGGCATGGTCATGTATTCGCGCAGCAGGCCGTCTTTGCGTACGCGGATCACCACCTTTTCCGGGCGCGGCTCAATGTGAATATCCGACATGTCGTTTAATACCGCTTCGCGGATGATTAGGACTTACGCACGCAAGACCATAGGGATGGAAGGATCCCTGAGCTGCTGCCTCATGTAGTCGTCGAGCAACGAGAACTTGAGCCGATAAACATTGGTGTCTAGCTGCTGAGCTAAGCGTTTGAGA
>Ga0208733_100687_pt1 | contig 13059 bp, 11 predicted proteins | sample SubbioR11Jul_8B1_FD_184816 | JGI IMG/M metagenome (GOLD analysis project Ga0208733, IMG submission 184816) | Serpentinite rock and fluid subsurface biosphere microbial communities from McLaughlin Reserve, California, USA - CR11Jul_8B1 (SPAdes) | ecosystem: Environmental > Terrestrial > Deep... | reverse complement strand
CAGGAACGCGCGGATCTCATCATCGACACCTCGACGCTTCGGCCGCAGGAGCTGCGCGGCATCATCCGCCAGAAGTTCGTGGCGGCCGGTCGCGGCCAACAACTCGCTGTGGTGGTGAGTTCGTTCGGCTTCAAGTATGGCGTGCCCATCGATGCGGACATCGTCATGGACGTGCGCTTCCTTCCTAACCCGTTCTACGACCCACGCCTCAGGGCGAGGACCGGCCTCGAACGCGTGGTGCGGGGTTTCGTGCTCGACCGCGAGGAGACGGCTGTGTTCCTCGAGCGATGGTTCTCGTTGCTCGAGCTGTTGCTGCCCAACTACCGCTCGGAGGGCAAGACCCAGCTCAACATCGCGCTCGGGTGCACCGGCGGGCAGCACCGCAGCGTCGTGCTGGCAGAGCGTACCGCCGAGTACGCCCGTTCGATCGGCTATCCGGCATCGGTCAGCCACCGCGACATCACCAAAGACAGGGCGGCACACTGATGGCGAAGTCCGCAGTGGCCGTGGGCGGAGGCACCGGCCTGCCGCTCGTGCTCCGATGCATGCTCGCCGCCGGCCTTGACGCCACGGCCGTGGTGACGGTGGCCGACGACGGCGGCAGCTCGGGACACCTGCGCCGAGAGCTCGGCATGCTGCCTCCCGGTGACATTCGCAACTGTCTGGTGGCGCTCTCCCCGCCCGGCAGCGAGCTTGCGCGCGTGTTCCAGTACCGCTTCGCCGAGGGGCAGGGGCTGGCCGGCCACGCCCTCGGCAACCTCATCATCGCGGCGCTCGCCGACATCGAGGGCGGCTTCGCCGAAGCCGTGGAGGAAGCGGGGCGGCTGCTTGGCGTCCGCGGCAGGGTACTGCCTTCCACGCTCCAGGATGTCTGGCTCTCCGGGTCAGATGCCGCCGGCCGGCTGATCAAGGGTCAGGCCGAGGTGGCCGTAAGCGACGGCCCGGTGGGGCTGGTTCGGCTCGAGCCGAAGCATCCTGAAGGCTACGCTCCCGCGCTGGAGGCCCTTGCTTCGGCCGATGTCATTGTGATCGGTCCGGGAAGCCTGTTCACCAGCATCATCCCGAACTTCCTTGTGAGCGGTGTACTCGAAGCTGTCGCCAGAAGCGGAGCGACGGTGGTGTACGTGTGCAACGTCGCCAACCTGCGCGGAGAGACGAGCGGCATGGACGCGGCCGACCACGTGGACGCGCTGGTTCGTCACGGACTCGACGGCCTCATCGACGTCGCGCTCGTACACGTATCCGAGCGCGGCACCGCTGAGGTGGATAGCGGCGCCGAGGTGCGCCAGCGCATCGAGACCCGGGGCATCCGGGTGCTTGGCCGCGACCTGGCCAGCCCGAGCGATCCCGCTCGGCACGACGAAACCAAGCTCGCCGACGCGCTCGGGGAGGTGTGGTAGTTGTCGTTCACCGCCGAGGTCAAGGAGGAGCTCGCGAGGGTCGAGAACAGCAAGGCCTGCTGCGCGCACGCTGAGCTTTCGGCGCTCATCCGGGTGGAGGGCACGCTGCACTACACCGGCGGCGGCCGCATGCGCCTCGAGATTGCCACCGAGACCGCTCCGGTGGCGCGCAAGGTCATCAAGCTTGTGCGCAGGGTGCTCGAGCTCGAGACGGAGCTCACCGTGCGCCGCTCGGTGCTGCACAAGTCGAACAACTACCTCATCACCGTGGTGAGCCAGCCCGGGTTGTCCGAGGCGCTCACCGGCCTCGGCATCCTAGGCGAGGACGGCACGCCGCTCTACAGCGTCCCGCCGTGGCTCGTGAAGAAGGACTGCTGCGCGGTGGCGTACCTGCGGGGCATGTTCCTCGGCGGCGGGTTCGTCGCGGACCCGCACGGCGATTTCCACTTCGAGCTCACCGCCGAATCCGAGGAAGTCTCCGCGGACATCGTGAAACTGATGGCCCGCTTCGGAATCAACGCGCGTGTGACGAGCAGGCGCGGCTCGTTCGCCGTCTACCTCAAAGGCGCCGAGCCCATCGTGACGTTCCTCGCGCTCGTGGGCGCGCATCGCGCACTGCTGCGCACCGAAGACGTGCGCATCATCAAAGAGATGCGCAACGACGTGAACCGCCTCGTCAACGCCGAGACAGCCAACCTCCAGAAAACCGCGAACGCCGCAGCGGAGCAGGTGGCGACCGTCTGGCAGCTCGAACGGTCGCGCGGCCTTGACGCCCTTCCTCCAGCGCTGCGCGAAATCGCGCTTCTGCGGCTCGAGCATCCCGACGTCAGTCTGCGCGAGCTCGGCGAGCTCGCGGACCCGCCGCTGTCCAAGTCGGCGGTCTACCATCGTATCCGGCGGTTAGAGGAGCTGGCCGAGGAGGGGTAGGAACCACTGACGACCGCGCGCGGTGCGCTGCCAGGTATTTACGTTAGTATGCAAAGAGCGGGGTCGCGCGTTCGCGCGAGCGGTTGTGACCGGTACTTTTTGCCGAGGAGGGACACCAAAGTGACGATTCGTGTAGGCATCAACGGTTTCGGCCGCATCGGCCGTCTTGTCTTCCGCGCCGCCCAGGACGACCCGGCCATCGAAGTGGTGGCCGTGAACGATCTCACCGACGGCGCTACTCTCGCGCACCTTCTGAAGTACGACTCGATCCACAAGGTCTTTCCCCACGATGTGAAGGCGGGCGAGGGTGCGTTCACCGTGGACGGCCGCGAGATCAAGGTCCACGCGCAGCGCGACCCGGCCCAGCTGCCGTGGGCCGACCTCGGCGTGGATGTGGTGGTTGAATCCACCGGCCTCTTCACGGATGCCGCCAAGGCGCAGGCGCATCGCGATGCCGGCGCGAAGAAGGTCATCATCTCGGCTCCGGCCAAGGGCGAGGACATCACGGTGGTCATCGGCGTGAACGACAAGGACTACGACGCCGGGAAGCACCACATCGTCTCCAACGCATCGTGCACCACCAACTGCCTCGCGCCGTTCGCCAAAGTGCTGCGCGACAGTTTCGGCATCAAGTATGGCTTCATGAACACGATCCACAGCTACACCAACGACCAGAACATCCTTGATCTGCCGCACAAGGACCTGCGCCGGGCGCGTGCCGCCGCGATGTCGATCATCCCGACCTCCACCGGCGCCGCGAAGGCCATCGGTCTGGTGCTGCCGGACATGAAGGGCAAGCTTGACGGGATGTCGATGCGCGTGCCCACGCCCGACGGCTCGGTCGTGGACCTTGTATGCGAACTCGAGCGGAGCGTCACGCGCGAAGACGTCAACGCCGCCATGAGGGCCGCGGCCGAAGGTCCGATGAAGGGCATTCTTGAGTACATCGAAGACCCGATCGTCTCGGTGGACGTGGTGGGCAACCCTGCCTCCTCGATCTTCGATTCGCTCCAGACGATGGTTATGGGCGGGACGGGCACGTTCGTGAAGTGCCTGTCGTGGTACGACAATGAGTGGGGCTACAGCAACCGCGTCCGCGATCTGATCAAGATTGTCGGCTAACATCCGCGACGAAGTGAGGCGCCGAACCACCGGCGCCTCACTTTTTCATCGGCGTTGCCCCGTTTCCGGGTCGGGAGGGACTGCATGTTCGCGAAGAAGACGGTCAAGGACGCCGACGTGCGTGGAAAGCGCGTGCTCGTGCGCGTGGACTTCAACGTGCCGCTCGCCGAGGGCGCCGTCACCGATGACACTCGCGTGCGCGCCGCGCTGCCCACCATCCGCTATCTCATCGATCACGGCGCTCGCGTCATCTTGGTGAGCCACCTCGGCCGCCCGGAGGGCGAGTCCGACCCGCAGTACTCACTGCGTCCCGTGCGGCGAGCGCTGCAGCGGCTGATCGGCCGCAACGTCGCGTTCGTGGAGGACCTCGTGGGGACCGAGGCCCGCGAGGCGGTCACACGCATGGTGGACGGTGAGATCCTCATGCTCGAGAACGTCCGCTTCCATCCCGGCGAGAAGAAGAACGATCCTGCGTTCGCCAAGGCGCTCGCCGGGCTCGCCGACATCTTCGTCAACGACGCGTTCGGCGCGGCGCACCGCGCACACGCCTCGACCGCCGGCGTGGCCGAGCACCTCCCCGCATATGCGGGCATGCTGCTTGCGCGCGAGGTGGAGACGCTCTCGGGCATGCTCGCCGCGCCCAAACGACCGTTCGTGGCGATCCTCGGCGGCTCAAAGGTCTCCGAGAAGCTCAGCGTGATCGAGCAGCTGCTCGGTGTGGTCGACACCCTGGTGATCGGTGGCGGCATGTGTTTCACGCTGCTCGTGGCCAAGGGCGTGCCCGTGGGTCGCTCGCTCGTGGAGCCCGAGTGGGTGGAATCCGCCAAGGAGATGCTCGCCAAGGCCACCGACAAGGGCGTGGACCTGCTGCTGCCGGTGGACTTCGTGGTGGCCGACGCCATCGCCGAGGACGCCGAGACCAAGAACGTGGGTCGCGAGGAGATCCCTGCGGGGATGATGGGCCTCGACATCGGGCCCACGAGCGCGGAACTGTTCAAGGAGGCCATCGCCTCGGCACGCACGATCTTCTGGAACGGGCCGATGGGGGTCTTCGAGATGACGCCGTTCGAGAACGGCACGAGACAGGTGGCCATGGCCGTGGCGCGGAACACCCGCGCCGTGTCGGTGGTGGGCGGCGGCGATTCCGTGGCCGCGCTCAAGAAGTTCGACTTGGAGGAGCGCGTCACGTTCGTTTCCACGGGCGGCGGCGCTTCCATGAAGCTGCTCGAAGGCTCGGCGCTTCCCGGCGTGGACGCGCTGCTGGACAAGGAGTAGGAGCGTGGAGATGGACCGCCGCATGCTGATCGCCGGCAACTGGAAGATGTACACCACCTCAGGCGAGGGCGTCATCCTCATCCAGGATCTCACGGAACTCGTGCGAGACCATTGGGATTCGGTAGAGGTGGTTGTCTGCCCGCCGTTCACCGGGCTCAAGGCCGCAGCCACCGTCATCGAGATCGACAGGCTCACGATCGGCCTCGGCGCGCAGGACATGCACTGGGAGGATGAAGGGGCGTTCACAGGCGCGGTCGCTCCTCGCATGCTCGCCGACCTGCGGTGCGACTACGTGATCATCGGCCACTCCGAGCGCCGCGAGTACTTCGGCGAGACGGACGAAACGGTGAACCGCAAGGTGAAGGCGACATTTGCGGCGGGCATGACCCCGATCATGTGCTGCGGCGAGACGCTCGACACGCGCGAGAACATGGAAACCGAGTCGTTCGTGCGCGGACAGGTCGTGAGCGGCGCGGCGGATCTCTCGGCGGAGCAGGCCGCACGTCTCGTGATCGCGTATGAGCCTATCTGGGCGATCGGGACCGGTCGCACGCCCACGCCCGAGGCCGCCAACGACGTCTGCCGGACGATTCGTGCGACCATCGGCGCCATGTACGGCCCGCTGGCCGCCATGAGCTGCCGCATCCTGTACGGCGGCTCGGTCAAGCCGGAGAACGCGAAGATGTTCTTCGCCGAACCGGACATCGACGGCGCGCTTGTGGGCGCCGCCGCGCTCAAGGCCGACTCCTTCGCCGATGTCGTGAAGGCTGCGCTCTAAGGTGGGTCGCCGTCCACCCGTCGCGCTCATCGTCCTCGACGGTTTCGGCATGGGTGCGGCTCGCGAAGGCAACGCCATCGCGCTCGCCCGCACGCCGAACCTCGACAAACTTTTCGCCACGTACCCGTGGGCCACCCTCAAGGCGAGCGGGCTAGCGGTGGGCTTGCCGGAGGGGCAGATGGGCAACTCCGAAGTGGGGCACCTCAACATGGGTGCTGGCCGCGTCGTCTACCAGGAGCTCACGCGCATCAACCTGGCCGTCGAGGACGGTTCGCTGTTCGAGAACGAAGTCCTCGTTTCGGCCATGGACGGCGCGATCGCCGAGGGTCGAGCGGTGCACTTGATGGGGCTCGTCTCCGACGGGGGTGTGCACAGCCATCAGGAGCACCTCTACGCGCTCATCCGGATGGCCGCCGCACGCGGAGCCACCCGCATCTATGCGCACGCCTTCCTCGACGGCCGCGACGTCCCTCCCGAAAGCGGGCTCGGGTTCGTTCGACAGCTCGAAGCGGTACTTGCCGACGTGGGTGTGGGCCGCGTGGCCTCCGTGATGGGACGCTACTACGCGATGGACCGCGACAACCGCTGGGAGCGCGTCGAGCGGGCGTGGCGGGCGATCGCTCTCGCCGAGGCGCCCACGGTCTCCTCGGCCGCCGCGGCCATCCAGGCGTCGTACGACGCCGCGCTCACCGATGAGTTCGTGGAGCCGGTCGTTGTGCCCCGCGAGGACGACCCCCACGCGCTTCGTGACGGCGACGCCGTCATCTTCTTCAACTTCCGGCCCGACCGCGCACGCGAGATCAGCCGCGCTTTGGTGGACCCCGCCTTCATCGGCTTCACGCGCCCGGTCTTCCCGCAGGTGCGCTTCGTGTGTCTCACCGAGTACGATCCCACGATCCCGGCCCCCATCGCCTTCCCGAAAGACCTTCCGTGCTGCGTGCTCGCCGACGTGATCGCCGAGGCGGGCCTTCGGCAGCTCCACATCGCTGAGACGGAGAAGTACGCGCATGTCACCTTCTTCTTCAACGGCGGGGTGGAGGTGCCCAAGGAGGGGGAGGAGCGGGTGCTCGTACCGAGCCCGAAGGTTCCCACCTACGACCTGCAGCCGGAGATGAGCGCGCCTGAGGTGACGCGACGGCTGGTTGAGGCGATCCGCGAGGATCGCGCCGATTTCTACATCGTCAACTACGCGAACTGCGACATGGTTGGGCACACCGGCGTGCTCGACGCGGCGATCGTCGCGGTCGAGACGGTGGATGCGGCTGTGGGTGCGGTCGTCTCAGCCGTGCGCGAGCGCGCCGGCTCGGCGATCGTCACCGCCGATCACGGCAACGCCGAGCAGATGGTGGACCCCTCAGGGGGCGGTGTCTTCACCGCGCACACCCTTGACCCTGTGCCGTTCATCGTCGTGGCCGACGCAGTGACCGGGGTGGCTGCAGGCGGCATCCTCGCCGACGTGGCGCCGTCGCTGGCTGCTCTGCTGGGCATCGATCCGCCTGCCGAATGGACCGGCAGTTCGCTGCTCACTTTCGCCGCGCCCACCGCGCAAACCGACACCGCGCCAACCGCCTCTTGAGCCACGTGGATGCGCGCGGCTATACTTACACGGCTCGCGTCGACGTACATCGCCGGCTTTTGACGGCGTGACTGAGGAGAATGCTGTGGAAGTGCTTGCATACATTACTATCGCTATCCACGTGATATGCGCTGTGGGTTTGGTTGTATTCGTCTTGCTCCACTCGGGCAAAGGCACGGGCGTCTCGTCGCTTTTCGGCGCGGGGCTTCCAGCATCGGCGACCGGCACAGGCATGATCGAGAAGAACCTCGACCGCATCACGATCGCCTTCGCCGCTGGTTACGGGTTCACGGCACTCATGCTGATGCTCGTGTACCGCCCCGGGTCCTAGCCCGCTACGGCATCTCCTGAGATTCCTCGCACGGCCCACCGAACCGGGGCCGTGCTGTTGCGCGCGTGTCGTAAGACCCGTGGTGCCTTGCGCTTCAATGCAAACAGGAACAGACTGATATGTAGGCAAAAGGGTAGCAGTGGCCAGTGCAGCGACCAACGCCTGCCGCAAGGCCGCACGAGCCGCCACAGGGGAGGGATGTGCGAGGCGCAACGCTGTTCTGACGTTCATTGACGATACGGAGGGAGGCTCTACATTGTCCGAGCGAATCCGCAAGGGATTTGCCATCATCTTGGTGCTGGCGCTTGGCGCTGCCATGCTGGCCGTCGGTGGCTGTGCGACGGCTGAGGACGGCGAAGAGGAGCCCGCGTCTGAGATCACCATGGGTGGCACGTTCAATTTCCGAATCAACGAACCAGCGTTCATCGACCCGGTGAACCTCCAGGAGTCTGAGGGCACGCAAGTCGGCCAGGTCCTGTTCGACAGCCTCGTGGCCTTCGATCCCATCACTTCCGAGGTCATCCCCGCCGCCGCCGAGCGTTGGGAGGCCAACGAAGACGCCACCGTTTGGACGTTCTATCTCGTCGAGGGTGCGAAGTTCCACGACGGCAGCGACGTCACGGCTGAGGATTTCAAGTACGCATGGGAGCGCATATGCACTCCCGCCAACGAGTCCGAGATCTCGTACCACTTGGCGGCTGTCCAGGGTTACGACGAGATGCAGGACGAGTCCGCGACCGAGCTTTCGGGCGTCCGTGTCGTCGATGACTACACGCTCGAGGTCACGCTGAACTACGGTTTCGCCGACTTCGAGTACGTCGCGGGCCACCCCGCGCTCGCTCCGGTGCCCCAGGCTGCTGTCGAGGCCGACCCGGATGCCTTCTCGGAGATGCCGATCGGCAACGGTCCGTTCATGATGAGCGAGCCGTGGGCTCACGACCAGTACATCAAGGTCGAGAAGTTCGCCGACTACTACGGTGATGAGCCGAACATCGCCGCCATCGAGTTCAAGATCATCGGCGACGTCGACTCGGCATTCCTGGAGTTCCAGGCTGGCAACCTCGACTTCACCGACATCCCCACTGGTCAGATCCAGACCGCTGTGGACACGTACGGCGAGAGCCCTGACGGGTACACCGTCAACCCGGGCGAGCAGGTCAGCCTTGGTGCCGAGCAGGCGATCTACTACCTCCTCATCAACAACGAGGATCCGGCTCTGAGCGATCCTAAGGTCCGTCAGGCCCTTTCGCTCGCCATCGATCGCCAGGACATCTGCGACAAGGTCTACGAGGGTACCCGCGTGCCGGCGTCGAGCATCGTTCCGCCGGGCATCGTCGGCCATGAGGAGGGCGCGTTCCAGTACTCCGAATACGACGTCGAAGCCGCCAAGGAGGCACTAGCAGAGGCTGGTTTCCCGGACGGCGAAGGTTTCCCGGCGATCACGCTCGAGTACAACACCGGCTCGAACCATCAAGACGTCCTTGCGCTCGTCCAGGAGGACCTCGCGGCCATCGGTATCACCGCGGAGTTGTTGGGTTCCGAGTGGGCGCAGTATCTCGACAAGCTGGCGGCGAAGGACTATCAGGTCGGTCGTCTGGGCTGGATCGCCGACTACCCGATCATGGACAACTTCCTCTATCCGCTGTTCAAGTCAGGTAGCTCGGACAACTTCTCGTTCTACGCGAACACCGAGGTCGACGAGATGCTGGATGAGGCTCGCAAGACCACGGACGCGGACGAGCGCATCGCTTTGTACCAGGAGGTCGAGAAGATGGTCGGCGACAACGCGACCGTCATCCCGATGAACTACTACCGCCACACTCGTGTCGTCTCCGACCGTGTGAACGACGGCATCTACAGCCCGAACGGTCTGTTCACGTTCGAGTTGGTCTGGCTCTCGGGGGCTGCCGAGTAGGCACCCTTCGGTTCCGGGCTCGTCGTGTGCCGGGGCACCCCCGGGTGCCCCGGCACACATCGTCGTGGCGGCGCGAGTCACCTCCGGTTCGAAGCCGCAGCACCCGCTCAAGAAGGACAAGATCCCATGCTCAAGTACGTTGTCAGGCGAGTCCTCCAGATGATCCCGGTGTTCCTTGGTGTGACGCTCCTGCTCTTCATGTTGCGGATTCCGGGTTTCTTGCCGGGAGACCCGATCCAGCTGATCGTCGGTGAGAGAGAACTTACGCCAGCGCTGCGTAAGCAGATCGAAGAGAAGAACCGCCTGAACGACCCGCTGCCTGAGCAGTACGTGTGGTATGTGAGCAACATCGTCCAAGGAGACTTGGGGGATTCTTACCAGAAGGGCCGTCCGGTCGCGGACATACTGACCGATAAGTTCCCGAATTCATTCCGCCTCGCTTTCGCCGCGATCATCGTTGAGATCGTGATCGGTATCCTCGCGGGCATCATCTCGGCGGTGAAGCAATATTCGTTCTGGGATGTCTTGGTGACGCTCTCCACCTCGATCCTCGTATCCGTCCCGGTGTTCTGGCTCGGCCTGCTCCTGCAGATGTTCTTCGGCATCCAGGTGCGCGAGTGGACCGGGGGGGCGTTCTCGCTTCCCATCACGGGGATGGGAGATCCGCCAGACCTCGTGCACATCATCCTTCCGGCCATCACCTTGGCGTCGGTCTCGACGGCATACGTGGCGCGCATAATGCGCAGCCAGATGCTCGAGGCGATGAGCCAGGACTACATACGGACCGCCAAGGCCAAAGGCCTCACCGAGCGGGTGGTGGTGTTCAGGCACGCGCTGAAAAATGCGCTGATACCCGTGGTCACCTTCATCGGCATCGATCTCGGTTTCCTGATGGGTGGAGCGATCCTCACCGAGAGCGTCTTCCAGTGGCCGGGCGTGGGCCGCGAGATCTACCTTGCGGTGCTCCAGCGGGACTGGCCCGTCGTCATGGGCGGGGTCATCGTGATCGTCCTCATCGTGATGCTTGTGAACCTCATCGTGGATATCAGCTATGCCATTCTCGACCCGCGCATCAGATACGGAGGTGCGGCCGAATGAGCGCCGACCGCCACCACACCGAAGACGAACAGGATCCGGCATCGCAGGGTCCTCTGGACGTCGAGGGTCACCCCATACGCGACGAGGCTCAGCGCGCCCCGGTGCTTCCGGGCGCCGCCGAGGTCGCTCAGCGACCGTCGCGCACCCTGTGGGGCGATGCTTTCATCCGTCTCAGGAAGAACAAGCTGGCCATTGCGGGGCTTGTGTGGGTGGTATTCGTCGTCGTGGTGACCCTGTCGGCGGACCTGTGGGTCCCACGGTACTTCGCCGATCCGGTCTCCACGGAGTTCGCGGGTCTCGAGTCACCATCGGCAGATCATCCCTTCGGCACTGACCGTATCGGCAGGGACGTGTTCTCGCGTGTGATCTACGGAGCGCGGGTGTCGCTTGCGGTGGGTATTCTCGCTGTCAGCATCTCGGTGCTCATCGGCCTGATCATGGGCGCGCTGTCGGGCTACTATGGCGGGCTGCTCGACGCCTTCGTGATGAGGACCGCTGACATCTTCTTCGCGTTCCCGTACGTGCTGTTCGCGATCGTGCTCCTTGCCATCCTAGGGCCCAGCTACCGCAACGTCTTCATCGCCATCGGCATCCTCGGCTGGCCGTCGATCGCGCGCGTGTTCCGCAGCTCGATCCTTTCGGTGAAAGAGAACGAGTACGTGGATGCCGCGCGCGCCATGGGCGCCTCGGACCTGCGGATTATGACAAGGCACATCCTGCCGAACGCTATTGCACCGATCATCGTGTACGGCACGATGAGCATCGGAGGCGCGATCATCACCGAGGCGGCGTTGTCCTACCTCGGGATGGGCGTACAGCCGCCAACGCCGTCGTGGGGCATGATGCTCTCCGAGGCGAAGGCCCTGATGGGACCAGCGCCGTGGCTCACGATCTATCCCGGCTTCGCGATCCTGACGACGGTGCTTGCGTTCGTGCTGATGGGCGATGGTCTGCGTGACGCACTCGACGTGAAGATGAAGGACTGAGATGGCGCTGCTTGAAGTCAACAACCTGAAAACGCAGTTCTTCACGCGCGACGGAGTGGTCAAGGCGGTCGACGGCGTGAGTTTCATCCTGAACGAGGGGCAGACCCTGGCCATCGTCGGCGAGTCCGGTTCAGGGAAGTCCGTCACTGCGTTGTCGCTGATGCGTCTGATTCAGGAGCCGCAAGGGCGCATCGTGGACGGCGAGGTGATCTTGAGCGGGAAGGACGTACTCAAGCTCAATGACAGCCAGGTACGGGCGATGCGCGGGAACCGGATCGCGATGATCTTCCAGGACCCGATGACCTCGCTGAACCCGGTGTTCCGCGTCGGGTTCCAGATCGGCGAGGCGCTACGCGTGCACAAGGGCATGAACCGCGAGCAGGCCGCGCAGCGCGCGGTGGAGATGCTCGAACTCGTGGGCATCCCGAACGCCGCGCACCGCGCCAAGGACTATCCTCACCAGTTCTCGGGAGGGATGCGCCAGCGCGCCATGATCGCCATGGCGCTTGCGTGCGACCCGGACATCCTCATCGCCGACGAGCCCACGACGGCACTCGACGTCACCATCCAGGCGCAGATACTCGAGCTGATGCTCGAGATGCAGCAGCGCACGGGTGCGGCGATCATCATGATCACCCATGATCTGGGCGTGGTTGCCGACATGGCCGACGATGTGATGGTGATGTACGGGGGAAGGCAGGTGGAGTATGGCACCGCCGATCACGTGTTCTACAACCCGCTGCACCCGTACACTTGGGGGCTGCTTGACAGCCTGCCGCGCCACGACATCTCGGAGAAAGGCGAGCTGTGCCCCATCCAGGGACAGCCGCCGAGCCTCATCGACATCCCCAGCGGCTGCGCGTTCCATCCGCGCTGCCCTCACGCACGCGAGATCTGCCGCACGAGCGTGCCGGACCTGAAGGAGATCGAACCGGGCCATCGCTCGGCCTGCCATTTCTCAAGCGACCCGCGATTTCGCCGCACGATCGCCGCTTCTCAGCCCGGCAGGGAGGTGCGGTAGATGTCCGAGCTACTCCGTGTCGAAGGTCTGGAGAAGCACTTCAGCGTCGAACAAGGCGTGCTCGCGTCGCGATTCGGCAGGAAGGTCCATGCGGTGGACGGCGTGTCGTTCAGCGTGCACGCGGGGGAAACGCTGGGTCTCGTCGGGGAATCGGGGTGCGGCAAGTCGACGACCGGACGGTGCCTCATCCGTCTGCTGGAGCCCAGCGCAGGCAGCATCGTCTTCGACGGTCAGGACGTGCTCGCACTCCGTGGAAAGGGGCTCCAGGCTTTCCGTCGCGACGTCCAGTTCATCTTCCAGGATCCCTATGCGTCGCTCAACCCACGCATGACCATCGGTGAGATCGTCATGGAGCCGCTCGCTGTCCACCGAATCGGCACCAACGGTGAGAGGCGGACACGGGCCAAGGAGCTTCTCGACGTCGTCGGACTTAATCCGGAGCATATCAACCGATACCCTCACGAATTCTCAGGCGGCCAGCGGCAACGCATCGGGATCGCGCGGGCACTCGCGCTCAACCCGCGGCTGCTCATCTGTGACGAGCCGGTCTCCGCTTTGGATGTCTCGATCCAAGCGCAGGTCATCAACCTGCTCGACGAGCTCCAGGACACGTTCGGGCTCACGTACGTC
>Ga0208733_100684_pt1 | contig 13070 bp, 12 predicted proteins | sample SubbioR11Jul_8B1_FD_184816 | JGI IMG/M metagenome (GOLD analysis project Ga0208733, IMG submission 184816) | Serpentinite rock and fluid subsurface biosphere microbial communities from McLaughlin Reserve, California, USA - CR11Jul_8B1 (SPAdes) | ecosystem: Environmental > Terrestrial > Deep... | reverse complement strand
GATGCGGCCCGTTCCGCCCTTCGTCTCGGTTCAAAGCAGGTTGATCTCTATTACCGGAGATCGAGGAAAGAGATGCCGGCCATCCCTGAGGATGTACAGGAGGCCGTCCGGGAAGGAGTCCATATCCATCTTCTCACCGCTCCGGTCAGGATGATCGGGGCAGGCGGAAAAGCGATTGGAATGGAGTGCATCCGGATGCGTCTGGGTGAACCCGACGAGAGGGGTAGAAAAAAACCCATCCCGATTCAAAGCTCCAATTTCAAAGTCAATGCGGAGACGATCATCTCAGCCATTGGCCAGAGAGTGGATCAAAGGCCATTAAAGGGGCTGGAGAAGAATCCGGATGGAACGATTCATGTCGATCCGGAAACAAGTGAGACAAGCATGAAAGGCGTTTTTGCGGGCGGAGATATGGTCACCGGGCCGGGCTGGGCCATTGACGCCATCGCCGCAGGAAAGAAAGGAGCGGAGTCAATTCATCAATTTCTTTCAAGATGAATCTGTAGCGCCCTCATTTACTGGGGGCGAATTTCGTCCCGATTAAATCGGGACGCTACAATATTAATTGAAACAACGACTCTCGAGAGAAAAAAGTGGCCAAGGAATGTAAGAAAGAAGTCATGTCAAGGCCAAAACGTAAGTCCCTTCCAATAAAGGAACGAAGAAAGGGATTCTCGCCGGTTGAATTCGGTCTCATCAGGGAAGAGGCCATCAAAGAGGCGGAGCGCTGTCTGGGCCTGAGGGAGTGTCAGTACTGTGAGATCTGCGGTCTCCTCTGCCCGGATCTCTGCATTACCCGGGACGAGAAGACCGGAGAGGTCTTGATCGACCTGGACTATTGCAAGGGTTGCGGCATCTGTGCATCCGTCTGCCCGAAGGGAGCGATCGAGATGGCGCTGGAGGAAGCGAAATGAGCAGTAAGATACAGATTGACCTGAACTCCGATGTGGGAGAGAGTTTCGGCGCCTACAAACTCGGACTTGATGAGGAGGTCATCCCTCATCTCACTTCTGCAAACATCGCCTGCGGGTTTCACGGAGGAGATCCAGCCGTGATGCGAAAGACCGTCTCCCTGGCCAGGCGGTATGGCGTGGAGGTCGGAGCCCATCCTGGTTTTCCGGATCTCATCGGGTTCGGAAGAAGGAATATGGACGCCACCCTCGAAGAGATACAGGACTACGTCATCTACCAGACAGGGGCCCTTCAAGCCTTTGCCATCTCTCAGGGGCTCAAGCTTCAACATATGAAAGCCCATGGAGCGCTCTATAATATGGCCGTGGCCAACCCGAAAATCTGGGAGGCAATGGCAGAGGCCGTCTGTAGAGTGGATAAGGAGATGATTCTGGTCGCTCTCGCCTCTTCGAACAATGAGTCTCTTCTCGACATGGGGAAGCGCTATGGCATTCGTATTGCCTTCGAGGCCTTTCCGGATAGGGCCTATCGGAAAGACGGTTCACTCGTTCCCCGGAGAGAGAAAGGAGCGGTCATTGAAGATCATGAAATTGTTGCCCAAAGGGCGTTGAAGATGGCTCTTGAGGGAAAGGTAATCGCCATCGATGGAACAGAGATCGATCTTTGGGCGGATACGCTCTGTGTCCACGGAGATAATCCCGCCGCAGTTCAGATGGTAAAAAAGATCCGGGAGGAACTGAAAAAATCCGGCGCCAATGTGATCTCCATGAAATGGTTCGTCTGATCGGATAATGAAAATGAGGGACACTTCCCCATTTTCAATGTTCCGGATTGAGCGGCAGCCCGGGCTTTTCATGGTGGCTTCGGTGCGGGATTCAGGGGCACCCATTAAAAGGCGCCTGTCAAGAGAAAAAAGGGGGGCTCTCCCATTTTCTGCTTGACAAAGCTCTTTGATTTTCATTATGGTGGGTCATCCTGGTGATGACACATCCCTTTTAAAAAAACTGATCCCGTTGGGGCGGAGATGACCGGAATACTTCGCCTGCCTCTTATCCCCATATTGATCGCTTATGCGATTGGGATCTATGGGGGCCAATTCAACCTCCCCTTGCCTTCTCAAGGACTGCCCCTTCTCTTCATCCTCCTCGCCCTATGGATCCTCCTGATCATTCTGAAAAGAATCCGATGGGCCTCCGGGGTTGCCCTCTCTTTCTTCCTTTTTCTCGGACTCTTTTCGATGCAAAGTTATTTCCATCCGAAGCATCCTCCCTTTCATATCTCCCGTTTCACCGGTTTTGAACGAATCCTGCTGGAGGGAACGATCGATCGTTCCCCGCAACGAACTCAGAGCAGAACCCAACTTTTGATCAAATCTCACAAGATCATCTCCGGAAACCGCCACATCCCCGTGGAGGGCCATCTCCTCCTTTTTCTGAAAGAGCAAAACCCCCAACTCCATATGGGTGACCGGCTCCGGCTTCTCTGCACGCTTCGCCAGCCACATGGGTTTCGTAATCCGGGCGTTTTCTCCTACGAACGCCACCTCGCCTTTGAAAGGATTCATGTCATCGGATTCTTATCCGATGATAAGATGTGGGTCAAAGTGGGCGAGGGTTTTAAAAACCCCATCCTCCTGAAGATTGAATCATGGAGGGATCACATCCGTGATTTTTTAGGAAAAGAAGCAACCCTGCCCTCTTCTTCCATTTTTCAGGCCCTGGTTCTGGGAGAACAGGGAAACATCCCTGAAGACGTCAGAGAATCTTTTATTACCACAGGGATCGCCCACCTTCTGGCCATCTCAGGAGACCATCTCGGGATTGTGGCCCTCCTCTCCTTCTCGTTGTTCCTCTGGGTCATGAAGCGCTCGGAATTTCTTCTCCTTTCCCTCTCGGTCAAAAAATGGGCGGCCGCCCTGACCATTCCCTGCCTTCTCCTCTACACCTTCATCGCCGGCGGAGGGATGTCCGTGATACGGGCAACGATCATGGTCATCACCTTCTTTCTCTCCATCGTCTTCGACCGGGAGAGGCACCTCCTCCACACCCTCGCACTGGCTGCCTTTCTCATCCTCCTCTTTTCACCTCCTTCCCTTTTCGATGTCTCCTTCCAGCTCTCCTTTTTAGCCGTCCTCTCGATTCTTTACCTGGCGCCGCGCATCTACCGGAATTTGAGAGGAGAAGAAATTTACATCCCCCCGGAAATTTCATGGAAACAGAAGATATGGAAATATGTGAACCTCTCTTTCATTGTCACCGTTGTCGCCATCCTGGGAACCGCGCCCTTTGTTGCGCTCCATTTCAACCGGGTCTCTCTGATCGGATTCCTTGCCAATCTCTTTATCGTCCCCTGGGTGGGTTTTCTCATCGTTCCCATCAGCCTGATCGCCTCCATCTTCTCCTTCTTCTTCTATCCCTTTGCCAGCCTTCTGATCACAGTGGACCAATTTCTTGCAACCCTTCTTTTCAAAGTCGTGGCCTTCTTCGCTTCGGTTCCTTTTGCGTCCATCTATCTCCCCACTCCCTCGGCCCTTGAAATGATTCTCTACTATCTCCTCCTCTACTTAGGGGTGCATCTCCGGAAAGGGAAAAAAATCAACCCTTCGACTTTCCGGCCTGAAGGCCGAGGCTTGCCTTTGACCCGAGCTCAGGCCGAGGGGCTCAGGGTTGACCCTGAGCGGCGCTTCTTTACCCTGCCTTCAAAAACGGGGTTTGGCGCCGCCGAATGGGTCAAATATCTCTTTGTCGGAATCTGCATCCTTCTCGCCGCCGATTTGGCCTACTGGAACCTCAAGGACTCCTTTCGTAAAGACCTTCACGTCACATTCCTCGATGTGGGCCATGGAGACTCGATTCTGGTCGAATTCCCAAAGGGGAAGAGGATGTTGATAGACGGAGGGGGCCTCCATGAGGACCGTTTTGATGTCGGAAAGAATGTGATCGCACCTTTTCTCTGGAAGAAGAAGATTCAAAGAATTGACACCCTTGTCCTGACCCACCCTGACCCGGATCACCTCAAGGGTTTGAATTTCATCGCCTCCCAATTTAAAATCGGCAGATTCTGGGACACCGGGCTTCGGGAAGATTCGGAATTCTACCTCGAGTTAGAAAAAACGCTTCAGAGGAGAAAGATTGACCGCTTCCCCATGAATGAGAACATCCGCTCTCAAGTAATCAATGGGGTTGAGATATCCTTTCTCAATCCACCGGCCGGGAGCGCCGGCCCTGTTCGTCGCCAAAACCCCGCCTGGCTCAATAACCAGTCCCTGGTGATGAGACTGAGGTTTAAGAACATCATTCTTCTTCTGACAGGAGATGTGGAAAAAGAATCGGAGGAACGGATGGTGAGAAAAGGGTACTCGCTCGGGGCTCATATTCTGAAAGTCCCCCATCACGGGAGCTCCTCGTCAAGCAGTCTCATCTTTCTTGAAAAGGTGAAACCTGACCATGCGATTATAAGCGTCGGAGAACGAACCATTGGCCGGCTTCCCCACCCGGAGGTCATAGAGAGATATAAAAGATTGGGTTCAAAGATCTTCAGAACGGATCAACACGGAGCCATCACCCTCGTGACGGACGGCGAGAAAATCGAGATTAAGACTTTCCTGAAAGATGATTATTGAATTACAGGGCTTGACGATCAATATTATTGTTTAAAACTTTTTTTAAAACTTCACAAAAAAGGGGGGGGGATTCTTTTTGGCTTTCTTGGGAAGAAACCTTCTATAAACTCTTTGAGTACTCTACATATCGGCCACGCTCGAATCCGAGGCGTTTGAAGAAGCCCTGTAAATCGCCATCCCGCTCATCGAGCATCACGCGAATCAGTTTTATCTTTTTTGCGCGAGATTTCTCCATAAGCGCCTGAATGAGCCTGGAGGCGATGCCCCGTCTCTGGTATGCCGGGTCAACCCCGAAGATCTGGATGACACATGCCTCGGAAAGCTCCTCACGGATATAGGTGAGGTAGGCCAGGACAAACCCGGCAAATTGATTGTCGACCTCAGCCACAAAGCTCACATCGACCTCGCCTCCCAATCCCTTCCGGACCAGGTCCTGATAAGTGACGGCCCTATCCATGCCGCTGATCTTCCGGTCGATCTCCAGAATACCATTGATATCCTCCGGCTCCATGGGTCTGATCTTCACTTCTGCGATAGCCATGAATCTTCACCTCCTTATCTTAAGGGTAACTTTAAATTTTATCATCGTTAAATCCCATCCCAAAGTCAACCATTTTCTGTGATTCAGGCAGTGAGACTATAGACCTCAGACTGAAGAGTATAAATAGCCAGAGATGACAAAAAGACAAGGGACTGGCAGATAGCAGTGGAATTGGCGTTCTTGGTATATACAAAAATTTCAAATATTATAGAAGTCTGATGTCAAAGGTCTAAAGTCCAGCGTCTGAATTGCAAAATCATTTTAATTGTCATTGACTTTTTCGATAATTTTCAATAAATTCTAACCCAATATGGAAACGAATTTAACAGAAGAGATTAAGAAATACTTCGGTGAAAGAAAAGACATCGCCTTTTCCTTCTTGTATGGTTCGCAGGCAAAAGGGAAATCTAATAAACTGTCTGATGTTGATATCGCCGTCTATTTTTATCCTCGCAAAGGGCCTCCCATAGAATATGAAGAGGTGGTTTTTTATGAGGGGGAGGATGAGATATGGGGCGATCTGCAACGACTCCTGAACAAGGAAGTGGAACTCCTTGTGTTGAATAGAGCCCCTGCTACCATTGCCGCAAGCGCTATTAGGGGTGTCCCTCTTGTGATAAAAGATTGGGGGCTTTATATAGATTTTATGGAAATTATAACAGGTGTTGCAGAGGATTTTACAGAGGTTATGATAAGAGATTATAAAGAGAGGACAGAGTTTGAAAAAAGAAATCCAAGTAAGACTTATTAAACATATCGCTTTCTTCGAAAGGGAACTTGAGGATTGGGTAAGTTTTAGATCTCTCTCCTGGGAAGAGTATAACAAAGAAAGAAATAAAAGAAGGAATGTAGAAAGATGGATTGAAAACATTGTAAACTCTTCGATAGATATTGCTAAAATCATCCTGGCCTCTGAAAACCTCCCCCTCCCGGATACTTATAAAGAAATCATCATTGGGCTATCGCTCACTTCCGGGTTTGATAAAGAAAATACGGCGCACCTTTCTGAATGGGTCAAACTCAGAAACATTATTTCTCACGAATATCTGGATATAAGATGGAATTCGATTAAGAAATTTATTGAAGAAACGGAGCTTGTTTATAGAAACTTCCTCGGGAATGTCAAAAAATATCTCGAGAAAAAATTGTAATCCTGCTTTCCTATTTAAAAACCTTTGTCTCGACGCAATAAGGATCTCACCATGTCCAATTCATTAAGTCCAAGCGTACAGAAGGTGCAGGAGACATTGAAAACTTTTGGGTTTCAGGGTCAGGTGATGGAATTGGAATCCACCACACGAACCTCTGCTGAAGCGGCTCAGGCAGTCGGGTGTCAGGTGGAGCAGATTGCCAAATCGATTGTCTTTCGATCTAAACAGACGGACAAACCCATTTTGGTCATTGCCAGTGGTCCAAATCGAATCAATGAGAAGAAGATTGAGGCATTGATCTCCGAGCCCATTGGTAAAGCCGATGCCAATTTTGTGCGCCAGAGGGCCGGATTTGTCATCGGTGGTGTGCCGCCGGTGGGTCACCTTGAGAAGATCGAAATCTTTATCGATGAGGATCTTCTGAAATACGATGAAATCTGGGCCGCGGCCGGCACGCCGAATGCGGTCTTCAAACTCACTCCTTCGGACCTTGTTAAGATGACAGAGGGGCGCGTCGTATCCATTAAATGAGTCGGGATAAAAAGGGTTCAAGGGTTCGAGGAGTTAAGGGCAATCATTTAAAAGGAGGAAAGAGATGGAACTCAAGACGGAACGTATAGAGATCCCCGAGGGGTGCAATGTGATCTTTGGGCAGACCCACTTTGTCAAAACGGTGGAGGATCTCTTTGAGATCCTCATAGGAGCTGTTCCCGGCATTAAATTCGGGATCGGGTTCTGCGAGGCATCGGGGCACTGCCTTGTCCGGGGTGAGGGAAATGATGAAGCGCTCAAAGAGGCGGCCATGAATAATGCTTTCAGAATTGGCGCCGGCCATAGTTTCATCATCATTCTGAAAGACGCTTTCCCCATTAACATCCTCAACGCGGTGAAGATGTGTCAGGAGGTCTGCACCATCTACTGTGCCACGGCCAATCCTGTAGAGGTCATCCTGGCTAAGTCAGAACAGGGCAAGGGCGTGCTCGGCGTCATTGACGGCTCGTCTCCGAAAGGAATCGAAAAAGAGGACGGAATCGCCTGGAGGAAGGAACTGCTGAGGAAATTTAAATATAAATTAGGATAAATGCGCCGACGCTTGTTGTTTTAGATCCGGGCTCCTGGTCATTCTCTTGACTTCCTGTGAATGAATCAATTCTGTCCCCCGATGCGCAGGTCCGTTAAGCCGCTTTTTGGATCTCTTTAGCCTCATATTCAGGAAACATGATAATAGCAGGGTGAATGTTAAAAGCTTTTGCTAACTGCTCTACACGCTTCTTGCCAATTTCCACCTTTTTGTTTTCTAAGAGGCTAATATTGGTGGCGCTGATGCCCGAACGCCTGCCAAGTTCTGCCTGGGTCCAGCCTTTCAATTCACGAAGCATTCTTATGACCTCACCGGTCGTAAGTTTAGCATGCGCCTTTGCCGGCACAAATTCAGCTTGTCGGCAAGCTCTCATAAGTCCTCCTAATAGTTGTGCGGCGTGATTTCCAAAACAAATACCGTAATAATGTCCTGTTCTACCGAATAAATAACCCTGTATCGTAAGCTCAAACGTGATGACCGCTGCCCCTCGCGCTTCCCCTTTAGTTTTTCGTCATGGAACCCCGGGAACTCTCTTAATTTTTCAGGACCATGCCTAAACACAATATCTTTCCAGATCTCGTATTTCTTAACAACCGCCATTGGAAGCCTGCGGCATGTTTTCTCAATGTCGCGATGTTCTTTAATCCGCCACATTATCGTTTATAATAAGTTATTAAATATAATAAGTCAAGTTAATCCTTTACGCCTTCATATACCTTCTCCGCCTCCGGACGGAGTTCTCAAAATGGCTGGAATTCAGATTTAAAATGCACCTCCTGAAATGAGGAATCATGGGAGCGAAAAGGTTTTTGAAAAATATTTAAAGGAAGGAATTGAGCGAAGACAAGAAAATAGATAAAATAGCGCTTGTCTACTACTACGGCGAATCTTTTTCCGTCATTCCCGTAAAACTTGTCCTTGAATGTATCAATCGGGGGACAGGAATCCGGGAGGTAAATTGGCTCAAGAGACCACTGGATACTCGCTTTCGCGGGTATAAGGGTTGTAGCGGAAGCGCTTTTTGCTGGTATATTGGCCCTTTTCCCAAAAAGGTTCGCTGTAGCATTAACTTCCGTTTTTCACCAGGCATTCCAGATCTGTGATATATTCCTCGGTCATGCAGGTGGGGATTCGATGTTTCTGTAAGCATTCAAAGCATTTGCTGGGTTCGTAGAGAGGCGTGCTCACATATTTCTCTCCGCCATCCGGAAAGACGGTGACCACTACGCCACGATCCAACTCCATTGCCTTCTGCAAGGCCCCCCACATGGCCGCGCCGGAGCTGATCCCGCAGAAGATTCCCTCGCGGATGGTGAGGGCCCTTGCCATCTCGAAGGCATCTTCGTCCGTCACATTGATCTTCTCATCCAGTCGATTGGGATCATAAATCTCGGGGACATACTGGGAATCGAGGTTCTTTAATCCTTGAATCTTCGAATTGGGATAGGGTTCCACCCCCACGATTCTGATTTCCGGATTGTACTCCTTCAGTCTCTTGGAGACACCCATCAGAGTTCCGGTTGTCCCCAGGCCTGCAACAAATATCTTGATCTTCCCTTTGGTCGCCTTCCAGATCTCTTCGCCCGTTGTCTCGTAATGGGCCAGAACATTATACTTATTCTCAAACTGATGGGGCATATAATATTTTGAATCCTGTGCCATCTCCTCCGCCAGATCAATCGCCCCATCCATCCCCTTAGAGCCCGGACTTAAGACGATCTTTGCCCCGAAAGCAGTGATGATTTTCCTTCGTTCTATACTCATTGTCTCCGGCATCACCAGTTCCAATCGATATCTCTTCACAGCGCAGACCATGGCCAGGGCAATGCCCGTATTCCCGCTGGTGGGTTCGATGACGATTTTATCTTTTGTAAGGAGACCTTCCCTTTCTCCATATTCGATCATATACTTTGCAATCCGGTCTTTGACAGAACCCGCCGGGTTATACCGTTCCAGCTTCGCATAGACCTTCACTTTTTTGTTAGGAACGATATGGTTGATCTTCACTAAAGGAGTGTATCCAACCAAATCGACCATGTCCTTGGCTACCCGATACATCGCTTCTTCTGCCTCCTTATTCTCGTGAATCGTGATTGGTGAATCGTGAATCGTGTTAGAAAAATTCTTTTACCGAATCACCAATCACCCACACGAACCACGCCATTTCTATCTTTAAAGCGTGCTCAGTATTTCCGCCTTTCCTTCCGTGATCGCTATCGTATGTTCGAAATGCGCGGAGCGTTTCCCATCGGCAGTCACCACGGTCCAGCCATCGGAGAGAATTTTCACCTCATAGGATCCCTCGTTGACCATCGGCTCCAGGGCAAAGACCATTCCCTTCTCCAGCCTCGGGCCCTGGCCGGGAGATCCGAAGTTCGGGACCTGCGGCTCTTCGTGAAGATTTTTTCCGATGCCGTGTCCCACGAACTCCCTTACCACTGAAAACCCTTTCCCCTCCACCCATTTCTGGATGGCGTGGGAGATGTCATGGAGGCGATTGCCCACCCTTGCCGTCTCAATCCCGATATGGAGCGCCTTCTCAGTCACCTCCAGAAGTCTCTTTGCCCCTTGATCCACCTCGCCGATAGGAAGGGTGATCGCCGCATCTCCGAAATAACCATTGAGATTGACGCCCACATCAATGCTGACAATATCTCCTTCCCTTAATTTCCTTGGCCCGGGAATGCCATGAACCACCTCCTCGTTGATTGAGACGCAGAGGGTGGCGGGGTAGTTCCGGTAACCCTTAAAAGCCGGAATTGCACCCTTCGATAGGATCATCTCTTCTGCCGTTCGATCAAGTTCCTGGGTCGTCATCCCCGGCACAACCATCTTCCTTAGTTCCCGGAAGACTTCCGCCACAATCGTGTTTGATCTCTTTAGCTGTTCGATCTCTCGGGGAGATTTGATAATAATCACAGGATTAGTATGCATTCGAGCCTGCGGGGTTGTCAATATGGAAGACCTGTTTCTTATTGACTTTATTGCTTTAACCAGTAAAATGGATAATGCCATATGAAAAAGTAGAGGAGTGCGGAATGATCCCGAGATATACCCGTCCGGAGATGGCAAGGATCTGGACCGAACAGAGAAAGTTCGAGACCTGGCTTGAGATTGAGCTTGCGGTTTGCGAAGCCCTTGCGGAACTGGGAGAGATCCCTGCCGGGGCAGTTAAGGAGATCAAGGAGAAGGCCGCATTTAATGTCGATCGGGTGAATGAACTGGAGAAGGTGACAAAGCACGATGTCATCGCCTTTCTCACGAATGTGGGAGAATATATTGGCCCTCTCTCCCGGTATCTCCACTACGGTCTCACCTCCTCTGATATCCTCGACACCTCTCTCGCCCTCCTGCTCAAAGAGGCCTCTGACCTTATCCTCCAGGACATCCGGCGCCTTCTCGCAGTCTTAAAGGAGAAAGCCTTCAAATATAAGGACACCCTGATGATCGGCCGGTCCCATGGAATCCATGCCGAACCCATCACCTTCGGCCTCAAGATGGCGCTCTGGTACGATGAGATGAAGCGAAACCTCCTCCGGATGGAGAGGGCCAGGGAGGCGATCAGCGTCGGAAAAATTTCAGGGGCTGTGGGAACCTTTGCCCATGTCCCGCCCCTGGTCGAGGAGACTGTCTGCAAACGGTTGGGGCTCAAACCGGCCCCCATCTCCACGCAGATCGTCCAGAGGGACCACCATGCGGAATTCTTCACCGCCCTCGCCATCATCGCCTCCTCCATTGAAAAATTTTCCGTGGAGTTGAGGCACCTCCAGCGGACAGAAGTCCTCGAAGCCGAAGAATTCTTTTCAAAAGGGCAGAAAGGATCTTCTGCCATGCCGCACAAGCGCAATCCCATCTCAGCGGAGAATCTCTCCGGACTGGCGCGCTTGATCCGGTCATATAGCCTTGCGGCCATGGAAAACATTCCCCTCTGGCACGAGCGGGATATCAGCCATTCCTCGGTCGAACGGGTGATCGGTCCCGATGCCACGATTCTGGCGGACTATATGCTCAACCGCCTTGCCTCCCTCATCGAAAATCTCATCGTCTATCCGGAGAATATGAAAGCCAATCTTGAGAAGATGGGGGGGCTTATCCATTCGGAGGCAATCCTTCTCCTCCTCACCAAAAAAGGCCTTTCCAGAGAAGAGGCCTATGGGGTTGTTCAGCGCAACGCCATGCAGGTCTGGGAGAAGGGAGCCGATTTCAAAACCCTTCTCTCTCAGGATGAAACGATCAAACACCTTCTCACTCCGGAGGAATTAAATCACACCCTCGATGTCCGGGGCCATCTCCGGCATGTGGACGACATCTTTCGAAGGGTATACGGAGAATTTTAAATGAAGAAAGACCAAAAATCTCCACACAATATCAGAGATCTTCTTAAACTCAAAGAGCCATCCGATCGAGGAGGGAAGAAATCCCTTTTCAAAAAAACGAACTTTACGATCTGGTACTTTGTCATCGCCTTTCTTATCATCCTTCTCGTTCAGAATTATTTCGTCACGAAGGGAACAGAGGATGTGATTCCTTATAGCGAATTTAAGGATTCCTTAAGGGCGGGCAGGATCAAGGAATTAACCATCACCCTCGAAACGATCTCCGGCGAGTGGACAACTGAAAAGGGGACGCGAAAGTTTCAGACCATCCGGGTGGAGGATTCCGATCTGACAAAGGAGCTGGAATCCCAGAAGGTGAGATATACCGGTAAAATCGACAGCAAGTGGATGACCAACATCCTCTCCTGGATCATCCCCCTCATCTTCTTCATCCTCATCTGGAGGTTTCTCTTCTCGCGAATCGGACCGGAGACAAGCGTGATGTCTTTCGGAAAGAGCCGGGCGAAAATCTTTGCTGAGAAGGATAAGAAGGTCACCTTTGCCGATGTGGCCGGCATCGATGAGGCGAAGGAGGAGTTAAAAGAGGTCGTTGAATTTTTAAAGACTCCCGGAAAGTTTCAACGCCTCGGCGGTAAGATTCCCAAGGGAGTGCTTCTCGTTGGGGTGCCTGGAACAGGGAAGACCCTCCTGGCCAAAGCAGTGGCTGGAGAGGCCAATGTCCCTTTCTTCTCCATCAGCGGCTCCAATTTCGTGGAGATGTTTGTCGGAGTGGGAGCAGCCAGAGTCAGGGATCTCTTTGCCCAGGCCCAAACTAATGCGCCCTGTATCATCTTCATCGATGAACTGGATGCGCTGGGAAAGGCGCGGGGGGTGAACCCCGTGGGCAGACACGACGAACAGGAACAGACCCTCAATCAGCTCCTTGCGGAGATGGATGGTTTCGAGTCCAATACAGGGGTCATCATCATGGCCGCCACCAACCGGCCTGAGATCCTCGACCCCGCTCTCCTCAGACCAGGAAGGTTTGACCGGCATGTCGTGGTCGATCGACCCGATATCGTCGGTCGGGAGGAGATACTGAAGATCCACACACGACAGGTCAAACTCTCACCGGAAGCCGATCTGAAGGTGATCGCCTCCAGAACCCCGGGGTTTGTGGGCGCAGACCTCGCCAATATCGTCAACGAGGCGGCCCTGCTCGCCGCCCGAAAAAATAAAGACTCGGTGGAAATGGCGGATATTGAAGAGGCGATCGACCGTGTCATCGCAGGATTGGAGAAGAAGAACAGGCTGATGTCAAAAAAGGAAAAGGAGATCGTCGCCTTTCATGAATCAGGCCATGCCATTGTGGCTTCCATCCTGCCGGGCGCCGATCCGGTCCGCCGAGTCTCCATCATTCCGAGAGGCATCTCCGCGCTCGGCTTTA
>Ga0208733_100683_pt1 | contig 13071 bp, 14 predicted proteins | sample SubbioR11Jul_8B1_FD_184816 | JGI IMG/M metagenome (GOLD analysis project Ga0208733, IMG submission 184816) | Serpentinite rock and fluid subsurface biosphere microbial communities from McLaughlin Reserve, California, USA - CR11Jul_8B1 (SPAdes) | ecosystem: Environmental > Terrestrial > Deep... | reverse complement strand
GCTCGCTTACTACCTGCAGGTGATAGATCGAGTGCCGGGCCACCTTGAGGCCTATATCTGGGCAGGGCGGATCTTGATCGAGACTGGGCGCCCGGCGCAGGCCATCCCTTATTGGCAAGAGGTGGTAACCCGCGATCCTGTCGATCGGCGCGCCGCCTACTTCCTGGAGTTGGCCCGCGATCAGGCGCGCTGGGGGATAAGTGCGGTCAACGCCTTCCGTGAAGGGGTAAGCGCTCACGAAGCTGGCAATCTGAGCCTGGCGCGCGAGCGCTTTGCCCGTGCTACGACGGCTAACCCCGACTACGCGGCGGCCTGGGCCTGGCTGGGACGGGTCGCCTTTGAACAGGGCCACTACCGCGACGCCGCGACGTTTTATGACCGTGCCCGGCGGCTCGAGCCCACCAACGAGGCCTATCAGTTTTTCTATCGGGAGTCGCGGCGGCTGGCCGGTGACTGATTAGAGGGCGTTCAGAAAACGGCTGCCAGTCTGGGCAGTATGTCACGCGGGCGCACCTGGACCAGGCCGCAATACGGTAGGTTATTAGCCGTGAAGCGAGGTTGGATTACTCTGGCGGTTTGCCTGCTCTTGGCTCTAGCCCAAGCTCAAGCAGAGGTGCAGCAGGTGTTGGAGCGGGGCCGTGAGTTAGTCGAGCAGGCTAAGGTTAGCTATGCCGGCACCGTCTTCAGCATTGATCAGCCGCTGTGGCGCGAGGCCGTTGCCGCCGGCGAAGAGGCGCTTAAGTTAGCCCCCGAACACCCTGAAGCGCTGCGCTTTCTGGCGCAGGTTTACGGCCAGGTCGGTTGGTATATCCGCGCCTGGGACCACTGGCTGCGTTATATCGCCACCACCGCGGAGCTGAGCGAACTGGACCGGGAGCAGGTCTCTCAAGCCGGGGGCGAGCTGGGGTTTGCCCGCTATCAGGCGGGCGACCTGGCTGGGGCGCTCACTTTTTATCAGCAGGTCTTTGAGATAAATCCGACCGACAACAATGTGCTGACCTGGTTGGGCCGCATCCATCTGGAGCGGGGCGAGCCGGAGCAGGCGCTGGCCTACTGGGAGCTGGCGGTAGAGCGTGGGCTCCCCGGCGCAACTTATTTCCGTGAGCGTACCCAGAGCCAGCTCGACTACGGCGTAGCGGCCAGCGACAGCTTTTTTGCTGGGATTGAGGCCTACGAGGAGGGGCGGTTCGAGGCGGCGCTCGAAGCGTTTAGGGCCGCTACCGAGCTTAATCCGGACTACCTTGAAGCCTGGGTATGGGCAGGGCGCAGCAGTCTGGAGCTGGGCCGCTCAGCCGAGGCACGCCGCTACTGGCAGCACGTTCTCGCCCGTAACCCTGACGACGCCAGAGCCCGCCACTTCATCGCGGTAGCCGATGCGCAGGAGCGCTGGGGAGTCGAGGCGGCCAACGCCTTTTTTGCGGGTATAGCGGCGTATGAGGCGGGGCGGCTGGCAGAGGCGGTGACCCACTTTCGGCAAGCCCTGTCGGCTAATCCGCGCTACCAGGAGGCAGCGGTTTGGACAGCTCGCAGCTACCAGGAGCTGGGCGACCCGCAGCGCGCTATCCCCTTCTGGGAACAGGTGTTGGCCCTTAATCCGCAGGATGCGCGAGCCGCCCACTTCTTGCAGCTCGCGCGCAATCAGGTGCGTTACGGCGCTGAGGCGGCCAGCGCATTCGCGCAGGGGGTAGAGCGCTATCAGTTGGCACAGCTCCAGGGTGCGCTAGCAGCCTTTAGGCAGGCAGTTGCGGAGAACCCGCGCTATCTCGAGGCCTGGGCCTGGTTGGGGCGCGTCTACTTTGAACTGGGTGACTACGCGGAGGCCGCGGCAGCCTATGAACAGGCGCTGGCGCTGGCGCCGGATAACGAGGCCTTCCATTTCTTTGCTAATGAAGCGCGGCGGCTAGCAGGGCTCGAGCCTCGCCAGTGACCTTAGAATGCTGACCGCTCGACTGCTAATGATGGGAATCCGTGAACCATCGTTCGCCATCAGAGAAGCGCCGAGGGTTCACCCCGAAGGGCGAAGGCGTACCAAGGATGAAAAGGCTATCGGCTAGTACGGATTCGCCTCGGCCCGCCCTTCGGGGTGCAAGGCTTCGCCCGAGTAATTTCACGAAGCGCTGACCAGGCTCTCAGCAAAACCCTGCAGCTGACAGACTGAGAGCCTGATAGCCTCAAGGGTTTCGCCCCTACTTGAATACTCGAATACTCGAATACTTGACTACTCGAATACTGATTTTCGGTAGAAGCTCCGGTTATACTCAGCCATGGTTCGCACCATGGTCATCCGCGTGGCGGCCTTGGCCTTGCTATTGTTGCTGGTGGTGGTGTCGGTCATAATGATCCGCACCCTGAACCGCTTGCCCGATACCATCATCTACCTGGTCAGGAGTGAGCCAATCCGCTTCCACCTGGAGGCGGTAGGGCGGCACAGCAACGAGCGGGTGCTGGAAGCTAGGCTGCGCCAAGCCATAAAGCTGCTCATCGCCGGGCCCACCCCAGAGGAGGCGGCGCGAGGGCTTAGCACGGCTATCCCAGCCGACACCCGGATCCTGCAACTGGCGGTTGACGGCGATACCGTGATCCTCGACCTCTCGGCGGATTTTGCGCACGGAGGTGGCACCGCCGCGATGATGGGGCGTTTGTATCAGGTGCTCTACACCCTGACGCAGCCGAGCTCAATTAAGAGCGTAGCTCTCTACCTCGAGGGGCAACCGCTTACCGTGTTGGGCGGCGAGGGGATCATGGTGGATCACCCCTGGCACCGTGCCGAACACGCCTCACTCCCGGTTTGGTAGGCTAAAGAGCGGTTTTTTAGACCAACCTGGCCTACACTTGACTCATGGTCCGGCGCTTGGCCTTGCTGCTGCTGGTGCTGCTCTTGGGGCTGTCGCAAGCTCAGGACCTGCTGGCTACCACCCAGGGGCGGCAGGTGGTGTTTGAGGCGCTGGTGGATGTGTTTAGGCAGCACTACTGGGACGCCGATCATCTGGATTGGGACGCCTGGGCCAATTACTACCGCGAAGACGCTCTGAGCGCGACATCTCGCAGCGCTTTTGAGGGAGTAGCGCGCCGTATGGTTTACCATCTTGATGACGATCACTCCAACTGGGTCGGGTTGGTCCGCTTTGTTAGCGAAGAGCAGTTGTCGCCTCGAGCCGAACATTTGGGGCTGGGTTTTGCCCATGATCACGTGGCGGGCAGCGGCATCGTGCTGCTGCAGGTCTATGCCCGGACGCCGGCTGAGCGCGCCGGCCTGCGGCGTGGCGACGTAATCGTCAGGGTCAACGGTCAGGATGTGCGTGAGCTGGCTAGCCGCACCTCACCCAGCCTCGTTTTCCGCGATGCCATCGCTACCGGTGAGGTGAGGCTGGGGGTGCGGCGGCGGCTTAATCACTTCAATGTGACGGTAACTCCAGCGCCCATTGCTTTTGAGGTAGTCAAAGACCTACCGGTCGGCTACCTACTGGATGATGAGACCGGCTACCTGTTCATCCCTACCTTTAACGCCGCGCATGTCGCCGCTGAGGTCCACCGCCTACTGACTGTGTTGCTGGAGCAGGGTATGCGCACGCTGGTGCTGGATCTGCGCGGTAACTTGGGCGGGCGGCTCAACGAGCTGGGTCTGGTGTTAGGAGCCTTCATCGAAGGGCCCTGGGCGGAGGCGGTAAGTCGTGGCAGTATCGCTTGGCGCAGCAGCTACCGCATCGACGAGCAGGGGAGAGGGCTAAACATACTCAAGAGCGCTGACGGTAGCAGTCTGGCTGAGCTTAAGTTGGGCGCGCCGGCACGCTTTATGGGGCCGCTGGTGGTCTTAGTGGATGAGCAGAACAGCAGCGCGGGCGAGATTGGGCCACTGGTGTTGCAGCAACTAGGCCGTGCCAAGGTGGTCGGCGAGCCGACCCGAGGGAACGTCGAGGTAGTGCGCGGCTTTGACCTGCCCGATGGCAGCCTGGTGATGGTGGCGGTCGCTAATGTACAAGGGGTTAACGGGACGATCTTTGACGGAGGCGTAGAGCCCGATGTGTTAGCTAGCGCCAGCCTACCGGAGCTGGCGCGGGGCTTCGACGCCCCGTTAGCCGAGGCGCTGCGGCTGCTAAGGGAGATCCCGTTTACGCCGGGCCGTTACTTCTAACGCTCAACGCCTCTTTAACACCGCTGTCATCTGGACGTGCTAGACTCCTTCTTGCTGTCTTGAGGCGGAGCGTAAAGAGTGGCGCGCCCGACAGGACTCGAACCTGTGACCTTTCGCTCCGGAGGCGAACGCTCTATCCACCTGAGCTACGGGCGCATGGGAGCACTAAGTTAGCACTATCGTCGGGAGGAAGTCAAGTCGATGCGAGCGAGAAAACGTCTAAACATAGTCATTATCATCCTTATCTCTTTAGGACTACTAGTCGGCATGGTGGTTACCTTCACGCCCGGCCTGGGCGTAACCGGTGGCGACAGGAGTGGAGCGCCGGTCCTGCTAATCAACGGCGCGCCGATCAACGAGTTGCAGGTGTTACGGGCTCGGCAGAACCCCCTATTCACCCGCGTGACCGAAGGGGAGGTGGCCAACGACTTGCAGCTACTCCTCCTTGACCAGTTAATCGATAGTGAGGTGATTCGCCAAGCCGCAGCACGGACTCCCGTCTCGGGGGCCGAGGTGCGTCAGGCGGTCAACGACTTCCGCACTGCCAACAACGTAGCGGGATCGGCCAACGATCAGCGCTATCTCGCCCTGCTGCGCAATGCCGGCCTTACCGACGCCGACTTTCGACGGCTCACCGAGCAACAGCTGCGCGAGCAGAAGTTTATCGACAGCGTAATCGGCCAGGTAAGCGTTACTGACGAAGAGGTGAGGCTCTTTTTTGAGGTCAATGCTGCCGCCTATCGCACTGAAGAGCGCATCATCGCTCGCCAGATCACGGTAGCAGATGCTGCGCTAGCTACCGAGCTCTACGCTCGAGCCCTGGCCGGTGAGAGCTTTGCGGCGCTAGCTAGGCAGTACTCCACCCAACGCGCCGATCGCGACGGCGCGCTGGGTGCTGCCGAGGGGAGTACCACGCCGGTGCCGGTAAGCCGCGCGGCGCTGCCGAGCGCCGTGGCCGACGCCGCCTTTGGGTTAGGCGGGGCAGGGCTTACACCCCCCATTAACGCTGCCGGTCTGTACTATTTGGTGCAGGTTGAGGCGCTGGTGCCGGCCTCGCCGCAGAGCTTCGAAGAGGTCGAAGCCCAGGTTCGCCAGGACGCGCTTGCCGTCAAGCAGAGTGGCGAAGTGCAGCGCTTGCTGCGCACCCTGCGCGATGGTGCGCAGATCGTCGTCGCGCCGGAGAGTCCCTTCCGGTATGACAACCCGGTGGTAGCAACCGTCGGTGACGCCCAGATCACGGCGGCGGAGCTGGTCCGCGCCACCTATGGCGACCCGCAGATTCAGCAGTTCCTAAACCCGGAGACGGCGGCCTTGGTGACGCTGTTCTTTAAGCCTAGTCGGCTAGCGGAGTTAATTGAGCTCGAGCTAGCCTACCAGGGGGCTAGGGCCTTGGGCCAACCCTTCATCGGCACCAGGGAGCAGATAGCCTGGTCGGCGCTAGCCTACGTGAGCCGCGAGGCTGCTGCTACCCCGGAAGAGCTTGAGGCTTTCTACCAGGCTAATCAGAGCCGCTTCATGGTACCGGCTCGAGCCGTGGTTAGCAGTTATAGCTTCGACTCGGCCGATACTGCTAAGGAGTTTCGCAGTGCTTTACTAGCGGCCTCTGAGCTAGGTGCTGAGGCGCTGGCGCAACTGGCTGAGGCGCATGGCGCCGCGGTTGAGGCGTTTGGCGCCGTAACCCCTGGCCAGCTGCCAACTGAGCTCGACAGTGCGGTCTTTAGAACCAACGCCTTTACGGCCCTGCCGGGTCTGCCGGGTCGCAGCGTCTCCGATGTGCTGGTGGTACCGGAGGCGGTGGCCGCCGAAGCTGAGGCGGTAGCGGCCCCAGAAGAGGCTGAGGTGATCGCGCCCGCTACCGTCAATCGCTACCTGGTGCTGGTCGCCGTGCGCGCCCCCGAGCGGATCCGCTCGCTTGACGAGGTGCGCACCCAGGTGGAAGCCTCGGTGTCGGCCTCCAGCCGCCTACAATTGCAGCGCGTCTGGCTCGATTCCCTGCGCGAGCAGATCCCGGTGGTCGAGCTCCCGCAACCGACCGACCCGGTTGGCTTTGAAGCCCCAGAGCCCGAAAGCGCAGCGCCTGATGCTCCTGAGCCGGACGACGAAGGCGCTGAGCCCGAGGAGACGACCCCCTGAGCCGGGGGGCGCACTTAGCTGTTTAGCCAGTCAGCGGGCGGTGGGTGGTGATGAGGGGCTTTCCCACAACCCACTACCCACAACCTGCGGCCGGCAGACCGACCAGCTGAAGCGCTCAACGTTGGCTCGGGCAGGATACCTCCCGATCTGAAGGGAGTGGTATCATGGGTTCATGGTGTTAGGTATCTTGACGCGCCTGATGCAAGGCAGATGGTTTTATGGCTTAGCTGTTGTCCTGTTTACTATCTATGCCAAGCTTTTTCACCGGTTCACCGCTTTGGGTATCGAGAAGATCCCTAAAAGTGGCGGTGTGATCGTCGCCAGTAACCACTTCAGCAGTCTAGATCCGCCCATGTTGGGTATCGCCGTGCCTCGTGAGATTCACTACATGGCCAAGAAAGAGCTGTTTGAAAATCCCTGGTTGCGCCTGCTGCTGCTCGGCCTGCGGGCTTATCCCGTGGATCGTGCCCGGAGCGATATAAGCGCCATTAAGGCCTCGCTGCGCAAACTCAAGGCCCGCCTGGCGATCGGCATCTTCATTCAAGGAACGCGCAATCCCGGCGATGCGAAAGCTCTTGACGGCGCCGCCTTTATTGCCCAGCGCGCTGCCGTGCCGGTGGTGCCCGCTGCCATCTGGCGCGAGGGGCGACGCTTCTTTATCCGCTTCGGCGATGCGGTTTGGCCGCAGGGCTTGAGCCGTGAAGAAGCTTCCACCTTGACCCAAGAGATCATGGCGCGTATCCGGGCCCTCTTACCTGCGACAAAGGAGCCTTAGGCTCCCGCGAAGCGTCCGCCCACTCCCTTCTGGGCTCTTTTTAGCCCGTCTGAGACAAATCAAACCGATGCGGCCTGTAGGGGACTTGCTAAATAGCTTTTGTCGTGCTAAAGTACGCCCGAAGTAAATTTAGTGAAGGAGGCGCTGTATGGCTAAAGCTAAGACCGTATCCAAGGCTGACCTTGTCGATCTCGTGGCCGACAAGACCGGGATGAAGAAGAAGGATGTCAAGGCGGTCATGGATACCATGATCGATGAAGTCAGCACGCACCTGGATAAGGATTTCAAGGTGCAGTTGACCGGCTTCGGCACCTTTGAAGTGCGCAAGCGCAAGGCCCGCACTGGCGTCAGGCCCGGTACCACCGAGAAGATCAAAATCCCGGCTAGCAAGTACCCGGCCTTCAAGCCCGGCAAGGCGCTAAAGGAAACTGTCAAGAAGTAGGCACAGACCAAGGCGGAGGCGAAGTTATTGGCCTCCGCCAGCTATCACAGGGCCTCTCGCTTGCCCTCGCCAAGACCGAGGTGTCATTGTCTTCAAGAAGCCAGGCAAGCCCGAGGATCCCTGTTGCTGGGGCACCTTTTAGGCTCGAAGCCGAAGTGCTGCCCGGACTTAAGCCTGTGGCCCGGCTCGAGCTAGCCAGTTACCCCGCTAGCCTGTTGCCTGGTGGTGACGAAGAGACTATTCGCCTTCAGAGCGTTCACCTGTCGCGTTTCCGCACGCTGCGCACGGTGGTAGCGGTCTATCTGCTAGAACACTACCCGGTGCCGCGCCCCAAAGGGCTGTTGGGTCATCAGCAGTTCACCCGGCTGCTGGCGCAACTGCAACTGGTGTTGGCAGGGGATCGCTTCGAGAGTTTCCGCCTAGCGGCAGCCGGGCGCGATTCGGCAGTGTTTCAGCGGCTAATTGGCGCTATCGGCCAGGCCACCGGGTTGCGCTTTGATCCGGATGAAGGCGAGCTGCTGCTGCGTATCCGTCCGGCTGCGTGGCAAGCCACGGGTTGGGAGGTGCTGGCACGGCTTACTCCCCGCCCCTTGTCGGCTCGAGCCTGGCGGGTCTGCAACCTACCCGGTGGGCTCAATGCCACCTTGGCAGCCGCCATGGTGCAAGCTGCCGGAGTCAGGGCCGGTGACCGCGTGTGCGACGCTATGTGTGGCTCAGGGACGCTTCTGATCGAACGGCTCTTGGCCGGCCCGGCTGCCTCCGCGCTGGCCCTCGACCTGAACGCTAAGGCCCTGGCCTGCTGCCGCGACAACCTGCAAGCTGCCGGTTTAAGCGATAGAGTCACGCTGGCCCAGGCCGACGCCTGCCAGCTTGACTTACCCGAGGCGAGTTTTGATCTGGTGCTGTGTAACCCTCCCTGGGGCGATGCCGTAGGGGCACACCGCCATAACCAGACCCTCTACCCGGCACTGCTGGCTGAGCTAGCTCGCATCACCGCTCCCGGTGGCCGACTAGCGCTCTTAAGCCATGAGATTAAGCTGCTCCAGCGACTGCTTGACGATACCCCGCACTGGCGCATCCAGCACAGCACCCGCGTCTTTCACGGCGGGCACTACCCGCGCTTTTACCTGCTAGAACGCTCGCCAGTACTGCGGCGGCACTAACTCCTTAAGGCTGACTCCTAGTGCTTGCGCCGCCTGTAGCGGCCAGTATGGGTCGCGCAACAGCGCGCGGCCTAGTAGCACCAGGTCAGCTTTCCCGTCCCGCACAATAGCTTCAGCCTGCTCGGCCTCGGTAATCAGCCCCACCGCGCCGCTTAGCACTCCAGCCCGCTGCTTAACCGCCTCGGCCAGATGCACCTGATAGCCGGGCTCGGTCGGAATCGCCACCCCCGGCACCACGCCGCCCGAGGAGCAGTCGATAAGGTCTACGCCGAGGTCTTTAAGGTCGATAGCTAGCCGCACCGAATCGTCTAAGGTCCAGCCGCCCTCCTGCCAATCGGTAGCTGAAAGCCGCACCAACAGCGGCATGCCGGTAGGGATAACAGTCCTGACCGCCACCGTCACCTCGCGCAAGAAGCGTGTGCGCTGCGCGAAGCCGCCGCCGTAGCCGTCCTGACGGGTGTTGCTGAGGGGTGAGAGGAAGCTGTGCAGTAAGTAGCCGTGCGCAGCATGCAGCTCGATAGCGGCATAGCCCGCCGCGACAGCGCGCACGGCGGCATCAGCAAAAGCCTGAGTGATCTGGGCGATCCCGGCTTCGCTGAGCGCTTGTGGTTCGGAGTAGTCCGCCGAAAAGGGCTCCGCGGTGGGCCCCACTACCGGCCAGCCCCCCTCGCTCGGCGACAGGGCGCCATACCGCCCATCCCAAGGGCGCGGCATACCGGCCTTGCGCCCGGCATGGGCCAACTGCACAGCGGGCGCGGCGCCGTGCTCGCGGATCAGGCGGGTTAGGGGCCGCAGCGCCTCGACCTGGCGGTCGTCCCACAGGCCAAGGTCGAAGGGGCTAATGCGGCCTCGCGCCTCGACGGCGGTAGCCTCGCTGATAATCAGGCCGACCCCACCCACTGCACGGCCGCCAAGGTGAACTAAGTGCCAGTCGTTAGCCAACCCCTCGCTGGCCGAGTACTGACACATCGGCGAAAGGGCGATGCGGTTGCGCAGCTTAAGGTCGCGGAGCGCTAGCGGAGCAAACAGGTGGCTCATGCTGCAATGGTACAATAGCGGCCAAGTCAGAGCAGGGGGCATGGGAAGTGTAGTGACCCCCTGAGACCGGACCGCCAATCAGGCCATCCTCCCGGTTGCGACCGCCGCCTACCTCAGCCGTCAATTTAAGGGGCGTTCAAAAACCAGATCGAGGTAGGCGCGCCCGCTGGTGGTCATAACCTCCGGCGGGACAATGGCGGTAACGAACCGCCAACCCTCTGCCGCCCGCTGCGCCACCACGTCCCGGTAGCGGTCGAAGCGGCCGTCACCACCTCTCTGGGACTCAATCCTGACGTAATTGTACTCGAAGCGCTGCATCTGACCACCTTTCTTCGGCGACTGTTATGGCAAGCAAGCGATAGAGCGGTTCGGCACTTGGATCACGCGTAAGGATACGTGCTCAACCCTGGAAAAGACCCGCGATTGCATTGCTAGCGCGTGTACCGTACCGGTTTGGACCTCTCGTGCCAGGCATAACCAGAAGGTACAGCACGAGGGCGATGTTAACGAGCGGGACGAACAGCAGCAAGGCGAAGTAGCCGCTATGGCCGGTGTCGTGAAGGCGGCGGATACTGTACGAGAAAGTCGCAACCACCCTAAGTGTCGTGTTCGCAAGCCCCAGGAGCATGGTGGGCTAACTTTCGCCAAAAGCCGCGTAGACGATAACGGAAGCGAGGTAGATCGCCACCCCGATGAGTAGGTAGTACGCGACGAGTTGGAGGCGACCGATGCGGCCAGTGAACTCAAAGGGGTTGAACGCGGTCATGTTCACAAGAGAGTCCTCCGGGAGAGCAATTTGGTACTGGGACTAAAGTACCGCAGTCAGTACCGGCTGTGCGGGGGCGGCTCCCAGTCCTCTAGGACGTGCCAATTGCCGTGCTCCTGACCCTCACGGCTCCGGGAGGGGTGGTGTTGGATATCCAAGGGGAGGGCCCTTAACCCCTAGCCTTGGGGTAAGGCATCATGAACCACACCCCAACAGCCGCCCCGAAAATCGTTAACACAAGTGGTAACGCCACGAACAGGCCATGCCCGACCGAAAGCCACAAAAAGTGTATATATCCGGCCAGTAGTAGGCTCGTTATCGTAACCCACGCACCTACAGCGGTGCGAGCGTTGTCCGGCCGCTTCGGCTTGCCCTCATCCGATAGAGCGCGGCGAGATAGGTTGCGATACAGATTGCCGGCCGCAGTGAGGAGCAGCGCGGTAAGCGAAACAAAGAAAATGCTCTGCGACACGTATCCTCGTGAGTTGCTCTCCGGCACCAGGTTGACAGTTAGCCAGAGCAGCAGGTACAGCACTGCCGTTGCGGCTAGCCATGTGGCGAACCACCGCAGGTACCTGGCAGGTGGTTGGGAGGCATAATAGGCCTCTGGCCATCTCCAGAAGTAGATGCTCATTACGAGCAACACCAGGCTGCAAGCGCTGAGGAGTAGGCGAAGCAACTCAAGCACCTTGACTAGCATCTCTCTCTTAAGCACCGGTCGAGCGCGCTTTGGGCCGACGCCCACTGGGCTGAAGCGAGTCCCAGGGAGGCCTTGGCGATCGAGTAAGCGGCTAGTGCGGCTAAGCAGGCGGGTGCGGTGACGATAGCACCACAGGTAGCGAGACCTGCGACAGCTAGCGCATAGCCCGCTGTTGCCAAGACTAAACTGGCGGCAGCGGAATCTCTAGCATTTCGCTCTGACTGACATGCAGCGCACTGAGCTTCTAATAATTCCTGCGGGGCGTCGAATGTCTCTATGTCAAAACCAAGTGTCCGAGCCAATTCATGGAATTGCGTCCCGTAAACTATCGGCACCTCTAACGGCTCAGTGACCAGCGCTTCCTCGGTTAGCATACCTAATTCGCTGACGGAAACAGTGGTCTCAAAATCGCTGCTCGGATTGCGCACAGTGAGCATACCGTCGCTCAATTTGAAAATTGTAACGGAAATGACTTCACCCTGCAAAAAAAGTATGTTTAATGCAACGCCAGGTTCGCTTGTACCAAGGACGATAGCGCCATCTTCGGCAGCAAGTGTTGCTTCAATCACTATTCCCTGCAATGCTAATTCAGATGTAGCGCTTAAGAACTCTTCGCTCCCGGTTACGAAGTTAGGAATCCTATCATACTGACGCACTGCTGGATCATAACCACACCCTGCCAGAAACAGACCTATGCTGAGCATGGTTACAACAACTCGCTTACCCAAAACCCTAACGAACCGACCAGAAGCTCCTAGCTCAAAACTGTTCTTTGCCATCACTTACCTCCAACTAGCAAAGTTAGAAGCCGAAACATAACATTCACCCAACATGCTGGGCTGCCTGGGTTGGATGAGCATGATGAGCATATAGCAGAATCATAGAAACTATGGCGATAAACGAACCCAGCCTATGGACAGTAAAGCTTGCCATGCTCCTTCTCCCCTCTTGTAGGTGCCCCACTGCAGCGGGTTGCCCGCAGCTTAGCATTGGGAGTCGGAACGCACAATGGATAATTGCCTAGATCGTCTTGGCAATCGCCTAGCTACTCTGGGCCATAGCTGAATCAGGCGGCGCTGCTAGCAGCCGGGCTGGCCCCGCATCAGGCTCGAGCTAGGGGCTACAATAGCCACATGGTGCGTGTCAAGATCTGCGGCATCACCCGCGCTGAAGACGCTCTGGCCGCCGAGGCCGCCGGGGCTGACGCGGTGGGGTTTGTCTTGGTAGCGTCCTCCCGGCGCCATATCAGCGTGGCGCAGGCGGCGCGGGTAGCAGCCGAGCTAGGGCCGTTCATCGCGCGCGTCGGGGTGTTTGTGGACGCGCCACTTAGCGAGGTCAGGGAGGCGGTAGCAGCACTCCGGCTGGACGCGGTGCAGCTCCACGGCCAAGAGAGCGCGGCTTACGCGGCGGCGCTAAGGCCGCGAGTCAGGGTGATCAGGGCGCTGTCGTTCAGACCGGACCTTAATCCGGCAGCGCTACAGGAGTTTCCGGCAGATGCCTGGCTGCTCGACGGCCCGAGGCCGGGGGGCGGTGAAGCCTTCGACTGGTCGCAGGCACGGGTGCTCGCGGGCTTGCCCAAGCTGATTCTGGCCGGCGGCTTGACGCCGCAGACCGTAGCGGCCGGGGTGCGAGCACTCCGACCCTATGCGGTCGACGTCTCCTCAGGCGTCGAGCTTAGCCCTGGCATCAAGGACCCCCAGGCCATACAAGAGTTTGTACGGGCGGCTAAGCGTGAGTTATCCACAGTTATCCACAGGTTGGATCGGACCTGTGGATAACGTCCAAAGGCTCGGTGGGAGTGAGGGAATTGCGGCGGTTCGATGTTCTTTCGTTGGGGACAGGTTTTTTATCAAGGACTTGAGATTTTTGCGTCTAGCAGATTTGTCACCGTTTTGTCAAGAGGCACAAGTTATCCACAGGCG
>Ga0208733_100672_pt1 | contig 13255 bp, 9 predicted proteins | sample SubbioR11Jul_8B1_FD_184816 | JGI IMG/M metagenome (GOLD analysis project Ga0208733, IMG submission 184816) | Serpentinite rock and fluid subsurface biosphere microbial communities from McLaughlin Reserve, California, USA - CR11Jul_8B1 (SPAdes) | ecosystem: Environmental > Terrestrial > Deep... | reverse complement strand
GCGCAACTCGAAGCGGTCGATCTGATTCTGGTCGCGGGCGACCTGTTCGACAGCAAGTACCCCACGCCGGACGCCGAGGAGGCCGTCTACGAGTTCTTCTTGACTACTGGCCAAGCCGGCATCCCGAGCGTAGTCATCGCCGGCAACCACGACTCGCCGGTGCGCCTGGACGCGGTGGGGCGCCTTCTCAGGCTGGCCGACGTACACGTCGTAGGTGAAGCCAGAGTGGCGGGACAAGGAGGGGTGCTAGAGCTTGTCATCAAGGGTGAAAAGGCTCGGATCGCCGCCTTGCCGTTTGTCTCCGAGCGGCGGATCGTCAAGGTGGCCGAGCTGCTGGGCGGCGACCCCGGAGCGTGGCGCGACCGCTACCGAGCTGGGATGCGGACCCTCATTAACAACCTCACAGCGGGGTTTAGAGGCGACGCGGTCAACCTGCTGATGATGCATACCACCATGGAGGGGGCAACGCTGGCTAACTCCGAGTATACTTTTCACTGCACCGAGGCCTATACCGTAAGCGCCGATCTGGTGCCGGAGGGGGTGAACTACCTGGCGCTGGGGCATATCCACAAGCCGCAAACGGTGGCGGGGTTAGCGGAGAACCAAGCGCGCTATGCCGGGAGCATTATTCAGCTCGATTTCGGTGAGAAAGGCGACCATAAGGTGGTCTATCTCATTGAGGCCGCGCTGGGGCAGTCAACCAAGGTGCTTGAGCACCGGCTTAAGGGCGGCAAACGGCTCAAGCACTTTCGGTGTGAGCGCGCCGAGTTGGAGCGCTATCTGCCCGAGATCGCCGGCTTTAGTGGCTGGGCCAAGTTGTCTATCACCATGGAGCGGCTCGAGCCCGGCTTAAAGGACCGCCTCAAGGCCGACTACCCCCATCTCTTGATCGTCGAGCAGTCAGTCCCCGGCAGCGAGCGCGAGCGGGTGCGCGGCGTAGATCACACCAAGAGCCTGGTCGAGGCATATGCGCAGTTTTACCGCGAGGACCGTGGTGAAGCCCTGCCCGACGACCTGCGCGCAGCGTTTGAGGCGCTTTACAACGAGGCGCACGAAACCGAAGGCGCGGTGTCGTGAGCTACGATACGTTTAGATAGCGCTTTGCCGCGGCCAGAAAGGCTTCGGCGTCGGCGCGCATATCGTTGATGTCGTCTGCTGTCAGACCGGACGGCGCCAGGTAGTCGCTTAGTTGGCGGCGGTTGAAAGCCGTGATGAGCGCCCGGTGGAAGCGCGGGTCCAGTGCGCCGCTTTTGGCGAAGCGTTGCCCGTAGGCGGAGATCAGCGCCTGATGGCTAGAGAATCTCATGCCCTCGGCGTCGAGTAAGGCCTCGGCGAGGTAGAACATGGCGTAGTAGAGACGGGAAGCGGCAGAGTCGAGGTCACCGTCAGCAACGAGCAGGGCTGCCGAGCGGAGATAGCGCTCCGCCTTCTGCCATAGCGCTGCTCGTTCTGTCACAAGCGAATGCCTTCGGCGCGGACGTTGCGCCAAAACGGCCCCAGCGCCTGCTGATAGTGGCTTTGTGAGGTAGGAATCACGCTCACCAGTCGGCCGTAACTGAGATTCAGGTCAGCGAGGATATCGCCAAGCCGGGCGATCTCGGCGCCCGGTTGCACCTGACGGCGCAAGACCAGGACGATATCGATATCTGAATCTGAGTCCTGACGAGCTTCGCCGCGCGCTTCGGAACCGAACAGGATGAGGTCTTCAAGGTCGGCGCCATACCTTCTTTCAAGCGCCTCGCGCAAGGTTCGCAAGAGCCGCCACAGCTCGGGGGAGAGGGCAGATGGGATACTCATCTACTGCCATTCTAGCAGGGTGCAGTTGGGAGGTCTGCTGTTACAATTGCACTGTTGCCCTACGAGTGCCATGATAGGGCCAGTGAGACCGTTACGCCTGCACTTAAGCGGCTTCATGGCCTTCCGGCAACCGACCGAGGTCGGCTTTGATGACCTGGAGCTGTTCGCCATCGCCGGACCGACCGGGGCCGGCAAGACCACCCTGCTGGACGCCATCACCTACGCTCTCTACGGCCAGACGGCCCGCTTGGGGAGCAAGGTCGGCGACGCCATCGTCAGCCCTGGTTTGAGCCAAGGCACGGTGGTGCTGGAGTTTCACGGGCGCCAGGGCACCTACCGGGTAACGCGCCTAAGCGAGCGCAAGTCCGGCAGGAGTCCCAAGAACGAGACGCGGATCGAGGAGCTGAAAGCTGATGGCAAGTGGCGTCAGCTGCCGGAGTCGGAGAAGCTCCGGGAGGCCGACCATAAGCTCCTTGAAATAGTAGGACTCGACTACGACAGCTTCACGCGGGCGGTGCTGCTGCCGCAAGGGGCCTTCGACCAGTTCTTAAGGGGCGGCGCAGCCGAGCGCAATCGGCTGCTTACCGGCCTGCTAGGGCTCGAGCGGGTGCGGATTATGCAGCAGAGGGCCGGGGAAGTAAGCCGCCAGGCAGCCGCCCGCGCAGCCTGGATTCACGAGTCGTTAGCACGCGACTATGTCGAGGCTACTGCCGAGCGGCAGTGTGCGCTGCAAGAGGAGTTAGCTGCGCTGAGCGAAAGGCGGCAGGGGCTCGAGCAAGACCAAGTGCGCCTGAGCGCGGAGCGGCAGGCGCTCGAAGAGGTAAAAAGGCTGCTAGATGAAGCGCGCGCGGTCGAAGAGCGGCTAGCCAAGCTGCAAGCTCAAGCTGCTGAAGTAACGCAAGCCCGCCAGGCGCTGGCTCGAGCCCGCGAGGCGGCGCTGGTGCTGCCGCGCTTAGAGGCGCTCTTAGGGGTGCAGCAGCGGCTCAAGCAGGTCCAGGTGCGGCAGGCCGAGCTGGCTAACGTACTGGCCCAGGCCGCGCCAGGCTTGGCTGCAGCGGAAGCGGCGCTAGCCGAGGCGCAGCAGGCGGCGGCGCGCATCCCCGGGCTGAACGCGCAGCTAGAGGAGCTGGCCGCTGTCAACCCGCTGCTTAAGCAGCTTCAGGCGCGTGGCGGCAACCTGGCACTGGCCAAGCAGGCTGAGGCGGGGGTGCGCCATGACGAGGCGCTCTGGGAAGCGCAGCAGAGCCGACGGGCGCAGCTCCCCGCGCTTAAGCGTGCGGCAGAGGACGTAGCCACTGGAGAGAAGGTGGTGCGTGCAGCCAGCGTGCGGCTGGCCGAAGATGACGCCGCGGTAGCGCGCCTAACCAGCGAGCTGGAGGCCGTCACCAGTCAGGGCCAGGCGGCACGCGAGCGCTTCGAGCAGGCCGAAGCCGCTTATCTTCAGGCCGAGGCGCAAGACCGGGCGGCAGCACTGCGCGCCCACCTGCACGCAGGCGAGCCGTGCCCGGTCTGCTTTCAGGTGGTGCAGACCATGCCCGTGGTCGCTAGCCTCGATGTCGCAGCGCTAGCCACCGAGCGCGACCTGGCTAAGGAGGCGCTGACGGCGCTGCTCGAGCACCACGCGCAAGTGAAGAGTCAGCTCGAGACCGCTAAAGCGCGGCGCGAGGACCGTGCTGCGGAGGTTAGTCAGGCCGAATCGGGCCTAGCGCGCTATCACCGGCAGCTTGCCGAGCTGGCAACCGAGCTAGGCACAGGCGACCCCGACCAGCTGAGCGCTCAGCTAGAGGCCGAGCGCCTGCGCCTGCTCGCCGCTCTGGCCCGCAGCATCCTCGACAAAACGCACGGCCTCGATCCCGAGGCGGCCCAGCAGCGCCTGAGTGCGGAGCGGGAGCGCCTGGCACGCGGCTTGACCGCAGCTCAGGAGGCTTACGGTAACGAGTTGCGCCGCCGGGATCAGTTGCAGACCGAACAGCGCCTGCTGGCGGCGCAGTTAGCCGAGCTGCTGCAAGAGTCTTCTACAGCTACCCAAGCCTTTGAGATGGCTCTGCAGCACACGTCGCTAGCTGGCGCCGACGAGGTCGTTGCCGCAGCCTTGCCCGCGGCGCGCCTGAGTGCGCTAGAGGCCCGGATCACCGCCTTTGACAGTCAGGTTGACCAGCTCTCGCATCAGGCGGTGGGGCTGCAAGCCAAGCTGGCCGGCCGCACGCTAGATGAGGCTCATTACCAGCAGCTAGTGACGCAACAGGCAAGCGTGCTAACTGAGCTGGAGAGTACCTTGCAGCGCAGCGGCGCCGCCACGAGCGAACTGCAACGGCTGGCCCTGCAGCTTGACAAAGCCAAAGCCTTGCGCCAGGAGGCGGTACAGCGGGAAGCCGAGCACGCCCGCTATCACACCCTCTATCAGGATCTGCGGAGCAACCGCTTCCCCGACTACCTGCTGGCACGCACCCAGCAGCAGCTCGCCTGGCGCGCCTCGGATATCGTCCGTGAGGTGACGCAGGGCCGCTTTGACTTGGTCTTTGAGGCCGGTGATTACGGCGTGATCGACGCCTGGAGCGGCCTCGGCGTGCGCAGTGCCCGCACTCTGTCGGGCGGCGAGACCTTCATCGCCAGCCTAGCGCTAGCGCTGGCGCTGTCCGATACACTAGCGGGCCATACCGCCTTGGGGGCACTCTTTTTAGATGAAGGCTTCGGCACGCTCGATGCCGAAACGCTCGACGCGGTTACCGGCGTGCTCCAGGCTTTGACCGCCAACGGGCGGATGGTGGGGGTGATCAGCCATGTGGCGGCCTTGACCGAACGCCTTCCGGCGCGGCTCTTGGTTCATAAGGGGGTGGAGGGCTCGAGCGTGAGCTGGGACCGCTAGCGAACCTGCTCGACCACCGCCGCCACATCCTTGGCGATGGCTTCGATGACCGCCTGATCGGGGCCTTCCACCATCACCCTGATTAACGGCTCGGTGCCGCTCGGGCGCAGGTTGATCCGCCCTTGGCCGGCGAGTTTAGCTTCAGCGCGCTGCACCGCCTCCTGCACAGCTTGCAGCTCAGCGATACGCGCCTTCTGCTCGGGGGCTACCCGGACGTTGTGGATAGTCTGCGGATACATCGGCATCTCGTCGAGCCAAGCGTCTAGGGGCTTGCCCGACTTGCGAACCGCGGCCAGCGTCTGCAGCGCGGTCAGGATGCCGTCGCCGGTGGGGGCTTTGTCCAGAAACAGCAGGTGCCCGGATTGCTCGCCGCCCAGTAATAGGCCGTGCTCGCGCAGCGCGGTAAAGACGTAGCGGTCGCCCACAGCGGTGCGTAGCAGCGCGATGCCGCGCTTAGCCAGATAGTGCTCGAGCCCCAGGTTAGCCATCACCGTCGAGACTACCTGCTTCTCGTGGCGGACCACCGCACAGATCGCCAGCATCTGGTCGCCCGTGACCAGCCGCCCCTTCTTGTCGACCAGGATAGCCCGGTCAGCGTCGCCATCGAAGGTGATACCGACCTCTAGGCCGAGCTCGAGCACCCGCTTGGTGATGGCCTGGGGGTAGGTGGAGCCGCAGGCCACGTTGATGTTGCTGCCGTCGGGCTTGGCGTTGATCACATCTAACCGGGCGCCAAGCTGCTGAAAAACCCGCGGCGCGATCTCGAAGCTAGCGCCGTTGGCGCAGTCTAGTCCGACTCGCAGGCCGTCCAGATAAGGGGCGTTAGCGAGCAGGAACTTAGCATAGTCGTCGTTATCGTGGCGGTAGCGGCTCGAGCGTCCGATGGCCCGCCCGGTAACCGGCGGCAAGTCAGCAAGCTCTTCACCAAGGAGCTGTTCGATCTGGCGCTCGAGCTCTTCCGAGAGCTTCTCGCCCCCCTGGTTAAAGAGCTTGATACCGTTATCCTCGAAGGGGTTGTGCGAGGCGCTGATCACTACTCCCGCATCGGCCCCCGTCTGGCGGGTTAGGTACGACACGCCAGGGGTGGTCATCACGCCGAGCCAGATCACATCAGCCCCGCGTGCGGTGAGACCCGCCGAGACGGCGTGGGCCAGCATGCTGCCAGACTGGCGGGTATCGGTCCCAACGACCACGGTGGGGCCTGCCCCTTCGGGCTTGACCCCTTCAGGGCGAAGCCTGAGCCCGTCAACGGGAGTAGCGGCGTGGCGCTTGAGCGTCTCAGCGGCGGCCATGCCGACCTTAAAAGCAAACTGAGCGCTCATGACGCCTTGCCCGGCGATGTCGCGAATGCCATCGGTGCCGAAGTAGTGGCGATCGATCATGGCGCCATTCTATCGTGTCGCGAGAGATTGTGCGGTGTTTGCTAGCGATTTATTGCATACACCGGCCTCAGCGTGCGCAGTTTGGCTGGCCAGGCTCTAACAGCGGTTTTCACAAATACTGAGTCGCCTTAGCGCAGGTATCATCTCTGCAAAGGCGCCCTGGAGAACAATTCGCAGTCCTGCGAGCACCCGCAGGATCAAACCAGATGATACCTGCTAGCAGTCTGTCAGCCAGCGGTTTTTGCTGATAGCCGGACTAGTTGATCGCCTACCCTATTTGGCCTCAAGCCAGCTCGGTCCGCGGCCCACCTCGGCCAAGAGCGGCACCTTGAGCGGGTAGGCGCCCTGCATCGTCTGGCGCGTCAGCTCGGCCACTTCATCGGCTACTGCCGCCTCGGCCTCGATGATCAGCTCATCGTGAACTTGCAAGAGCAGCTTGGCTCCCAGCGGCTTAAGCTGGGGGGCCAGTCTGATCATGGCCAGCTTGATGATATCGGCGGCGCTCCCCTGGATAGGCATGTTGTAGGCGGTGCGCTCGGCGTATTCACGGGCGCTGCGGTTAGAGCTATTGATATCGGGGATGGTGCGGCGGCGCCCCAACAGGGTCTCAACGTAGCCCTCCTTACGGGCAAAAGCCAGGGTCTCGTCGATGTAGCCCCGCACCCGTGGGTAGCCGGCAAAGTAGCTATTGATAAAGCGCTCGGCCTCCTCGAAGGGGATGCCTAGCTCGCGCTGCAAGCGGTGGGCCGACATGCCGTAGAGCACCCCGAAGTTTATGATCTTGGCAGTGCGGCGCAGCTCGGGCGTGACCGCGTCGGGAGCAACTCCATAGACCTGCGCGGCGGTGCGGCGGTGGATATCTTCACCGTGCTTAAAGGCGGTAATCAGCGCCGGTTCGTCGGCGATGTGGGCTAACAGGCGCAGCTCGATCTGCGAATAGTCAGCCACCAGCAAGACGTGGCCCGGCTCAGCGACAAAGCCCTGGCGGATCTGCCGGCCTAGCTCGGTGCGCACCGGGATGTTCTGCAAGTTCGGGTTGGTGCTCGAGAGGCGCCCGGTCGCTACCACCGCCTGGTTGAAGGTGGTGTGCAGCCGTCCGGTCTCGGGGTTGACCAGTTTGGGCAAGGGGTCGAGGTAGGTGCTCTTGAGCTTGGCTAGCTCACGGTAGTCAAGGATCATCTGCACGACGGGGTGTTGATCGACGAGCGGCTCGAGCGCGCTTACCGCGGTGGACTGCTTGCCGGTAGTGGTCTTCTTGCCAACCTGGAGCCTGAGTTTGCCAAAGAGCAAGTCGGCTAACTGATCGCGCGAGTTGAGGTTTAGCTGGGGGTTACCCGCCACCTCGCGCACCTGCTGCTCGAGCCCAGCGAGCCGTTTGGCTAGCTCCGCCGAGAGCCTTTCAAAGTGGCTGCTGTCGATGCGGATGCCGGCTAGCTCCATCTCCAGCAGCACCGCCGCTAACGGCTTCTCGATCTCGTCATAGAGGGCCCTTAGCTTACCCAAGAGCTTCTCCGGCAAAAGCCTGAGGAGTTCAGCGGTCACTACCGCCCGCGAGGCCGCATCAGCCCCCCACTCGCCCGCCCCGTAGCGCCGCGCCACTGCCTCGGGCTGGCTGCTGTTGGGCTCGATCACATAAGCCATCAACAGCGGATCGTCACCAGGTGTCGCGCTAATACCGTGACGGCGGGCATAAACCGCCAGCGCCTTGGCGTCGCAGGCATCTATAGTCCTAGCCCCAGCCAAAGCCTGCTGCATAGCAACGGGGTCGTTGATAGTCGCCACCTGATCGTCTGCCGCCACGGCCAGAGCGGTAAGGTCCTGGGGGTTGTTACCCTTTAGCACATAACCGAATGCACCGCGTAGCCCTTTATCCCAGGCTACCGGCCGGTAGGTAGCGCTCTCCCCTGCCAAACCCAACTCCTTGAGGATCGAACCGAACTCCAGCTCATGCAAGCGCGCGGTTAACTCGGCTAGCTGCGGTTTGCGCTGCGCCCAGCGCTCCGGGTTAATCTCCACGGCGGCGTCTGTGACAATGCGCGACAGCTCGCGTGAGAATTTTACCTCACGGAGGCTGTCACGGATTTTTTGGGCCGCACTGGGGGGCTCGAGCGTGTCGAGTTGCACCAAGATGGCGTCAAGCGAGCCGTAGCGCTGCAACAGCTTGGCCGCCGTGACCGGGCCGATCCCCTTGGCGCCGGGAATGTTGTCCGAACTGTCGCCGGTAAGCGCTCGGAAGTCAGTCCACTGGGAAGCTGTGACGCCATACTTGGTTTTCACCTCGGCGGGGCCAAAGCGCTCAGCCTTGTCCAGCCCGCGCACGCAGATCCGCTCAGAGACCAGTTGATAGGCGTCGCGGTCGCTGGTGATGATCTCAACGGCATACCCCAGCGCTTCGCAGCGCTTGGCGAGGGTGCCGATTAGGTCATCTGCCTCCAGCCCCGGCACCTCAAGGCGGTGCAGCCCCAACATGGTCACCAGCTCTTTGATGATCTCGATCTGCCACGGCAGGTCGTCAGGCATGGCCGCACGGCCCGCCTTGTAGGCCTCGTACTGCTCGTGCCGGAAGGTCTTGGCCGGAGCGTCAAAAGCTACTACCGTAGCGTCGAACTCACCTTCCTCCTGTAACAGGCGCAGCAGCGAACGGATAAAGCCATAGATGGCGCCTACCGGCTGCCCTTTATTGTTACTAAGCTCGCGGATAGCGTAGTAAGAACGGTAAGCCAGAGCGTGCCCATCGATCAGCACAACCTTGTGACCGTTTGGCTCAGCAGGCTCCTGGAATAGCCCTCTTTGTTCAGCGGCCACGGTTACTCCTGGCGTATGGTTGCTTTATCATGAGGCTAGTCTACGCGCGGCATGAGCCTTTCGCCAAGGAGAGCGCGGCAAAGGTATGTTAAACTGGTCACTGCTGGGAGAGGTGTCCGAGCGGTTTAAGGAGCGCGCCTGGAAAGCGCGTATGCGGTCACAAGCTGCATCGCGGGTTCGAATCCCGCCCTCTCCGCCAAGCTAGCCCTCAAATCCAACTCGATTGGCTCCACGCCATCTGCGGTGGGGTTTGAAAACTTCCGTCTTCCAACCAACAGCGTAACTTAACGCAGCTCGTAACTCAAAGCTGTGAAGGTCGGCAGGCCGCCGGTCGGGGCAATGGCGCGGAATGACCGGGCGCGGTTCTCGCCGGTGGGGACAAACACGATTTCGGCTGGCGAGCCGGCGTCGGCACAGGCGTCAGCAGCAGCACCCTGACCGCCACCGCCACCGCCACCGCGACCGCGACCGCCGCCGCCACCGCCGCTACCACCGCTACCGCCACCTGGGTCGGTGGTGCAGAAGCTGTTGGCAATGACCTGTCCAAACAGTACAGAATTCGAAGTCAGGCGGAAGGTATCCCCCGCATAGATCGGAGCGGTGATGAAGGTGTTGTTGCCGCCGCGCAGATCGACATCTCGCTCCGCGACAATAGATAGCACATTATTGGGGAACTTCTGGGCGGTGTTGGTGGTGAAACTCTCTTCCGTGCGGAAGTTCCCACCCAGGACGCTATCTGGCGCAACGCGAATTGCCTCAACGGAGAAGTTGGCGAACTGCTGCACAGCGCCGGTCGCAGAGCGCGAAGTAGCTGTATAGCGCACGGCGCGGTCGAAATGCACGTTCAGCCCACGAAAGTTGATGTTGCCGAAGACTTCAAAACTAGCCGGGTTGGTGGCGGTGTATCTGAAGCCTATATTCCGCCCGTTGCTGTCCTGGGTCACACAATCGATGTTGGCGCCTCCAAAGCGGAGTGTTCTGTCGGAACTTGCGGCGGCGGCGTTCAGGGCCGTGGTACAGGCCGCTGGCAGCGTGGCGCCCGAGGGCGAAAGTACGCTGACGGTAGTGCCACCCTGGGTTGATAGGGTTAAGCCGTGTCCGGCTGCCTCTTCCCGAATACACGTGCGCCAAGTGCGCGGCGCGGGACAGAACTCGGTGGCTGGCGGCTCGTTAAGGCGGGGAAATGCGGGGGGGTCGGCAATATCGAAGGGGCCGACCGGCGATTCGGAGCAGACGCCCTTTTTTTCCCTGCACTCCAGCGTGCCACCCCGGCTGGTGTCAATATCGGCCAGGCCGCGCCCGACCGCTACCGCCAGCAGTCGGTTCTCCGAAGTGCCTAGCTGCGTCGAGCCGCCGATGGCAATTCTGCCGGACTGTACGCGAACAGCCGCGCACAGGTTCCTAGGGCGCTGGGCAACGCTGGTGATGAAATCGAGACTGCCCCCCCATCTTTTGTTATAGCTGATGGCGCCATCGCTGCTGTTGCCTAAGTCTAAGCCGTTTAAGATCTGGAAATTACCGTTTGACTCGATGACGGTGGCATCGGGATTGACAAGGTCGCCAACTATGTGAACACCACCAAAAATGGTGGTATTGCCGTTGAGGAAGCGCATGCCGCTGCCGGAGCCGGCAAAGATGGCTTGCTCCAGCGTCGAGCTGTTGCGAATGAGGAAGGTGCCGCGCGCGGTAGCGGTCGCTTGCCCCCCCTGCCCACCGACCACCGTGCGCCCAACCGACTCGACAGTGATCCGGTTCTCGTTAGTGGGGTCGCGTAGCAACGTAACATTGTAGGTGCCAATCACATTGCCAAGGGCGTCTGTGACCTGCCCCTGCGGCACTACGATCCGGTTGTTGGTCCAGGTATGCGTCGTGCCCGCACCGCTGCGGAGGAAGTCTATACCAGCAGAAAGACTGTTTGCACAAGCAGCAGTATTAGTACCGACGCCACCGCCTGCCTCGAGCCGGCGGAAAGTCTGGAACAGCGCGGCTTTGTAAGTTTGCAGGCCCGCCTGGGCTACATACTGGGCCTGCGCTGAGGTAGCATCGTTGCGGCTCACCGCCAGCTCAACTTGTGTGGTGAGGATAGACCCCAGGACAAGTACGCCGATAACCGTGAGGATGGTCAGGCTGGTGATGAGCGCTACACCTCGCTCAGAGCGTATGATGGACATAGGCAACCTCCTTGTCACTGGTCCTTTAAGTTTGGGATGAGAGCTTCCTGCGTCATGCCGAAGCAGATCCGGCCTGTCGGGCAATCAATCGTGGTTTCGCTACCTATAGTGGGGGTCACCAGTCTGACTTGGGGCGAAGTGCTGCCCGTAGTTCCCGCGGACTGAGCGGCCACCGACACGATCGCTGAGCGCCCATACGAGATCCCACCGCCGCAGCCGGCTACCGGAAAGGCTGCAAAGCGATTGCCATTGCTGCAAACCATGACCACCTTAAAACCAAGCATGTTGGGGGCTAGATCGACGAACACCTCACCGGCACCGCACGAAACGTCAGACCGCTGAAGGGTGCCATTATTCAGGCGGTAGCTGACATCTCGGCAGGCCTCCGCAGCCGGAAACAGCGAGCTGACGTACCTCAGACGCAAGGTCGAGCTCGAGGTCGAGGCATTGCCCAATTCGACACAGCTAGTACCACCACCAACTTGATCGAAGCACCCTGGAAAGCCTGCGGGGGTAGTAACAACCCCGGCTGGCGTAACCAGCAGGGTATTGCCGGCCAGCGCGATGTCCTGCATCAGGAGTTGCATGGCTACGCGAACCCTGTCTTGAACCTCGTTGCGGGCCTGCACGTTGCGCTGAAGCTGAGCCTGCTGGGCAAAGTAAATGGATGCTAGGCCAAGCACGATAACAAGCACGGCGCCAGCTACTAGCAGTTCGATGACCGTCAGGCCGCATTGAGCCTTAGAACCTTTCATGGACGCCCCCCTCCGGTTGCTGTAGGCGTGGGACAAGGCGCCGGGGCCGTGGCGGTGGGCGAGGGGTAAATATCGTAGCAGGTTATGCGGTCGCCAAGGGTAAGGGTCTGACCACCATGATTATGTGTGGCCGTGACCGTAATAGTTAACACCCCTTCGCCAAGCACCCCGCTCTCGCCGCGGATGCTGTGAACAACAGTGATGTCGCCTATTGTACGCGTGCCGGTACAGGTCCGTCGCGTCACGACCGGAAGCGAGCCGGCAGGTGGCGATACTGGAGTCGGACATGACCAGTAGTAGTCGTTGAAGTCGAATTGCAGCACTCCGCCTACGGTTCGCGTGGCGAGCACCTGGGCCATCAGCCCCTCGAGCACGATATTGGCCGCCGCCTTGGTGTCGGTAAGCAGCCGGGCCGAAACGCTGGCGCGCAGATTGGTGACCTGGACTAAAGCTAACGCGCCAAAGGCGATACCAATCACAGCCAGCGCGATCAGCACTTCAGCCAAGGTGAAGCCCCGTTGCCTGCGCATCACTGCACCTCCGCTCGGCCGGTCGGGAGGATCGTTACAGTCCGGATATTGCCACCGCCACGATCGGTAATGGTAACTAACTGGCCGCCCGAAGCCGGGTTTCTAACGACGCCACGTCGGTCAAAAAACACCGCTAGCGTTGCGGGCGAGGTGATCCGAGCCCGGCCCAGGTCACCTTCTGATAGGACGATGGTCTGTATGATCGTCCCAGTAGCGCACGAGAGCGACTGTGTCTCATCGACATTGCGACAGATGCGTATCGTGCCTGATTGAGCTGTATCGGCGGCGATTACCTCGAACCCGGCAGTGTTGTTGGTACGCACCGCCTCAAACCGCGCCCGGTTGATGGCTGAGGCAACCACCTGGGCTGCCTGGCTTGTGGCAATGCCCCCCGAGTTCAACTGCGTTACACCGATACCGGCCAGGATGCCAACCAGCGCCAGCACGATTAGCAGTTCGATGATAGATAAGCCACGATTGTGCGCAGGCCCTAACATTGCCCTCAGTTTAGGCGTCTAAACAGCCGCAAACCACCCCCAAATGGGGGGGTGCGGGTGTGACAAACTTCCTTGACAACAAACCTTAGCTCGTTTTTGACCAGCCCGGTAGATGACTTTCTGATGCAGGACCATCTGACGCCTTAAACCCAAAAAGAAGCCACCCAGCGATTGGCAAGGTGTCCGCTATTACGCCGACTAGCTTTCTAGCTTTTTCTTGGAGCGGGAGACGGGATTCGAACCCGCGACATCTACCTTGGCAAGGTAGTGCTCTACCAGCTGAGCTACTCCCGCAAATCGGAGGTATCATCCCCACTTGAGGATGATACCTGAGAAAAATAACTCCTCGCGCTGACCTACTTTTGCAGAGGGCTTCCCCTCAACTATCATCGGCGCTGACGTGCTTAACTTCCGAGTTCGGGATGGGATCGGGTGGGTCCACGTCGCTATGA
>Ga0208733_100663_pt1 | contig 13327 bp, 16 predicted proteins | sample SubbioR11Jul_8B1_FD_184816 | JGI IMG/M metagenome (GOLD analysis project Ga0208733, IMG submission 184816) | Serpentinite rock and fluid subsurface biosphere microbial communities from McLaughlin Reserve, California, USA - CR11Jul_8B1 (SPAdes) | ecosystem: Environmental > Terrestrial > Deep... | reverse complement strand
CCACCGAAGCCCTGATCACGGATATCCCAGAGAAGAATAAACCTGCTCCTCCACCGATGCCAGAGTATTAAATCGGGAAAATAAACGGTTACCTAATCCCCGCCTGTAAAGGTGGGGATTTTTTTTGATCTGTTTTTTGATCTATACACACCTCTGTGATTCTTTTATAATCCTGACTATGACCTTTATTTTGAAACCTATATTAAGCAGGTTAGGATTGGTTCTCGTAATTCTGACTACATTAACCATTGTGGGCTGCCGAGGTAAAGTTGTTTCTCCGCAAATTGATTTCACGGCAACCGCCCCCACCCCCCCAATAGAACCCGTTCCGACACCAACCATTACCCCATTGCCAGAACCACTGGCGGTGCGGGTAAACGAGGAAGGCGTCCTCCTGGCTGAATTCGAAGCGCAAATGGTTCAATTGCAGCAGGCGGATTTAGAATTGGGCATCCAGCGAAGCCCTGAAGAACAACGGCAGATGGTGATTGATGAACTTGTCATCCAGGCTTTGTTATCCCAGGGGGCTCAACGAGAGGGGTTTCGGGCGGATGATGCAATGGTACAAGCCCGCCTCGATCAATGGATGAACCAAACCGATGGCCCAATGGTTTTTTTGGATTGGGCTGCCCAAATGGGTTACACTCCCGAGAGCATTCGTACGGCATTGGAGCGCTCGATTGAAGCTGCCTGGCAGCGTGACCGGATCCTTGCCGCAGCCCCCGCAACTGCCGAACAGGTCAAAGCCCGCCAGATCCTGGTTCGTTTTCAAGAAACTGCCCAAAACCTCTATCGCCGACTCGAAGCTGGCGCGGATTTTGCAACCCTGGCATTACAGTATGATGGATTGACCGGTGGTGACCTTGGATGGTTTCCGCGTGGTTATCTGACGGTACCCGAAGTTGAAGAAGCCGCCTTTAATCTGCAAGCCGGGGAGTACAGCCCAATTATCGCGACCACTTTTGGTTATCACATTGTCCAGGTAATCGAACGCGAAGAAAACCATCCACTTTCTCCGGATGCACGCCAGGTATTTCAACTGGAAGCTTTGGAGGATTGGTTGGCTAACGAACGCAATAACGCCAGGATCGAGATCCTCGTTCCATAACCCCGGTAAATAAGATCCAGGCCTTTGAGGAGAATTCTCTTGGACTTTAAAACAAACCCACGCAATCATGATTTGATTTGGAATTTGGCAACAACCCTGGTAGTGGCTTTCATCCCACTGCTTGCAGCCTGGATGTTGATGATCTTCATCGATCCCCAATCGTCCTTCAACCCGCTTCCTCCCCCAACGATGCCGGCTAGATTGGAACTGCCGGTCGCGTCTGGCACTCCACCCGCCATGCCACCCACCTGGACGCCGACACCCTCCCATACGCCTGAATTTCTGGCAACAGCCGGCCCAACTCTGACGAGCACCCCGGAGGTAATCATCCTTTCCGGGACGCCGGTTGACCAGTTGGAAAGCCCGCAACCGACCGAAACCATGCTGGCGGGTGGATTCGCGTTCATGCGCCAAGGAGACCCGCAGGCAATTTCAGCCGGCTTGTATGATGCCAGTCGCCAATGCGCATGGATGGGGGTTGCCGGGCGGGTGTTCGATCTACAAGGGCGTCCGGTTAATGGTATTCGGGTGCTGTTGCGTGGGTCACTGGGTGGTAAGACTGTCCACCTCCTAAGCCTGACCGGAACAGCGGTGCAATATGGACCGTCGGGATACGAATTCACCCTCGCGGATGCGCCTGTTGCTTCGGGTGGGACACTTTCGGTGCGACTATACGACCAATCGGACCTTCCGCTCTCGGAGCGGGTCATTTTTGATACCTACACCGATTGTGACAAAAATTTGCTGTTGATTGATTTTAAACAGGTGCGTTAAAAAATTAATGTAAGGGATGGATTTCGATTTCAGCTTGCCTGCCGAGCAGGCCGGTTAAGGGCGCGCCTTCCAGTGCCATGATTTTCCCATTGGTTAAATACTCGAAATTGAATTCGATCGAATCTCCAGCCTTTTTTCCAGGGATCGGCATTAAACGGGCAGTGAGGGGTTTATCCAATCTGAGCGATATCGCCGCCAAGTCCAACAGGAGGGCGGCCACCGCTTGGGGACTACTGTCCCCCGGCAAGGGGACAGTGTCCAATCCCGTGCCGCACATACAAGCGAATAACAACAAGTCTTTGGTGGATAGGAAACCTTCGGCAGAACGTTGAGCGAGGACAAGATCTTCCAAGACAGGCAACATCATCCCATTAAAACCGACTTGCTGCCATTTACCTTGCTTAAGCGTATCGGCAAGGAAGGCGCTTGCCGCAACCGAACCGTGTAAGCCTAATTGGGGAACTCCCAAAGCTTCTAGCGCTCCCCCGACGGAGCAACAACTGCTCGGGTATGGGGCACTGGAGAAGTCGAACCCGATAAATTTGAGCGAGAATTCATTAACCACCGGCTGAATGGCCTCGGTAAGGCAAGCTGCCACGTTTTCCAGGCGGTTCAAAAGTTGCTGGCGCGCTTGACCGAGTGTTTCTGCTGATTGGAAAATAGCCAATATTTCATCGGCACATTCTAGACCCATCGCAACAGCAGGGGGCATACCGGTGGTATGGTATGCGGCCGGGAAAAATGGTCCGCCGGGGGGGACATTGCCAAGTGCCGCGAACCGTAAATTGGTCATACCATCCGTCGTGAAATTCGCACATTGCGTGATGATTTCTGCGCAGGCGTGTACGGCTAAATTCGAAATTCGGTGTTCCTGGGTGGTCATTGCTGCGGAAAAGAAAAGATTTTTTGTTGCAGCTAAAGCTGGGGGAATCATCGCAAAGCTGGATGGGAATTCTGGCAGCGCTGGACCAAAAGAAAGAAAGTTCAGTCCATTTTGCTGGGCTAGTTCTTCGGTCCGAAGGGCCAAATTGACAAAGCTAGCGGGTTGATTCAGGTCTGCCCAGAATGGAAATGGAGCTGTCGCCAGACGGCGCGTTTGTACCTGAATACCGGCTGCTTCGCAGGCGGCGGTCGCTTGGGCAGCGAAAGCGCCCAATTGGGGGAGAGATTTTTCGAGCGGCTCGCGTTGCGGGTCGACCAACAAAGTAATCGTGCGAATTTTCATAGTTTCCTTTGGCGAACGACTTCAAAAATCAGGATGGCCGCCGCTGTTGCAGCATTGAGCGAATCGCTGTTGCCGGGCATAGGGACATGGACAAGTCCATCTGCCAGGTTGTAAGCCTCTGGTTGGGCGCCTACGGCCTCGCCACCGATAACCAAAACAAGCGGGCCGCGAAAATCTGTTTCCCAGCAAGAACTCCCTTTCGAAGGGTCGGCGATATACAATGGGGCGGCTTTTTCGGGTCGTTGTTTGGATACTGTAGAAATTTGAGGCCAATCCATGCTTTGAATAGGAAGATGAAAATGGGCTCCCATTCCGGCCTGCAAGGTTTTAGGAGAAAATGGGTCGACTGTCCCCGGGGTAACGAACAGCGCATCGACTCGGGCGGCTGCGGCGGTGCGGATGATGGTTCCAAGGTTACCTGGATCCCGCAGGTTATCCGCCACGATCAGGAAATCCCATTGCAATGGCAAGGGAGTTTTACGATAATTTAGGACGGCCAAAATCCCCTGCGATGTTTCGGCTGCCGACAGGCTTTCAAGCAGGCCGGCATTTGTGCGCACGATTTCTACCCCTTTTAAGTGTAGATTTTCCAGCAACATTTCTCCGCGTTTCGATAGACGCTCGCTGACCAAAACCAATTCGGGCAGCCAATCAGCCTTGAGGCTCTCTTCGACCAGGCGAACGCCTTCGACGACAAAAACGGAAGATGCTTCGCGGTTCTTGCGCTGGTTGAGCATTGCGCGCACAAACTGGATCTTTGGGTTTTGGGCAGACCGGATGATCATACAGCAAAGTTACTCAACCGCCAGGAGGCGGAGGATAGAAAAAAATGAACTTCAGACGATGGATTGAATAGGATCAAACGAACACCCTTTGGCCGGGGTTAACTATTGGTTAAGTATACCCTGAATTGACCACCCCCTGAGCCAGGCGATGGAAGAACCATCTTTGCAGGATGGGATTTGACAGCCTTGAGTGTATAACAACAGGTGGACATTGGTGTCCACCTGTTGAATTGTGCGCTGCAGAACCGCAAAAAAATCTTTACTAACCAGCCTGGGCTTGGGCCACGATCGATGAAAATGCCTGGGGATCCCGGACTGCGAGATCTGCGAGCATTTTCCGATTGAGGTTGATTTGAGCCTGACGTAAAGCAAAAACCAGGCGGCTGTAAGTCATCCCATTAATCCGCGCTGCGGCATTGATCCGTGCGATCCATAATTTGCGTAAATCGCGTTTGCGGGTACGCCGATCGCGGAATGCATACCACAGGCTTTTAAGCATGGCCTCATTGGCCCGGCGGAAGAGGAAATGTTTTGTGCCGCGTTGGCCTTTGGTGAATTTTAATATTTTTTTATGACGTTGTTGGCCTCGTGGGCCGCCTTTCACACGCATGTTGTACTCCTTTGCGAACCCCTGGGCGCCGGTGAAACCACCTGTTGCGAACACCCAACGGACGCACAATATCTAAATCGACGAACAGCCTTAACCCTTCTTTTTGAGGTAAGGCGCGAGACGGTTGACGCGTTTGATGATATTTTCCCCTTCGACGGGGACCATCTCTGTAAACAGCACCTTGGTGCGCTTGCTGGTCCGGCGGCGCAAATGGCTTTTACCGCCCTTTGTGCGTACCAGGATGCCCGACCCAGTCAGGCGAAAACGCTTGGATGTCGCTTTATGGGTCTTCATTTTGTACTTACTATTGTTTACCTTGCGAGGCACAGCGAAACTCCTCTCCTTAATTGATCATGCATGCGGTCTGTTTGCGCGACCGCAAATTATACCAGAGTTTTTTGATTTAGGAGTTGCAAAAAAGGGTTATCCGGTCGATTACACAGCCGATTTGGTTTCTTCACCGCTTTGTTCGATCGTTTCGGCTGCTTTCTTTCGCGAAGCTTTGGCAGGCGCAAGAACCATGGTCATTGTCCGGCCTTCAATGCTTGGCATTTGTTCAACCGCAGAAATATCAGCTAATTCTTGGGCGATTTCTTTCAAATCCTCCAAAGCAATTTCGGGATAAGTGATTTCCCGTCCACGGAATCGTATCGTCACGCGGACTTTCATTCCCTCGCCTAACCAACGGCGCGCATCCCGAGTTTTAAATCCACGGTGATGCTCATTGGTTTTAGGGCGGAGGCGAATTTCCTTAATCTCGATTTTCGTTTGTGCTTTGCGGGCTTCTCGTTCTTTTTTGGTGCGCTCGTAGAGGAATTTGCCAAAATCCATCACCCGGCAGACAGGCGGTTCAGCTCCGGCGGCGACTTCGACCAGGTCCAAATCTGAATCGCGGGCGACTCGTAAAGCATTTTCGGTCGGGATGACCCCCAGGTTTTCACCTTTCGGGCCGATGACCCGTACCTCTGGAACACGAATGGCCTCATTTATCCGGTAATTTATTGTACTAATGGGTTTGCTCCTTTTCTCTTCTCAGGTATAAATCCATATAGCAATCAGTCCGTTTGCTTGCAACGGACCGAAGACGTCTAGATATTACCATAGGTTGGTTATTGTCGTCAACTATTTATAGGATAACCAAAAGTATTCCGTTCTAATTTAATTATGCCCATTTACTACCCCGCTGAGGAAGACCAAGATCGCTTCGGATTTAGGGGGTTAAATTGTCCCATGGGTATCCAGCCAGATGGTTACAGGTCCGTCGTTCTCGATTTCTACCAGCATGTGGGCAGCGAACTCTCCTTGCACAACCGGAACCCCCTGCTCTCGTAATAAGGCGATAAACCGCTCTACCAACGGTTGGGCAACCTCTGGTGGTGCAGCCCCGGTAAAAGAAGGGCGGTTTCCTTTACGTGTGTCGGCATACAAAGTAAATTGGGATACGACCAAGGCCTCGCCCTGAATATCTAACACAGAAAGGTTCATTTTCCCATGTTGATCCTCGAAGACCCGCAGCAAAGCGATTTTTCGTGCCAGGGCGGCTGCTTCAGCAGTACTATCCTGCGGACTTACCCCTATCAGGATTACAAAGCCTTTTTGGATGGCGGCGATCGGCTGCCCCGCTACACTGACGGTGCCGCAGCGCACTCGTTGAATTACTGCCCTCATTAAGGCAAACCAATCGCCTTACGGACATCCACCATAGTTTGCTCGGCGATAACTCCGGCGCGCCTGGCTCCGTCGTGCAGTACATCCCAGACAGTGTCTGGGTTCTGGGCTAATTTTGTGCGCCGTTCTCGAAATGGCGCCAAATGGGCATTCAGGTTTTGGGCGAAAATATTTTTGCAGTCCACGCAACCAATCCCAGCCCGGCGGCATTCGATATTGACCATCTCGATTTGTTCCGGGGTAGAGAAGACCTTATGCATGCTGAACACATTACAGACATCCGGGTTGCCTGGGTCGCTGCGCCGAATTCTTTGGGGGTCTGTCACCATCTGCATAACTCTTTGGTGGGTTTCTTTGGGTGTGGAGGCCAGTTCGATGTGGTTGTTGAGGCTTTTGCTCATCTTCTGAACGCCGTCGATACCGATGACTTTGGGAACTTCGGTAACTTTCATCTGAGGTTCGATCAGTACATTGGATGGATAGCGGAAATTAAACGAACGGACCACTTCACGAGTAAATTCTATGTGGGGTGCCTGATCCACCCCCACAGGGACGACACCTGTCCTGTATAGAACGATATCGGCCGACATTAAGACCGGATATCCGACCAGGCCATAATTGATGTTGTTAGGGTTATCGCGAATTTTTTCTTTAAAAGTAGGTAGGTCAGTCAGTTTCCCCAGGGGGGTTACCATCGAAAGGTAGGTGTGCAGCTCCATTACTTGGGGAACGTGTGATTGTACGAAAATAATCGATTCATCGGGCTTAATCCCAGCAGCCAGCCAATCGAGGGCCATATCCAATGTATTTTCTTTTAACTCGAGAGTAGTTTCCATCGTTGTTAACGCATGGACATCAACGATGCAATAGACACAATCGTATTCATCTTGCAACGCAACGTAATTTTTAATCGCACCTAAATAGTTGCCCAGATGTTGGCGGCCCGTGGGACGTGCGCCTGAAAAAACGCGGCCTTTTTTGTTCATCATAAAGGATTATCTCCCTTGTAGGTACTCTCTTATCAACCGGATGACTTCACCTGGTTCGACATGCCGACCGGTAGCCAGTTTTGAATACAATAACCTCCCGTTTACCTCCACCTCGAATTTACCACCATCGGATGGGGTTAAAGTTATGGTCTCTAATTCTGGTTCAAAATTTTTTGTCAGGTCTGCCATCAAACTGATGGCGCGGTCGGTATAGTGTCAAACTGCACAGTAGGTAAGGTTTATTTTTAAGAGCAAGTGGAGCACTCCTCGGTAACGGGATAGCCAGATTATAACCGATGGGGTATATTTTGGTACAATGCCTTTATGGATGGGCGTTTTTTGCCAGAAGGAGTACCCTTAACCAAAAGGCTGTTCGATATCGTTGCAGCCACATTGGGATTGGTCGTTTTCTCGATCCCTTTAGTTGTAATAGGATTGATCCTGGCCCTCCGCCAGGGACTACCGGTCATTTTTCGCCAGGCTCGGCCCGGACGTTTTGCGGAAATCTTCACTTTGTATAAATTTCGGACGATGCGGGAGGAGAGTGATAAAAAAGGCAGGTTGCTGCCAGATAATGAACGATTAACTGGACTTGGGCGATTTTTAAGAGCAAGCAGTCTGGATGAATTACCCGAGTTGGTAAACGTTTTGCGCGGGGAAATGAGTTTAGTCGGTCCGCGTCCGCTACTGGTGGAGTACCTGGCGCGCTATTCACCCGAGCAAGCCCGCCGGCACGAAGTACTGCCCGGAATCACCGGATGGGCGCAGATCAATGGACGGAACACATTATCCTGGGAAGAGAAATTTCGTCTTGACGTATGGTATGTGGATAACTGGTCTTTTTGGCTGGATATCAAAATTCTCCTTTTGACTGTTTGGAAAGTTATCCGCCGCGAAGACATCAACGCTCCAGGGCAGGACACGATGGAGGAGTTCCTCGGGTACCTGCCTTACAGCCCGGTTAGTGAGGATGGCGCCAGCCCCCAGGAGTAGTTTTATTCCTCCCTAACAGTGTGTGGAGAAATCCACCCGGCCTGTAAATCATCCTTCACCTGCTCGACCATGATCATCTTGCCGGGAGTGAGCAAGTTTTCATTGACTTCGCTCAATACCAAACCAGCAAAGATGGTTTGACCGCCGTTACCGTTGATTAAATCAGGCCAGAGTTGGTCCAATGCGGAAATTGTATCCACCTGCACCGTTGCAATCCAGTTGTCAGCAAAACCCTCTGGCGGTGTTTGTGTTCCGAGAAGAGCGACGTTTTGAGTGGAGAGGTAATTCAAAAATTGCGGCTCGGCAGCTTGGGATGGAATGAACAGGGTATGAATACGGGTTAAGTCAAGTTGATCGAAGGCGGTTTGCCAAATGTCAGGCGGACTATTCCCTGGGACGATCGCAACTTGTGGAAAGGCAACGATCGGGCCATAAACGGGGGTACAGCGTCCACACAGATAGCGGGCGCCATTTAAATAACCATCTTGGATCTGGTCAAGCAGCGGGGTATTATCGGCGAACAGCCCGCCTGCGCGGTAATCCTGCGCGACGAGTATCGCAATGAACCCAGCAAGGAAAGCCTGTTGGGCAGGGGATTGGATGATGACGCTCAAATTCGCGGTTGGATTGATTTCCTGATCGGTTAGGACGACAAACTGGGTTTCAGGCAGACTGTCCGCCAGATTGCGGATATCCTCCGGGGGATCAAGAAATACCGCGATCTTTGGGGCAAGATGATCTCCATCCGGTGGAAAGGATTCAAGCCTTTCAAAAAGAAACCCTCCGAGCGCGGCGCGTTGGCTTAGAAATTCTTGATAGTTGCGCAAGGTGCCCTGATCCATATCCACTGGCGCAATCAGATAAACACTTCTGGGTTGTGGAGAGGGAGTTGGCGGGGGTATTACAACAGCAGTTTCGAGCGGGGCATCAGGGCTCACAGCAGCAGGGATGGGCGAAGGGGTCATCTGCGGAGCGCAGGCCGTGATAACAAGCGCGATCATTAAAACGAAGATGAACGAACGAATAGTTGTTTGTTTAGCCATGCCGATAATTTTACCCTCTCTGGGACTTTGTGTGGTGAGATTGTTGAAATGAATTCCAGCCCTTTCGATGGGTCTTTTTACAGGTGTCTTTTTACAGGTTGGCCTCGGACTGTATTATAATAGTCCTATGATCGTGACCAACAATCCTGTAGGCGGAATCCCACTACTCGAACACCTGGTTTGCGAGGTAAAGAGGATCCAAGCGTTGGGCGGTAGGATCTTGGACGGAGTGGTGCGTAGTACATGAGTATTCCCACCAGTGAACCACTTTTCTCCGATGATGACGGCAAAATGCCGCCAGCCCGCCGGCGGCGCCAACAACGGGCGTTGTTACCCGATGGTGGGGATGAACGGGTAGCTTTTATCGGTCAAGTTGCGCACCAGGTTACCCCAGCTTACGATTTTTTCATCTACACCCTGATTTCCGGTGTATTAATCGGGGCGGCAATTTTAATCGACTCGCTTGGGTTCTACCTGTTGGCGATCTTATTTGCACCCTTCTTGGGACCGGTTTTGGGTTTATCGCTGGCAGCCTCGGTTGGGTCGGGGCGATTTTTCCTTAAAGCGTTGGGAGCGCTGCTGATTGCATGTTTGATGGTCTTTGGCTTAGGAGGGTTGACCGGTTTGCTGGCAACTTACCTCATGCCCGATGGAGTTTTTCTGCAAACCGAGCAACATACTTTGCTCAACTGGCCGAATTTCCTGGTATTGGCAATTGGTTCCGGGTTAGCGACGTTTATGGTGGTCCGATCGCCACGGCAAAAGCCGCTGGTTGCCAATGTTGCCATCGCCTATGGAATATTTTTACCCCTGGCTGTAGCCGGTTTTGGCCTGGTAAACGGGAACGATGGTTTATGGGTGGATGGATTGGTCGTGTTTGGTGTTCACCTGGTTTGGATTGCATTGGTTGGGGCAGTCGTTCTTTTTGTAATGGGATTGCGGCCGGCCAACCTGTTTGGATACACCCTGGCAGCCTCAATCATCCTGATTAGCACGGTTACCCTGGTGGTCATGGGTGGACTGGGGATTTCGCCCCAAATTGAGATCGGCCCGTCCCCCACCCCGACCACAACCCAAACGGCCACAGAAGCTCCAACCCTTACCCCTACATTGGAACCAGCCCAACCTACCCATACCCCCACGATCACCCTTCGACCGACCAGCACGCTCACCCAGACCGTTACTCCGCAGCCGACCCCCATTTGGGCTCGGATTTCCGCGCCAGCAGGTGGGGGGGCGATCATCCGAGATGAACCGGATGGGAAGGCGATTTCTTCCTTATTGAATGACAATCTGGTTGAGGTAATTTCCGGGCCGGTTCGTGGCGTGGGTGGTACAATTTGGGTGCAGGTAAAAACCGAAACTGACCTTATCGGTTGGATCGTCCAGGCTTTGCTGGCAACTGCAACGCCATCACCGGGGTGGTAAGAAAATCCTTTATCTAGGTCGGTCAAACACTTTACTGGAGTTCTGAATGGCAATTCATTTTGGCACGGATGGTTGGCGGGCGGTAATTTCGGACACTTTTACTTTCAATAATTTGCGTCTGGTTACCCAAGCTATCGCTGATGCGGTCTCATCGGAATCATGGATCAACGGTTACCGTAATGGGTTGAACATCGATCCGCATTTGATGGTGGTCGGGTTTGATACCCGGTTTCTTTCTGATCGTTATGCCACAGAGGCTGCGCGCGTCCTGGCTGCAAATGGGTTCACCGTCCAACTTACTCAGGCAGACGCACCCACACCGGCTATCTCATTTGCGGTTCAAAAACTAGGCGCGGTCGGCGGAATCATGATAACCGCTTCGCACAACGCACCCCGTTACAATGGAATTAAATTAAAAGCCGCTTTTGGCGGTTCTGCTTCACCAGACCAATGCCGGCAGGTTGAAGTTTACCTGAACGATAATGAATTGCGAGGGCGTGGTCCCAATTTAATGGATTATGACCTGGCGCGTGGGCAGAAGTCCATTCAGCGTTTCAATCCGATTCCCGCGTATAGTGAACACATGCGCAAATTGATCGACTTCGATGCAATTAGTGAAAATCCACAACGCATCGTTGTCGACTCGATGTATGGCTCCGGACGAGGTGTCATTCGATCGATTTTGCAAGGTACCGGTTGTGAAGTGTTTGAAGTACGTGGAGAGATGAACCCTGGGTTTGGCGGTGTCCATCCTGAGCCGATTGGGCGCTACTTAGGTGCCCTGGCCGGGGCGATTTCTATGGGTTCTGGAAATTTTGGCCTGGCAACCGATGGTGACGCTGACCGGATTGGGGCGATGGATGAACGAGGAAGTTTTATTGATCCGCATAAAATTATGGCTTTAGCGCTACGTTACCTGGTGGAAAAGCGGGGGTGGAAGGGTGCGGTAGTGCGGACGGTTTCGACAACCCGGATGATCGACCGTCTGGCGACCCGTTATGGGTTGCCCGTGTACGAGACACCGGTTGGTTTTAATCATATTGCCGATTATATGTTGAAAGAAGACATACTGGTGGGCGGTGAAGAATCAGGCGGCATCTCTTTTAAAGGACATATCCCCGAAGGGGATGGGGTGTTAATGGGATTGCTGCTGGTTGAAATGGTTGCCAATTCAGGTAGTACGCTTAAAGGTCTGGTGGATACTTTATTAGCGGAGGTTGGACCGGCATATTATGAACGCCGTGATATGCGTCTTGGTCACCCGGTGTCGAAGGATAAAATGACAAACCGGCTGCGTAAAGAAGCTCCGTCGAAAATTGGGGGAGCAACCATCCATGAGATCATTACCCTGGATGGGGTAAAATACATTCTTTCCGACGATTCATGGCTGTTAATTCGTCCGTCGGGCACCGAACCGGTGCTGAGGGTGTATGCCGAAGGACGTTCGCCGGAGATGGTCTCATCCCTATTGGGCTATGGCGAACAGGTGGCTGCTTCGGTCGCTTAATGGTTGGAATGGATAGGCTGATAACAACCATCTCCCCGTCGAGAGGCGGCCGGGGAGATGTAGAGGATATCGGTGGGAAAATATTCCGGTTGTGGAAGCCAGCCGGAAAATGTAGCCCGTGGATCTATGGTCAGGTTATACGCTGGCCGAAAGCCGCAGTCGTCGAACGATAAAAACAACCAAAACCAGTGCTGCTGCCAGGCCAAGCAAACCGGGCAAGCCGACATCATCGATGAAGCCGGTGTCTGGAAGGGCAGTTGGGGTGGGGGTTGCAATCACAGCACCTGGGGTGCCTCCTGGGGTTGGCGTACCTCCGGCAACTTGTGTTAAAAAGGCAGCGACTGTGGCTGTCCGCTCAGCAGAATCGAGTTCGACATCGATTTCACCGACCACTGGCGGCGTGATGGTAGCTTGAGCAACGACCAAAGTTACTGTGGGTGTCCAGGTTGGGGGCACCATTGCTTTTTCGGTCAGGCGCATGATTTCCTGAGCAGCGATTTCGGTAGCCTGCTGGGCGATGGCCGTATTTTCGGCATTGATGCGGGCTGCTTCATCCTGAAATTGGGCGGCTAACCGGTTGCGGTTGAGCAGCACGAACACGATCAGGCCGATAATCAGGATTACAAAGATACCACCGATCAGACCAGCTACCCACAAAAATATCCGGTTGGACTTAGGCCCATTTTCTCCGCCATTGCCGGGTTCTTCCTGATACTGATATTCATCCAATGGGTTATCTTCGAAATTGCTTTTATTGTCTATGCTCATAGGTGCCTCTCCTCAAATTATTCTAGCACATCCAGATTTGCAAGGGGTATGGTTACGACCTGGCTATTTTCAAGTAGAATCTCCGCAGCGCTCACCCGTAAACCGTTGGAAAGTTTGGTTAGCCCCGGTCGAATAGCGACGATTTTGCCAATTCGTCCGGCATAGGGCATCGTGAGCACCCGGACGGTTTTGCCGTTAATAAAAATGGACGTTTCTTGCGGTGGTTGACCGAATGCAGGTAGTGGAATGACGACCTCTGGTCGATCACCACGGATCGGATCCCAACCTGCGTTGAGCGAAACATCCCGTTTATCATGGGCTTTCAATAGGTCAAAAACCAGTTGATTCAAGGGTATCTCCCCAAAGCCGTCGATTACAACGACCGGGAAGGTGACCTTGCGGGCAATTTTGAGCAGGTCAGCACTCATA
>Ga0208733_100662_pt1 | contig 13330 bp, 17 predicted proteins | sample SubbioR11Jul_8B1_FD_184816 | JGI IMG/M metagenome (GOLD analysis project Ga0208733, IMG submission 184816) | Serpentinite rock and fluid subsurface biosphere microbial communities from McLaughlin Reserve, California, USA - CR11Jul_8B1 (SPAdes) | ecosystem: Environmental > Terrestrial > Deep... | reverse complement strand
ACTTCCAGCAGAAGGATTTGCTGGACAAACTGGAAATCAAAATGCCGAAAATGATAATGTAGTCCATAAAAATAAAAAGACAACTTAATTATATCAATCAGTTGCACCATAGTTTCCGGAAGGTGGGTTATAAGTGATTGCGAGGACAAGAAGGCCACAGAGAGTGAAACGTATGGCACCGAAGAGGACCGGAGAGAGGTCCTGAAAGGCTGATTTGACAATTCCATAGTTGGCCCCCCAGGTCATCACGACAATGGTAAGAAGAAGGTGACCAGTCTGTTGACCCATTCGGCAACTTCCATCTCCACCCTTCACAGAAGTGTGTGCAGTGTCGCTCAGGGTCAACCCAGAGCAAGCTCTATCCTTCTGGTTAAAGTCGAAGGGTTGATTTTTTTCTTGCATAAGGGATGACCGATCTCACAGGAGGCAATTTTCCCCCACGAATAACACAGCCGAAAGATCTTTGCAAGAAATAGGGAAAATGAAAGTTTGGAGGAAAGAGTGAGCAAGGGATAAGGTGAAATTATTTGTTAATTAAGTTTGGTGAGTCAATAAATCTGTCTCCCGGAAGCTATAGTAGCCTTTTCGGGTTACGATGACGAGGTGACAAGCTCCTCATCCGTGAGGGCTTGAGGCCCTCTTTCTCTCAATTTTTCCCGCGGCCGGGCATGTTCGGGCATGTCTTTGATGGTTTTCATTTTTCTTCCTTTTGTTAATCCACTTCCGAACATTCAGTTTTAACAATAAGCTAACTTGTTAATTTCAAAAGGGTTATAAATTAACCTCCCATGCTTTGATTTGTTTTAAACAGTCTTTTTATTGTTTAACACCCTTTTCGATCTTCCTCTCTAACTTATGCACCAGCCTCAAATGGTTATGCACCAGTCTCATTGTTGTCTGGTGCATTTTGAGGGTGGTGCATAAACCGCCCCTCTTTTTGGTAATCAGAAACTTCTTTTAGAAAGCTATTGTGCCCGTATTGTGTTCAAAATGTTTTTAAACACACAAATAAATTCCTTAATTTTCAACGACTTCTTTTAAAAATTTGTGCCTATTTTGTGTCCGAAATTTCTGGAAACCACGAGTGAATACCGACACATTGTCGGGATTCTTGTCTGGATTTCAGGTTGGCGCGCGGCTCGCTGACAAACTCGCGCATCGTTTCGATAGCCAGTTTCATAAGCTTGCGTGGGTCAAATGACGCTCTACGCGGCATCGTTGGTCTCTCCCAAAATCTCTGCCAGCTTCGCCTGAATCTTTTGCTCGTAAATTTCGATCAGCTTCCGGTTCGCTTCCGGTTCGCTTCCACCAACTCCCGCTCCGCCTCAATCTCCTCGACAATCCTTTGCTGAACGTCTAGGGGGGGAAGGTTTCGCCAGTGAAATCAGGGCCACAAACATCATTTAAAAATAAGAACCCGCTACCAATTACATCCCCAATTAATAACCTAACTAAAAAAATTCAGTCAGACGTTACGGTCTTTGTTTGGACTTTCAGCTTCGAGCTTTAAGCTTTTAGCTTTGAACCTTGAGCTTACTAATGACCCAATCACTATTTAGTGTCTGTCTATAAATGCCGTAATCGTTTTTTTTTGTCATTTCCGTGAAAACGGGAATCCAGTCTTTTCGATACGTTCTGGATACCCGCCTTCGCGGGTATGACGAACAAACTGAATTTATAAACAAACTCTATTTAGAACCGCCAGCTTTTTTAGGAATGACATCTATGAATAGCGTTGGCGCAACACCCTAGTGTCATGTCAACTTTGTAATATCGTATAGAATGTGGTATATTTTCTTCATAATCAACTGGGGAGGATTGACTATGAAGAAATACATTGTGACACTTACCAAAGACGAACGCGAAGCTCTTGGCACACTGACTTCCAAGGGCAAGAACAAATCACAACAAATCCTCGACGCGCTGATTTTGCTTGGGTGCGATGAGGGTGGGTTCCAGACAAAACGTTCGACTAACGAAGAAATCGCCCGCGTACTGAATACAAGCATGAGAAAAATTGATCGTGTCAAGAAACGATTTGTCGAGGGGGGTCTTGATATTGCTCTCAATAGGAGAAAAGGAAGCCGCATCTATGCTAAAAAGGCAGACGGAGATTTCGAGGCCCATTTGGTGGCATTGAGTTGCAGTGAGCCACCTGAGGGTTTCGCGAGGTGGTCGCTGAGGTTATTAGCCGACAAGGTTGTCGAGCTTGACTACATTGACAGCATTTCTCATGAAGCGGTGCGCCGTGTTTTAAAAAAAACGAAATTAAACCTTGGCAGCGCAAGGGGTGGGTAATTCCCCCGGAGCAAAACGGCAGCTTTGTTGCGCATATGGAAATGGTGTTAGACGTTTACAAACGTCCGTTCGATCCACAGTATCCGGTTGTATGCATGGATGAATCTCCAAAACAACTGATTGCGGAAACAAAGATTCCAATTTCTGCATCCCCAGGGGAGGCGGCAAAACATGACTATGAATACAGGCGTTGTGGCATATGCAATGTTTTCCTTGCCTGTGAGCCATTGGCAGGAAAGCGTATGGTTACAATCACTGAAAGAAAAACCAAGCTGGACTGGGCTTGTTTTATGGAAGAGATCGCTGGTCAATACAGAAGCGCAGAAAAGATAACGTTGGTGATGGATAACCTGAACACGCACAACCCTGGATCGTTTTATGAAGTATTTCCGCCAGATAAGGCAAAGGCATTGTGGGACAGGTTTGAGCTTGTCTATACCCCGAAGCACGGAAGCTGGTTGAATATGGCCGAGATAGAATTGAACGTGCTTACAGGCCAGTGCCTGAACAGAAGAATCGACGATATCGAAATTGTTAGGAAAGAGGCGGCTGCATGGCAGAAATTCAGAAACAACAAAAATGCGAAGGTTAATTGGCAATTCACTGCCGAGGATGCCAGGATAAAACTATCTCGTCTCTATCCGACGCTTGAGAGTTGACGAGACACTAGGGTGTCATTCATCCGCCGGTTTAGCTCAATCTTGTCAACCAACGTGCCGAGGATGTGAGCAATAGCGCGTTGTTCGTGGATTGAAACAGAGTTACAAGTTACCGTAGGAGACGGAACAGAAGTCGCTCCCCGCGCGGGAGCGTGGATTGAAACTCCTCCCTGGCGAAAAATAAGAGCTTGACTGACACATAAATATGTGCAATAGGCAAATGAGGTTGCAATTGTTTTAGAGAGGGAGGCTTCTCATGGAAAAACAAAATATAACTCTTTCTTTACCAAAGGATATCCTAAAAAAAGGGAAAATGCTGGCGGCCAAAAAAGGCATCTCTTTAAACCAACTGGTCCGGGAACTGCTTCAGGTGACTGCTGAAAATGAAGAAGGGTATCGCATTTCCGCTGATAGGCAAATCAAACGAATGAAGGAGGGATTTCCGCTTGGCACAAAGGGAAAGATTCCCTGGAAGAGAGATGAACTATACCAAAGGTAACTTTTTTGTTGATACCAACATTTTGGTTTATGCATACGATTCAAGTGCAGACAAAAAATGGAAGACTTCTTTAGAAGTTCTCCATTTGCTCTGGACACATCGTACCGGGGTCATCAGCACACAGGTCATTCAGGAACTTTTTGTGAGTTTGACACAAAAGGTAAAAAATCCAATTTTACCCGAAAAGGCAAAGGAGATCATTTTTGACTTCCTCCGTTGGCCGCTGGTCGTGAATGATGGGGAAAATATTCTTCGAGCTGCCGATTTACAAATAAAATACCATTTTTCTTTTTGGGACAGCCTGATTCTTCAGGCTGCCATCACCTCAAAATCTGAATTCCTTCTTTCAGAGGACTTTCAAGATGGACAGGTCATTGAATCCGTTACCATCTTAAATCCATTTTTGGAATAAGATGGACCTTCACTTGTAGAAAGAATATATTGGGGGTCAGACTTGACTATTGGCATTAAGGAAACCGGATTGGGTAAAGAAATGGGGTTCAGGTGGCAGAAATATCTTTCTTTCTTTTCGTTCTATTGCGGAGCGACTTGACGAGATAATCCCGGGGTGGACATATCCTCACTCCGCTTACGATTTTTCCAAAATGCCTCCCGAAATGGACCCGGTCCCCAGTGAGGAGATAATCCGCTTTTATTGAAATGGCCGTTAGAAGCACGGGGCGGTCCTTCTCCGGCAGCTCAATAGGGCAAGGGATGGTGGGATCAACGTCGGGCACGATTTCAATTTTCGACAAATAAGCTTCCAGCCTCCGGATCTGTTCGGAATCACGAAGGTTTCGCCTGGCTTCCTCAACAACATAGTTGGAAGCGAAGAGGAGACAATCTTTTTCTCCGGCCAATTCCCACAATCGATTTAAACCGGGACTCCCATAAGTCGCTGAGAAAAGAATGTTGGCATCGAGAAATATCCGATCAATGCTCATCGATGTTTCGGCTTTTCGTGAGAAATGTTTTCTGGGTTCAGCCCCATCTTTCGAACTTCTCTGACAGCCCATGCATAATCTTCCGAAGTAACCGCATTATTCAACAGAAATTCGGCCTTCCGCTCAGGAGTGTATATTTCCAAGGGGATGGTGGCTACGGGTCTTAAGAGGACGCCTTCGGTCCGCGCTTCGGCAATCACCAGCGAACCTTCTTCAAACCCATATTTTTTACGCAGCCCAACCGGTATGACAACCGCCCCTCGTCTTCCAATCTTTGTTTTCTCCATTTCCATGACTCACCCCCTCTTAACGGATGAATATCAGATTTTCAGATTTTTGTCAAGATCGGATATTAATGTCAATAATTGGGGACGGGTTCACATTTATGTATTATGACCTTTTTTAAGATCTTTAAGTATTTTCGCAACGGCAGCCTGTAGGGGAGGTAAATCTTCATGGAGGGTCTTCCAGATCACTTCAAGATCCACACCGAAATAATCATGGATCACCTTGTTACGCATTCCCACAATATCTTCCCAAGGTATCTCCGTGTATCTTCCACGTATTGACTTAGGGATGTTCTTCGCAGCTTCACCAATAATTTCCAATGCCCTGATAACGGCAAAGACTTTTTCGTCATTGGCACAAAATGTCTCAAATTCCACATCCTTCACAAACTGTCTAACCTTGGCTGCCGCTTCAAGAATATCCAACAAATAGTCAGTATATTCCCGTTTGGGTTTCATATCGGCTGAGCCTCTTCAAGGATATAACGTCCTATGGTCGGCTTCAGGGCGCTCTTCATGACCAGGTCAACCTTTATCTTTAAAAGTTCACTGAGATAGCGCTCAAGTCGAACAAACTCAAAAAGGGAAGGCACACGGTCAAACTCCACCAATACATCCAGATCACTACGTTTGCGTTGCTCACCTCGCAAGCAGGAACCGAAGAGCCGAAGCTCACACACTCCATAGCGCTCACGCAATTCAGGCAGGTGCGCCCGTAGAATTTGCACGGTTTTTTCCCGTTGAAATAACAGGGGGGTCTTATTAATTTTTATTGTTGTTTTCTGTCTCATAGCCGTTCTCTTTCTAAGACTTTAAAAAATCAAATTAATTATATTCTTATTTTAGAATTTGAGCAACTAAATTGAGGCGAGATCGGATTTTGTAAGTTTTAAAGGAGGAATTTGAACATCTTCCCTTAGAATTGGAGGTTGATAATATTCATAATGGTTTCAATGTGGAGAGACATTTATCAACTTTCTGCAATATGAGGTATAGCGTCGTGCTCTCTGATCACGACCCAGTAAAAGATCCGCTGCCATGATATAAGGTTTCATCTTTGCTACATTTACTATAGCACAGGTCAACCCTGCCTGAATGGCGATCGAAAGGAAAACTGCATTGATAACAATCCTGTTAGGAAGGCCAAAGGAAACATTACTTGCCCCCAGAACAAGGTTGACTCCCAGTTCACGTTTAATGATATCCATTGTTTTCAGTGTAACGAACACAGCTCTATCACTAACTGCACTCGATTCTGCCACACAGTCCACCAGGATGTCCTCACGTGGGATTCCCATATGGTCAGTCCGTTCAATAATACGTTTTATGATGTCTACCCTTCTGAGAGGGTCCTTTGGGATACCAGCAGCGTCCGAAGCCATCGCCACCACTGCTGTATTATATTTTTTTACCAAGGGTAAAATCTCTTCCAGTACCTGAACTTCTCCTGTCACTGAGCTGACTATTGGCTTGCCACAATCCAACTTCAGCGCTTCCTCAAGGGCAACGGGATTCCTGGTCTCCATGCAGAACGGAATGTCCACGGTCTTCATGATTTCTTCAGCCATCCGGGGAAGTACAACACGTTCATTAATGCCAAAGGCGCCCACATTGATAATCAGGATGTCCGCACCTGCCCCTACCTGTTTGAGGGCCTCCTCACGAATGACTTTCAAATCGCCTGATACTATAGCATCCTTAATCGGACCCTTTCCGAAAGGATTTATCCGTTCCCCTATAAGGACGGTTGGCAGGTTATCGCCAATAACTATTTCCTTCCCTCGGGGGCTTAGTACATGGGTTTCCATTTTCTCTGCTTCTCCAAATATTACAAGCCTTAGTAAACGCCGTATTCCCTGGTAAACTCAAACATAGCTCTGACATTTTCAGGTTTCGCATCATCTAACCCTGTTGACGCGTCCATAATGTATCCGCCGTCTTTTCCAACAGTGTCAATCAGGTTCTTACAATACTCCCGCACCTCGTCCGGCGTTTTTATTGCGAGCAATGACAGGGGAATATTACCCCTGATGCAGACGATATTTCGAAGCACCTCCTTCGCCTTGACCATGTCGGTTGCTTCGAAAGCGTAGCACGCTTTTCCAGGCGGAATATCCTTTATGACTTCGAGACGCGAGGTGCAGTCCCCTTCCCATAAAGGACATGGGTTTAATCCTTCATTGATTAGGGCCACCATCAGATCCCGGAGTGTCGGCCAGTAGAATTTTTTAAACTGCTCTATGGACATGAAGGTGTCAAGGCCTTTGTGAATTGGGATGAATACACGTGGATTTCCTGAGACTTTCGTTGCGTTTATAGCAATTTCAAACATAAAAGGCAGTAATTTTTCGCAGGCCTTAATAAGCGTGTCCGGTCTCCTGTACATATCCAACATGATCCCCTTTGTCCCTCTGAAGAAATCACCCAGCGTGTCAAATGGAGCTTGAGTAAAAGCACCGAACTGCATCGGGAATCCTGCCTCTTTCGCTTTCTCTGTGAATGCACGGGAGTATGTCGCAATTCGCATCGATTCCTGGCCTGCTTTTTTAATGGTATCTAAGGCTTCTATTACTTCTGGAAGGCTGAATGGTGCAAAACCAAAGGGGATGCCCATATAGTACGTGATGATGCTGTGTATGGGAGCAAGCTTTTCAAAACCCTTTAGTGAACTACAAATGCGGGGCCAGTATCTCCTCATCATGAAGTCCGACGGGTCCAGGAGGAAATGGTCATACTCCTCTGCTTTCATGTATTCCCCTTCCACAAACTGGTAGGTATGGTTGGCTGGCACACCGTGACCAGGCCATTTCAATTGCTTGAAATCAAGGACCTCCAGTATAGGCCCCAGGAAACGGATTCCGTAAGGGTTTTGCTCCATGTCTGGTTGAAACTCCAAGAGCGTCTTCATCTGAGCCTGCAATAATTTTTCTGGATCGTACATCACTTCTTCTGGGGTCATGCCAGAATACTTCGAAGGGAAAAATCCGAAAAGTACCTCAATAGGAACCCTATCAGGAACTCTAAGTGCGATGGCATCCATAACCCTCTTTTCCCTATCCCTATAAAGTTCTTCAGATGTTTTGCCCATAGTTAATCTCCTATCCATTGTCTGCAAAGATTAACGGCTACCATGGCATCCTTTCCGTAGGCATCTGCTCGGACATATTTGCGGACTTCATCGTCCATCTGACCGCCACCGATCATGATCTTGAGCCCATCACGGAGCCCCGCTTGTTCGAGAGCCTCAACGGTTTTTTTCATAGAGTCGAAGGCAAGGGTTAGGAAACCGCTCAAACCTACAACCTGGGGTTGAAATTCCTTGATCTTTTCCACGAATACGGGAACCGGTACGTCAATCCCGATGTCGAGGACGTTATATCCGCTCACATCGAGCATGAAGGTAACGATATCCTTTCCGATGTCATGGATGTCCCCGGCAACGGTGCCGATCAAGACCTTGCCTTTCTTTGCGCTCGTATCCCCCTTTTTAAAAAGCGGCTTAACTATCTCCGAGATCCCCGCTATCATCTCACCTGCCATAATCAGATCGGGTATGAAGTACTCTCCGCTTTCAAACCGTTTTCCCACTACTTCCATCGCCAGGCGGGCATCATTCAAAATCTCATTGGGGTCGGTTCCTCGGTTTATCAGCTCTTTGACCATTACGATGGTTTCTTTTTCCATCAGGTCAGCTATAAGCTGAATCAGTTTTTCGTTCATCCTAAGCCTCCGTACATAGTTTATGGCCGATGGTTCATAGCTCATGGCCGATAGCAGTTAAATGAGCGTGCCAGCTTTCCGGCCAACAAACTCCTCTCAATCAGCTATCAGCCACGAGCTATCAGCTACTCTTATTTTTCTCTGTAGAGACTCCACTTGCCGTTTTGCACCACAACCGGCACGTAGCACTTCGGCGGAAGCCCGTTATGGTTATCCGGTGAGTAGTTGAAGATCCCGTTCTGTCCCACAAACCCTTTGATCTTTTCCAGGTTGTCACGAATATCCGCTCGGATCTTCACGAGGTCCGCATCTTTTGTCGGGTCAAGCTTCGGGTCAACCCTCTTGAGAACCTCAGCCAGCATATACATCTGGTCCCACATATGGCCCGCATAGAGGCTAAATTTGCCATGGAGCTTCGTGTAGGAATTAAAGAGTTCCAGAGCCACCTTTTTCTGCGGATCGTTGTCGGCCAGTTCCGAAGCCACAAGTGCCTTCAGGGAGGTAGTGACGATCCCCTCCGCGTACTTGCCCCCAAGGTCGATAAACTCAGGGCCGACGATTGCATAGTCGCTTACGATCGGGCCAGTAAACCCCATATCACGTGCGTTCTTGATCACCATCACCGTGTCAGCCAGGTTCCCGGTAATAAGGACCCCATCTGCGCCGGAGGCCTTGATATGGGTAATTTGCGGCCCTACATCGGTGCTTCCCGGGGCATACTTTCCAATGACGGCCGGGGTGAATTTCATCTCCTTGACCGCCCGGTCAAAAGTCTCTCTGCCCGTCTGCCCGTACACCGAGTCGATGTAAATGTAGGCGATCTTTTTGGCGCCTTTCTGCTGGAGAATCTCGATCAACATTGGGATGGATGCCTCCCACTGGCGAGGCACCACGTTGAATACCCACTTCTTTGTCGGTATCCAGATTCTCTCCGAAGCTGAGGCGCTGAACAGGACCGTCTTTCCTGCTTCTGCGGTGGGGATGGAAGCCATCGTCGATCCTGACAGGTTGTAACAGGTCAATATGATCGCCTTGTCCACCTCAATGAGTCTCTTGGTGTGCAAAACGCTTTTGGACGGATCGCTCTCACTGTCGTAAACGATGGCCTTGAACTGTCGCCCGTTGATGCCACCCGCAGCATTGATCGCTTCAATAGCGATATCCATGCCCCGCTTGTTGGCAGTGCCCATTTCTGACATTCTGCCTGTAAGGTCACCAACAAAGCCAATCAGATAAGGAGATAGCTTCTGGGCATGCCCGCTGCCCACCAACGAAAGTACCAGAACAACACACACAAACATCACCACCCATAATCTTTTCATCTTAGTCCTCCTTTCTAATAGTGTCTTGATCCAGCCTTTACCTAACTTGGACCTGCTCATTGAACTTGATCCCGTTTTTTATCCCCCTAAATACGCCCTCTGGATCGTCGGGCTGGAGATAACATCCTGGCACATACCCGAGAGCACTACTTGACCCCTCTCCAGGACATACACACAATCCGCAATTTTCAACGCCGCCCGCGCATTCTGCTCGACGAGGAGAAGGGAGACGCTTATCCCCGAGCAGATCTGCTTCAGCACCTGCATCATTTCAGAAACAAGGAGGGGAGAGAGACCCAGTGAGGGTTCATCCAGGGCAAGCAGCTTGGGGTTTGCCATAAGGGCCCTTCCCACGGCCAGCATCTGCTGCTGGCCTCCGGATAACGTTTCCGCCCTCTGCTTAAGCCTTTCTTTTAGAATCGGGAAAAGAGCAAAGACCATTTCCAGGCGGCTGCCCTTCACCTTCTTTCGCACCCCCGGGCTCAGGGAATAGGTGCCGATCTCGAGATTTTCGCCCACCGTCATCGTACCGAAAAGTTCCCTCCCTTCGGGTACGCTGGCGATGCCCTTCTTGACGATCTGATAGGTGGCTTTCCCGTCGATCCGTTCGTTCTCAAAGGTTATCCTACCCGAGCGGGGAACAAGCAAGCCGGCAACAGTACGTAGGAGCGTCGTCTTACCTGCGCCGTTACTTCCCAGGATTGCTACAACCTCCTTATCGCGCACGTCAAGAGAAACCGATTTCAGGGCTTGCGCCTCTCCGTAGAAGGTGCAGACTCCTTCAATCTCCAGGTGCTTCTCGCCGCTCCGCCCTTTGATATCGCCACATATCCCCGCGTCCGTAGCCCTAACCATCAGCAGACCTCTTCGCCGAGGTAAGCCTTAATGACCTCCTCGTTTGCCCTCACCTCTTCGGGTGGGCCTTCCGCAATCTTCATCCCTTCGTCCAGCACAATGATTCGGCGGGAGAGAGACATCACAAATGGCATGTTATGTTCCACGATGAACAGGGTTAAGCCCCTTTCGACAAGAAGATGGATCAACCGGGCAAGCCCCTCCACCTCGTGGGCCGCCAATCCCCCTGCTGGTTCATCGAGCATGAGCAGTTTGGGCTTCATTCCGAGGGCTCGTGCTATTCCGACCAGTTTCCGTTCTCCAAGGGGCAGGCGGTAGATGGGGTCATGGGCCCTACCCTCCAAACCAACCATGGCGAGACTCTCCATGGCCTCCTCCTTGATCCTCTTTTCTTCTTTGAGTGCCGATAGCAGAGAAAAACCACAGGCAAGCATGCCTGAGCGGCTCCTGGTGTGACAGCCTACCATAACATTTTCCAACACAGAGAGGCTGTCGAAGAGTTCCAGCAGCTGAAAGGTCCTGCCGATCCCCTTGGCTGCTATAACGTGTCCCGGCAGTCCGGTGATATCCTCCCCCTTGAAATGGACCTCCCCTGCATCAGGCACATGGGTACCCGAAACGACATTGACGAACGTGGACTTCCCTGCGCCGTTCGGGCCGATCATTGAAATAATGCTTCCTTGAGGGATGCTAAAAGTGACCCCGCTCATGGCCCTTATTCCGCCGAAGTGCTTGCTCAGCCCGCGCACATCGAGAAGAAAATCATCCGCTGGTTTTCCCAAAGGTTCTCCTCCCTAAATCCAAAAGCCGATCCAGCCAGCCGGACAGGCCGCCAGGCATAAAGATCAGGATAACGATGATAAGGACGCCAAAGAAAAGCGCATCGACATGGGCACCCATCCTGGGCAGGACCTTACCAAGATACATATGGATCAGCTCTTTGAGCCACATCACGACGAAGCCTCCGAGCAAGGGTCCGTAGAGCGTCTTACCCCCACCGATGATGACCATGGTCATCAGTTGAACCTGGAGGGGGAAACCAAAAATACCGGGCTCTGCGAAACGTAGGTAACAGGTATAGACGCTGCCGGTCAGGCTGGCCATCACAGCTGTCAGTGTGAAAACTTTCAGCTTGAACTGCGGCACATTGATGCCCATGCTTTTTGCCGCTACCTCGCTGTCACTGAATGACTTTATGGCACGGCCCATACGGGAATCCATTAGATTATACAGAAACCAGAGGCAGGCGAGACAGAGAGCCCAGGACAGGTAGTAATAGTGCACATCCGTTTCAAGGACGAAACCACCGATAGAAAAAGGTGGAATCCCCATCAGACCTTCGTGGCCGCCGGTGAGGGGCCCGAGTTGCCCCAGGCTGATCTGCACGATGAGTAAAAGCCCGAAGGTAGCACAGGCAAGGTAATAGCCCTTCAGCCTCAGGAGCGGAGCGCCAATGATATAGGATACGAACCCGACGAAAACAGCGCCAATGATGCTTCCCAGCCACGGAGGCGCTATGCCCCGGAGAGCCAGTATCCCTGACACATAACCTCCGAGTCCGAACCAGACAGGATGGGCCAAGGAAAACATGCCCGCCTGCCCAAGGAGCAGACCCATACTCACGGCAAGCCCCCCAAAGATTGCAATAAAACACATCACTCCGACGACGTAAGAGCCTGCAACAAGCGGAATCGCGGTGATGGCCACGATGGAAACGAGCCAGAGGAGCTTCGATTGAGGTGCGCCGTTCATGGGGAGCCCCTCCCCGCTCTCGAGGCGAAGTTCATCGTCCGGACGATCAGAAATAGGATCATAATCAGAAGTGCGAAAACGTCCTTCAGCCCTGCCGAGATGAAGCCGGCGCCGAACCCCTCGATGAGCCCCAGTACCAGGGCCGCAACCATAGTCCCCGTCATTGTCCATCCGCCGACAATGGCCGCCACAAGGCCCTTGAGCCCAGTAAGCATGCCTACTTCATAGCCGGTGAACGTGATCGGGGTAATCACGATTCCTGTGATCGCCCCCAGGCCCCCGGCGAGACCAAAACAAAAAAGCCTGAATCGACTGATATCGATCCCCATGAGGCTGGCTCCGGTCAGGTTGACAGCCGAAGCCCTGAGCGCCTTTCCAAAAAGGGTCCGGTTCAAGAAGAGCGAAAGCCCTATGGTGACGATGACCAGGAGTCCGAAGACGCAGAGGACCTGCGAGGTAATCGTTGCCCCGAACAGATGGATTACCTCCGTGTCAAAGAAAGACTCGATGCGCCGGGTTTCGGATCCCCAGGCAAGGAGGACTAAACCCTTAATGACCGAAGCGCCGGCTATGGTAATCATCATGTACGTCACCTCGTTTGGATACCTTACCGGGCGGACGGCGATCCGCTCGAGGATCATTGAAATGAGGATCGTACAGGCCACAGCGAAGAGAACGGAAGGGACAAGGCTAAAACCCGCGGTGCGGAAAACCCACGTAAGCATGCCGCCCAGCATCACAAACTCGCCTGTCGTGAAATTGAGGACCTTGGTGATGAGGTAGACGAGGCTCCAGCATATTCCGATTACCGCATAGATACTCCCGCCTGTCATTCCTGAAATGGCATATTGAATAATTTGTGATAGAAGTGTCATTTTTTAACGGTTAATTGACAACGTTCAAGACATCGTTTACTGATTTTACGTTCAGGACATCGTTTACTATCGTTCTTTGAGAACTGGGTACGATAGAGGTCGAAGAACACAAATATCAA
>Ga0208733_100657_pt1 | contig 13398 bp, 14 predicted proteins | sample SubbioR11Jul_8B1_FD_184816 | JGI IMG/M metagenome (GOLD analysis project Ga0208733, IMG submission 184816) | Serpentinite rock and fluid subsurface biosphere microbial communities from McLaughlin Reserve, California, USA - CR11Jul_8B1 (SPAdes) | ecosystem: Environmental > Terrestrial > Deep... | reverse complement strand
GCATGTCGCCACGCAGATCGGACTATCTCATCCCGCCGAAGCTTCGGCGGGTCTGGCGTATAGTCTCTGAGGATTCTCGAACCGGCTGAGGATCTCCTCGTCGCGGTATCGGCGGTTCCCTCCGTCGTTCATTGCTTGCCGAATGCGAAGGATATCTTTTACTCCTTCCTGCGTCAGGTGCTTACCTTGTCGCATGCACTGAGCCAGCTGCTTGAACTTGGAGAAGTCTCGCCTCTTCTTCGCGGACAGAAATCCAAAGCGCTCAAAGAACGGAATTACGTTTTCCACGATGGCGGTGAGGTTGTTCACCTCGTAGTACCAGACTCCATCGCGCCTCTGCCGCATGGTTCCACATCCCAGGTGACGCTTGAACAGCGCCAGGATGACGTCATCACGCTGTGAGATGTTAAAGCAGAGGGAAACCTTCCAGGGAAGCTTGTAATCGTCTCGAGGTCGAAACGATATATTGAAGCTCCCTTCCCCATCGGCAAACCCGGCCAGGTAATGGCCAAGATCCGAGGGAATCTCTTTGACTTTGAGCACGGTTCCAGTCTTTCCTGCTGATTGTCCGCACCTCTCGGGTTGTCACTGCCATCAAGTTCATGGCGAGTACCGGAGGATTCACCGGATGTCCCAGCATATAGCCAGATTTGTTTACGAAACTACAGTGGTCCAGTCTATAGTTACGGCCGCCGTTCACTGGGGCTTCAGTTTGGCGCGTTAACGCCTCCCCTTAACCTTCCAGCACCGGGCAGGTGTCACTCCCTATACGTCCCCTACGCGGGTTTGCAGAGAGCTGTGGTTGTGGTAACCAGTCGCTAGAGCCCATTTACTGTGCCCACCTCGGGCTATTAACCCTACCGTGGGACCCCTTCTCCCGAAGTTACGGGGCTATTTTGCAGAGTTCCTTAGAGAGAGTTCTCTCGCGCGCCTTAGTGCTTTTACACTCGCCCACCTGTGTCGGTTTTGGTACGGGCACTCATGCTTCAACGTTTAGAGGTTTTTCTAGGCACCATGGATTCAACCAGTTATCAGCCCCGAAGGACCTTCCCGACCTGCGTCACTGTATTGTCAGGTGGATTTGCCTATCCTGACCAGCTTCACAGGCCGCCGGGCATAGCCATAGCTCCGGTTGGCCTATCCTAATGCGTCACCCCATCACTCCACATAAGTGGGACAGGAATATTAACCTGTTATCCATCGACTACGCCTTTCGGCCTCGCCTTAGGTCCCGCCTAACCCTGGAAGGACGACCCTTGTCCAGGAAACCTTGGGCTTACGGCGGAAGGGATTCTCACCCTTCTTATCGTTACTCATTCCTGCATTCGCACTTCCGATACCTCCACGGCTCCTTACGGTACCGCTTCATCGGCCTACGGAACGCTCCCCTACCCATCCTGGCAGGTATCATCTGTCAATTGACAGATGATACCTCCAAAATGCCGCGGTTTCGGTATGTAGCTTAGCCCCGATCATCTTCGGCGCAGAGACGCTCGACTAGTGAGCTATTACGCACTCTTTAAAGGAATGGCTGCTTCTAAGCCAACCTCCTAGCTGTCATAGCGTCTCTACATCCTTCACCACTTAGCTACAATTTAGGGACCTTAACCGGCGGTCTGGGTTGTTTCCCTCTTGTCTACGAAAGTTAGCTCACGCAGACTGACTCCCGGGGTATAGACCATCAGCCTTCAGAGTTTGACAGGGTTTGGTAAGCTGGTAAGCCCCCTAGCCCAATCAGTGCTTTACAGCCAATGGTAAACCCCCGAGGCTAGCCCTAAAGCTATTTCGGGGAGAACCAGCTATCTCCGCATTCGGTTAGCTTTTCACTCCTAACCACAGCTCATCCGAAGAGTTTTAAACCTCAACCGGTTCGGCCCTCCACTCTCTGTTACGAGAGCTTCAGCCTGGCCATGGCTAGCTCATGCGGTTTCGGGTCTACTGATAACGCCTTAACGCCCTATTAAGACTCGCTTTCGCTTCGCCTTCGCCTAACGGCTTAAACTTGGCACTATCAGTAAGTCGCAGGATCATGCTTCAAGAGGCACGCCACCATTCTGGCGGCATTATCTCGTTGGAACGAGACAATACCTCCATAGAACTGTGACTGCTTGTAAGCGCACGGTTTCAGGGACTATTTCACTCCCTTCACGGGGTACTTTTCACCTTTCCCTCACGGTACTGGTTCGCTATCGGTCAGTCGGAATATTTAGCCTTACGGGGTGGTCCCCGTGGATTCACTCAAGGTTCCACGTGACTTGAGTTACTCAGGTGCCGACTAGGCCTCCACGCTTTTCGTCTACAGGACTATCACCTACTCTGGTGCGCCTTTCCAGTGCGCTTCGACTAAACGTTCGGGTCCATGATGTCGGTCCTACAACCCCCCCTCCCGTAGGAGGAGGTTTGGGCTGTTCCCGTTTCGCTCGCCGCTACTCAGGGAATCGAGGTTTCTTTCTTTTCCTCCAGGTACTTAGATGTTTCAGTTCCCTGGGTTCCCTCCACATAGCCTATGGATTCAGCTATGGGTACGTGAGGTTCGCTCACGTGGGTTTCCCCATTCGGACATCCTCGGGTCAAAGCTTGCTTCCAGCTCACCGAGGCTTATCGCAGGTAGCCACGTCCTTCATCGGTTCGACTGCCAAGGCATCCACCGTGCGCCCTTAGTAACTTAACCTTAATGTTAGTTATGTCGGACACGCAAGAATTCGAGTACTACTCGCTTGCGTTTTGGATGCTCAATCACTTCTATTCGCTTGTCATTGTGCTCGCCGCCCTCTTTTGAGCGGCAATCGCTAGTTTACACAGTTACCGCGAGGTATGTCAACCCCCCTCTGACGGCCGGGTGTGTCCCAAAACTGGCGGGTTGCTAAATCTGCTGCGCGACCCGATGGATGGAAGGGTCACTGCGAAGTCCGGCAAATGCTTCTCTCCCCTTGCGGGAGAGGCTGGGTGAGGGGAGTGAGCGAAGCGAACTATGCTGCCCTACGGCGCAAGTCAACCCTCACCCCACCCCTCTCCCAAGCTTGGGAGAGGGAGAAAAGCGACTTGGCGGTAGCCCTACGCTGGGTGGCGGCCTGCCTCAGCGAAGCGCTGAGCCGAAGCTGTCCAGCAGGCCCTGCTCACAAAAAGCTAATCGCTAATAGCTGCCCCTTCCGGCAAGCCCTACCGACCATACCCACCCAAAATAGGACGCACCCCTTTGATTGCGGCTACTTGCTTGCCGTTCGCCAGAGGTGCTACCCTGTCCCCGGCGGGGCCTATGTGCTAAGGGAGCTGGAAAGCATGCAGATCAGCAAAAAAACCAGGCAGCAGCTCGACCTACTAAAACTCCTGGTAAAAAAAGAGACGGCGGTTAGATACAAAAGGACTTATCTAGGCTTTTTGTGGTCGCTACTGAACCCCTTGCTGACCGCGCTAGTTCTCTTTATAGCTTTTAATGTTTTTATGAGGTTCCAGATAGAGAATTTTGCGCTTTTTCTGCTGGCTGCGCTGTTCCCCTGGACCTGGTTTGCCTCCTCGGTAACCATTAGCACCAACGCCCTGACCGGCAACGTCTCGCTGATCAAAAAAGTCATCTTCCCAAAGCATTTTCTTTTGCTAGCCACCATCATTGCGCAGCTGGTGAATTTTGTCTTCTCTTTGCCCGTGCTGATCGTGCTGGTGTTCTTCTACGGAGGCGTGCCGTCGCTAAACTGGCTTATCGGCATCCCGGTGCTGATAATGGTGCAGTTTGTGGTTATTTATGGCCTGGCGCTGATGATCTCTGTTGCGAACGTGTATTTTCGCGACCTCGAGTATATCGTTGGCGTACTGATCAGCCTGCTGTTCTGGATGACGCCGATAATCTACCCCCTCGAGGCGGTGCCGGCAGAGGCCCGGGTCTTGCTGGCCATGAACCCAGTTACCTACCTGATGCAGGCCTGGCGGGATCTTTTCTTTAGCAACACCCTGAACTGGCAGTATATCTTGGTCTCCGGCATCACAGCGGCGGTGGTTTTGCTGGCCGGGCTGCTAATTTTCAGAAAACTCGAGCGGAAGCTGGACGAGGTGCTATGATCAAGGCCGAAAACTTATGGAAAAGTTTCCCCATGCGGCGGGACCGGCCCGGGCTAAAGGAGTTTGTCGTCAATGCCCCCAAGTTTCTCAAAGACAACGGCCATCGTTTTTGGGCCCTAAAGGGCGTCAGCCTAGCGGTCGAAAAGGGCGGTAGCCTGGGTGTTATAGGCCGCAACGGGGCGGGCAAAAGCACGCTCTTGTCGTTGCTTTTGGGTGTGGCGCGGCCGACAACAGGCCACATCGAGGTCAACGGTAAGAGGACCCCTCTGCTGGAACTCGGCGCGGGCTTTCACCCCGACCTGACCGGGCTAGAGAACATCGTCATCAACGGCGTTCTCCTGGGCTATACCGAGGCCGAAGTCCGCGACCGCATGGAGTCCATAGTGGCCTTTTCCGAGCTGGGCGAGTTTATCAGTATGCCTATCAGAACCTACTCCAGCGGCATGCAGATGCGGCTAGCTTTCTCCATCGCGGTACATACCGACCCGGAGATACTGCTGATAGACGAGATCCTGGCGGTAGGCGACGAGTCGTTTCAGAGAAAATCCGGCCAGGCCCTGCTCGAGCTCATCAAAGGCGGCGTTACCACGGTTTATGTTTCCCACGGCATGGAGGCAGTGAAAAAGATCTGCGACCGGGCGATCTGGCTCGAGCAGGGTGAGATCCGCAGCGAAGGCGAGGCGGGGCTGGTGGTGGAAGAGTACCTAAAAGCCCAAGGGCAGGCTTAAAGGGGTTAGGAGTAAGCTCGTGCCGGTGGTAGTAGAGCCGGTGGTTCTTACCCCTCAGGAGTTTCAGGACCGGCGCGAACTGCCCTTTTTGCGGGGCGTGATGAAGGAGGCCAGGCTCCTTTATGAGCGTGGAGAAACAGCGGCGTGAGGCGTGGCGCTGGCTTCGTCAGGCCGAAGATGACCTCGAGGCGGCGCGGGCCTTGGCGGCCGCTGGCAAATATGCCCAGGCCGAGGTTATTCTGAAGGCGGCTGACCGCCAAAGACAGCCACTCCCCTGCCGTCCAGGTTCTGGTAAAGTGTTGTACATGAAAGCGCGTTTCACATATTGGAAAGAGAGCGATGGCCGGTACCTTGGTTACCTCAACGATTACCCTGACCATTGGACTCAAGGCGAGAGCCTGGACGACCTGAAGGAGCATCTGAAAGACTTGTTCCACACCTTCAGTTCGGAGATTCCAGGAATTCGGAAGGTAGAGGAGTTAGAGGTCGCGTGAAGCGACTGGATCTCGTTAGGAGACTGGAGCACTCAGGCTGTATTCTCCTTCGGCACGGCGGCAGGCACGATATCTACCACAACCCCAAGACTGGCAGATCGGAGCCTGTGCCACGTCACCGTGAAATCAACGAAATTCTTGCCCGCAGGATTATCCGACACTTGGCCGCTAGCGAAGAGGACTGATACATGCTAACCAGATCGCTGGAGCGAACGCGCACAGCGCGGATAACCTTGCCAAGGCCCTCACCGGCAATTACCGCGCTGAGCACGTCTTTGCCCTGAAGCCAAGCGCCCAACGCTTCAGGTTGGCCAAGCCTGCTTGGTCATTGGACACACTGAGATTATCCAGTAGCATGCCGTTTGGGTCGAGGGCGGCAGCGGTATGGCTGCCAGGGTGGGGATCAACGCCTATACCTGTAGCGAGCGGAGCGTGGCTAATGACCATGCATCACCCCCGTGGTGCTAAGAGGCGGCTCGCGCAAGTCTGTGATGGGATAAGGCCACATAGGCACCCTAGTATCAAGCGACGGGCCGCCTCGATTTATGTGGGGTGAGCAGTTCCCAAAACGGGCCAGGCAAGGCAGACACACCCCGGGCTACACCCCACAAGAGCAGTTTAGACATACAGACACACCCCATAAGCAAAACTCTATTGCTGTCCGTTAGCAGCCCGTGATACAATCTCGCGGTGCGAGGGCTAGGGCCGCGTTTTGTCTCGCAGCCCTTCGGCAGGCTCAGGGCAAGCCCTTCGACTGCGCTCAGGGCGGGCCCTACGGAGTCAAGCAGTTGGACGATTGCGCAAGCTGGCCCGAGCAAGGCGAGATCCGGGCCGAAGGTGAAGCGGGGCTGGTGGTGGAAGAATACTTGCAAGCCCAGAGGCAGGCTTGAGGTGGCGATGATGAATGAGTTCGGCAAAGACATTTTTACCGAAGTTAGAATGACATTTGAAAAGGCAAGCTTGCCGTTTGATGTTTCTGGTGTAGCTGCCTTTGGTTCAAGGGTAAAGGGAACGGCTACTCCAGATGCCGATTTTGACGTTCTTATTGTAGCCAGTGGCATTAATCCCAAACGACATAGAAGGACAAATGAAATAGTCCAGATTAAACACTGCCTCTCTCCTCTACTACTTGATATCCTCCTGTTAACTCCAGAAGAGGTCATTTCAAATTTTAAGAATCATAACCCTTTATTCCTTGATATAGCTGAAGAAGGAGTTGTTTTACTGGATAAAAATGGCTTTTTGAAAGGTCTAATTAACGAAGTAAGGGAATATATAACAATAAAGGGAATAAAAAGACTCGGCGATGGCTGGAAATTTCCCGTCAAGCATGGCGTTGCCACATATCTGTAAAATGTAAGCAATAAAGACTTTGCGATGGCCATGCTCAAAGATGGAGAAAGGTATTATTTTATAGGCAAGAAATTACTTGAGGCGGGGTTTTATGATAAATCGGTGTACCATTTTCAGCAATCGGTAGAGAAGTGCATAAAATCCATCCTTATTGCGTTTGGCATTTTCCAAAAAACACATTTTGTTGGCGAGATTCTTATAGAGGCTTTAAAAGAACAGCATATACCTGAATCATGGCAGAAGAACCTGCACAGAATTTCAGAAATATCACAAGGGATAGAGCCGGAAGTCAGCCTTAGCAGGTACCCCAGTATAATAGACAATAAGTTATGGTTGCCCTTTGAGGAATATGAAAAAACCGATGCTGAGAAGGCGAGAATAAATGCTGATGATGTCCTGCCTGTTGCGAAGGATTTTCTCAAATACTGGTTCCAGTGATAGAGCAAGGGGTGACAGCGACGTTCCCTTGTGCTTTCGCGCCGTGGACGGCGACGAGGCTGACCAGGCGGTGTATGCCGACCTGGTTAAGGACTTCAAAGAGCAAGTTGACCTTGATTACCAGCCGATTGAGGAGCTTTACTTCAGCAAGCTAAAGTCAAGATTTAGCGGGGTGGCGCATGGTTAACCGGCACATCATTCTGCGGAATCGCTCATGCCGGTTGACACCGGCACCACGAAGCATGAAAATAGGGGCAGCCGGCCGGTAAAGGAGTTCGACCCACACTGGTGCCACGAACCCGCAGAGTAATCTGAACCCGGCGACCCTCAGGCACCACGGATTGTAGCCACGTTAGCGTGAGCACGCAGGGGAATTTCTTAGCTTTAGGGGTCGCCGACCGGCCGGCACTACAACTGGATGTTTTTCAGGGGAATGTGGGGTACACGCGCCACGGGTGGCCGTACTCCAACCTCACCCCCACCGACCTAAACGATGAACTCCGGCACGCCCACCAGGATTGAGGCGGTCTTCTTCGAGGCCAGTCCTCTTGCGCATCCATCGCTTACGACGAGCCGACCGCGCACTCGAAGACGATCTCGCTAGGCTGGAACACGGCGGGATGCGCCTCACCCCCGACCTGAAGCGCGAGCTGCTGGCACAAGCCGAGCGGGATGGTTGAGGTAGCGAGTTGATCGAGAAGCAGGCCACCCCCTGACAGGGAGGGGCTGGGCGAAGCTTACAGCCATAAGCGAAAAATCTGTTGCCGTGTGACGGAATCTTGTGGTACAGTTTCGCGGTGTGAGGGCTAGGGCTGCGTTTTGTCTTGCAGCCCTTCGACTGCGCTCAGGGCAGGCCCTACGGAGTCAAGCAGTTGGACGATTGCGCAAGCTGGCCCGAGCCCGGCGAGGTGCGGGCAGAAGGGGAAGCGGGAATGATTGTTGAAGCGTACTTAAACGCCCAAGGTCAGTATTGAGGTGGCAGCGATGAGTGATTATGCGAAACTTGTAGGCAGGTCGAATATTACTGCGCTGGTTTCCAAAAGCATTCTATTGGAGGCGGACTTTCTTGATACGGGCTCGAGCCCCTGGGTTGGTCACGTTCCCTTCGCTTTTTGGATCATCGAACAGCTCAAGCCGCGCATTTTCGTGGAACTAGGCACTTATTACGGCTTGTCATATTTCAGTTTCTGCCAAAGCGTCCTTGCCAATGGATTTTCCACTAAATGCTACGCCATTGATACCTGGCAGGGCGATGAGCACGGAGGGTTCTACGGCGAGGAGGTGTTTGCCCGTACCGAGGCGCGAAATCGACGCCTGTACCACACTTTTTCGCAGTTGCTAAGGATGCCATTTGATGATGCGCTTACATATTTCAGCGATGGCACTATCGACCTTTTGCACATTGACGGCCTGCACACTTACGAGGCGGCGCGGCACGACTTTGAAACCTGGCTGCCAAAGCTTTCCTATCGCGGCGTGATCCTGTTTCACGACATTAACGTCCGTGAGCGCAGCTTTGGCGTCTGGCGGCTGTGGGAGGAGCTGTCAGCGAGCTATCCGCACATCGAGTTTGATCACTCGCACGGCCTCGGCGTGTTGTTTGTTGGCAGCATTGAATCGCCCGGCATCACAGAGTTGCTAGATGGATGGGCCGCCCCAGAAGGTAGCTACCTCATAAAGAATCTCTTCGCAAAATTGGGACATCTGGTGGCTCTTGAGTATCAGCTCACCGGCCTCAACCAGGGCATAGCCGAGCGGGATGGGCGGATTGCCAGCCTCAACCAAGTGGTTGCCGAGCGGGAGCAGGCTATCGCGCAGGCCCAAGCTCAACTACAAGCAACCCAGGAGCGGCTAAGCCAGCAACTGGCGGCGCAGGAGCAGCTGGTGCAGCAGCTCCAGGGCGAGCTGAGTGCGCGGGACGGGCAGCTTGCTGCGCTCAACCAGGCGGTAAGTGAGCGCCAGGAGCAGCTAGCGCGGCTCAGCCAGGCTCTGGCTGAGCGCGAGGGGCAGGTCAGCAAGCTGTTGGCTTCAGCGCAGGAGTCGGTAGCCCAGCTCACCGGCCTCAACCAGGGCATAGCCGAGCGGGATGGGCGGATTGCCAGCCTCAACCAAGTGGTTGCCGAGCGGGAGCAGGCTATCGCGCAGGCCCAAGCTCAACTACAAGCAACCCAGGAGCGGCTAAGCCAGCAACTGGCGGCGCAGGAGCAGCTGGTGCAGCAGCTCCAGGGCGAGCTGAGTGCGCGGGACGGGCAAATCGCCGCGATTCTACGTTCGAGGAGTTGGCGGCTATCCAAACCAATACGAGTGGTTGGCGATCAATTGAAGCGGATAGGAAAGTGGTTCCGGTTACCGTTGCGGAAAAGTGTGCGGGTCGGCAAGGCTAGTACCCGGACAGTGGCGGAGAAGGAGAAAAATGATGACCTACGCCCTTTACGCGAACAAGAAGCTCAGTTACAAGCACGGGTTAGCGGGCTACTCTCTTCAACTCAGGAAGCTGGCACACAGATCGCCAGCCTTAGTCAAATTATGGCCGAGCGGGAAGCACAGATTATATCGCTCAACCAGGGCATAGCCGAGCGGGATGGGTGGATCAGCAGTTTGCAAACGGCCGTAGCCGAGCGGGACGGGTGGGTTGCCAGCCTCAACCAGGCGGTAGCCGAGCGGGATGGGTGGATCAGCAGTTTGCAAACGGCCGTAGCCGAGCGGGACGCGGCTGCTGCACTCGTTTCATCTATGAGGCGTAGTGCCTCGTGGCGCCTCACGGCGCCATTAAGATTTTTAGGTCATCTTTTGCGTGGCGATCTAATCACTGCATGGCGCATCGTTAGGCATGTTTGGACTAGCACAGGGGTATTAGTACCCAAAAACCTCTCGTTTTTTTTTAAGCGACAATTCTCTCGACTATTCAGCCTTTCAGGCCATAGAGCAGATTCCACTGCTAACCCTGAAGCGCTTGACGCAATTATCGCTGAGCGCTGGGCGTTTACGCGCGAAACGCCTACTCATGATCCGCTAATTGCTAAACTACCCGAAGTTGAGCTGCCCAACATTGATATTGGTGTGGTAACTTATAACAGTAGTCGCTGGGTAAAGGGCTTCGTTAAAAGCTTGCTCACTATTGACTATCCCAAGTCTCGCATAACAATCCGCTTTGTTGACAACGGCTCAAACGACTCAACGGTTGAGGCTTTACAAGCCGCTACCAAAAGGTTACAAGAGGCAGGCTACACGGTCGAAATTCTGCAAATGCCAAATCGGGGTTTTGGTGCTGGGCACAATGTTGCGATAAAAGCAGGAGATGCACCGTTCTGTCTGGTTACAAATATAGATCTCACATTCGAGAGGGATACACTGTCACGCTTGGTGGCAACGGCAATGGCTGATGTGGCTAACTCAGCAGCCTGGGAAGCGCGGCAAAAGCCTTATGAGCATCCGAAATTTTATGATCCTATTACTGGTACGACTAATTGGAACTCGCATGCATGTGTGTTGTTAAGGCGAAATGCTCTAAACCTTGTTGGGTACTATGACGAAACCCTCTTTATGTACGGTGAAGATGTCGAGCTATCGTATCGACTACGGCGTGCTGGGTTCGTACTTCGATATTGTCCAAGCGCTGTGGTTAATCACTACAGCTATGAACATTTTGAAGCTGTTAAACCTCTTCAATACGCTGGATCGACGTTTGCAAATCTCTACATAAGATTGAAGTACGGTAATAGGATTGACGCGCTATCGGTGCCTCTAATGGGACTTCGGCTGGTATTGGCATCGGAGGTTTTCCCAGGCTCGCGGCGGTTGGCGCTTCGCAACATATTCAAACTGGCCTGGGTGGCCCCAAAAGCACTATTATCGCGTTGTCGCAGCAAGGCGCACTTCCCGTTTCGAGACTGGGATTATGAGATGATCCGCGATGGTGCGTCTATACCAGTGCCACCGCTACACAACGCTGCTCCGTTGGTAAGTGTGATTACGCGAACCTATCGCGGCCGCGAGGTTTTCCTGCGCCAAGCACTGTTGTCAGTCGCCCACCAGACCTACCCAAAGATTGAACATATAGTAGTTGAGGACGGGGGCAGCTCGATGCGTGAAGTGGTAGAAGGTATATCGGCTCTTACCGGGCGGCATATCCGCTTCATCGCTCTCGAAAAGGTCGGGCGTTCGGCGGCGGGGAATGCGGGCCTTAAGGCATCTACTGGCCGCTGGTGCCTGTTCCTTGATGACGACGACTTACTGTTTTGCGATCACATTGAGGTATTGGTCAATGCGTTGTATAACCAGCCAGATACTGTTGCCGCGTACTCGCTTGCAAGTGAGGTCGTCACTGACAATCCGGCTTCCTCTTCAGAGCGTTATCGGGAACTTACCTACAGTGTGCCTGATTTAATGCGACAGGAGTTTGACTCTACGATACTTGCAAAATACAACTTTATGCCCATCCAATCGGTGCTCTTTGACCGCAACCTGTTCGTTGAACGGGGTGGCCTCCCTGAGGACATGGAAGCACTCGAAGACTGGGTGTTATGGAATCGTTATGCGCAAGGCAATCGTTTTATCTACGTACCTAAGTTGACGTCCATGTATCGGACCCCTTGTGATCCAGAGCGACGTCGGCAGCGCCAGGAAATCTTCGACGTAGCTTATCCACTCGCGCTTGCGCGGGTTAGGGCCAGCGGTCAGCTTCTCAATTGCCAAGTGAAAGTGCCATTGGAGGCTGGTCGATGATGCACAACGAGAAAATCTTGATCTCCATTCAATACCTTCGCCAAGGGCGCGCATAAGGGGACTCCGCTGGTAGATTGAGAGTTGCTGTCAAACTCAACTGCCAAGGGAGACCCCTATGTTCAATGTTAGCGCAACCTTACACTGCCTTGCATGGCGCCTCGACAAGAAGAGTCTGCGTCAGCTTAGCCTGATTGCTCAGGCGCTGCTGGCGATGACGGGACGCGTTACCATGCTGGGCATCTCCCGCTGGACAGAGAAGGGCGGGAGCTACCGGACCGTCCAACGCTTTTTCAACGCCAAGCTGCTGTGGTGCGAGTTGCAGTGGTGTCTGCTGCGCAGTCAGCTGCTGACCGAAGACGACATCTACCTCTTAGCTGGTGACAATGCGGTTCGCCACTTGCGAACGCTGGCGGATCAGGTTCCGGCGGAAGCGGATCAGCTCTCTTAGTTCGCGCTGGGGTCTGACGGGAACAAAACTCGCCTTTAGGAGTCCATGCCTGAGCAGCTCGGCCAGCCATTCGGCATCTTTGACGTCGGTCTTGCGGCCAGGAACTGCCTTGACGTGCTGCGCGTTGACCAGCATCACGCTCAGCTCCAGCTCTTCCAAGAGGTTGAACAGCGGTTTCCAGTACACACCGCTCGATTCCATCGCCACGTGGCTCACCTGTCGTACCAAGAGCCAATCCGCCAGCTCAAGGAGATCCTGGGTCATGGTGCTGAACGTCTTCAGCTCCTTGCCTTGGGGCGTCAGCACGCATGCCACCACCGTCTTCTTATGAACATCCAAACCACAACAGCGCTCATACATCACCTGCATGGCTGCCTCCTTGCGCTAGCTGCTTGGCAACCTGTGAACGAAGATATTGCTCTGCGTGCTTCCCAAAGGGGCGACAATCCGTGGTGCCTGTAGGTTGCCAGGATCAGATTCCGCATCGAGCTCGCAATGGTTGGGCGGAGCTCCGTCTTTTTGCAGGTGGGCGGCATGGAGGAAGAGAACCTTAAAATCGCCTTTGGCGATGTTGATTTCTGTCTGCGGGTGCGCGAGGCGGGCTATCGCAATGTCTGGACGCCTTATGCCGAACTTTATCACCACGAGTCCGCCACCCGCGGTTACGAAGACACTCCCGAGAAGCAGGCCAGGTTTGCCGGTGAAATTCGCTACATGCAGGAGCGCTGGGGCAGCCTGCTGCTACATGACCCGGCCTACAGCCCGAACCTGACGCTGGAGCGTGAAGATTTTTCCTATGCCTGGCCGCCCAGAGTCGCGCCTCTTGACCAAACAGAAGTTCAATCTCTAATGAAAAACCTGAAAACGTCTGGCAGGTAGTTTGTGGCGAGGAGATGTGGGTTATGAAATGGAACATGGAGTTGTGGTATGCGAGACCTTGGTCCTCACTCCGGCAGTGACTCTGGGCTATGCCTACCGGGGAGACGCTCCCGGAGTGTCAGGCCGAGTTGCAATCGGTCCTCGAGGGATGGCTCCTGGTGAAGATTCGTCACGGAGATCGCAGGGCTACCGCAAAGTCGCTGAGGTAGAGTCAGGGATGACAGCGATAGAGATTCCTGGACTATTGAAGCACTTCACCGACCTACCCGACCCGCGTAAG
>Ga0208733_100648_pt1 | contig 13597 bp, 17 predicted proteins | sample SubbioR11Jul_8B1_FD_184816 | JGI IMG/M metagenome (GOLD analysis project Ga0208733, IMG submission 184816) | Serpentinite rock and fluid subsurface biosphere microbial communities from McLaughlin Reserve, California, USA - CR11Jul_8B1 (SPAdes) | ecosystem: Environmental > Terrestrial > Deep... | reverse complement strand
CCTGCGGAGACTCCCACTGACTCCAGCGCAACTTGCCCTCGATGGCAACCTTGCTGCCCTTGGACAGGAATCTCGAGAGGGCTTCCGCGCGCGCGCCGAAGATCGTGACATCCACGAAGTTGGGCGCGTCCTCCCATTCGCCTGTCTGCTGATTCTTGCGGCGGTCGTTCACGGCAACGCCCAGCTTGAGGACGCTCATGCCGCTCCCCGTGGCCCGCAGTTCCGGGTCGCGGGTGAGATTGCCGGTGATCATCACGCGGTTGATGCTCATTGCTGTGCCACCTCACTCGTTGATGCCGGTCGATACGACTCCGACCACGCTACGCGATGTCGTCACGTCGGACGATCATGAAGCGCAGCACCTGGTCGGTAATGTGCAGGACGCGGTCGAGCTCGGCGACGGTAGCGGTGTCCGAGTGGAAGAAGATGACCTGGTAGTCGCCCTCTTCGGTGTGATCGATCTCGTGAGCGAGGCGGCGCTTTCCCCACGCCTCCTCGGAATCGACGGAACCACCCACGGCGGCGACGATGCCCCGGACCTTCTCCAAGACAGCCTCACGTGCCTCGTCCTCGAGGTTGGGGCGCAAGATGAGCATGAGTTCGTAAGCCTTCAAAAGTTCACCTCCCTTGGGCTGAGCGGCCCCGGGACCAATGAAGGCGTTGCCCGGAGCAGGAAATGAAGCTTACGCAGTGTATCAGAGACCCGACTTCCCCACAAAGAACCTACCCCAACGCTCTGACACCCGCGGGCTTCCGTCAGCGCATGCGCGCTTCAGCTCGTTCCAGCGCGGCGATCCGGGCCGCAGTCGCAGCCATGGCCAGCAACAACACCCCTGACAACAATCCTTGCGCTCCAGGCGCAACCGGCGTGATACGGATCCGGTCGCGCTGGAACGTGAGATCGGGCCGGAGCGTCGAAGGCTCGGGCACCCCGGCGTCCACGACGAGAGCTCGGGAGGGCGGGTTCGACACCCGGGCGACGGACTGGCCGACGGCGCCGCCAGACGGGGAGGCAGAAGGCTGCCGGACGGGCTGGTGCACTCGGGGTGCCGCAACGCCGGGCGCTGCCGCCGCGCTGGGTGGCGGCGAGGCGCTGTCCGTGCAAGCCGAAAGCGCCGCCGGTGCCTCGGTGGTCTCCGCCGGGAGATGCGCGACGGGTTCTGCCTCGAATCGGAAGAACGCCGACGGGTCGAGATAGGCGTCGCCGCGACGGACACCGATGTGCAGGTGCGTCGCCTCGCTCGACGCATCACCGCGTGGCGCCACCGCGCCGAGCCGATCTCCGGCGCGCACCTGTTCGTGTTGCGAGACCGCCAGCTCCTCGATCGGGAGGAAGCTTATGCGCAGACCGTCGGCCGTCAGGATCGTTATGGCACCGCACGTTCCGCCGCCGTCGGCCGGGACGCTCCCCGCGAAGACCACCGTCCCATCGCCCGGGGCGAGAACGTCCGCTCCCGGCGCGCAGGTGACATCCACGCCCCGATGCGTGCCGCCCTCATGCACCGCGCCGTACGAGAGCAGCACCTCGCCTCCGGCAACGGGCGAGGGCCACGCAGCCCACGCCGACTCTGCGTGATATGCACCGAGCGGCGTGACGGCAAGTGCGACAACACCGAGAACCACGTACCTGTTCATGCCGACCCCCAAGGTCTTCTCCGTGCCTTGAGGGAAGGCGATGCCGAACTTGCTGTGCGATACCAAGCATGCGGTCAGACCGCTCCCTTTGCGCAGGGCTCAATCGACGGACGGCACCATGACGCGACGGGCGGCGATACATGCACAGGGGGCCCCGCAGGGCCCCCATTCGTCGCCATTGGAGCGGGTGACGGGACTCGAACCCGCGACACTCGGCTTGGGAAACAGCTTGGGCGTCACGATCCGAGGCGACTCTAAGCGATTTAGCTGCGCTTTCTTGCGACTTGAGCGGGTCTGGTACGACCGGTTAGGGGTGTAGGACTGTAGCATTGCCGTAGCACGGTCAAGGACGGCTCCCTACCTCCTACCTCCGTCGGGGTTGGTACTTGACAAGTGCTGGAAACACTGGCATACAGGAGGTGACCTGCCGGGCTGTGGACTCAGCGTCGGTAACAGAAATAGGGAGCCGAGGACTCGGTTGCCCGGAAAAGGAGCTCAGAATGAGCAAGTTCACCATTGTCGCGCCGTACTCTCGTCGTATGCCGGACCCTGTCTGGCCCGAGGTGCAGCGACACATCATGTACGTCCAAGTTAAGGACGTCCCGGCGGACCTTCCCATGGGCGCCAACCCTCGTGGCCAGAACACTGACAAGATGGTCTACCGCCAGGTCGAGGAAAGCCTTCTCGCCGAGGACGGCATGTTCCATCTCAAGCACAAGGGCGTCACCGTGGTGGCCCGGACTGTGGAGCTGGCAGAGGGATCGAAAGACACATACATAGTCGAGTTTGGAGACGCCGACAGCAAGCAGGGCGTTCTCGACGGTGGGCACAGCTATCGACTGATCATGGAGAACCAGCCGGATCTGCCCGACGAGCAGTATATCAAGATCGAGATCCTCACCGGCGTCGACCCAGAGTGGATTCCGGACATCGCCGGCGGCCTCAATACGTCCGTTCAGGTCCAGCCGATGAGCCTCTTCAACCTGAAGGAGCAGTTCGACTGGATCCAGAAGGAACTCAAGGCCGAGCCGTACTACGCTCGCATCGCATGGCGCGAGAATGACCCGGGCGAGTACGATGCACGCGATATCATCTCCCTGTTGTACCTCTTCGACATCTTCAGCTACCCGAACAGCGACATGTCGCGCTTCCCTATCACCGCCTACTCGAGCAAGGCGATGGTCCTGAAGGAGTTCGCGAAGAACGAGGGCGAGTTCAAGAGGCTGTGTCCGATCCTCAAAGACGTTCTCGTACTCGCCGACACCATCAGCTTCGAGGCCAAGGGCCTGTACAACAGGGCGAATCCCGGCGGCAAGGGTGGACGGGCTCACTTCATCGAGCACCGTGATGGAGGAAAGAGAGCATTTCACTTCACCTTTCTCCAGAAGGACGGTCACGATCGCCTCATGAGCGGCGCACTGTATCCGATGCTCGCCGCCTTCCGCTGGATGGTCGAAGAGGACCCGAAGACTGGACTCGCTCGCTGGAAGAAGCCTTTCCCCGAGGTTCTCAAGATGTGGGAGGACTCCGCCGGCGACCTGTTCGTGTCTAGCCTCGAAATGGGCCGGGACCTCGGCTACAACGTCAACGCGCTTGGCAAGAACAAGACCCATTGGGCGAACCTCTACAAGGCGATCGCGATGAAAGACCTGATGGGGCAGTAGCAAACCCTCAAGACGCGGGCGGCCCCGAAAGGGGTCGCCCGCAAGCGAGGAGGCGATGTTTATGCCTGACGAGCCCAACCTGCAGCAAGTCAAGATCTACCTCCTGAAGCCGAACGTCATCGCGCTCGAGGATGCTATCCGTACTGGTGAAGGCGTCGCTCCGGCCGAGCGGATCCCACTCCGTGGTGACCTACCGTTTGAGGCGATCCTCTTGGTCCGCCGACCTCATCTCAAACGTCCAGACTGGCTGTCCTTTCTGGAGGCGGGGACGGCTGGACCGTTCGACGGCGGCTTTCGGACGGCCACGGCGGGAGCGGCGCTGCTGCTTAGGACCGAAGGTCGCGTCTTCACCCTAACCTTCGGCTTCGGTCGCGGGATCATCAAGTCGGACTGCTTCGTTCGCGACTTCGGCGTCAAGGTGGTACTAAACGCCGTGGATCCCAGTCGCATCAAGAGCGTTGAGCTGCGGGCGGTTGACACGATGACCCTGCAGACTCGCCAGCAAGCGAGTAAGGAAACGGGTCTCGAGAGTTATCGAGTAGACACCCGACAGGATCTCTTCCGAGGACTGGCCGGCAAGGCCAGGAGCGAGGATTTTGCCGTCAGGATGGAGGGCTCAGATGCGCTGTCGATAACCTCGCGCATCGAGTTCGACGATTTGGCAGAGAAGTGCGCGGGTCTGCTGAGCGTCTATGAAGAAGATGGGTATCGCGATGCCTTTCCGTTCTTCGATCGCCTGCGAACTGTGAGGGATCCCGACGAGATACAAGCCCTCGAGGATCGCCTGAACGCGGAACTCGAAGTCGGACGGCTTGAGCGCATGCATTTGGCTCCTCCTGAGGTCGTCGACACTGCCAACGTCTCAGGCTTCGCGTACTCGCATGCAGGTCCAGATCACCGAGAGCTGGACGTGCGAGCGATGCTTGATGAGCTGTCCGCACGACGGCGTTCAGGCTCCGTCGATGCGTCATACCTGCGTCAGCACGACGTATTCGTTACCTACCGCGAGGTCGGACAGAGGCATGAGGCATGGACGGCCTTCGACTGCCTGAACTTCGAGACCGAGATCGACGGGAATCTCTACGTCCTCAATAACGGTGACTGGCACAAGGTGGACGGTGACTACGTGCAGGAAGTGGCGTCGAGACTCCAAGACATCCCCGCGTGCACCGACCTTCCGAGGGCTGCGTTCGATCAGGACGAGGATGCATACAACGACGCGCTCTGCGCCCAAGTGAATGGTGCTTTGCTTCACAAGAAGACGGTAAAGGCAGACGGCGCCCGAACCCCCGTTGAGGTGTGCGACGTTCTGACACCTGATAGGCGGCTGGTGCACGTCAAGCCGTTGAGCGACTCTTCCCGCCTCAGCCACCTGTTCGCACAAGGGATGGTGTCGGCAGAGCTTCTGCTCAACTCCAAGTCCTTTAGGCGAGAGACACGTGCGAAGTTGGATGACTGCTGTCCCGAGCTCGCGTCGCTCATCGATCTCGATGTAATGCGGCCTAGGGACTACGAGGTGGTGTTCGCAGTCATGGGTGGCCGCGAGCAGGGGTGGCCACAGTCACTCCCGTTCTTCAGCCAAGTCAACCTGGCGGATACGGCGACCCTACTCCAAGATCGTGGTTACCGAGTGGCGCTCGCGCGGATCCCGCGTGAGGGTGCAGCGTAGCACTACCCGGACTCGGTAGAGTCGGCTTCTGCCTTCGCCTGCGAATGGTTGGAGTACGTCGGCCAGTCCGGCGAGTAGTCATCGGACTGATTGCCCCAGACTGTCCAGCCTTGACGCGGCCCTCGAGCGAACAGCTCGATCCTTGGTCCCCAGCTGCAGTTCTCAATGAGGCCGTATTGCTCATCAGGTTTACGGCTGTGCTCTCGCTTCATTGACGAGATGATGTTCTCCTGTGTCCGACCGGGGTCCAGTGTCCTCACCTTGCCGCCGCGAACACCGAAGAGCAGCATTTCAGTGACGTTGCGGAAGTAGAAACCCACGCCGCGCCTGTCCGGACCGCCATCCTTGCGGATCTTGTACCAGATGAGGTTTGTCTTGTAGGTGAAGCCCCAGTGCTCCATGACCTGTAGGCCCTCGGCGAGCAGAGCGTTAGGCACCCAGAGATACAGATGGGCACGATCCTGCACGATCGCTTCGACCGGGAGATCCTTGATCTCCTGTAGGGTCATGGTCGGGTAGCGCGAGAGTCTCTTGTGCTCGGGAGCCATCTTTCCCGTGCGGTTCTGGAACTGCCAGGGGGGATCCGCTAGTACCGTGGCGAACCGTTGGTCGCCAACACTCTTGAGCAGATCGTCGGAAGCGTTCATTGCGTCACCTGGCTTGTCGGCCAGTCCGATATCGCATCGGGTGTGATCCCGAACACGAGCACTGGACACCCACCGTGTCTGCCGGCGTTAAGCCGGTAGAGCAGCTTGCCCATCCACGTGGTACTCGCGCCGTACTTCTGCTTGCAGAGTTTCGTCGTTCCCGCGCTGGAGAGGTCGGGCGTTCCGTCCTTCTTGAGCAGCGGAAGAGTATCGAAGACTTTGTTGAGCTTTGCGCTTCGTGTGACGAGAACGCCGACGCTGATCACGCCGCAGTCGTAGAAGGCTCTGAAGGCATAGAGATCTCGATCGAACGTCTGATCCTTGCTGTTCCACTCGAGGTCGAGTGCCACCCGGTCCTTCACATAGTCGATCTTGTGGCCATCGATGTAGTTCTCGAGCACGACAGGCACCCGCTCCTTCTCGGCCTGGGCGTCGGCACTTGATTCCATGACTCGCTTCTCGAAGATCCTGACCACCAGGTCTGCCTGGATGCGGGCTTCTGCCCACCCCGTGGGCCGAAGCGCAGCCGAGAACAGCTTCGGGATCGTGGATTCATTGCCACCTGGACGCGCGATGTCTGAGGTGGTGATCGAGAAGTTGAGAAGCGCAGCTTCGATATCTGCCAACGCGTCGGGATAAGCGGTGCCTAGAATGGCCGCCGCATGACGGTAGCTGTAGACGTCATACCGGCTGCGCACCTCAGCGCCGACATAGTTGGCTACCTCCTCGGCGGAATCTGCGCTGCCGCTGGGTGCGAGTGCTACATCGTCGTCGCTTAACAGCTGTTCTTCGTGCTGCGGATAAGTAGGGTCGCTCAAGGTCCGGCTCCTCGGTTGGCTGAGATCATTGTATGCGACCGACCTGACAAGCGTCCCGAGCGGTAGCGAGGGGCATGGCGAGGACAGTACCGGCAGGTGGAGTTGCCCCGTTCCCGTTGACACCTGGAAACTAGGACGCGGCAGCTTGAAGCCGCCGCCGCTCCAGTCTCCGCTCGAACTCCACTGGTGACAAGTTGCCGAGCGACGAATGTCGCCGATGCGGATTGTAGAAGCCCTCGATGTAGTCGAAGATCGCGAACCTCGCCTCATCTCGCGTCTTGAACCGATGTCGATGCACGCAGTCCTTCTTGATCGTCGCCATCACCGACTCGGTCACGGCATTGTCGTGCGGCACGCCGGTCTCGCCCATGGAGGCCAGGATCCCCGAGTCTCGAAGCGATTTGCCGAAGGCAAACGAGCTCCGCGATCGGAGTGATGGACGAGCCCGACGCCGGGACGCCGCATCGTCGTCGCCATCCCGAGGGCGTCGACCACGATGTCGCTCTTCAGATCGTCTCGCATCGACCAGCCGACGACGCGCTTCGTGCAGGCGTCCATCACCACCGCGAGGAAGAGCCACCCTTCCCAGGTCGGCACATAGGTGATGTCGGCGAACCACACCTGGTTCGGCGCATCAGCGGTGAAGTCACGGCGGACGAGGTCTGCGACCGCGTCGGTTTCGGCCACGGTCGACTTGCGGCGCCTGCGCGTGCCCTCACGGCCCGACACACCCGCGATCCCGAGTTCGTGCATCAGACGTGCGATGCGCTTGCGGGAGATGTGGATTCCTTCGTCTGCAAGGTCGTCGAACAGACGCGGGACACCATAGGTTCCACGCGACGCCTCATGGTGGAAGACGATGCGCCTCTTCAGGTGCTCGTCTTCGATCGCGCGTGCTGACGGCGCGCGGCCCTTCGATGCGTAGTAGCCCGCGGCCGTCACACCGAGCACGCGGCACATGCGGGAGATCGAGTGGTGCGACTTCTCTTCGTCGATCAGCGCGAACCTCATCTGCGGTGATCGGTCTCCCGGGCGAAGAAAAGCGCGGCCTTGCGGAGTATCTCTTTCTCCTCGAGCAAGATGCGGTTCTCGCGCCTCAAGCGCCTCAGCTCGTCGCGCTCGTCGCTCGTGAGACCATCCTCGAGCCCTTCATCGATCTGGGCCTGGTGGACCCACGTGCGCAGCGTCCCGGGTGCGACGCAGATCTGGTGGGCGGTGGCCTTGATCCCCCGGCCTCCAAGCCGGTAGAGACGGACCGCCTCGGTCCGGAACTCCGGTGTGTACGCCATGCGTTGACTCCCTTCCGACCCTTGCGGGTCTACTTCTAGGGTGTCAACGAAAGCGGGTCAACTCCAACTCCACATGTCCCGATCAACACCGGGCGCTCTTCTTGGTGCTACTCACCGCCGGTCTCCGTAGGTCTGAGGCACTCGGGCTCACATGGGACGTCGTTGACCTTGAGAAGGGAGCACTGCACGTACGCCACCAGCTCATAGACGGGCAGCTGGTGCAGCCGAAGACGGACAATGCGCTGAGGACTGTGCCGATACCCAAAGCGACCGTCGAGGCACTACGGCAACGCAGGATGGTCTGTCCTCCGTCCGAGTTGAATCTCGTGTTCACGACCCCCACGGGCCGCGCCATCAATCCGAGCAACTTCTTCAACCGCGTGTGGAAGCCCCTCCGCGAGGCGGCATGCTTACCGGATGGCACGACAATCCACCAGCTGCGCAAGACGTACGCCTCATTGTGCGCCCATCAAGGCCGGACCCCCGCATGGCTCGCCGAGGTGATGGGGCACTCCAAGGCATCAACGACGCTCGCTTTCTACACGGGAGTGATGCATCAGGAGCGCGAGGCGGCACAGCGAGATCTCGATAGTTGGATCAGTCGGGAGGCCTGGACCGCGTACCCGCAAACCGTGGTTGAGGGGAACCGGGAGAGTGACGCCTTAGCATTGCAGTAGCACGGAGAGTGGAACCGTGAAGTATCAAGAGAAGAGGTCAGGGGCATCATCGCCTCTGACCTCGGTCTTTAGTTGGAGCGGGTGACCGGGCTCGAACCGGCGACACTCGGCTTGGGAAGCCGATGCTCTACCACTGAGCTACACCCGCAAGCGCCTGCATAGTGTAGGGCACGCCAAGCGTGGGTCGCAAATCAGCGGCGAGCGTCGATCGGATGGTCCCGCGAGAGACGCGTCAACGCGCCTACGCCCGCCGCGACCAGACTGAGCCCGATGGCCCACGCGATCTTCCACGGGTGGACCGGGTCTATGACGACGTGACCCACTCGGACCATCTCGAGGCTCCGGGCGTGGATGTCCATGTCTCCGCCGTGCTCCGGGCAGGCGGCGTTGAACACCCCCGCCACCTCGACGACATCACCCTCGTGCTTGTAGTCGCCGTAGTAGGTGATCTTCTCTGTAAGCTCGGCATCCAGCCACACCGCCATGCCGCTGTTGTACCCGCCGAGCTGCGCCCCTTCCTCCACGTTCATGAGGTAGTAGGGATCGTCGTTGATGTGCAGCCACGCCATGTCGCCCCGCTTCATCGCCTCGCCGACCACCTCGCCGATGAACGTGACATCGGTGCCGTCATACTCTTTCGGCTGCTCGACGAGCGTCATGCTCGACGGGTCGTTGGGGCTGGGCTCCGGCGTCCCCTCGGCCCTGCAACCGGTGGTGGGCACGAGCAGCGCCAAGGCCGCAAGCGCGCAGGCGACGCGTGCCGATCGGGACATCATCCGCGCCCCCTCACCATCGAAAGGAGGTGGCCGCCGAGCGCGAAGACGCTCATGAACTCAAGGCGCCCCAGCCACATCGCGAGGATGTAGAGGACCTTCATCACAGCCGGCATGGAAGGCGACGTTACGCCGCAGGACAGGCCCGTGTTCGAAGCCGCCGAGACACCTTCGAAAGCCGACTGCAGGAAGTCGTAGCCGTACAGCGTCCCCACGATCGCCGTCAGGCCGTACAGCGACAGGTAGGCGATCGTGATGAACATGGCGCTTCTCACCACGCCATCGCCCAGCACGACATCTTTGATGTGGTGGATCTTGGCCGTTATCACGGCGCGCTCGGGGGAGACTGCGCGCCGGATGTCCTGCAACAGTGCCTTCGAGATCACGCCCACGCGTATGCCCTTGATGCCGCCGCCGGTCGAGCATGCCGAAGCGCCGACGGCCATCGCTATCGTAGTGGCCATCAGCCCGATCGGACCCCACTGCGTCACGAACGCCCGCGAGTAGAGCGTGGAGAAACCGGTGGTCGTATGGCCGGACGCGAGTTGGTAGAAGGCCTTGCGGAACAGCGTCATCGCGTCGGGGTACACGCCGGCCTTGGCGAGGGCGAACGTGGCGATCAGAACCGTCAGCGAGAGTGTCACCGCAAACGAGATCATCTCCACGTTCTTCACGAGCTCCTTGCGGTTGCCCGTCCACACAGCCCAATGGAGTGCGAAGTTGAAAGAGCCGGCGATCATTATCACGATGGTTACGAGTTCGTAGCCGAGCGAGTGGTAGTACAGCGTGTTGTAGGACTGCGGAGCGAAACCTCCGGTCGACCATGCTCCCATGAACACCCACAACCCGTGCAGCACAGCTCGCAGCGGCTCCTGACCCAGCACCATGCCGGTGATCGTGAGCGCTGCCGCTCCCACCACGAGCCACGTGAGCGACACGAGCCAGATGGCTCGAGCCGTCTGAATCACGTTGGGCAGAAGGCGCTCATCCTTGCCCTCGCCCACATAGGCCGTGTACGCGCCCGCCGCGCCCTTGAACAAGAACGTGAGCGCGACGACCACGATGCCCTGCCCACCGGCGTAGGTGAGCAAGTGACGCCACATGTTCAGACCGTAGGAGATGTGGTCGAGATCCTGGAGCAGATACAGTCCAGTCGTCGTGTAACCGCTCATGACGTCGAACATCGCATCGAGATAGCTGCCCTCATGCCCCGAGAGCCAGTGCGGGAGCGCCCCTAGCACCGTGGCGACGATCCACGACCCAGATGCCACCACCATGCCGTGCGACCAACTGAGGTCGCGCTCCGTCCTGCACAGCAGCTGCGTCCCGAAGCCGAAGATCAGGCATGCGGCGACGCTGATGACGAAGTCGAGCACCGTGTCCCACTCGGCAAGCACCACGGATGTCAGAAGCGGCACGACCATCAGCAGGCCCACGCCAATGATGATCTTTCCCGTGTACTTTCCGATGACCAAGTGGTCCTCGAGCCGTGGCCGCAGCAGCATCTAGAAGACCGCCTTTGCCACGACCGCCATGAGAAACGCGATGGCCGTGAGTGCAAGGATGAACCCGGTCTCGGCCAGCAGACCAGCGGCGTACAGAGGCCACCTCTCTCGCCGAGCGAGCCCCCGCTCGCGCGGCTGGACCGCACGCATGGTCTACGCCCCCCTAAGCGCCTTCTTCAGCGCGCGCTCGTGCTGAACGTTCGTGAACGCGATCACCACGTCCCCGGGCTGCAGCTCGGTGTCGCCATGCACAGCGATCGTCTCGTCGCCGCGAAGCAGTGCCACGATCAGGCAGTCCACCGGGAGCTTCAACTCCGCCACCTGCTTGTCGCACACCACGCACCGGTCGATGGGCAGCTCGATCTCGACGATCGCCATGTTGCCTTTGCGCAGCGCCATCAGCGTCCGGATGTCCCCGACGGTGGCTTCTTCTTCGATGAGCCTCGAGATGATCGTCGTCGATGAGATCGCCTCTATGCCGAGGGCGTGGAAGATGTGCTCGTTCTTCGGGTTGTTCACCCGCGCCACGGTGCGCGGCACACCGAACGCGATCTTGGCGAGCTGGCAGGCCACAAGATTGTCGTCATCGTCGCCGGTCGCCGCAACAAACACATCGGCGCGACTCACCCCCGCGTCCTCCTGGTAGATGGAATCGCAGCCGTCGCCGTGAATGATGAGCGGGTCCCCGGGCAGCTCGGACACGAGCTTGTGCGCGATCTCCTCGCGCTTCTCGATCACGGCCACCGCGTGCCCGTTCTCGAGCAGCTGGCGGGCAAGGTAGGAGGCGACCTTGCCGCCGCCGTTGATGACGATGTACATCGATCACTCCTCCATGTAGCGCTCGATCTTCGGGAAGGTCTCGTCCTTGACCGCCGCGAAGATGATGTCGCCTGCGCGCAGGACCATGCCGGGCTCTGGCACGTACGACGCACGGCTGCGCGAGACCGTGAAGATGCGGAAGTGGCGCTCGATCTCCACCTCGCTCACGCGTTTACCCTCGATCGCCCGGCCCGCCTTGAACTCGATGACCTCGATGTCGTCAACCGTGCTCAGATGGTGGCCGTGGCCGGCTTTGATCTTCTCGACGAGCGACTCGGCCACCAGCGTCGTTCCACAGACGTAGTCGAGGTCGAGTTGCTGGTAGGTTCGTTCGCGCACTGGGTTGTATAGGCGTGCCACCACGTGACGGACGCCGAATATCTTGCGCGCGACCTCGGCGGCCATCAGGTTGGTGTTGTCGAGGTTGGTAACGGCGGCGAACGCGTCGGCCTCGCGGATGCCAGCCTCCTCGAGCACCTCCTCGTCGAAGCCCAGCCCCCGGAGCGTGACGCCATTGAACGTGGTGCCGAGACGACGGAATGCCGCCTCGTCCTTGTCGATGACAACCACGTTGTGGCCCTCAACCGAGAGCATGGTCGCCAGCTGCGACCCAACGCGCCCGCACCCCACGACGATGATGTTCATGCGCGCTCGGCCCGTCCTGTTCCGGCTTCGCCAGCAGACCCCCACGAGAGCAACAACGCCAGACGCTACTCCTGCCACACCGCCGAGTCAACACGTCCCCCGCCGCAGTGGTTCGGCCGCCCGGACCGAACCGGCCGCCGTGCAACGAAAACGGGCGCCCGTGAGGGCGCCCGCCGTTTCGCGATGGTGCGTAAGAGCGGCTACTTGCCGATCTTGAACATCTTCGTCCCGCACTCGGGGCACAGGCCCTGCGTGGCCGGACGGCCGTTCTTCATCGTGATCTCCTTGGCGTCCTTGATCTCACGCTTGGACTTGCACTTGACGCAGTAACCTTCCTTGGCTGCCATGCGCCTACCTCCTCGAGTCCGTCGTCGAATCCCCCATAGGGAGCCGATGTATGCTCCGGGGCCTCTGCGCCCCGCATAGACTATACACCGTCGCTGCTCGCTGTGAAGCGCAAACGATGCGCGAAGGCGAACAGGAATCCGCAGACGGCAAACACGAGCACGGCCCAGGAGACGGCAGCGCCCACCCAAAACGCCAGCGGGAAGATGCGGATGAGAAGCGCGTCGGCGGGAAACACCCAGGTCCCCGGCGCGAAGAACAGGCTGTGGAACCACGCGAAGAAGACATCGAAATCGGTGAGCCCGGCAAGCGCCGCCGCACCGACGGATGTGAGAAGCACCCAACCCGCGCCGGTGAGCGCCGACGCCAGCAGCTCGGGTCGAGCGCGCCGGAACGCAGCCCATGCGAGCGCGATCAGCGCCGCGCCGAGCGCGGCGGTCCTGGTAGGCGAGAGCACCTCCCGCACGTCTACGAGATGCGCGACCGCGGCTCGGTCGAAGGCGGGCCTGCCCGCGATCATCGCCGGCAACTCCCGCGCATCGGAGTCGAGAACGAAACGCCGGACGGCCTCGGCGGCCTGACGCGTGCCGTCCGGGCCGAGCCCGGTCAGCTCCTCGGCCTGAACCAGTGAGACCAGCGCTCGCACATAGGGAGCGCTGGTGAGGGGCAGGAGCGTGAGTCCGGCGATGGCAATCGCCAGGATCAGCGATACGATCGCGGCTTCAGCGCGCGCCGAGGGTGCGTGCGTCGGATCAGGCATCGGCGCTCTCGTGGTCCTCATCCCGCCACGACGCGCGCACCGCGTTGCCGCCATCGGCGGCGGCCAGCGAAAGCATGTGATCCGCTGCATCGATGAGCGCGTCGGGGGTGTCTCCGTCACGCGGGAGGATGGCGATGCCCACGCTCACGGTGACCTTCACGCCGCTCACCCGGATTCCCTCCACCTCAGAGCGGAACGCCTCTGCCATGGCCAGCGCACGCTCCTCGAGGGAGATCCGGTCGTCCTCGCCGCGGGCCTCCTCGGGCACGACGAGAGCGAGCTCCTCGCCTCCGATCCGGCACGCGATGTTGACGCCTTGTGCCTCGCGTCCCGCAGCGGCCTCGCCCGCGG
>Ga0208733_100635_pt1 | contig 13728 bp, 14 predicted proteins | sample SubbioR11Jul_8B1_FD_184816 | JGI IMG/M metagenome (GOLD analysis project Ga0208733, IMG submission 184816) | Serpentinite rock and fluid subsurface biosphere microbial communities from McLaughlin Reserve, California, USA - CR11Jul_8B1 (SPAdes) | ecosystem: Environmental > Terrestrial > Deep... | reverse complement strand
CCCTCTCCCGCCAGGGGAGAGGGAGATCTATTATTTCTGAAGACCAACTAAAAAATCCCTCCCCCTTTGACGGGGGAGGGTCAGGGTGGGGGTGATATCAATTTTTTTCCAAAGGAGAGAGCCAATGAACCGAATTGTCACCAAAGAGGATTACCTCCAGAGTCTCAAAGAACTCCATCATGTGGTCTATTACAACGGAAAGCGTGTGGCGGATGTGACCGAACACCCTGCCCTCCGGCCGCACATTGAATCCGCTAGCCTCACCTACGAACTCGCCCTTCGTCCTGAGCATGAGGATCTGATGACCGCCACTTCTCACCTCACCGGAAAGAAAATCAACCGCTTCACCCATATCCACCAGAGTGTGGATGACCTCATTAAAAAGGTCCAGATGCTTCGTCTCATTGCCCATGAAACAGGCTCATGCTTTCAACGGTGCGTAGGATTTGATGCCCTCAATGCCACCTACATGACCACTTATGATATCGATCAAAAATATAAGACTGACTATTTTGAACGATTTAAGAAATATCTTACTCATGTCCAGGACAGCAATGTGATGGTTGTGGGCGGGATGACCGATACCAAGGGAGACAGGTCCCTTCCTCCCACAAAACAGGCAGACCCTGATCTCTTCACTCATGTTGTCGAACGTCGCTCCGATGGAATTGTCATCCGTGGAGCCAAGGCCCATATGACCGGGGGCATTAATTCCCACGAGATTCTGATCATGCCTACTCAGGCGATGAAGGAAGAGGATAAAGACTATGCCCTGGCCTGCGCATTTCCTCTTAATGCACCTGGGGTTATTCTCATTTTCGGTCGCCAAACCAACGAAGAAAGGAAATTCGAGGAAGGGATCGACGCCGGCAATCCTTTTGGGGCTGTGGGTGGAGAAGCGCTCATCGTCTTTGATAATGTTTTTGTCCCCTGGGAACGGGTTTTTCTCTGTGGAGAATATGACATGGCAGGGCTCTTAGTGGAACGGTTTGCCACATTACACAGGCAGAATTATGGAGGATGCAAGGGAGGGGTCTCAGACATACTGGTGGGGGCCACGGCATTGGCCGCAGAGTACCAGGGGACAGCCGCTGCTTCTCACGTTAAAGAAAAACTGGCGGAGATGATTCATCTTGCCGAGACGATCTATTCAGGATCGGTAGCCTGCTCGGCCATGGGATACAAAACCCCATCAGGAGCTTACTATCCGGACCCCCTTTTGGCGAACACGACCAAACATAATGTCACCCGTCACATCTATGAAATCTCGCGTTTAGCCCATGATATTGCAGGCGGGATCGTTGCCACCATGCCCTTCCAGGGCGATTTAGAGAGCAGCGAGGTGGGGCGCTATGTGAAAAAATATTTAGCAGGCGTCAAAGGAATTCCCGTTGAAGACCGTATGAAGATTCTCAGGCTGATTGAGAACATGAGTGGAGGAACAGCCCTAATCGAATCCATGCATGGCGCGGGGTCCCCACAAACTCAGAAGGTCATGTATGGAAGGTTGGGAAACCTGGAGCAGAAAAAACGCTGGGCCAAACGGTTGGTGGGAATTGAATAAGCATGAAGTCCTAACACCAAGAAAGAATCAACCCATGGATTGGCGACTTCACCTAACGTTCACTCTAAGTTAGCTCTCATATCTATCACCTTGGCATACTTCTCACTATATGGCATCTTTTTAATTTTTACCATTGGATCCTCCCTCCTTTTAAATGAGTTTTTAAAAAATCACCACATCCCCCTCGATGAGCTCAAGAATTTTTTAAGAAAAGAATCCAATTCTCCTCGCCCGAGAGGATATTTCCTTCATCTCTTTGACGGCATTGATAATTTCCATTTCTTTAAAATAAATTTTTAATAAATCTATCCTAATTTTTAGGATGGGGGCTCAGATCCTTTGGAACAAGGACAATTTTGTCTGAGCTTCCAAACAACAAGTATCTCTTTCTGGCATAGTTGAGAATGTCTGTGAAGTTGCGGCCCCCTTCTTCCGCCTTTCTTCAATGGTCCCGATCCTTAAAAACCTGTATTTAGACTCCCTTAAATAAAGGGTGTACTCCATAAATTCTATCTCCACGTACAATTTTGTCAATGTCCCTAATTTTTTTCTTGAATAGAATAGAAATCAGCTTCGGTAGCCTTAAAGTCTAGGCTGTTGAGAATATTATCTCCATCCCTTACCTCGACTTTCCAGCTCCCGGCATGTTGCGGACGGAGGGTGATATAGCTATAAACTGACCATACTGGAGGTTTGACATCGATCTCTATTCTATGGAATTCCTTACCCTTCCAGAGCCATACATGAGCAATCTTCCCTTCTCTCAGGGTCTTAATCCTTGTGAAGAAATAGGCTCTCTGGTTATTGCATATAAATTCTGAACATTTTCCTCTCAGAACTAAGCGACCACCTTCTCTCTCAATGGCTGTTCCCATACTGGCCTCAAGAATTTCGAAAGAAGAAACTTCTGGTCCAATAGTCTCCTCGGTCTTCACCTCTTTCAGCCTTGAAATCTCCCTTTGCCCGGCTTGATGAGTTATTTGAGGCTTCGCCATTCCCGAGCTTGGCAAAGGAGATGGAATAGAGGGTGGGGGAATAGCTTCAAAAGAGGGAGGAACCCGCTCCGAGTGGTCGTGGAAAGTGTAATATACGAAAAATGCGGTGAAGAGAATAATTGCAAAGACGAGGATGAAAAAGACCCATGGCCTGACTCTCTTTTTCGGAGTCGGAATTTGCTGTTGTAACTCCAGCGGAGGGGAAATGGTAAGACTTTTCAGATAGTTTTGATACCGTAGAACAATATCATGCGGGTCAAGGCCGAGGTATTTAGCATAGATAGTCAAGAACCCTTTCACATAAATAGCAGGAGGCAGAAGCTCATACCTGTCTTCTTCGATAGCCTTGAGGAATTGTTTCCTGATCTTGGTGAATTTGGCGGTTTCCTCCAATGAGAGATTTCGAAGCTCCCTCTCTGCCTTCAGATATTTTCCAAGTGATTCCATACTTATTAGAACAGAAAAGACCTGGATGGACTGTCAACCTTTAACATTCGAGAGAAATTGATTGAAAAAAGGTTGAACTTAATTTCAGCCTCTTTTTCCAAGAAGTTCATAGACCTTTTCAGCTAGTTTCAACTGTTCCTCTTCGTCCAACCTCAGTCCACTTTCTAACATGCTGATAGATTTATTAATTTCTGCATCTTCCTTCCTTAGTTCGGCTATTTTTTCATTCAGATCTCTAATCTCTAAATCAAACTCTCCTAAATTCATACCTAAGTTAAATCTCCTATTCAGAAAAGAAAGGGTAAGCTTTAATGCCTGGGGATCTTTTCTAGCGGCTAAGTAGAATGGTGTTTCCGGCCAAAGACTTACTCCCGGAATTCCCCTTCTTTTAGCTAACCACAAAAGATAGCTACTTATCGCCGGCGGTCCTTCCCAGGTCATATTTTCTAGTCCGTAGCCTTGAAGACTTTTTTTAAGTTCTGGGTGATTGAAAACCGTCAATATCCTCCGGAGGCTGGTATGGGCAATAAAAGAAACGACCCCGCTAAGGGTATACAACTCTTTAGCATCGCAGTGATATTCAGCGAAATCCAGAACTGAGTTTAGGAATTGATAATGCTCAAATACAGGTTCGTCACTTCTAAAGATCAAGAGATTATCTTTCTCACAAGCCCAGAATTTACTTTCTGGAACCTGGACTAAATCATCTTTAAATTTTACCCCTCCAAATGGGAAAAAGCCTAAAGGTTTAATTTCAGCAATTTCTTTGGCTCCTAGTTTTTCATTCAAAAAATCAATAACCTTGGGTCCTAATTTCCCAATATCCTGAGTTTGCCAACCGACAATCAGAGATGGGCTTTGCAGCTGGGGCATTTGGTAAATCTCAAACGGGTCTTTCTCCACCCTCATCGCCTCCCTTTTTAAATCGTTCATCAATATATATCTGAGCCTGAATAGTTATTGCTCCTGGTTTACTTTGAGCAACAAATTTTCTTTGATCATACTCCTCTTTCATTTCCGGAGGGAATTTTGCGTAAAAACTTTCGATAATCTCTTCGACTTGTGCTTCCATTTTATTCAGGAAACTAAAATCAATTCTAATTCCTAAAATTTCAGCAAAGACCTCAAGGACCGATTTTGAAGCCTTTGGATATGGGAAAGAGGCTCCAGAAAGCCAATCTGGTATTTCTCCCATTAGACAAATAGTTTCCAGCCCCCTTTTCTTAGCGAGCGCTAACAAAAGACCATTCAAGCCAGTGATGGTCCCTTCACCTTCACCTCTCCCTCCTATTTCACTCATCAATATTGTATTTGGATACTTCTTTACTTCCCTTATTAAATTCTCAGAACTTACGACTGCACAAACTCTTGGTTTCATCTGGTGATGAATCGGCGAAATACAAGCTCCAGAGGTGTAAACTCTCTGGCAGTCAAATTTTAAACCTACCTCTAATACAAGATTAGCCATCTGGTAAGCCTTTTCTCCTCTGGCATACATTCCTCCTCCTTCAGTGGGCTGCTCTTCTCCAACGAAAAATATCAAATCTTTCTTCTCGAGCCTCTCATAATAGAATTTGTTACTCGGAAACTCTAAATCTTCCAACAAGCCATCTCTGATTGAAACCTTCCTCGGATAGAAGAAATCCCAACTTTCTATTTCTCCAAATTCCTCCGCCTTTAATATACCTTTTAAAGTATTCGCCGCAATTATCCCAATGTTTCCGATCCCTGGCCAGCTAACAAACATAATTGGTTTTTCAAGCTCAGGCTCTCTGTAAAGCTTAATTCCCATTTCCTTACTTCCTTTCTCGTTTTTTAATTCAGTCCTTCAGAAATTATTCAGTTTAAAGGCGAATTCCGGCATAGATTATCTCATTTCTAAATCTCAAAAGCTTTAGTCCCTTACCAATAAAATTGTGCGCTTAGATGTCACAAAATTTATTGAACCATCATTTCATGGCCTATTAATAGGCATTCCAGAGCATTTTTGAAAATCTCAACTTTTTGAAGTTTGAGTGCCCTATTTGGTTCTGGCTTGGCCAGGTTAGATTCTTACACATTGAAATCTGAGAATTTACTTCTAACATTTATGCCTACCAAAAATTTCCCCTCCCTTGGCGGGAGGGGATGAAGGGGAGGGGGAAGAATCGTTTTTGTCCACCCCTCTCCGAGCCAGAGGCTCTATGAGCCAGCGGCCACCCTCACCCTCCCCCATCGAAAGGGGGAGGGGATTATTCGGGAAATTTCAAATATTTTTGGTTAGGGTTAAGAAGCGAAAACTGATAGGCTTTCACCTTCAGTTTCAGGGAAATGGGTTTTTCAGAGAGGTTTGGGTTGGAATCAAGTTTTTCTCTTTTCTTTGTACCATCTAATTATCCTTAGCAATTCTTCAATGTCAACATCTGCACATTTAGAACAAAGATAAAAGAGATGAAATGTTCTTCTCCCAATAGTTACAGCAACACCCTGTAATCCTTGTTGCCTTCCGCACTTTAAACAACGTTCCAGACTTCCTCCCATATAACTCCGTGACCGAACTCCTCTATCCATCCCCCTCCTGGTAAATGATAAAAAACCATTCCTTTTGAAGAATGGAGTCTAAAATGCATCCCCTGACCATATACCTACCTAACGGGTTAAAGTTTTTTATTACTTATTCAGATACTTGTGGCGGAGGGTCCTTCGATCTTCCCTTCCAACTCTTTTATTTTGGCTTCAAGTTGAAAAATCCTCTCTTCAGTCCCTTTCTTATAACTCTCCATCTCCTTATCTTTAGAAGCCAATTGTTGATTCAGGTCCGCTTCCCTCTGTTCAAGGAGGTTCTTTAACGTTTGAAGATTCTCTTCCTTCTTTCCGAGTTCTTCGGTGATTTCTTTAACCTTCGATTCCAATTCTTTAATCTTTGAAGAACTCTCTTTCTTCAGTCGGGAGAGATCCTTTTTATTCTCCTCAACCACTTGATCTTTCCTTTGAAGGTCTGCCTTCAACCTTTCGATCTCCTTCCCTTTTCTCTCAATCTCTTCGGTTTGGCTCTTGACCTGTGATTCGAATCCTTTGATCTTCATATTCGATCCCCTTTTTAACCTTGCCATCTCTCGCTTCAGTTCAGCCACCTCATCCTTCTTTGCTGGTTTTTTTACTAATTTCTTCATCATATTTCCCCCTTTCTTTTATCTCCCCCACCTTGCCTTGCCTTCCATCCCAAGTGGGAAGAGTTAGAGAGTTAGGATTTAAATTCTTCTCCTGTCCATATACCTCTCCTCTAGGGTTAAAGATCATTAAGAAGAGAGTGCCTCAGTTTCGATAAGAGCTTACCAAATTTTGGCAAAGGTATCAACAAGGATTTAAGGATGGTTGTCTCTAAATTCTGGTACTACACATTAGGGGATATTAGTGTTAATAAAAATGATAATAGAGACTGTTACGAAAAAACTTGTAACTAGTTAAAAAATAAGGACAAACCTGTCATTTTTTGATCCACCTAATATAAGGTCAATAAACCGATGATTTAAAGCCAAATTGTTTTAGCTGAACCTTAAGAAGCTCTGAAAAGATTATGGATTTCGTTTCCAATAAATTTTTTGAAAGCATTTTTTCACTTTTTTTCGTAACAGTCTCTAATAAATCTGGCGATTGTGGCTTCTTTCAAATTTGACGCTTTCACCTGCTCTTCACTTTCGTGCTGTAAAAAAAAATTGAAGATTACGGGTTAAAAGTGACGGCATAAAGGCTAGGTCGCATAGTGACCAGCCGTTTTCATAAAAGGCTGCTGCCTCACGCATCTCAACCAGGGCCTCGGGGTCAAAGATCAACCCATTCGACTCCCCGGTCTGACCCTTCGACTTCGCTCAGGACAGGCGCCTGGTGTATGCTTAGGGTTGATACTGAGCGGCGCTTTTCCCTCGACTCTGCTCGGGATGGTGAGCCCCTGCGATAAACTCTGGGCCTTGAGCCTGTCGAGGGGCTTGTCGAACCATTACCCCGATTTAAAAATCTGGGTTTGGCGCCGTCGAACGTATCAACTTCACCAGCCGAATTCCTTTCGAATTTGCCTGAATGCACGCTTTGCCAAAACACCCTTCCGTTCGCCTCGGCGCCAAGCCTTAAATCGCCGTTCTGCCTCCTTGACCCATGCCTCCTCCACTTCAGTCAACGGTACACCCTCTACGCTCTGAATCAGCTGCTCGGCGAGGATTTTCCGTTCCTTAATTAGAAGGTTAATCGCTTTTTGAGAAGAGAGAGGTTTCATTTTTTCGACCCAGGTTGTTGATTCCCACTAAAACATCTCCGGGGTCTAATTTCGGAACAGGGATCCTATCTATTCTTAAGGGCTCCCCCACCTCATAAAATCTTGCCGCCCTCATCTTTTCTATCATTGTCATCTCTCCCCTTCTGCCTGGGCACACGGCAAGATTATCACAAATCGACTCCCAGGTCGAGAACGAAGAATATGCTCTGATCGAAGAATATGCTCTCACAAAAAGCTGGGTTGAGGCGGAAAGGATTAACCAAAAAACGATCGACTTTTTTAAATCGGTCCAAGCTAAAAATCAGGCTAAAAATCTGTTGACATAAGCAGAATGGTTTGATAAATATGCGGCGTTACCTCAATTACTTTAAACAAGAAGGAGGTGAAAGAAATCCCATACGGATATACGGGCAAAGTGCTCAATATAAATCTTGGAAGTTGGAGAGATTAAGGAGGAGACGCTTAACTCTGATTGGGTCGGTTAATTTGTTGGAGGGAAAGGATTGGGATCTAGTATGGGTCGGCATCAAAGGGGTCGTTATGGCCCAAATTACAAGGAGGATAATCATGAAAGGTCTGAGCTTGGATGTAGAGAAATGCAGCGGATGTAGGGCGTGTGAACTTGCTTGTTCTATGAAACACTCCGGGGAATATAACCCCTTAAACTCTCGGATCCGTATCAGTGTCTTTCCTGAGAAAGCTTATGCAATTCCAGTAGTCTGTTTTCAGTGCGCTGAGCCGTGGTGTCAAAAGATATGCCCATCGGGAGCAATTACAACGAAGACTGATGAAGAGAAAAGAATTAAGGTAGTGGAAATCTCCGAGGATAAATGTGTCGGGTGCAAGATGTGTATGTTGGCATGTCCTTTTGGAAATATGAGATTCGACGGTCGAAATGCAGCGAAGTGTAATCTCTGCAATGGTGAACCCGAATGCATTTCCTTCTGTGCAAAAGGGGCTATTGAATTCAAGGAGGTCGAGGTTAGCACTGAACGAAAATGGAGATCGGTTGCGGAGAAGATTTTGGCATCTCATTATGCTTAAAAAGTATCTCACTAACAACCCTTCAAAAGGGTTTAAAAGATGGAGGTGAAAAATGTACGGATGGACTGGTAAAATACTAAGGGTAAACCTGACCAATGCTGGCGTATCCATCGAAGATTTAGATGCCAAATTGGCAAGAGACTTCATAGGATCAAGGGGATTGGGAGCCAAGCTTCTATATGACGAAATCGATCCAAAGGTAGACCCCCTTAGTCCGGAGAATAAGCTGATCTTTGCCACCGGCCCGCTTACCGGAACATTAGCGCCGGGCGGAAGCAGGTATACGGTAGTTACAAAATCTCCTCTAACCGGCGCAATAGCAAATTCGAACGCAGGAGGACATTTCCCTGCCGAATTGAAGTTTGCAGGCTTTGACTTAATCATCTTTGAGGGAAAAGCCAAGAAGCCTGTTTATCTTTGGATAGAAAATGAGAAGGTTGAGATCCGTGATGCAACAAGGCTGTGGGGCAAGAGTGTGCCTGAGACGGAAGATCTTATCCGGGCGGAGACCGATGAGTTTGCCAAAATCGCCTGTATCGGTCCGGCAGGAGAGAATCTTGTCAGGTTTGCCAATATAATTAATGATAAAGGAAATGCAGCCGGGCGTTCAGGAGTCGGCGCAGTCATGGGGTCAAAAAACCTTAAGGCGGTTGCTGTGAGAGGGACCAAGGGGGTAGCTGTTGCGGACAGGGAGGGTTTCAGGAAAGCGGTATTAGAAGTCCACAAATTTCTCGATAATCCGAGCACTCGAGGTTTTTCAGCGTTAGGAACACCCTTAGTGACCGTTTTGACCCAGGCAAGAGGGGTGTTGCCAACCAGAAACTTTCAAGCCGGAGTTTTCGAAGGAGCCGACAAAGTATATGGAGAGGTCTTCACCGACACCCTCAATGTAAGGGGAAAAATGGGCGTGGCCTGCTTCGCTTGTCCTGTAGCATGTCACCGGTATTCAAGAGTGACTGATCCGGACTTTAAAGGCGAAGGTCCGGGCCCGGAATACGAAACCATTGGCGCTTTCGGCCCTGGCTGTGGAATTGATAATCCTTCAGCAATAGCCAAGGCGAACATGATATGTAATGAAATGGGGATGGATACAATCACATGTGGGTTCACTATAGCATGTGCTATGGAACTTTATGAGAAGGGGTTCTTGCCGCTAAAGGATGTCGGCGTAGCATTGAATTATGGAAATGCTAAAGCAATGGTTGATCTTGTAAAGAAGGTGGCCCATAGAGAGGGATTCGGGGATATTTTGGCTGAAGGGTCTTATCGTCTTGCAGATAAATATGGTCATCCTGAATTGTCTATGTCGGTTAAGAAACAGGAGTTCGCTTGCTATGACACTCGCGGATTACAAGGAATGGCCGTTGAATATGCCACCATGAATAGAGGGGCATGCCATATACGGGGGGAGGTACAGGATATAGATCTCTTTGGGGTCTATAGTTGGAGGGTATGCACCGACAAGAAACTCACCTTTGTAGATTCCCTGACCACCGAAGATAAACCCCTTCTTACGAAAGAAGTCCAGGATTGGTTTGCTGCGTTTGACTCTTCAGGAATGTGCAACTTTATTTTCTTCTTGGGCGTTAACGAGGATGGCCTTCTGGCCTTGTTAGATAAGGGAACGGGCGCGAATTATGGAAGTGTCGAAGAAATGCTGAAGTGCGGTGAGAGGGCCTTCAACGTGGAAAGACTTTTCAATCTTAAAGCCGGCTTTACTGCAAAGGACGACACTTTACCCAAGAGGATGCTTGAAGAACCCATGCCAGGCGGACCGGTTAAGGGACAGGTAGCCCTTCTTGATAAGATGCTTCCGGAATATTACAGGCTTCGGGGTTGGGATAATCAAGGAGTTCCCACCCAAGAAAAATTGAAAGATCTGAGTTTAGTCTGAACGTGCTGAAATAAAACTGACTGATGATCGGGGAAGGCTTGGGGATATGATCTTCCGGGATCATATCTCCAAACCGTTTTTTGAATATAGATTGGTGATCACTTCGGAAAATAGATTTGGCACGGATCGTCGAGGGAAGAGGTTGAGATTGGGTGGAGCGAAGAGGCAAGTCATCATAGGGAATAGCGCTGCCGGTATAAGCGCAATCAAGGGCATCAGGGAAAAAGACCGCTCTTGCCCTATTACTTTAATTTCTGCGGAGAAATGCAACGCTTATTCTCCCGTTCTTACGCCTTATTATATTTCTCGCAAGATTCCTAAAAAAAGCCTATTTTTCGTTAATCACAGATTTTATCGAAACCACCGTGTGAGAAGGATATTTGGGAACAAAGCGGTGGCTGTAGATCCTCCCAAGCAAGTGGTCTACTTGGAGGATAATACCCGAGTGGAGTATGATCATCTTCTCATTGCGACTGGCGCATCCCCAATATTCCCAGGTCCTATGAAGGCCGGTATGCATCAATATGTTGCAATATTAAGAACAATTAATGATGCTGAAAAAATAATCACATTAAGCAAAAAAGCTCAAGAAATACTCATTGTTGGAGCGGGTCTACTGGGGTTGCAAGTGGTTAACGCCATATTTAAACCGGGAGTTAAGTTGACCATTGTGGAGTATGCTAAACATATTCTCCCGGAAAAAATTGATGCGGATTGTGCTGCCCTTCTCCAAAGAAGATTGGAAAATCAAGGGATATCCTTTCTCTTCGAAAGAGCGATCAAAGGCTTCAAAAAGATTGGAAAAAAGATCTGCGCAGTCACACAAGAGGGTGAAGAATTAAAAGCAAACTTGATTGTGGTTGGGATAGGAGTAAAGCCGAATATTGAGTTAACAACAAATGGCAGCGGCATTATGGTGAAAGAAGGAATTTTAGTCGACGAATATATGAAAACAAATGTAGAGAACATATTTGCCGCCGGCGATGTAACTGAAGGGGTTAATTTAATTTCCGGGCGGAGGCAGGTCATAGCAACCTGGCCCAATGCTTGTGTCCAGGGAAGAGTAGCAGGATTAAATATGGCAGGTTATCCCATAAGGCATGAAGGCGGAATGAATGAAAACATCATTAATATATTTGGAGTGACCATCGCTTTCATTGGCTTATCGAAACACATAAACGGCAATCTCGAGGAGTTGAAATATTGCGATCCCCCAAGGGAGATATATAGAAAGATTTTATTGGAGGATAACAGAATCATCGGAGCCGTTCTCTTGGGCAAAGCCGAGGACTCGGGGTTGATTTTAAATCTTATCCAGAACAGGATTGATGTCTCTAAATGGAAAGAAAGGATTGCAAGGGCCCCGTTGGATGCAGGAAAGGTGCTTTTTTCATTAAGGTGAAATACAGGTAGATTCTAATTATCTTAGGAAGTTGATACGGGAATTCGAGGATTAACACGGGTGAAAATTACAGTGAAACTACTTGGCGGCTTTAGTCAGTATCTTCCCAAGAATGCAAAAGCTGATACCATCGAGGTGGCGCTTGAAAATGGGAGTTCTGTACTTGACTTGCTGAACAAGGTCGGGATCCCCAAGGACCAACCCAAAAATATTCTTATTAATGGGAGGCCTTTCGGGGAGCCTCCTGATGAAAAGTTGCTAAATGATAATGATGTGGTTGCCATGTTCCCATTTGTGGCTGGAGGATAGCTCCCTTGTCATAGCTTATGATGAAACGACTTTAATCAAAATATCCACCTTTTTAGGGTCACCTATTCAAATTCTTTTGAAGTAGGGTTTGTGTAACGTAAAAGAAAGAGGAGATTTCCCATATGAACAAGAATGAATTTCTGCTGCTTGAACGAAATCAACACATCCCCCAGGGGCCCTTCAATGTCCACCCCATTTTTGTTGAGAAGGCAAAAGGGGCGATCATCACCGATGTGGAGGGTAAGGAGTATATCGACTTCGCAGGCGGCATTGGCGTGAACAATGTCGGTCATTGCGATGAGGAAGTGTTAAAAGCCGTTCAAGACCAAATCCAAAAATACATTCACACCTGTTTCCATGTGGTCATGTATGAACCTTATGTGGAACTGGCAAAAAGACTAAATCAAATTACTCCAGGAAACTTCCCCAAAAAGACGATGTTTGCAAATAGCGGCGCCGAAGCCGTCGAGAATGCAATTAAGATTGCCCGCCATGCCACTGGCCGACCAGCCACTATTGCCTTTGAGGACGCCTTTCATGGCCGAACTCTTCTGGCCTTAAGCCTCACCAGCAAGATGAAACCCTACAAGTTTGGTTTTGCTCCTTACGCCCCAGAAATCTATCGGATGCCATATGCCTATTGTTACCGATGCGCTTTCGGTCTGGAATATCCCTCTTGTGAAATTCGTTGCGCCTACTTTCTAATGGACTTTTTCCATACCCATATTTCTTCGGAACAGGTGGCGGCTTTGATTGTGGAGCCGGTATTGGGTGAAGGAGGATTTGTTGTTCCACCGAAGGAATATTTCAAAATCCTTCATAAAATCTGTCAGGACAATGGAATTGTCTTTATTGCGGATGAAGTTCAAACAGGTTTCGGTCGGACTGCAAAGATGTTTGCCATGGAGCATTATGAGGTGGAGCCGGATATAACGGTGATGGCCAAATCCATCGCAGGAGGGTTTCCTCTCAGCGCTGTTACTGGGAAAGCGGAGTTGATGGATCACCCGCAAGTGGGAGGGTTGGGAGGAACCTATGCGGGGAATCCTGTGGCCTGTCGGGCTGCCCTTGCGGTGTTTCATCAGTTCGAAAAAAAGAATCTTTTGACAAGAGCCGAGCAAATTGGTAAAAAGGTTTCGGAAAAGTTTCTTGAGTTCAAAGAAATATATTCAATCATTGGAGATGTCAGGGGGCTGGGAGCCATGGTTGGGATGGAGCTGGTGACAGATAGAAAGACCAAGGAACCTGCCACAGCGCTTACAAAACAACTGGTGACGATCTGTCGGGGAAAAGGGCTTCTTATGATCTCGGCCGGCACCCACTCCAATATCATTCGCCCATTAATGCCCCTTGTTATTACAGATGAACAACTTGAAAAAGGGCTTTCGATTATAGAGGAAGGCTTTAGCGAACTCCCTCATCCTTGAATCTGGATAAGATTTAAGGGAACCTCTAATAATTCCCGATCCGTCACTCCCGCGCAGGCGGGAGTCCAGTTATTTCAAGACCTTCTGGATTCCTGCTTTCGCAGGAATGACATTTTTAGAGGTAGCCTTAAACCCCTGACTCGTAAAGAAATATTAGAGAGGGTTAAATTAAGAACCAGAGGGAGGTGATGGTCAAAAGAGGATTAACTTTGGGACGGAATGAACCAAATTCTATAAGGAGGTAGTTCTATATGAAATGCAATATCTTTAACCTGACTTTCGCCAGTTATTTAGAATCAATTGATTTTATTGATAAATAGAGTCTATTATGTATAACCTAATTTAGATGAATGCAAGCATCACTTTATAATACGATTAATAATAAGAATTCTCTTGA
>Ga0208733_100633_pt1 | contig 13744 bp, 8 predicted proteins | sample SubbioR11Jul_8B1_FD_184816 | JGI IMG/M metagenome (GOLD analysis project Ga0208733, IMG submission 184816) | Serpentinite rock and fluid subsurface biosphere microbial communities from McLaughlin Reserve, California, USA - CR11Jul_8B1 (SPAdes) | ecosystem: Environmental > Terrestrial > Deep... | reverse complement strand
CAGATCGGCGAGCTGATGATCTTGCGCGGCTGCGCCTGGCAGTCGCGGAAGCGGATTTTTTCGTCCTCGCGGTGCAGCGCCAGGTGCGCGTGCTCGCGCCCGGTGACCTTGGACAGCGCCTCCCAAGACTTGACGGCGACGTGGCCGTTGGTCTCGGGCGCCAGCTGCAAAATCACTTCGCAGGCGTCGATGTCGCTGACGATGCGCGGCATGCCTTTGGTCGGGCCTTCTTCCAGCGTGATGCCGTTGAGCTCGCCCAGCTGCGTGACTTCGGTTTCGGTTTTCCAAGCCATGCCCTTGCCGCCGTTGCCCAGTTTGTTGAGCAGCGGCCCGAGCGCGGTGAAGCGCTTGTAGGTGTTGGGGTAGTCGCGTTCGACCACCGTCATGGCCGGCGCGGTCTTGCCCGGCACCAGCTCGCACTCGCCTTTCTTCCACTCCTTGACGTCGAAGGGCTGCGCCAGCTCGGCTGGGCTGTCGTGCATCAACGGCGTCAGCACCAGTTCTTTTTCTACGCCCAAGTGGCCGACGCAGACCTGGCTGAACGCTTTGGCCAAGCCCTTGTAGATCTCCCAGTCGGAGCGGCTCTGCCAGACCGGATCGACCGCCACCGACAGCGGGTGGATGAAGGGGTGCATGTCGCTGGTGTTGAGGTCGTTTTTCTCGTACCAGCTGGCCGTGGGCAGCACGATGTCGGAGTACAGGCAGGTGGTGCTCATGCGAAAGTCGAGCGTCACCAGCAAGTCGAGCTTGCCTTCGGGCGCTTGGGCGTGCCAAGCGACTTCGGTCGGCTTGGCGTCGGCGGCGCCGAGGTCTTTGCCCTGCACGCCGTTTTGCGTGCCCAGCAGGTGCTTGAGGAAGTACTCGTGGCCCTTGCCCGACGAGCCCAGCAGGTTCGAGCGCCAGACGAACAGGTTGCGCGGCCAGTTTTGCGGCGCATCCGGGTCTTCGCAGCTCATCTGCAGGCTGCCGTCCTTGAGCGCCTTGACGGCGTAGTCCTTGGGGTCCATGCCGGCGGCGGCGGCGTCCTTGACCACCTGCAAGGGGTTGGTCTTGAGCTGCGGTGCGCTGGGCAACCAGCCCATGCGTTCGGCGCGCACGTTGTAGTCGATCAGGCTGCCGCCGTAGGCTTTGGGGTCGGCCAGCGGCGACAGGATGTCGGCGACGCCGATCTGCTCGTAGCGCCACTGGTCGGTGTGGGCGTAGAAGAACGAGGTCGAGTTCTGCTGCCGCGGTGGGCGCGCCCAGTCGGTGGCAAAAGCCAGCGGAATCCAGCCCGACTGTGGGCGCAGCTTCTCTTGCCCGACGTAGTGCGCCCAGCCGCCGCCGCTTTGGCCGATGCAGCCGCACATCATCAGCAGGTTGATGACGCCGCGGTAGTTCATGTCGGCGTGGTACCAGTGGTTCATGGCGGCGCCGATGATGACCATGGATTTGCCGTGCGTCTTGTGCGCGTTGTCGGCAAACTGGCGCGCCACCGTGATCACCTGCTGACGCGGCACGCCGGTGATGGCCTCTTGCCAAGCCGGGGTGTAGGGGGCGTTGTCGTCGTAGTTTTTGGCCCCGCTGCCCAGCCCGCGGTCGATGCCGTACTGCGCCACCTGCAAGTCGAACACCGTCGCCACCAGTGCCTGGGGCGCGCCGTCTTCTTTGCTCAGCGGCAACTTGACCACCGGCACGCGCACGCGGTTGATGTCTCCTCCGCCCATTTTGTTGGAACTGAAATGCGGCACGTCGCGGCCGGCGAAGTAGGGCAGGGCCACTTCGGCGATCTGGTGTTCTTGGGCGCCGTCTTCAAGCACCGAGAGCTTGAGCCGCACTTCTTCGTTGGCGCGCGCTTCTTTGGCCTCGAGGTTCCATTTGCCTTGGTCGGCGCGCCCCTCGGGGCCCCAGCGAAAGCCGATCGAGCCGTTGGGCAGCACCGCTTTGCCGTTGCTGTCGAAGGCCACGGTTTTCCACTCTGGGTTGTTGGTCTGCCCGAGCTTGCCGTTGAAGTCGCTGGCGCGCAGGTAGCGGTCGGGCACTAGGGTGGTGCTGCCGTCGGGCAGGGTTTGCTCTTTGAGCAGCACCAGCAGCGGCAAGTCGGTGTAGCGGCGCGCGTAGTCATCGAAGTAGGCGCTGCGCACGCCGCTGTCGGGGAAGTAGAACTCCTTGAGCGCCACGTGGCCCATGGCCATGGCCAGCGCCGCGTCGGTGCCCTGTTTGGGGTGCAGCCAGATGTCGGACAGTTTGGCGACTTCGGAGTAGTCGGGCGTGACCGCCACCGTTTTGGTGCCCTTGTAGCGCACCTCGGTAAAGAAGTGCGCGTCCGGGGTGCGCGTCTGCGGCACGTTCGAGCCCCAAGCGATGATGTAGCCCGAGTTGTACCAGTCGGCCGATTCGGGCACGTCGGTCTGCTCGCCCCAGATCTGCGGGCTGGCGGGCGGCAGGTCGCAGTACCAGTCGTAAAAGCTCATGCTCACGCCGCCGATGAGGCTCATGTAGCGCGAGCCGGCGGCGTAGGACACCATGCTCATGGCGGGAATAGGCGAAAAACCGATGATGCGGTCGGGGCCGTATTTTTTGATCGTATAGACGTTGGCGCTGGCGATGAGCTGGTTGACTTCGTCCCAAGTCGAGCGCACGAAGCCGCCCATGCCGCGCACCTGCTGGTAGTCGCGCCGCGCCGCCTGATCGTCGGCGATCAGCGCCCAGGCATCGACCGGCGTCTTGGCCACCTTGAGCGCGGCGCGCCAGCGCTCCAGCAGCCGGCCGCGCACCATCGGGTACTTGACCCGGTTGGCGCTGTACAGGTACCAGCTGTAGGAGGCGCCACGGGCGCAGCCGCGCGGCTCGTGGTTGGGCATGTCCCAGCGCGTGCGCGGGTAGTCGGTCTGCTGGGTCTCCCAGGTCACGATGCCGCCCTTGACGTAGATTTTCCAGCTGCAGGAGCCGGTGCAGTTGGTGCCGTGGGTCGAGCGCACGATCTTCTCGCTCGCCCAGCGGTTGCGGTAGGCGTCTTCCCAGGTGCGGTCTTCGGCGGTGGTGCGGCCGTGGCCGTCGGCAAACGGTTCGCGTGCCAGCTTGAAGAAGGTCAAACGGTCAAGGAAATGGCTCATGGCTGGGTCTCCAGTGTGAAAGGTGGCTTGGGCGGGATCAGCAGGGCTTCTCGGCGCCTTTGCGCCAGTAGTACCAGTAGTTGAGCGCGATGCCCACGAAGTACAGGAAGGCGAAGAAATAGAGCGCGGCATTGGGGCTGCCGGTCATGGCAAACGAGCGACCAAACAGGATCGGCACAAAAAAGCCCAGCAGCAACACCGCCATCGCCGCCGTAAAGCCCAGCACCGGGCTGGCTTGCTTGGGCTCGAAGATCATCACGATCTGCTTGAACACGCTGGCGTTGCCGATGCCAGCACCCAAGAAGATGCCCAGCAGCACGATGAAGAACAGGGTGAACTGCTCGGATGAAGTCGGTGCGGTGAGGAAGGTCAGGCCGATGGCCGAGCTGGCCATGATCGCGAACACCAGCATGGTCATGTTCGAGCCGCCAAACTTGTCGGAGAAGATGCCGCCGATGGGCCGAATCAGCGCCCCCACCAGCGGCCCGATCCAAGCGTAGGCGAGGGGGTCGGGGGCGTTGGGCAGGCCGTGGAACACTTCGCGGATCAGCAGCGGCGTCGAGGCGACAAAGCCCGAAAAGGTGCCGAAGGTGAAGGTGTAGAGGATGGTCTGCACCCAAGTGTGCTTGAGCTTGACGATCTGCATCTGCTCCATGAAGTCGCCGCGCGCCGGGTGGTTCTTCATGCCAAACAGCACCAGCACGGCCATGATCAGGGTCGGGATGAGCCAGATGTAGGCCGCGTTTTGTGGGTACATCAGAACCTCGCGCACCACCTCGCGCGTCGCTGGGTTGAGCACCCTGAACATCATCGAGTCGCCGGCAATGGCGCCAAACAGCCCCACGCCGATGGCGGCGGGCACCAAGAACTGCGCCGTCGAGGCCCCCAGGTTGCCAAAGCCGATGGTGAAGCCCAGCGCCGAGCCGCCGATGCGCTTGGGAAACCACAGGCTGATGTTGGCCGCGGTAGAAGAGATCTGGCCACCGGCACACAGCCCCGCGACACCGGCCCAGAACAGCAGCACCCAGAACGGTGTGGTCGGGTCTTGCACCACGTGCCCGATGCCAAAGATCGGGATCAGCAGCGCCAGCGTGAAGATGAAGGTGGTCCACATGCCGCCGATCTTGAGCACCAAAAAGGTGTGCGGAAAGCGCGCCACCGCGCCCATGAGCAGCGCCATCGCCGGCAGCCAGAAGCGCTGATCGACGGTGAGCTGAAAGCCCAAGCCCGGCAGGCGCACCACCAGCGCGCTCCAGGTAAACCAGACCGCAAACGCCAAGTGCAGCGCCAAGAAGGCGATGATCAGGGTGCGGATCGCCAGCCACTTGCGGCTGTTCCAAAAAACCGGGTCCTCGGGGCGCCATTCGGTCACGTTGGGCGACCAGATCGGTTTCGACTGGGCGCTGGTTCGGTTGTTCATACTGTGCTCTCCGTTAAAAATGAGCTGCAGCGCGTGCGTAATCGGTTGCAGGCGCTGGGGGCGCAAACACCCCGGTGGCTGGGTTCGACTGTGCCGCTTGCGGCACGACTTGAACATCCTTCGAAGGGGCTGGCGCGCCGACTCTGAAAGAGCGATGGCACGCGGCGCCGCCATCGGTCGAAGGAACTAATGCCCTTTGAGGCCCTTTTGCTCGAGTTGCTGCACCAAGGTGCGCAGGTCGTCGAGGTCGCGGAACTTGGCCGTGAGTTGGAAGCCGTCGTTCTTCTGGCTCAGCTCCACGCCTTGGTTGCCGGCCAGGAACTGGCCCAAGCGGCTGCGCGCGTCTTCCTTGAGCCGGTTCTCCTCGGCGATCGCGTGGTCCACCGACGACAGCACGTAGTTCTCGTCAAAGCCGCCCTTGGGCTCTTGCAGCCAGATCACGCACACCAGCCAGCTGATGAAGGCCCCGGCGGCGATGATGAAGAAGAACTGCTGCGGCGTGACGTACATGAAGATGAACAGGTAGAACACCGCGCCGGCGTTGCCGTAGGCGCCACACATGCCCGAGATCTGCCCGGTCACGCGCCGCTTGATCGATGGGATGATGCCGAACGTCGCCCCTTCGGCACCCTGCACGAAGACCGAGAACAGGATTGTGAAGCAGACTGCGATCACCAGCGGCCAGCTGCTGTCGAGCAGGCCCATCAGCACCGCACCGATTCCGATGCCGAACATGTAGGCCGCCATGACGAAGCGCCGGTTGCCAAAGCGGTCTGAAACCAGCCCGCCCAACGGACGCGCCACCAGGTTGACGAAGGCGAAGGTCGAGGCCACCAGACCCGCCTGCACCGGCGACAAACCCCAGGTCATGAGGAAGAACATCGGCAGGATCGAGACCACGGCGATTTCGGCGCCGAAGTTGGCGAAGTAGGTCACGTGCAGCGCCGCCACCGACTTGTAGGGGTAGCGGTCGTCTTCGGGCACGCCGCGCTTGAGGATGGGCAGATTGACGCGCAGGATCTGCACCACCTGGTAGATGATGATGAGCGCGATGCCCAGATAGAGCGCGTAGGACAAGTTGTCGCCGATGAAGCCCGACAGATGGATACGATAGACCACGATCGCCAGCACGCCGGTGAGGAAGATGGTGAACAGGATGTGCAACACCATGTCGCCGTAGGACGAGACCTCGAGCGCCGAGGCCTTGCGCGGCTTGCGCTGGGTGCCGGGCTTGGGGCCGTCGGTGATGGCGAACCAGTAAAACACGCCATACAGCGCCATCACGGTGCCCGACATGGCGATGGCGTAGCGCCAGCCGTCGTCGCCGCCAAACACGTACATGGCGATCGAGGGGATGGTGAGCGCCGCCCCGGCCGAGCCGAAGTTGCCCCAGCCGGCGTAGAAGCCTTCGGCAAAACCGATGTCGCGCGGTTTGAACCACAGCGCCGTCATGTGGATGCCGATCACGAACGAGGCCCCGACACAAGACATGACCAAGCGCGAGACGAACAACACCTCGCGGCTGTCGCCAAAGGCGAAGACGAAGGTCGGGATGGCCATGACCACCAGCAGGGCGGAGAACACGCGCCGCGGACCCCAGCGGTCCAGCGCCATGCCGACGAAGACGCGCGCCAAAATGGTCAGCGCGACGTTGGCGATGGCAAAGATCTGGATGTCCTCGCGCGTCAGCCAGTCTTCGGACTGGAGCATCATGGCCGCCAGCGGCGCCATGTTGAACCAGACGTAGAAGGTCATGAAAAAAGCGATCCACGTCAGGTGGAGGGCTTTGATTTCCGGGTTTTTGTAGCGAAATAAGTCGGCGACTTGCATGATGGGTATGGGCTGGCGGGTTGTTGGCCCTTAGCCTTCTTGGGTCGGGATGATGAGCAAGGGGCACTGGGCGCGGCGCGCCAAGAAGGCGCTGACGGTGCCAAAGGTCATGTGGTCGAGCTCGTCGAAGAGCGCGTCGATGCGCCGCGCGATGAAGTTGCCATCGGGCTTGTACGAGTGGCGCGCGATCACCAGCACGTCGGGCCGGTGCTGCTCGGTGGCTTGCAGCAGCATCTTGCGCGCGTCGCCCTCGGCCACCAGCACCCGGGTCGGAAAACCGGCCAAGGCCAGTTCGGCCGCGGCCGCTTCGGTGCCGGCTTTTTGCTCTTGGTACTGGGCGCTGAACAGCTCGTCACCCGAGTTGGCGTTGCTGCCGGGCTCCTCGATCACGGTGACCAAGGTGACGCGGGGCAGTTCGCGCGCCATGAGAAACATTTTTTTCACGGCCTCAAGCGCAATGCGGGCATTGCGTGAGTGGTCGTAGGCCAACATCACTTCCATAAGATTCCCCTCGGGTTAAGCCACGGCCATAAAGCGGCCGGGGTTGGGCATCAACTCTGCCGCTTTGGCAGGGTTTTGCCCATTCTCCCGAAGGGCGCCTGGGGTGTTGTGCCGAAGAACTAGGGTGCGGTGGCGGGCGCGGGGGTGTGGGCTTTGGGGCGCTTGAGGTAATCCGAGTTGCGCACTTCGGTCCAGTACATCCAGATCAGCGACACCCAGACCACGCCAAACAGCAGCATGAAGGCGGTCGAGCGCACGCCGGTCAGGTCTTGCAGCATGCCGAACATGATCGGCAGCACGAAGCCGCCGAGCGCGCCGATGCAGCCGACGATGCCCATGATGACGCCGATGTTGCTCGGGTAATCGTCGGCGATGTATTTGCACACCGATGCCTTGCCAAAAGCCCAGGCAATGCCGAGCACGAACATCAGCACCGTGAAGCTCCAGACGTTGTGCGCGAGCGTGAAGGTGACGGGGCCGCCTGCAGTTTGGATGGTGTAGGTGGTGGCCGGGTACGAGAGCAGGAACAAACAGACCCAGCTCACCCACATCACCCACCAGGTGGTGCGGTGGGCGCCGTAGCGGTCCGACAGCCAGCCACCGACGCCGCGCAGCACGCCGCCGGAGAGCGAAAACACCGAGGCCAGCAAGGCGGCGATGCGGATATCGAGGCCGAACTCGCCCACGTAGTACTGCACCATCCACAGCGACAGCGCGACGTAACCACCGAGCACCACCGAGTAGTACTGGCAGTATTTCCAGACCGTGGGGTCTTTGAGCGCCTGCAGTTGCTCGCGCCAGGTGATGCGCGCATCGACTTTGTGCTGCGGGTCGCTGTAGGTCAGGAACCAAAACAGCAAGGCCATGGCCAGCATCGACAGCGCATAGACCTGCGGCACGAAAATCCAGCCAAAGGCCACCAGCAGGCTGGGTGCCACCAGTTTGCCCAGCCCCGCGCCCATGTTGCCGGCGCCAAACACGCCCATGGCAAAGCCCTGGTTGCGCGGCTCGAACCAGCGCGCCACGTAGGGCGTGCCGACCGAGAACGAACCACCGGCCAGGCCGACGAACAGCCCGAGCACCAAGAATTGCCAGAACTCGGTGGCGTGGCTGATGAGCCAGATCGGCACCACGGTCGAGAGCATGAGCAGGAAAAAGACGATGCGCCCGCCGAACTTGTCGGTCCACATGCCGAGCGGAATCCGGATCAGCGCGCCGGTGAGCACCGGGGTGGCGGTGAGCAGGCCGAACTCGGTCGCGCTCAGTTGCAGCTCTTGCTTGATCGGCACACCGATGACGCCAAACATCATCCAGACCATGAAGCAGACCGTAAAGGCGAGCGTGCTCATGATCGCCACCGACAATTGCTTGCGCCTGAGGCCGGTGTCGCTGTGCGTCTGCGCCTGAACGTGAACTGGGCGTGGGTTCATGGGGTGGCCCTCGTGCGGGGTGGGTGGGTGGGCATGGTTTGGGCTCCGTTGGGCTGGGGAGCGGGCACGGCTGGCTGCTTGCCTAGGATGCAGCGTTGAGTGGGCCCGCAACCCGCACTGTGTCCGCTGCCGCCCGCTTTGCCCATCCTGCTCAATGATGCCGGGCGCCCCTGCCGCATGGCCGACCCCGGGGCATGCCTACCCTGGCCGTTGGGAGTAGATCGGGTGCAGGAGCAGGGCGCAGCGCTAGCTCAGCCCGCGCTCGCTGGCATAGACGGCGGCGTGGACGCGGTTGCTCAGGTTGAGCTTGCGCAAAATGTGCTGGACGTGGATTTTGACCGTGGTCTCGGCGATACCCAGCGCGCGCGCGATGTGTTTGTTGCTGTCGCCCTTGGCGATGAGTTTTAGGATTTCGCTTTCGCGCGGCGACAGGGTGTGGATCGGGTCTTTGGGGTTGAGCGCGTGCAGCGCTTGGCTGCGCGCCGCCGCCGGCGCGGAGTCAGCGGCCGGGTTGGCTGGAGCAGCGGATGGGGTGTCGGGGGGGTGGCGCAAAAGCCCGACCAGTTTGCCCATCATCTCGGGGCTGATGACCGAGTCGCCGTCCCAGACGCGCTGGATCGAGTCGCACAGGGCGTCGGTGTTGATGGTCTTGACCAAGTAGCCGTCGGCACCGGCGCGCAGCCCGGCGGCCAGGTCTTCGACGTTTTCGCTCACCGTCAGCATGAGCACGCGCACGCCCGGCTGGGCGCGCTTGAGGTCGGCAATGGCCTGCACCCCGAGCACACCCGGCATGTGGTTGTCGAGCAAGACCAGATCGGGGCGCTGCTGGCCCAGCACCTGCAGGGCTTGCGAGGCGTCGGCGGCCTCGCCCACGACTTCAAAGCGCGCATCCTGCGCCAGCAGCGCGATCAGGCCGCGTCTAAACAGGTTGTGGTCATCGACCACCAGCAGGCGGATGGGCGGGGTGGGGGCTGGGTTCATGCGGCGTTGCTTTGAGTGGCGGTTGGGAGTTCGAGGCAGACTTCGGTGCCGTGCGCCGGGCGCGATTCGATCTGCACCCGGGCGCCGATGCGCTCGGCGCGTTCGCGCATGATATGCAAACCGACGTGGGTGTCGTCGGCAGCGGGTGGCTTGGGCTCGAAGCCGCAGCCGTCGTCGCGCACCTTGAAGCGCCACACTGGGCCGCGTTCGACGCTGAGCCAGACCCGGTTGGCGTGGGCGTGCTTGCGCACGTTCGACAAGGCTTCCTGCAGCACATGCAGCACCTGCAGCTGCACGTCGGAGGGCAGCTCGATCGCCTGGCCCTGCAGCTCGAGCTCGGTTTTGATGCCGCTTTGGTGCTCGAACTTGCTCAGGGTGGCGCGCAGGGCCTGCGCCATGTCGTCGCTGTTGGTGCGGGTGCGAAAGTGCACCAGCAGTTCGCGCACGTCGCTGGTGCTCTCGCGCACGCCGGCGTCGATTTCCTCCAGTGCCTGCTGCACCAGCTGCGTGTCGGCGCGCTGCAAGGCCTGGCGCAGCAACGTGACCTGGATCTTGAGGAAAGCCAGCGACTGGGCGATCGAGTCGTGCAGTTCGCGCGCCAGCAGGGTGCGCTCCTCGCTCACCGCAGCTTCGCGCAGCAGGGCGGTGTTGCGCAGGTGTTCGAGGGCGGCGGCCAGTTGGCTGGCTAAGGCTTCGTAGAGCGCGCGGTCGGCCTCGGTCAGGGTGGCCGGGTGGCGAAAGAACAGGTCGATCTCGCCCAGCAAACGCTCCTGGACCCGAATCGGTACCGTGATCAGGCTGACAAAGCCGGCCTTGGCGCAGTTGCCCAAGCGCGCGTCGGTGGCGCTGACGATGGGTATCACGCGTGTGCGCGCCTGCTCGGGCAACTGGCCGCAGGCGCAGGCGCCGGCCTCGATGCAGTGTTCGCCCTCGACCAGTTCGGGCGGCAGGGCCTCGCTGCCCAGCATCAGGTAGCGCTGGTTGGCCGGGTCGGTCCAGCGCAGGGCCAGGCCATCGGCCTGGCTGAAGGCGCGCACGCGCTGGGCAAATCCGCGCGTGATTTCGTCCATCGAGCGGGCGTCGATCAGAAAGCTGCTGACTTCGTACAACACGCGCAGGCGCTCGCGCTCGGCGCGCAGGTCGCGCGTCTTGTTTTCGACCCGGCGCTCCAGCCCTTGGTAGAGCTCGCCCAAGGTCTGGGTCATGTGGTTGAAGCCGGCGGCGAGCTGGTTGAACTCGTCGTGCGCCTCGGGCGGAATGCGCGCGCCGAACTCGCCCGCTTGCACCCGGTTCTGGGCCTCGATCAGGCGGCGCACGGGGAAGGCGACGTACAAATGACCCATGTAGAGCGCCAAGATCGCCCCAGCGACCGCCAGCGCCATCATCACGAACTGAAACAGGGTCAAGAGGGCGCCAAAGCGCACCAATACGCGTTCGATCGCCAGCACCAACAGGTCCACCTCATCGACGAAGGCATCGACCTCGGTGACCAATTGCCCATGGCCGAGCGCTGGGCCGTATGCGCCCGATAGCACCGGACGCAGCTGCAGCCAAGAGGTCTGCAAGGCTTCAAACTTGGCCCGGGTGGCGGCGTTCCAAGGCACGAGCAGGGGGCGTTGCGGGTCGCCCCGGCGCAGCAAATCCAAGCTGTGCTCGAACTCCTGCACCAGCACGGCGCGCGCCTGCAGGTCGTGCTGCGCCAGTTCGGCGCTCAGCAGGCGCCAGGCTTGCATGCGCAAGCGCCCGGCTTCGTTCACGGCGGCGGCGCCGCCGTCGAGCTTGCGCGTGACCCACATGGTGGAGGCGATGGAGACCAGCGCCAAACCCAGCAGCGCCAAGCCCAGCACCAAAAACTGGGTCGAAAGTCGGCGTTTGGGCATCATAGGGGCGTACTCGGGGGCTATTGTCGCCGCTGGGGCCGCCCTGGGTTCTAGTTCCAAAGAACTAGGGCGCAACCCGCAGCATCCTCCTCTTGCACGGCACAGGCCCGGCCGCAGAAGGATGGCGCCGTGTCGGTCTGGGTGCCATGATGGCGCGTGATGTGCATCGATTATTTGCCATGAACGCGCCGCCCCCACCTGCTGCTGCGCCAGCGCGCTGGAGTTGGCGCGCCCTGTACTGGGCGCCGCACCGGCTGGCCTTTGCGCTGGCGTGCGTGCTGCTGATTTTGTCGAGCCTGTGGTGGCTCAACGTGCAGCTGGTGCGCAGCGCCTGGCTGCCCGAGGCGCTGGTGTGGCCGCTGGTCTGGTACCCGAGTCTGGTTCATGGCGCGGTCATGACCTATGGCTTCGTGCCGCTGTTTTTTCTGGGGTTTTTGTACACCGCCGGGCCGCGCTGGCTCGGCATCGAGGGGCCGACGGCGCGCCAGATCGCGCCCGGGCTGTGGCTGCAGGGGTTGGGGTGGTGCCTGTGGCTGCTGGGAGCGCAATTGGGCGGCACGGTTGCCTTGGTTGGGGGTGCCTTGGCGTGGCTGGGCCTGTGCGCGGGCCTGTGGCATTTGCTCGCCATGCTGCGCCAAAGCCGGGTGGCCGATCAGGTGCACGCGCGCCTGATCGCTGGCGCTTGGGGCCTAGGGCTGCTGTGCTTGGCCGGTATGTTGCTGGCGCTGGCTTGGGACCAGCCCTCGCTGGCGCGGGCGTGGCTGACCAGTGGCTTGTGGGGCTTTGTGGTGGTGGTCTATGTGACGGTGGCGCACCGCATGATCCCGTTCTTCACCTCCAGCGCCTTGCCCATGATCAGCATCTGGCGCCCGCTCTGGGTGCTGCTGTTTTTGCTGCTGGCGATCGCGCTGCGCCTGCTCATGGTCTGGGTCGAGTGGCTGGAATGGGAGCTGCGCCTGTGGGCGGCGCTGGGCAGCTTTTGGTTGTTGGTCTCGGGCATGGTGCTGCTGGGGCTGGCCTTTGTCTGGGGGTTGGTGCAGAGCCTGCGCATTCGGTTGCTGGCGATGCTGCACATCGGTTTTTTGTGGCTCGGGCTGGCGTTTTTGATCGATTCGATCGGCCACTTCTGGATGCTGCTCTCGGGCGATGCGCCTTGGACGCTGGGGGCCATGCACGCCATCACCATGGGTTTTATGGGCTCGCTGCTGCTGGCGATGGTGACCCGGGTCTCGTGCGGGCACAGCGGGCGTTTGTTGGTGGCCGACCGGCTGGTGTGGAGCCTGTTTTGGCTGCTGCAGCTGGCCACGGTGCTGCGGGTGGTCTCGGACTTGGTCGATCTGCGCTACCTGCTGGGCCTGACGCTGGCCGCCGCGCTGCTGTGGACGCTGGCGCTGCTGCCGTGGGCGCTGCGCATGCTGCGCTGGTACGGCTTGCCGCGCATCGATGGTCGGCCGGGCTGAGGGGCAGCATGGCTCACGCCCGCCCCCCGCACCAGCCTCAAGCCTTGGGCGGCCCGTAGTAGCTTTTTTTTGCCGCAGCCTCGTCTTGCAGCAGGCGCGCGCCGGCCACCACTTGGGGCGCTAGGCCGTGGCCCCCGGCTTCGATGTGCGCCAGCAGCGCCGCGCGCATGCGCGGCTCCCAGTAGCTACGCAGGTGGTTGCGCACGCCCTCGGCGGCGCGCTCGGGCGGGTAGGGGGCAAAGAAATCGCCGATCTGCCCGGCCATGGTCAGCAGGCGCTCGAGCTCCATCACGGCCGGCTCGGCGCTGGGTGGGGCGTGGAGGTGCGCGGGGCTGCTCATGCCAGCACCTCGCTGGCTTGGGTGCTGGCAGCGCTCACGCCCGCCGGCGCGGCGACGCGCAGCACCTCGACCGCCGTGACCTTGTACTCGGGGCAGTTGGTGGCCCAGTCGGAGCGGTCTGAGGTGAGCGCGTTGACGCGCGACTCGGCGTGGTGGAAGGTGGTATAGACCACGCCCGGGTTGACGCGCTGCGAATACACCGCCTTGAGCTGCGTGCTGCCAAAGCGGCTGCTCACTTGCACCTGCTCGCCGTCGCGGATGCCGCGCGCGTTGGCGTCGGCGGCGCTGATCTCGAGCACGTCTTCAGGGTGCCATTGGCTGTTGGCGCTGCGCCGGGTCTGGGTGCCGGCGTTGTATTGTGTGAGGATGCGGCCGGTGGTGAGCAGCAGCGGGTAGCGCTCGCTGCAGCGCTCGGTGGTGGGCACGTAGCCGGTGAGCATGAAGGTGCCCAAACCGTTGGCGCGCGGGAAGCGCTCGAGGTGCAGCACCTCGGTGCCCTCGGGCGCCTTGGCATCGACCGGCCACTGCGCTGAGCCGATGCGCTCGAGCAGCTCGAACGACAGGCCGCTGTAGGCGGGGGTGAGGCTTGCCAGCTCCAGCAGCACTTCGCCGGCGTCGCGGTACTGGGTGGCGTAGCCCATGGCGTTCATCAGCCGCACCACGACCTCCCAGTCTTGCAGGCCGGCCAGCGGCGGCACCACCTGGCGCACCCGGCTGACGCGGCGCTCGGCGTTGGTGAAGGTGCCGTCTTTTTCGAGCGCGGAGCTGCCCGGCAGCAGCACGTGCGCGTACTTTGAGGTTTCGTTG
>Ga0208733_100622_pt1 | contig 14008 bp, 16 predicted proteins | sample SubbioR11Jul_8B1_FD_184816 | JGI IMG/M metagenome (GOLD analysis project Ga0208733, IMG submission 184816) | Serpentinite rock and fluid subsurface biosphere microbial communities from McLaughlin Reserve, California, USA - CR11Jul_8B1 (SPAdes) | ecosystem: Environmental > Terrestrial > Deep... | reverse complement strand
GGGCCGGGCTCCTATCCGCCCCGCTTCGTGAACGGTTCGGGATATTGAGGAATCTCGAGTTCTATTCTCTCGAGGAACTGGGCCGGGTAGTTAAACGCTCTGCAGCGCTTCTGGGCGTGCCCATCGATCGGGAAGGAACAGAGGAGATCGCCAAGCGTTCGAGAGGCACACCGAGAATTTCGAATCGACTTCTCAAGAGGGTGAGAGATTATGCAGAGATCCGCGGGAACGGGAAGATCACAAAAGAGATTACCGATGAAGCATTGCGTTTAGAAGGGGTTGATGAGATGGGTCTGACCAGTCTCGACCGGAGGTTCTTAGAGACCATCATCCGCTATTATAGGGGAGGGCCGGTGGGTCTGGAAGCGATTGCTGCGACTCTACAGGAAGAAGCGGACACGCTGGTCGATATGGTGGAGCCTTTTCTTCTTAAGATCGGCTTTGTGGCAAGGATGCAGAACGGAAGAAAGGCCACGGAACTGGCCTACGAACATTTCAGAATTCCCTATCATGAGTCCGGAAGACAGCTCACGCTTCCCACCCGCAAAAAGCATTAAGGATGTTTTGACGTATCCATCTCCTGCGCCTACCCTATTTCTTTATTGATTTTCCTGTCCTGATTTAGTAAACTCCCATCCATTAAAAGGATTTTCTAAAACATATATTTAGACTCCCCCCATAGTTTAGACGTGAGTCCGAAGTGGAAGAAAAACCATTAAACCCGGCCAAATCATAACCGGAACATTCTTTAACGAGCCTATGAGGGTGGAAACGGTTCGTGCCAATGGGCCTGACACATGAATAGAATTTCCGACATTCAGAAGGAATGCCCGCGCATGAGTTTGGGATCTGGTTCGTTCGATTTTGAAGAATCTGCGCTCGTCTGGAAAGGTGGGATGTCTCGGCAGAGGACAGAACGCTGGGTGGGAGAGGACACCTAAGTGGATATAGGTAATACCCAGTCAATTGGATGGATGCCATGACAGGGTTAATCAGGAGTTCCGGACGGGTTGTAATAATTCTTCTTATAGGAATCTCTCAACAGGGTGAGCGATTCTTTGACCTCGCTGAAGGATCGCTTTAACGCCTCATACTTTCTTTCCATCTCCGCATTTTGAGCCAGGGCCTCTTTGAGTCGGGACTGGAGTTCCCGGTTCTCCTCATGGAAATGGGAAGCCTCGCGTTCATTCAACCTTCCTTTGATCTTAACCAGTTCGTTCTGATCCATCTGGGATTCAAGTTCGCGAATCCGGAGAAATGCCTCATCCCTCTCCCTTCCGGTCTTTGTCAGGTTTTCTTTCAAGTTCTTCAATTCCTGCTGAAACTCCTGTATCTTCTGGAGGGCCTCGTCGTTCTCCTCTTTCAGATAGATCGACTCGGCATGGGCCTCTCTGAACCTCTGAAGTTCTTTCCTCTCCACCTCCAGCTCGTTTCTCAAGTCCTTATTGTCCTGAGCGAATTGATGAATCGTTTTCTGGTGAGATGTCAAATCCATCTCCAGGGCTTTCTTCGCCCGGCTTGAAACAAGAAGCTGGGTGTGGAGGTCCTCGATCAGCCCGAACACATCCATATCCTTGCCTGACTCCGTGGCCGGCCTGGAAGGTTCCAAAATAGCCCTTTTTTCGATCGGTTTCTCCGGAACCACTATCTCCTGAATCACTTCAGAGCGGTCCTCTTCAAGGGGCCGAAGCTCCTCTTCCTGTTCCTGAAGAAGAGGCTCCTCCGATTTCCTCATCTTCGGCATCTTTTCCGCCACACTACGGTCGAATCCATCGGCTGTCATGAGCTGCGTCTTTATCTTCATCTCTCGCCTCCTCCTTAACCTTCTTCAAAAAGGAAGCCTCTCCCACTCCCTTTTTTATCAATTATTTGAGCCGTTCCCTCATATAATCTTCCATCGCCTTTAACATCTCGACAATCTTCTCCACCTCTGACTTGATCTTATTGACCTCCTCCAGAACCAGGTTCGCCCTCTTGAGGTCGAATTCCAGAGCGGATCGCACAGTCAGGGAGGTGCGAAGTTCCGAATAGAGCGTATGGATCCGGTCCGTAATCTCTTCACGTTTGGGCTCCTCAACGATTTTCTTGATCGGGGAAACCACCTTAGATTCCGTGACATCCCAGGGTTTTTCAATCGATTCCTTGTTCAGGGTGTTGGGAAATTTCTGCGCGACATTGTTGGTAAACTCATCCGCCATCTCCGTTTCCTTTCATTCCGAAAATTTCTCCGATCAGGTTCTGTATATCCTCTGCTCCCTTTGAGGATTGGGCAAAGAGAAAGATGGGGGTTCCCTGACTGGTCGCCTCCGCTATCTTCGTATCCTGCCGGATGACCGTGTTGAGGAGATACTTCTTGTAATGGGTCTCCAGGGCCTTCTTCGAGCGCCTGCAGATCCGGTGGGACTCATTGTACCGGTTTAAAAAGATGAAGATGTTTTCAAAGACGAAAGAAAAATCCTCTTCAATCGTGGAGAGGGTCTCGAAGAGGATCTTGAGGCCATGATAGGAGAGGAAATCGGCCAGAACAGGGATGAGGAGGTCATTGGAGGCAAGGATCGCATTGAGGTTTAAGAGCCCGATGCTTGGAGAGGCGTCCATCACGATCACGTCGTAACTCTTTTCCATTGAACCAAGCAGTCGTTTCAACCGGAACTCCCTCGAGTTCATTGAAAAGAGCGAAAGCTCCACGGGCGAGAGATTGAGGTTCGATGGGATGATATCGAGCGTGGGGAGATCCGTTTTGATGATGACCTTTTCGACCTCCTCCTTTTCGACGAGCGCATTATAGAGGGTCTTGGGGTACTGCTCATTGTTGAGGCCCAAGCACTGGGTGAGGTGTCCCTGCGGGTCGAGATCGATCAAAAGGATCCGGAATCCCATCTGGGCGAGACGGAACCCATAAGAAGCCGAGAGGCTGCTCTTTCCTGTCCCACCCTTAAAGTTGAGGAAGAGCTGTTTCCGGACCGACGGGATGGACGATGGAATGGACAGGTAGTTGCGATATTTGACGACATCTTCCGGTTTGTAATACCGTTCTTTTCTCTCATTTCTCTTGGCTGGAGGGGTGATGCCCTGGGACTCCTTTTCGAGAAGCTCCTGCTTTGAGATTCCGAGGAGCTCGGCAAAGGCATGAGGAGAATAGACTCTGTCCCCAAAAATCTGAGCTTTTTGAATCAGAGGAAGAGATTGAAGCGCCATCGTTTTCGGTCTCAACTTCACCTCGGAAGGAGAATGGATATTTTTGTCGCCGGTCTTTCGATCTTTCTATTCAATTGGTCTCTTGCCCATTTACGAATATCCGGGTCAGCATCGGTCATCGCCTCCATCAACCGTTGCTCTCCTTCCTCGGGATAGAGGGTGACAAGGGAGAAGATGGCCGCCTTTCTTACCATTGAATCCTGATCCTTCGACATCTCCACGAGGATGGGCAAGACCCCTTCGATCTGGTTCCATCCCAGGAGAGTGGCGATTTTCCGTCTCACCCATGGGGAATCATCGCTAAGGAACTGCATGAGAAGATTCAAATCCATCTTCTCTTTGAATCGGAACATCCCTCTGAGGGCGACCATCCTGACCATGGGGTCATGATCCCTGAGATGTTTTTTCAAGAAAGGAGAAACGATTGGGCTCCCGAATGTGATCAGGGTGGAAAGGGCTTCCGCCCTCACGCGTGAATCGGGATCGGATAAAATCCCCCGAAGGAGGTCCAGGGTGATGGAGAGATGTGATTTCTCGAGATAATATTTTACGGCGAGAATCCTCACTTTCGGATCGGGGTGTTTGAGATCTGCCTTTGCCTGTTTAAGAATCTCCCTGGTCGCGTGGGTTTCGGGATCGAGGTTGTGAGATGAGGCAAAAGATCTGCATGGATCTTTCGCCTCATCAGGCAAAGGGAGAATTCGATCCAAAGGGTTATTTTCCATCCCCATCGATTTCAGATAGATCAGCCGAAAACGATCTGTCACAATGACTTCCTCTTATATGCCAAAATCCTTCTGGAAAACTCTTTCTTTGAAGGAGTCTTTGAATTCTAATTTCAACTGTTCAGAATATTTATCCAGGAGCATATCCAGGGCCTCTCTTACATAGACGGCCTGGGGCACCTTCGTCCTATCTGATAGTTTCTTCAGGGCTTCTACCTGATCGCTGTTAATATAGATTGTTCTGGCAACCTTTGTCTGGGACAAGTAAGCCCCTCCCCCAATAGTTTAAAACACAATACAATACAATACATTTATTGTCAAGAAAAAAAATGAAGCCCCTCAAAAATTATTTCTTTGGGAATTAGAGGAACATCGCGAGTAGGTTCCAATACCGGTCTATGGCGGGGTTACGTGGGATGCCAAGATTCCACCTCGGTGGGATCCGTTACTGTCTCAATCACAGTTCAATTCTTCAGCCGAAGCCCTCCCTATTTTCTGTCCCAGCCGTTCAATGGAAAGCGTTCTGATTTGAAGGACGGCCCACACAATGTCGCCTCTCAGTATTCGGGCCATCCTCCCACCTCAACCGACAGACCTTCCTTGGCCATGGCTTGCTCGAATTTTCTATCCAGTTTGGCGCACTCCCTTGCCAGCCGGTCCGGTCGCTTAAGCAGGTTTTCATCTAATATTATGGCCACTTTTGCTGTGCTCATTTTACTATCTCCTCTGGTATCACAAATTATCATACCGTTATCGTTTTATCAAGCGAGCGCTTGGATGCACTCATCTTTTAACGAGAATAGCCTGCAGCATGAAATTCTGGGCTTTCCTCTCTACGGACCGATTGACGGGAGGGGATGAAATTTGAGTTCTTTTACAGGATAGTGTTTTATATTGCAGGTGACCAGAATCAAATCATATAAAACGCAAGTACTGGCAATGATCGCATCGGGCAGATCCAAAGTGACCCCTTTTGCTTTATACTCCCGAATGATTTGAGCAGCCTTATTTGCAATCTCGATATGAACATCAAAAATTTTTAAAGATCTTAGAAAACGGTCTGTTTTTTCCTCCTCCCCTTTCTTCACTCCCAATTGAACTTCGAGGACAGTAAGGGCTGAGCAACCCGGCAATCCAAAGCTCTGTATATCTCTAAGCATCTCCATGATTTCCCTTCTGCCTCGAAGATGCCAGATGATCACATCGGAGTCTAAAAGGAATTTACTCATTTTAAAACTCCTTCACCCTTTTACGGTAAGATTGTCTTTTCCCTCTCACGTAGCGCTCTATATCTTTGTTGGTTCTTAATTCAGGATGATTTTGGTCAGCCCATGCCCCATGTGTCTCTTCAAGGGTTTTTAGAAATCTTTCTTTTTCCAGTTTTTCTCGAGTGGCTTCAGCAATAAAAAGACTTCTCTTCTTCTTACCCGCAATTTTATCCACTTCTTCCAGTATCTCAGTAGGGATAACCAGGTGAGCTTTCGATTTCATAAGGGCCACCTCCTATGTCAACAAATAGTTCCATATGAAGTATACAATTTTGTGGCACTTTGTCAAGGCTTCAAATGACCTGAATATGGAAGTGAAAGGGGGGCATTAGAGATTTTTAAGAATGACAGGCATTAGAAAATGCGCCCTAAATTAGCATGCGCTATTGGATTAACCGTTTCACCAAGTCCTCAGCCTCAATGATAATGATTCCCCCTCAATTACGGAATGTAAAATGTAATATGCAACTATCTAAGAAAAACAGCCTTTCGTGCACTAACTCAAGTCTTTGAAATCACCTTCCCAGGGAATCACTCGCTCCGGCTTGATCTTTTTCGTCTTGGTGGCAGTTCCCGTCTTCAGCCTAATGGAATGTTTGCGTACGCTTAAAGGGATTGGGCCGCAATTTTTTCCTTTGCCAGCAGGGTCCGCTTGGTCTGTGTTCCCCAACGATAACCACCTGGGCGCCCATTTTTCAGTACTACCCTATGACAGGGAATTATGAGAGCAGTCGGATTGGAAGCGCATGCTTGGGCCACGGCCCGAACCGCTTTGGGATGGCCTATGGTCTCGGCCACCTCTGCGTAAGAGCGAGTTTGACCATAAGGGATAGCGCGCAGTGTTTCATAAACCCGCCACTGAAAGGCGGTGACTCGTACATCCAGAGGTAGATTCAGATCGGGTTGCTTTCCATCAACATATTTTAAGAGGGCGCTGACATACTCACCCAGTCCGGCCTCATCTCGGCGAATTTTGGCAGCCGGGTACTCATCGGATAGGGCACCTTCCAGGGCCACATCGGATTTTCCGATGCTGACCGCAGAGATTCCCTTCTCTGTTGCAGCCACCAGCAATCGCCCAAGGGAGGAATTGATAATTGTATAGCGGATGCACATGCCTTTCCCTCCTCGCAGATAGGTGCCGGGTGTCATCCCAAGACGAGTGGACGCTCCTTCGTAAAGTCGACTGCTGGAGCCATATCCGGCTTCATAAAGTGCAGAGGTTACATCTTTCCCATTCTTGAAGAGGCCTTTTAACCGGCGCACGCGGCAGGCCTCAGCATACTGCTTGGGCGTAATGCCCATATTGCGTTTGAAGATGCGCTGTAGATGGTAAGGGCTAACTTGTACATACTTGCCCATGGTGGCGAGGGTTAACGGTTCTTCCAAAGAATCGTAATTCTCAATGTAACGGCAAAGACGCTGGACCAGGTTCACTTGAGGGTCCTGATCTATCACTTCGTCCGGCCGACAACGGCGGCAAGGGCGAAAACCTGCCTGTTTCGCCGCTTCAGGCATTCGGAAAAAAGACACCTGATCCTGTCGAGGCCGTCGGGCAGGACATGATGGGCGACAGTAAATTCTTGTTGAGTGCACCCCATAAATTGCATAACCGCCTTATTTGGGAGAGTGGCTTTTGTTTATTTCCGATTGAACTGTTGTATGGAATGGTAAATTGAGAAAATCACCATTTCAGGGAGGAATCACCAATAAGTTTATGGATTATGAAAGGCAATTCCTGGCTTTTATAAAAATAAAAACTTACCTGGAGAAAAGATCATAATCCCCTGGCACAGATTAGGACACATGACCATGAACCGATAATATTTGACACTGTTTCAATGCTTATGATATAAATGATCAAAATCGAATAGGTGTTCAGGTGGCTTGAAGCCCCAAAAGGGAACCCCGTGAGAATCGGGGACGGCCACGCCGCTGTAATCGGGGACGAAACCTGCCGGTAACCACTGCCCTTCGACAAGCTCAGGGTGGGAAGGGGCAGGAAGTAGGATGATCCGTAAGCCAGAAAACCTGCCTGAATGCACTTCACGATGGGTCTTCGGTGGAAGGCGGTGAAGGGTGATGTTGAAAAAACCCGGTCTTTCTCCCGAAGATCGGGTTTTTTTTCGCTCTATGGAGCACCAGTCAAAGATGTTTTCAAAGTTTTAGAATGCGTTTTTTTTATGTAGTCGCAAAGCACCGTCATTTTATTTATAGTCGTTAACTTAACCGGCTATCCGACGCATTGATTACTTAAAGGTTTCCGCTCTAAAACTTTTTCAACATCCCTGACCGATGCCCCATAGAGCTGAGATGTATTTTTTCAACATATCAAGATGAACGGAACCTGGAACCTCAAACTCTTTATACCCATTTCCTTGGGACTCCACTTCTTTGTCCTTTCCCTTCTTTCCATCCTCTTGCCGGATTTTAAGATCACTCAACTTCCGCCTCTAAACATGGAGGTCTCTTTTCTTCCTCTGGTAAGGGAGGACAAAGAATCCCCCAAAAGAGTGGAAAATAAGTTTAAAGTTCGGAGTAAAGAAGAGGAACCGTTAAGAATAGTTGATAAAAAAGAGGAGGAGATCAAGAGTGAACCGCCTGTGACAGGTCATGAAGAAAGGAAGGTATCTCATGTTGAAAAGGTAGAGGTGGCGCTTCCCGCACAGGAGCAGGAACCTGTATCCACTTCACCTGTTCAGAGCGATGTTAAAATCGTTTCCGCCAGTGAACCAAAGCCATCTCCATCAAACAATGAGAAAATTGAAATGGGGAGCAAGCAGGAAGAAAGAGTCGTCATGGCATCGCTCGGAAATCCCGTTTCTTCCGTCAATCCCTCTGAAAAGTCATGGATGGCAATGAAGAGCCCATCCTTATCTGAAAGTGAAATCCTCTTTGCCCAACCCAGGTATTCTGAAAACCCCAAACCTCTCTATCCTCAAGAGGCAAGAAAAAAGGGATATGAAGGAGAGGTTTTGCTCAGGGTTGAGGTCTTATCCAACGGACGCGTGGGAGAGATCGAGGTCAGGCGTTCTTCGGGTCATGAGGTTCTGGACCGTTCTGCCATTACAACCGTGAAGCAGTGGAGATTTGTCCCTGCGAAAAAGGGTGAAACCCAGGTTCCTGTATGGGTGAATATCCCCGTCGCATTCCAACTTCGATGATTGATTCGTTACGGAAAAAATATTTTCACCCTCACCCTGCCCCTCTCCCCCGCCTGCTCCCGCTTGCGGGATTCGGCGGGCAGGCATCGAGGGGGAGGGGAAAGACAGTTTTTTCCCATCAAGGGAGAAAGAGAGGGGGATTTCTTTTTATTCTTTGCATGCTCATTCTTTTTGCCCCATCTTTTTCATATTCGGCCACATTAAAATTAAAAGATGAAGTCGGAAGGGAAGTGACGTTTCCTTTTCCTCCGAAGCGGATTGTCTCCTTAGCGCCCAACATCACTGAAATCCTCTTCAGCCTCGGCCTGGATGAAGAGGTGGTGGGCGTCTCCATCCACTGCAACTACCCTGAGAAGACGAAGTCCAGGGTCAGGGTCGGAAGCTATATCAGCATTGACTTTGAGCGGGTCATCTCCCTCAGACCCGACCTGATCATTGCGACAGGGGCTGGAAATCCAAGGGAGATGGTGGAGCGGCTGGAGAGATTGGGGTTTCCAACTTTTGCAATCTTTCCAAAAAGATTTGATGATGTCCTCCAGAGCATTCGTCACCTCGGTCAGGCGGTGGGCCGAGAGAGGGAGGCCCACTCGATTATCCAATCCATGCAGAGACGGAAAGAGAGAGTGGTCGAACGGACTAAAAACCTTTCCCGTCCAAAAGTCTTTCTCCAGATCGGAGAAGCGCCCATTGTGACGGTCGGAAAAGGAAGTTTTGCCGACGATCTCATCCGTCTGTCAGGCGGCGAAAATATTGCGGGAAATGATAGAGAGATGTATCCCCGGCTGGGAATGGAAGAGATTCTGAAGAGATCGCCGGAGGTGATTGTCATCAGCTCCATGAACCCGAAAGGGGATTATGAAAAGGTCTTTCGTGAATGGGAGCGATGGAAGATGATCCCTGCCGTAAAACAGGGTAGAATTCACCTCATCGATTCAGACCTGATCGATCGCCCCTCGCCCAGAATCATCGATGGACTGGAGGAGATGGCAAGGCTTCTTCATCCGGAAAAGTTTAAGAAACCAATGCAAAATTAGCACCCCTCACCCTTCCCCTCTCCCCAATGGGGAGAGGGAGGGGGTGAGGGGGCATTGAGACTTGAATGAAAATCCTTACCCTCAAAAAAGTCGTTACCGTTTCTCTTCTTCTCACCTTGCTTCTGGCATTGGTTATTCTGTTCTCGGTGATGGTGGGGAGCGTGAAGGTTGATCCCGAACGTTCCATCTTGATCCTTCTCCAGTCACTTCTGGGCCTGACAGAGACCGAGACTGAGATGGAACGGACGATCATTCTCTCCCTCCGATTTCCCAGGGCTTTACTGGCAGGACTGGTCGGAGCGGGGCTTTCTGTCTCAGGAGTCATCTTTCAGGCCCTTCTGAGAAATCCCCTGGCCGACCCCTATATCCTCGGCGTCTCCAGCGGCTCAGCAGTCGGAGCGATCATTGCGATTTTTCTGGGGTTGAGCACGCTATCGTTTGGTCTCCCACTTGCCTCGTTTGCAGGCGCGCTCATCACCATTGCCCTGGTCTTTTATTTCGGAAAACAGGAAGGCAAGATTCATCCCAATATCCTCCTTCTTGCCGGAGTCATCACAGGGTCTTTTCTTTCTGCCATCATCATGTTCTTCCTTTCCATCTCCCAGAAGGAGGAGCTCCACACCATCATCTTCTGGTTGATGGGAGACTTCAGCTTTGCAAATCCCCGGGCGATCGGCATTGTCCTTCCCTATATTGTGGCGGGCTTTTTCATTCTCTACTATCAGTCCCGCCACTTAAACCTGATCCTTTCGGGCGAGGACAGCGCCCTGCAATTGGGCGTGAATGTGGAGCGATTGAAGATCATCTCCTATGTCTCCGCTTCGCTGATTACCGCGGCCTCTGTCTCCCTGTGCGGCCTGATCGGTTTCGTGGGCCTGATCATTCCTCATTCGGTTCGACTCCTCTTCGGGCCCGATCACCGGCTCCTCCTTCCCGCTTCAGCCCTGATCGGCGCTTCCTTTCTCATCGCCTCGGACACCCTTGCCAGAACACTTCTGGCGCCGGTGGAACTACCCGTTGGTGTGATCACGGCGGCCTTTGGAGGGCCCTTCTTCATCTACCTCCTGAGGAAGAGAAAGGTGGTCAAGACGATATGATCGATCTTCGTTCCGTCTCTTTCCGCTATCGCCAGGACTGGGTTCTTCAGGGCATCTCTTTCAGGATCGAACGAGGCGAATTCATCGGCGTGATCGGTCCCAATGGCTCCGGGAAAAGCACGCTTCTAAAAATCCTCTGCCGCCTCCTCTCCCCCCAAAAGGGAGAAGTCCTCCTGGATCTCACTTCCTTAAGGGAAATGAACCAGAGGGATATTGCGAGGAAGATGGCTGTCGTGCCCCAGGAAGCCTATTCCCTCTTTCCCTTCCGTGTGATAGAGATGGTTCTGATGGGGAGATCGCCTTACCTTGGCCATCTCATGTTCGAAGGGGCCAGGGACTTTGAGATCGCAAAGAAGGCGATGGATTGGACAGAGACCCTTTCGATCAGTGAAAGATTTATCGATGAACTTTCAGGCGGAGAGCGAAAGAGGGTCTTCATTGCGAGGGCATTGGCGCAGGAGCCTGAAGTTATTTTGCTGGACGAACCCACGGCAAATTTGGACATCCATCATCAGGTCGATTTCCTCGATCTCATCCTTAACCTTAACCGGGAAAAGGGACTGACCATCCTCATGGCCTCACACGATCTGAACATCGCCTCCGAATATTGTGACCGGCTCATCCTTCTCAGGGAAGGAAGGATTTATAAGATAGGACCTCCCCGCGAAGTCATCACACGGGAGAATATTGAAGAGGTCTACGGTTGCAGGGTGTGGGTCGATGAGAATCCAGTTTCAGGGATGCCGAGAATCACTCTTTTGAAGAAAGGGGATCGGTAATAATAGTCCGATAGTCATTTGTCGGATAGTCGGTTAGTCAAACGATGATAAGACGATATGGCTATCAATGAGCAAAGAGCTAAAAGAGTACGGGGAGGGTTCCATTGAAACTCTGGAAAGAGATTGAACGGGCAGGGAATCAGATCGGGAAGGTCATCCTTCGGACACCGATTATCTACTCCGAGGCCCTCTCAAAACTGACCGGCAAAGAGGTCTATCTCAAACTTGAAAACCTCCAGAAAACCGGCTCTTTCAAAATCAGGGGGGCTTACCATAAACTGTCCCGCTTCAATTCTTCGATGAGAAAAAGGGGGGTTATCGCCGCCTCTGCTGGAAATCATGCCCAGGGTGTGGCTTTAGCCTCTTCCCTTCTGGGGATTCGTTCCACCATTGTCATGCCCCAAGGAGCCTCTCTGGCAAAACAGATGGCCACCCGGTCCTATGGCGGAGAGGTCATTCTCTACGGCCAGGATGTGGATGAAGCCCTCCGATACGCCAGAGGATTGGCCGGAAAGGAAAAGGCTTTTATCCATCCCTATGATGATGAAGAGGTGATCGCCGGCCAGGGAACCCTCGGTCTTGAGATTTTAGAAGAGGTTCCGGATGTGGAAGGAATCATCGTGCCTGTTGGCGGCGGAGGGTTGATCTCAGGAATCGCCACGATTGTAAAAAAGAGAAGACCCAGGGTAAAAATCATCGGTGTCCAGTCCAGCCATGTATCATCGGCCCTTGCTTCCCTGAGAAAAAAAAGGATTGTAGAAGTGGAGGCGGAGCCCACACTTGCGGATGGAATTGCTGTCCCGAGGGTGGGAGAGATTACCTTTCCCATCATTCAAAAGAGAGTGGATGAAATCGTCACGGTTGAAGAGGATGAAATTGCCTCAGCCATCCTTCTGTTGATGGAGAGAAAGCGGATTGTGGCGGAAGGGGCGGGGGCCACGCCAGTGGCAGCCTTGTTATCGAAACGGGTAAAGATTAAACCCGGGAAACTCGTTCTGGTCATCAGCGGCGGGAACATCGATGTCCACCTTCTTGACCGGATCATTGAGAAGGGGCTGACCCGGACCGGAAGAATGGCTCGCTTTGAAGTGCTTCTGAGAGATGTTCCGGGATCTCTGACAAAACTGACCGGTCTCGTCGCTCAACATCAGGCCAATATTCTCCATATCATTCATGAGCGGGCGGCCCGCGATATTCCCATCGGATTCTCAAAGGTGATCCTGATCCTCGAGACCCGCGGCCCGGACCACATCCGGGAGATTAAAAAAAGATTGAAAGAAAAAGGCTACGTCCTTCAGAAGCTTGGTTAAGGGTTTAAGGGAAGCCTCTCTAATTTTGTGATGACAGAATGGACCCCAGAGGGGCAGGCGGACCAGACTCCGAAATCTTTAGGATCATTAAACGTTTAAGGGAAACTTCCGTAGTCAATGGGAAAGGCATTGGGGTTTGGGGTCAGGCACCGGTAATTCGGTATTGACATGGCCTTACACCCGACGATCTTATGTATATTCTCGATCCCAAGGACATGCGCGGCCCAGATTTCCCTGGCGAAACCTTCCGGGTCCTCAAAGAAAAAAAGAGTGCGGCCATCATGAATATCGAACTTTTCGGAAGGAAAGGATCTTTACAAATTTATCTTTTGAGTGTAGGATGGTATTAGAAAACGGGTAAGAAAGGATAACGAATGGCTGAAGCAGAACATACGTTGGCGGTTTTTATCGATTTTGAGAACCTTGCCCTTGGGTTCAAGGGAAAGAAGGATAAACGCTTCGATATTCAGAAAGTCCTCGAACGGCTGGTCGAAAAAGGGAAGATCATCGTGAAGAAGGCCTATGCCGATTGGGTTGATTATGCGGAATATAAAAGGCCCCTCCACGAAGCGGCCATCGAACTGATCGAGATTCCGAAGCGTTCGTTGAGCGGAAAGAATTCAGCGGATATCCGCCTCTGCGTAGATGCCATCGACCTCTGTTATTCGAAGGAACATATCGACACCTTTGTCATCGTCTCCGGCGACAGCGATTTCTCGCCCCTGGTCTCCAAACTGAAGGAGAATGGGAAGCGGGCGATAGGCCTCGGAATGAAGGAGTCAAGCTCCAATCTCTTGATCAATAACTGCGATGAATTCATCTACTATGAAGATTTGGAACGGCCCATCGGGACCCCTCCCAAGATTGAGCAGGATCTTCCCGAAAAAAAGAGAGAAGCCTTTCAGCTCCTGGTCGATTCCGTGGTTGCCCTGGTCCGTGAGAATAAGGAAGTCCTGTGGTCCTCCATGGTGAAAGAGACGATCAAACGAAAGAAACCCTCCTTCAATGAATCCTACCATGGCTACCGGACCTTCAGTGATCTCCTTGAGGACGCTGAAAAGGAAGGGATTATCCGGCTCCGAACCGATGCCCGAAGCGGCACCTATGTGGTCGTTGGTTTTGGGAAGGAGGAGAGAAAGGGGCTGCCTGAGGAATTGAAGGAGGTGAAGCCTTTGAAGGAACGAAAGATCACCAAACCACGCTGGCGTCCCAGGGCGAGGAAACCAAAGCCCCAGACTACGCAAGCAACGACTGAAACAACTCAAGTTATTGCCGATGCCCCCAGTGTCCAGGAGACAGAACCGGTTCTATAGAATATAGATGAATGATTATTAATGGTCTCGTAAAAAGTCGTCTCACCGGTGAAAACCGGTGTCCAGTGTTTTTATAAGTGTATGAGATTACTGGATTCCGGCTTTCGCCGGAATGACGAT
>Ga0208733_100620_pt1 | contig 14041 bp, 12 predicted proteins | sample SubbioR11Jul_8B1_FD_184816 | JGI IMG/M metagenome (GOLD analysis project Ga0208733, IMG submission 184816) | Serpentinite rock and fluid subsurface biosphere microbial communities from McLaughlin Reserve, California, USA - CR11Jul_8B1 (SPAdes) | ecosystem: Environmental > Terrestrial > Deep... | reverse complement strand
TACAACGGGATAACCGATAGATATTTAAACGAAAGGGTCGATATCTCTCAATTTGCCGGCAAAAAGGTGCATTTACGCTTTGAATACGTGACGGATGCCGCCGTTCATGGTGAAGGGCTGCTGCTGGATGATATCGAAATTCCCGAAATTGGCTATTTCTCAGACTTCGAAGAGGACGACGGGGGTTGGGAAGGTTCCGGTTTCGTGCGCATACAAAACCGTTTACCGCAAACCTTCCGCCTGAGCTTGATCCGCTCCGGTCAAACCACTACGGTGGAAAACCTGTCGCTGGATGAAGACCAAACCATGAACTTGATCCTTGAAAAACAGCCGGGTGAAACAATTACCCTGGTCGTCAGCGCAACCACCCGCTTCACCCGTCAACAGGCACTCTACCGCATCAGCCTTACGCCTTAAGACTTGACCCTGCCTATCTTCGGATAAATGGGATGGTCCGAGAATCGGAATTATTTCTGTGCGGTGGATCTATCCACCTGGAAAATACAAAAACCTAAGGTGTTATGACCCATTAACTACCTCAGGGTACTTGCTTCCATTTAATAAAGCACGATGGTTGGCGGTGGGTTAATTTTGCAGGTTGCTTTGAACTTACTCCAATTTCAACTTGGTCTGGCGCATGCGCTGAAGCTCAGCCTCCAACTCGTGCCGCCTTTGGGAAGCAGCGTCGCGAACTTCGCCATACACCCGGTCAACCATCTCGCTGAGTTGTTCTTGCAGAGTCCGTCCGGATGACGGTGCAAAAATTAACGCCAGGACACTCCCCGCAACCGCGCCAATAAACACACCAAACAGAAAAGAGAAAAAGCGGCGCATAAAACCTCCTTTAGCCAGCGGTAAGATAAAAGTAGATCTAACCCATACAGGTTTACCGGTATTATACTGGTAGTTTAAGAGGATGGTTAATAATTGCCCAACTTCATCCGAACAAACAGCAGCGGGGCTCCAGCCGAAACCCAAAGACCGATCAGCGTATATCGCAGCATGCGTAAGCTGTAACCGACTGCCTCTGGTTCGCTCGGGAAAACAGCTCCTAACCCAGCATATAGGATCACCATCCCAACCAACCCCAGCAGGTAACGCAAAATCCTTTTCCCGGCCGGTCCGCCTGCATCCATCAACCCGCGCCCACGCAGCATAACCGCCAATCCGGCAATTAACCCTAACCACGTACCGGCAACGGTGAAGAGCCCATCGAGCGAAAGTGGATGGATCGGCTCGGACGGGGCTGCTAGTAAGGCGTTGGCTGTCCAATCGGCAGGCACTTGCCAACCAGCGAGCAAAGCACGTATGCCCACCCCCGCCAGAACCATCATCAGCGAAGAGAGCACCGCTGCGCTTAACTGCCCATTGAAGGTTAACTTCTTGAACCAGTTAACCACAGGTGTTTCCACCTTCAGGTAAAAAAACAACAGAAGGAAACCAACCAGCCAGCCCGTAAGGATATCTCGCAGAAAGTGGACTCCCAAGTAAAGACGGGAGAATCCGATGAGAAAGATGATCAATCCTGCCGCCAGCCACCCCCACCGGTATGAAAGCTTGTTGGCCGCCAGACTCCACAGACTGGCCGCATTTTGCGAATGCCCCGATGGCAATCCAAAGGAGGATTCGGCGATCATTGCTTTGACCTGTGGGTCCACCCAATACGGGCGCGGGGAATGAAATGCCATTTTCAGCAAACCATTCAGCCAGTTGGTCGCCATCAACATCGTGCCGATCCTCAACCCGAAGCCGGCATTCACGCACCAGTATAAAAGTGGAACAATGACCAGGTAGAACTCTTCGTTACCCAAAAAAGTAAAAAAAGTCAATACAGGTTGCAGCCACGCCCCCAAATTTTGTACTGCGATGGATACTGATATTTCAAATTGCAGGATTGGGTCCATAGAAAACCTCCAGATCGATGATTGAGAGAGAATGGCCGGTTGCCCCCGCCGCACCGGACGACCAACCCATCCAATCTATTCCATTTTTTAAAAGAGAAAGCGAAGAGTTCTTCGAGGTTCCCCCCCGCATTGCCGACAAATTTTAGGTTCACTAGATTCAGGGTAACTTCTAACTTGTCCCAAACCCACGAAACTTTCCAGGTGCATTTTACCTGTGGAAAATAATGGGTGAGGATCGGGTAAGATAAGAACCACCTGTCGTGATGATTAAGTTTATGATGAGAGTTTCTTTTCCACTAATTGACGAACAACCTCACTCTATTGTACACTCTAAAATATGAACGAAAATGAAAAACGTTGGTGGGATTTTCCAGCAGCAATTTTCTTACTGGTCGCCCTGACGACAGTTGCTTACCGGTTGAACGATACCCAATGGACAGATGATCTAGAAATTATCATCGTGCTCACTTTGACAGGGGTGATTTTAGGCTTTACACTCGGCTACAGCCGCTTTAATCGTCAACTGGCAGGTTTGTTCGGATTCATCTACACCCTTTTCTTCGTTATCTGGCAGTTGAGTGATGTCGGCACCTCTGCCCAATACCGCTGGGTAGAAAGGCTCTGGCTGCTTGGCGACCGCCTGTGGACCAATTTGCTCATTTTTCTGCGAAACGAACCCCTGAGTGATTCGTTCCTCTTTTTGGCCAACATGGTCCTCCTGTTTTGGATGATCGCCATCACTACGGGCTACAACCTGACCCGCTACGGTAATCCCTGGCAGGGTCTCATTATCGCTGGCATGGCAATGCTCATCATCGACCTGTACCACCCGCCGCTGGCTGCTCAAGGGGTAGCGACCGCTGTATTTACCGTTCTTGCCCTGCTCCTGGTTGCCCGCTTGTTTTACCTCAAACGCGCCCACCATTGGGAAGTCAATCAGGCGGGTGTCGATTTGGACACCGGCTCCAATTTGTTCCGAGGTGCATTGGTTAGCGCGGTTTTATTGGTTTTCATCGCCTGGAACGCGCCCAGTCTCGTCAACGCCGCTTCACCCCATTCCCCTGAGCGCCAACGTTTGATTCAATCCTGGCTGGATATACGCCAGCGATTTGAAAACATCACCTCCTCTTTACGCGGCCCGGTTACCATCCCTATCGAATATTATCCCGATCAATTTAACCTCGGCACCGGAAGTTCACTGACCGATCAAACCATCTTCACCGTTAAACCCGGCATCTCCCAACCTACCGGTGCAGGCTTTTACTGGCGTGTGCGCAGTTACGACACCTTTTCAAATGGGGTGTGGGAGAGCACCATCAACCATACGCGTGATTTCAACCCCACCCATTCCAACCTGAAATTTGATGACCTTGGTAACCGCCAGACGATCGAATTCCTGGTTCATCCGTTTCGCAATCTGAGGATGCTGTTCGTCCCTGGCTTGCCAATAACCATCAACCGCCCGGTCACCCTAGTGTATGACGGCGACAACAACCAGGTACAAGACATCATTACTGTAACTGCAAATCCCATGCTGCGGCCTGGTATGGTTTACACCGTGTCCTCATCGATCGCTGCCCCAACCATTGCAGACATGCGCGCCGCCGGACAGGAATATCCGGAATGGGTTACCCAAACCTATCTTCAACTCCCTCCAGATTTACCGGTCAGTATACCCGCCCTGGCGGCCGAGGTCACAACGGGTATCGACAACCCCTACGATCAGGTTGCCGCCATTACCCTTTGGTTGCGCACGAATATCGAATACTCACCGACCATACCCAACCCACCCCCTGGTAGAGATCCCCTCGAGTGGGTGCTTTTTGAGCATAAACAGGCCTTCTGCAATTATTATGCCGCCGCTCATGTCCTCATGCTCCGCTCGCTCGGCATTCCTGCCCGGTGGGTAGTCGGCTATGCCCAGGGCGAATTCGACTCCCAGGAAGGTCTTTATCGGGTTCGCGATAAAGACCGCCACGCCTGGCCAGAGGTATTTTTTCCAGGTTTAGGGTGGGTCGAGTTCGAACCTACCGCTTTTCAGGCCGACATCCAGCGCCCGAGTGGTGAAGCGAGCGGCGACCGCACGCCCTTTACACCCGATCCGGCAAACCGCCCAATGCTGCTCGAAGACTACTTAGAAACACTGGAATTCCAGGGAGACCAAGGGTTCGTCGAAGGAAATAATCCGCCATCAAACCCGGCGTTAACGGCCATAAGCCTGATTTTAGGTGGAGTCATTCTGATCCTCGCTTTGGTTTATTTTGCTGCCGGATGGTCGCGCCGCAATCCTTCTCGCATTCATTCAATTCCTGTCCTTCTCGAACGAGCCTTTCGCCGCCGTGGTCTGACCGTTCCACAATGGATCGGACGATGGTCGCTATTTTCGCTTCTGACCCCGATTGAACGTAGTTTTTACAAGGTTGCCTGGTTAAACCGCATTTTGGGGGTAAATCCAGATTTGAGTTGGACGCCCGCCGAACAGGTTCATGCTCTTATGAGCGCCTTGCCGCGCGGAAAGGATGCCGCAGGGATATTGTTACTTGAATACGAAAAAGCGGTTTACAGCCCATACCCGGCCAATGTTCAGGCCGCTCAAGATGCCAGCCGGTTCTTATGGAAGCAAACCGCACAAAAACTAGGCAAAAGGATCCTCGGAAAGATATTTTCCAAAGCCTACCCATCCGACCCCCTGAATTAATGTTCCCAAAAGGGTAAGAGGTAGCTCCTTGAAAGGCAACCTCTTACAGCGTCTATCGACCACCTGGACTTAACCATCCAAAGGACATCAAACATTACGGATCAATTCCGCTGATATCCGTGAGGACTCCGGTTTAATAAATATTTTCCCTCGGATGAGCTGTTTTCAGACCTCGACTGGCATCTGACGATGGCATCCGTAGGGACCTTGGATGAAAAGGTACCATCGCCAAGCTTCTGGGTAACGACCTTGTGTCATGTTCAAAGTGTGTTGGTCCGCCATCCGGATACCCCGCTCCGGGCTTTGCGGGTTGTCGTGGGCAGCCGAACCGCCCTGGAAAACCTCCACCAGCATTTAGCGCTCGAAAAGCGATACGCGTTGACGGAAGGGCTAAACCGGCTGCTCAAATCCGAAAAGCGGGCGGGTTAGCCTCCATCGGGAATTCGATCCATAGAACCAGGCGCATCCAGAAATATTTCCCTTCCAGGCAAATTCTGGTCACTCAGGCTGCCCCTGTCCAACCCGCAGGGATAGGCATTTACCATCCGGTTGAACCTATTCTGGCTTATTAATTAATGGTCCCATTTTAGGGACCATACCCCGGAGACCAATCGCGAGAGTTGTTCCATACCCTGGCGGATCGGCTCTAATTGGATAAATTCATTCCCCGTGTGAGGATTGCCGCCATGGGTGATCCCAATGCAGATCGCAGGAATGCCCTGGCTGAGCGGGACGTTAGCATCCGTCGATCCGGTTTCAAGACACGAAACCACCCCCAGGTCGGCCAATATATCTAAAGCGAGTTTAACCAGCCGGTGCGATGATGGTATCCCCCCTGCTGGTCGCGACCCGATCGATTCCATTGAAATCTTTACCCCCGGGCTTTCTTTAGAAACGACCATTCGGCGCACACGTTTGATCAATTTCTCCAGGTTTAATTGATCTTCTGAACGCAAATCCAACTCGCACCAGGCCTGAGCTGCAATTGTATTTACCGAAGTGCCACCCTGGATCACCCCCACATTTAAGCAAGAACGTGGTTTGGACGGTACCAAACCACCGGTAATCGATGTAATTACCCCCGCTAATTCATGAATTGCGGAAGGCTTACCATAATCAACCCAGGAATGTCCGCCGCTTGTTTCCGCCGATATTCGAAAACGCGCCACCCCCAATCCGCGGTGACAGACCTGCCCTAAACCCAACCCTTCCAAAACCAGAAAAGTGTGAGCCTCGCCACCAAACCGTTCGACGATCGCGTTCATCCCGACCAGGTTTCCTAATCCTTCTTCACCAATATTTCCTGCCAGCCATAGATCACCAGGATACGCATACCGATGATAAGCCAGATCCCAGCCTAAACCAAGCAGGGCAGCCACTCCCAATGTATTATCGCCGACCCCCGGCCCTCTGAATCCTCCCTCGATTTGCAGCAACGGTTTGACCGCTTTTTCAGGATGGACGGTATCCAAATGGGCAGAAACAACGACTTTTTTTTCCTTCCCGCCTGGCCAACACGCCAGTGCGTTACCCGTCTGGTCGATATGAGCTTGCTGAAATCCGAGAGCTTTCAATTCGCCCATTACGTACTCTGCCCGCTTCTGCTCGGAAAAAGTCGGTGCAGGGATTGAGTGAATAGCCCGAACCTGTCCGATCACATATTCCATGAGACCAACCGGTAATGGACTCATACCTTACTGACCATACTTCGCAACATTTCCAGGCGCATTTTTGCCAGGGCGGGCAGCGCGTCCAATGGATAAAATGGCCCGCTGCCCTCAATATTTAATGAGGCAGAAATATTTCCTCGCAATGCCGCCTCGAGCGGGTCGTAAGTTTCACGGAACCCGGCCAAAAAGCCACCACAAAATGCGTCGCCCGCACCGTTGAGGTCTATCCCCTGAGCAGGGTACGCTGGAATCATCCATCGTGTTTTATGGTTATGGTCGTAAACAAATTGGCCGCGCCCACCGCGCTTGATGATGATGAACTCACAACCATACGAAGACAACACTTCAGCCATTTCCCACACATCACTCGACCGGCCTTGAAAAAGGCTGCGCAGTTTTTCTTCCGAGCAATGGAAAACGTTGATCCCCCGTAGAATAGCCGGTATATCATCCCAAAAAATGGGCGACATGTACCCCCAACCCGGGTCAAGGGTAATCGTGGTGACTTGACCCTGTCGTAATGCGGGGGGAAGCAAGGAATGGCTGAGAAAATCCATCGGGGCTAAATGAGCAGCGGTCGCATCCCAATAAGCTTGAGGAAAATCGTTCAATCGGATGGTGGTCACACTGGGTTGGACACGGCTGTCCATCTTGTGGGTCTTTTCTACATACCCTAGAAGCGCTTTAGGGAAAGGCAGCCCAAGCCTGGAAAAATGAGCAACCGGATGATTCAAAACACATGTTTCGCTGTCCGGATAAGCAGCAAAATACCTTAAATCGATTGCTTCTGGCAAAACACGAATACCCTGACAATCGAACCCAAGTTGAGTGAATTGGTTCAACCATTCTTGGGGATAATCTTCCCCTACTCTGCCGATTAATCCGATGCCGTTGTCCCATACCCGCACCCCGCTGGCGGCATAGATCAGGCTGCCGCCAGGGATATCCAACGCTGGTTTTCCGGATGGTGGAAGGATAAAGTCTCTTTGTAGGCTTCCCGCTACAATAAATCGTAAAAAAGGTGTACTGTCCATGATTCCCCCAAGCCTGTTCCGTGAGTGACATAGAAGGGGATGCGGTTAAAACTACCGGTATCACTAAACCATCTTAGGGCTAAAAAACCAGGATTTACATTAATTCTTGAAGGAGGGCAAAACCAGATTAAGGGGACTTTCAGCTTTTTGAGGTTCCCATATCAGCAATCAGGCGCAGGACACCCAATACACCTAAGCCAACTTTAACGCCATCACCCGCTGTCAAATGGGGCCTTTGTTTTTTTTCCTCAGCTCGTTGGATCATCATATAAGCAGCAACCGTACCAAAAATTGCTCCCAGTATGCCGCCAATGATCAGGGTTTTGGTTTTCCAACTCTCCATTTAAAATCCTTTCCGTTGCAATAGGCTGGTATTTTAGCCGGCCTTTTTCCGGCAAAATCTACACCAAAAAGCTCCCCAACCGGCCTGCCACCCTCTAAATCTAATCACGGGCATTACAGCCCGATTGGATATGGATTGCAGCCGATTACCGATTTTGTTGACCTGGAGATATACCCATTGGGAATAGGTTGGCACCGTTTGGAGTAGTTTGGCCATAAGAATGATCAATCCACCGGTCAAACCCAAAAAGACAAGCGTTAGGATGATCACTGGCAGGATGAGCCAAATGATGGAAATTGCTGCCCATTGACCCGTAGTTGCCAACCCATTTCCCCAGGGCATACTAACCAATACGCCAAACCCCAAAAAAACTACCGCCGAGGTAAGAATGGGTAGCAAAATTTGCGAGATGACCTGGCGGCGGTGCTTTTCGGTGGAGGTAACCGTTTTTTTGGATTGCCGAGGTAGCATGCCCTAATTTTAGCACGAAACCATCCATAGACTCCACCATAAAAAACCCTCACCTTTCCTAATTTTCTGAGTGATTTCTTTCGGGTAAAAATAGGTGCTGTTTGTGTTAAAATGTCTCCTTACCAGCATGGCAAGCCTGCTGGCTTTGCTGATGTTCAGGAGGTATGATCTTTGGGGTGCAGGCTCAATCCCCCACCAATTTTTCGAACGCCAACACTACCTCCCTCCAACGACGGAGGTAGAAACGACCATCACCCGGGTACGTCATTGTGACGCTCGGAAGTCGTTCATCGATTGCTGGCTGGACGGTGGCAGCGAGGCAGATGACGAATGCTTGATTATTGTGGAGAATAAACCAGCCCTACCATGACTCGCGTATTAAAGGTTAACCCCCGCCATCCGGAACCAGAGCGAATTGCGGAGGCCGCCAGCCTTCTGGTACAGGGCAAACTGGTGGCATTCCCAACCGAGACCGTATACGGGTTAGGCGGCAACGCGCTTGATCCTCGGGCGGTCGGGCAGATCTTCATCGCCAAGGGGCGACCCCATCAGGATCCATTGATTGTCCATATTGCCCATCTGGATATGCTCCCAGGCATTGTACGGGAGGTATCGCCGCTTGCCCTGCGCCTGGCCGAACAATTCTGGCCCGGGCCCTTAACCCTGATCTTACCGCGCCATCCACAAATTCCAGCCGCGCTCAGTGCCGGCCTCGATACCCTCGCGGTGCGTATGCCCAATCACCCAATTGCCCACGCCCTCATCGAGCGGGCTGGGGTACCCATCGCAGCACCATCGGCCAATCGTTTTGGTCGTACTAGCCCAACCACGGCTGCCCATGTGTTAGCTGACCTAGCGGGAAGAATAGAGCTGGTACTGGATGGCGGCAGCCCGTCGGTTGGCATCGAATCGACCGTGCTGGATGTAACCCAAGCTCCACCGGAAATTCTGCGTCCGGGTGGCGTATCGTACGAAGCCCTACGAGGCGTCTTAGGAGAAGTCGCCATCCGCGGTGAAGGGACACCTGCAGATGAAAACCAACCCATGCCCTCGCCGGGCTTGCTTGCACGCCATTATGCCCCCCGCGCGACCTTGATCCTTTTTGAAATTGCCAGCCCATCCCAGGCCTGCCAGCAGATGGTGGAAAAAACAGCCTTGTTGTTGGCGGAAGGAAAACGAGTCGGCATTCTGACCACCGATGAGGATGTACCTTTCTTTCAAAACCTGTCCATCGACATCGCCCATATCGGCTCGAACACGGACCTTGCCCAGATCGCACACCGACTCTATGCAGGTATCCGCAGCCTGGATGGTGCAGGGGTGGATTTTATCCTGGCACGCTCGTTCGGTGAGCAAGAACTGGGCTTGGCGATCCTGGATCGCCTGCGCCGCGCCGCCAGCCAAATCGTAAAATAGAAAAAGCGGCCGAGCCCATCCAGTCTGTTTACATTAGTGAGGATCGATCCTCGACCCTCACAACCCGCGCTTTGCCCGTAAGGTCATAAATCAAGCGCACCTCAGCCCCCGGCAGTGCCTTCCGGGCAATCATCGGGACACGTTCGCCCTGCCCGGCCTCAATTTCCAGCAGCAATAAGCCGCCCGGATTAAGGTGGGGTCGTACAGACTTTATTAGGCGCTGGATCAAGACAAGTCCATCCTTACCGCCATCCAAAGCCAGTCGAGGTTCATGGTCCGCAACAGCCAACATTTGGAATATACCTGTTGGAATATACGGCAAGTTGGCACAGATTAAATCGACCCGTCCTGTAACCCCGCCCAGCAGGTCAGCCTGGACCAACCTTACCCTCTCGCTTAGTCCCAGGCTCTTAATATTTTTACGAGCAACCCGCAGAGCTGGTCGTGAAAAATCGACCGCTGTAACCTGTAAATCGGGCACATGATAGGCCAAGGCGGCAGCGATACACCCACTGCCAGTCCCAACATCCACAGCCTTCCGCCGTCCAGGGTGAGCTTGCAACCAATTTAACCCCAATTCAACCAGCAACTCGGTTTCTGGGCGTGGAACCAGCACATCGCGGTTAACCCAAAAACCCAACCCATAAAACTCTTTTTGCTCGGTAAGGTAGGCCAGTGGTTCACCTTTCACCAATCGCCCAAGCAACCGCTCCAGAGTATTTAGTTGGGAGTCATTCAGAAGGCTTTCGGGATGGGCCAACACCCAAGACCGCGGTTTTTCCAAGACAAATCCGACCAGGGTTTGCAATTCCAGGCTGTCATTCGGGTCGAGATGCCCCAGGGTTTCTCTCGCTGCCCTCATCCAGGCATGGATTTCAGTCGGCATACTCCGCATGGGCAGCCAGGCGCTCGGTCTCATCCCGTAGGGAAAGCTCATCGATAAATTCGTCCAGCTCTCCATCCATGATCGCCGGCAAATTATATGATGACATATTGATGCGGTGGTCGGTTATCCGATTTTGTGGATAGTTGTAGGTGCGGATTTTTTCTGCCCGCTCGCCACTCCCGACTTGAGCACGACGGGCATCTTCCAGCTCCTGTACGCGTTTGGCTTCTTCGATTTCATACAATCGTGCCCGTAAAATACTCATCGCCCGCACTTTATTCTGCAATTGCGAACGCTCGTCCTGGCAGGCGACTACAATCCCAGAAGGGATATGGGTGACCCGAATCGCAGTCGAGTTCTTTTGGACGTTCTGTCCGCCAGCGCCCGCCGATTTATACACATCAATTTTAATATCCGCATCGGGAATATGAACATCTACATCTGCCACTTCGGCTAACACCGCGACAGTCACCGTTGAAGTATGGATCCGCCCTGAAGCTTCGGTTGCCGGAACCCGTTGGACGCGATGAACCCCGGATTCAAACTTCAGCCGTGAATACGCGCTTCGTCCGTGGACCGAAAAAATAATTTCTTTAAACCCGCCGATCCCGGTCTCATTTTGTGAAAGGATTTCGACCTTCCAATTGCGCTTTTCAGCGTAATAAGAATACATGCGGAACAAATCCGCCGCGAATAATCCGGCCTCATCACCACCGGTGCCAGCCCGGATTTCGACAATCACGTTCCGCTCGTCCCGCTTGTCCTTGGGCAGCAACAACGACCTGAGCTCCTGTTCGAGCACCTCCAGATGGGGTTGCAATTCCGCCAGATCAAGTTCGGCAAGCTGACTGAGCTCTTCATCGCCTGAATTAACTAACGGGCGGGCTTCTTCGATACGCTGAAGGGTCGTCCGGTATTCTTGAGCCTTGTTAACGATATCCTCTAATTCAGCTCTTTCTTTAGACAATTCAACAGCCCGCTGATAATCCTCACCAGCCTGTTCGAGCATGCTGTTGATTTCTTGATAGCGCGCTTCTAATGCTGCGATCTTCTCTAACATAAAAACATAAACGCCTTTTCAATCCTTTGCTTAAAAATTTAACAGTAAGATTATACCTTGAGAGTGTTGAAAACGCCCTACTCGGTTTTATTTTGGCGGTCAAGAAAGTGAACAACTCCACCATGTTTGCATTTACCCAGGCCGTTAAATTTACAAAGCACCTTTTTCGACGCCCTCACCTTTTATTACATCTTACTTATTAATTCGATGTTAATCGCCTGAATCCCCCCACCACGTTCAGATTTAGCCAATTCCATCTCAAAAATGTAATTCCTGCCAGGCAATGCGGTTGGACGGACCGGGTCTGGCAGGTTTGAATCGTGAAAGAAGGCGGTCGCATAAGGCGACTCGGGATGGCGGGTATCGGTCAACCACAATCCTGGGGCAACTTCCTTAAGATAGCGCATAAAGCCGTAGCCCTGTTCGCTGTGCCAATAACACCAGCCGCGCACCCGCGATCCCAATTCCCCCCAATTGGGCTGGTCAGCTTTATGGTTACTAACCGGGATCAGATTAGGAATTAGGTATCCGGAAATAAAGAAGTCTGCTTCGTGTCGCAGCTTTCCAGATACATTATCCAACCCCATCACCTCTACTCGGCAGCCTTTATCTTGTAAAGCGCGCACCACCTGGACAAAATCGCCATCCCCGCTGGCTAATAACACCCGGTCGAGATTAGCCGATTGGAGCAGGGCATCGACGGCCAGGTCTAAATCGGCATTTGCTTTACCATAACGATTGCCGTTTTCGTCTTCAAACCACTGGATTTCCTTGACGATGACTTTGTACCCCATATCGCGCAATGCGGAATGAAAATTTTGCGTACCTTTGCGGTACACTTCGTCCCACTCACCCCGTTCACGATCAAAACTCACGTATGCATTCATTCGAACCGGTTCGGCATGATCACGGCAGGCGAACTCACGCATCACGTCATACTGCATCTTCGAACCGCCATTGTTATAGATATACGCGACATCCACGTATATTCCTACTTTACTACCTGAATTTCGAGATGGCATAAGATCTCCTGACAACTATTATTTGATTGCAAATAATTTCTTCTTTGTCTGGGTTTGCCAAAAAGCTATGTACTTTCTTGGACGGGCAATCTTTTATTTTTTGTGGGTCAGATACAGGATGATAGTTAAGCTCATTTTATACCCCGTTGGTAATAATTGCAATGGGGATAAATTTAATCTGTTCTGCCCCTCAGTACCAGGCAAGGACACGCATAAGCTGCCTGGTGACTGTAATGGCAGGCTGAGGGCTCCTTGGGGGGAGAGCTTTTCCTTTCTAACCCAAAAGCATAGAGTTGGTATTTCCCTTCCCGTAGCCTGGGATGTCAACCCTGGTGGGATCGAAAGCCTTTTCGCACGATTCGATTGACCGTCACATTTCGGCTGGGAGTTTTGGTACCCCCAGCATAGCTCGATCGAGGGTGTCATTCAGGATCATCCCGCCGAGTTGTTTACCATAATCCACCAGGCGATGCATATCCTTTACGCCATCCATTTCTATCGGCTCTTGTAGATCCACCTGGAAACGGCGAAAGTCAAGCTCTTTGAAGAAATTTTCAACCAGATGAACTTGTTGGTCGTCGGCTGAATTTAAAAAGGCCCCAAACATAGGCCCCAACCACTGCCAAGGCCAATAACGCAACGCCTCCCCTGGATCAAAATGATGCGGAGCCCGGCCTGTTCCTAAGGATAACAGGGTAGTTTCCGCTGGATTCCAGTTGAGGATATATCTGGCTTCGTAAGCTGCCAGATAAGCAGGATTAGAGTAGGAACCCACCCCGCCATCGATATAGCGTCCGTCCACGACCGGGAAATAGGTTGGCACCGTACAGGATGCCCGCACAACCCGAACAACCGGCCAATCGGTGTATTGGTCCTTCCAGGATTTAATGAACAGAGTCCGGTTTTCAACCAGATCAAACGCCGTAATGACAACATCGGTCTTCTTATCGCCGATCCAAAAATCGCCCATTTTTTTCTCGCCTAAGCTGGCCTTCAACAAGGTTTCCAGAGGTTCGGAGGGATAGCGATATCGAGCCAGAGGGAATACTTTTTTACGCCAGGTTTCAGGAAATACCTGGGGTCCAAGGGTAATATATAAATGGTTTAATTCAGCAGCGGACATCCCCGTTGCCAAAGCAGCCGCTATAATTGCCCCGGTAGACGTTCCGGCTGTCAAACGGCAAATATGGTGCAAAGATTCTCCCAGGTTTTCTTCTAAAATTGCCAGCGCCTGGGTCACCACCAGACCACGGATTCCACCACCATCTACTGCAATCGCCAGATTTTTACGGAAGGGTTTCATTTTTTCCTCCTATTCGAAAACCAATAATCACCGCTACTTTGGTTTTATAATTATAGATTAGTTCGGTATAATTACTTTAGCCGTGAGAACTGAACCAACCGAACGGACATTAGTGAGGGTTTAATTCATCGCGATTGCCCTCTGCAAACACGACCTGCCAACCTTCATAAGGAGGTAAACCGTATGCCCCCCAAGACGACAACCGAAGAACGTCAAATGATGAAGATCATCGAA
>Ga0208733_100616_pt1 | contig 14072 bp, 15 predicted proteins | sample SubbioR11Jul_8B1_FD_184816 | JGI IMG/M metagenome (GOLD analysis project Ga0208733, IMG submission 184816) | Serpentinite rock and fluid subsurface biosphere microbial communities from McLaughlin Reserve, California, USA - CR11Jul_8B1 (SPAdes) | ecosystem: Environmental > Terrestrial > Deep... | reverse complement strand
CCCCCCCTTGCTAAGGGGGGCTTAACCTGGTCGTTTTGCGATAACAACGCTGCCAAGCGCTAGGCCGGCTTCTCAGTAACCTCGTAGGGTGCGCTCGCGCACCGCTACCTGAGGAGCACACCCCCTTTGTCATTCTGAGGAGCGTCAGCAACGAAGAAGCTCGCAATCCGCTACCTGGTTGAGGACGATCCGAAACAGACCGCCCTGGCCAGGAGCTTCTCTAACGCCACCCTGCCTACCTAAGCCGGGTATCGAAGCGAAACGGGAGGGGGGCGTCGACGATGACCTGGGCAAAGTGGGGGTGCGCCGGGTTCAGCAGCAGGTTGCGCTCAAAGCGCACGATAACGCTGGGGACGGACAGCGCCACGCTTGCTTGCGCTTTGACCCAGGCGTCGCCGATGCGCCGCGCCGCTTGGCTTACCGGCCGCTCCTGCCAGTCTGTGGGTAGCGCTGCCTCGTCGAGCAAGTGCACCTCGGCCTCGGGGATCTGCAGGCGAAATGTCACATAGTCTCGTTCGAAGCGGCGCCGGTCGGCCTGGGCCAGCGTCTCGAGCGCCGCCAGCGCTAGGCTGGCGCTGGTATACACCACGGCGATGCCGGGGCTGTTCCAGCGGCCACCGAAGCGCCGCGCCCCCTCGCCGGAGAAGGCTGCCTCTTGGGAGCCATGTTCTGGCCTGACGAGGCGCCAGGCCGTGATCAACTATAGACCCCATGGGCGATGCGTCCCAGAAGGTTCTCGACCTCGTGCGCGCCGATCTCAGTGTCTGCATACTCGAGCGGCGTGCGCCCGCCGAGGCTCAGATTGTCACTGCGCAACCAGTCGGTGGCGCTGTCAGCGTTCTCGAAGACCTGGCTGGCGAGGTCGAACAGGCGCGCAATGCGCAGCACGTGTTCACTCTCCGCGGGTGTGAGCTGCCCGCTCCGTTTGCGCCGCGTGAGGGTGCTGCTGCTGATGCCGGTAACGCCTGCCAGCGCGGCTTCGCTGAGGCCCAACAGGGCAGCCAGCAGCGTGAAGGTGCGAATCGGCAGCCCTTCTTTGACAGCGTGGATCAACCCTTGGGTGCTCGCCGTCGTGAGGCCGAGATCGTGCAGCACGCTCGTCTCAGGTTCCGCTCGCGGAGTATAAAGCGTCATCATACCTCCAGATGATGATTTTAGCATAACCTGTTGATGATTGCGCTTGGTTGCCCGAAGGTCGCGGCTTGCCTAGGCATGGATAGGCATGGAGATGTCAAGTGCCAGGTGAGGTGGGGGTGCGTCAAGCTTAGGAGAGGGAGAAAAGCGACTTGGCGGTAGCCCTACGCTGGGTGGCGGCCTGCCTCAGCGAAGCGCCGAGTCTAACTAAAGCGCCGAGTCTAACTAAGATGTCCAGTAGGCCCTGCTCGCTAAAAGCTAACAGCAGAGGCAAAAAACCCGCCCTCCCTCGGCAAACTTATTGAGCAAACCAGCCCACAATGGGACGTACCCAAAGAATGGTGCGAAGTTATCCTTCACTTCGAGCTCACTGAGCAGATAGGCGGGGACCATCGCGTAGTGGTGGGCCGGCACTGGTGCTAGCGCATGGAGGCGGACATCGGCTTCGATGATCGCCCGGCTAGCGGCGCTCGACAGTTGCAGCGAAGGCCCTGAGGCAAAGGCCAGCCAGCAGTCGAACTCCCCATGGAGCGGCAACGGGATCTCCCCCGGAGCGCCGCCGTCAGGGCTGGGAAGGGTGCGTGGCGCCAGGGTGACCGGCGGCACGTCCGTGCCGGGGAGCTCGAGCCCCAAGGGATAGGCCTCGTCGAGGCTAACAGCGTCGGCCAGGTAGGCCCGGCCACGCAGGCGCAGCAGGTAACAGCCGCTGTCGAGCTGCCAGGTGATCCGTGCCGGAGGCAAGCCGTAGCGCTGGCGCGACCAGACGATGCGCCCCTGCTCGAGACTCACGCCCGGCCCGGTCAGCACCGGGTCTAACAGCTCCAGCTCCCGCCCGAGGCCCAGTCTGCGCGGCGCGGCGCAGCCCGGCTCCAGCGTGGCCAAAGCAACTTCGGCCTGAGCTAAAGCGCCGAGCCCGGCGCGGCGGCGGTGATATGCCTCGGCCCGGTGCTGTTGTTGGACGCCGTCCTGACCGCGGGGAAGGAGGGCCAAGGCCGCGGCGGCCAGCTCATGGTAGCGCGCCCGCCGCCCCGGTTGCAGGCCGTCATAGAGCAGGGTGCGAGCGGGCTCGTCGAGCCGCCAGGCACCGTTTTCGAACACCAGCCAACCGCGCCGCTCGAGCTCGTCAAGGTGGGCTTCCACCCCCAGGGCGCGGATCAGGGATAGCGGCAACGGGCCGGGATGGACAGCGAGCCGCTCGAGCGCCAGGCGGGCGTCGTAGCTAAGGTGCCGGGCTTCGACATTAAAAGCCGCCCGCACCCGTTGCGGGACCGGCAGCGGCTGCTGCCCGAACTGCGCCCGCATGCTCAGCAGCTCGTCGAGGTACAACCGGTTCCCGGCGGCTTGCAGATACATGGCCGCCGCCTCCTGGAACGGCAACTCCTTAAGCGAGCGGCGCACCTCTGGCCAGGACAGCGGGGGCAGGTGCAGATAGCGAACCTGCCGGGCCGGCAGCGCCTCGCGGAGTTGCAGCACCAGCCTGGGCTCTTCGCCAAAGCTCGAGCCCGCCACCACCCACACCGCCGTGCGGTCTTGCTGGATCCGGCTTAACAGCACAGCGTCATCGGGGCAGGGGAGCGGGACATACCGCAGCGCCTTACTGGTCGCCCCGTCGAGCCCTTCGCTGAACGGCAGCTCGAGGCGCGTGGCTAGCGCCTGCGCAAACTCCTTGCGCCCCGAGCCCGGCGGCCCCCGCAGCACCAGGACGGCGGGCGGCTCGAGCCGCCGGCTCACCTCATCGAGCAAGGTGGTGCGCTGCAGCGCGCTGTGGTGGTTCCCCTCCTGGCGTGCTCGCTGGTACTCCAGCCACGCCTGATACTCCGGCGATACGTCGTCCAGGCCGTCAAGGCACGCGCCCGCACCGCGGCGCTCGAGCCCCAGCCAGTCCGGCAGCCGCAGCGGCTCTTCCCCTTCGGCAAAGGCTGCCCCAAAGGGCCGGAGCGCCTGCCGGAGCCGGTGCAGTTCGACGCGCAAGTTGCCCATCGCCTGATGGTTGTCCCACAGCAGCGCGGCCAACTGCTCGCGCCGGGCCGGGCCTTCGAGCGCCAGGTAATACAACAGCGCCAAGCCTTTGCGCCGGAGCCTGATCGTGTGGTCGCGGTGTTTTAGCCGAGCCGGGCCGTAGAGAGGTAGGGTGAGCTCCCGATGCGAATCTGGCGAGACGTTATCCATGGCTGACCCCTTACCGAGACCAAGTTCAAGTCGTCGCTAAGCCCTTGGCGTGCCTATTGTATCGCGGCAGCTCTTACAGAATTCTTACACCTTAGCCAGGCTTCTCATGAAGCGGAAGAGTATTGGTCAGCACGCAACAACCTAACCCCCACCCCAGCCCTCCCCCAATTTATGGGGGAGGGTGTGGGAGGGGGCTTTGCTCAGGGCCGGGATCGTTCCTGATAACAGCCTGGACGTTAGCGGCTTGGGGACGCGCCGCCCTCACTCCGTTACCGCAGCCGTTACCTGGGCGTTACCAGCTTGCCCGAAGTGGCTCCTGGCGGTAACGCCACGGCGCTAACCTGCCCTGCCGACGCACTGCGGGCCGGTAACGCGGCGGTAACGCCCCAGGCTCTATGGTGCAGCTACCAGCGGAGTCCTTGGCGTCCAGCTTCCGATGCGGTGAAAGGGGGTGTTGGCTGGTCATTAGTGCTAGTTAGTGCTAGTTACGGTCAGGCAGTTTAAACCCTAAACCCTGCTCAGGAACCCGGCGTTCCGAACCACACAGGAGGAGTAGACGATGAAAATCCTATCCCTAGTGCTGATTCTGGCGTTGACTATCAGCGCCGCCTTTGCTAATAACAACGACGACGACGATGCGGTCTATCGAGGTGAGCGCGAGGCCAGCGTGACCCAGGACATTACGCTGACCATCCCCTTGCGTGCCGCGGTGCACATCACCGATACCGAGTGGACACTAAACCTCGGTAACGATTATCACATCGCTGAGTACTGCTTCTTCGTTCCGAAGACCGTTGCCTATGCCGTTCCAGCCCCTGCTGCCCTTGACCTAATCCTGGGCCGCATTACCCTTGCCTCAGCAGCAGGCTTCGGCTATCCGGCTGTCAGGCCTGGTGACCTCGAGATCACCGGCGCTGACAAGGGCTATCTGGTCTGCAGGAACAGTAAAGAAGTGCAGAAGTTCTCCAACACCCCTGGCGACTGGACCTTCTCGGTCGAGTTTGACGCCCGTGCGGTAGACGGAGTAAGACCCGTTTTTGGGGAACGCTTTGCGGTGTTTGGCATCGGCGGTTTTGGAGCAGTTGCCACAGCAGTCATCGCCGCTGGTCAAGTTCTAATCGATGTTGACGGGACTGGCCCGACGGGCGGTTGGCGAACCAGCGACTTCATCGAAGGCTTCTACTTCGACGGCAGTGAAGTGGCGGGTACCCACAACCTCGTAGTCACCTACACGATGACCAACTTCTAACCCAACTCTGTGGCCAGAGAGGGGTCCCCCTTACCCCCTCTCTGGCACCGCATAGGATAGGTGGTAACACGTGTTCAGAATCATCTTGTTGAGTCTCGTGGCCGGGTTGGCGTTCGGGTTGGCTGTGGCTGCCGGTGAACCCATTAGGGAGGATGTCGTCTTCGGGGTCGACGAGGCTGAGGTCAAGCAGGATATCACCGTTGAGATCCCGCCTCGCTACGCGCTGCACCTGACCGCGACAGAGTGGGTCCTCGATTTGGCAGATCTTGAGGGCCAGGCTTGCTTCCTGGTCCCAAAAAATGTCGGATTTAAGAAAGGGATATTCAAGGATTTCCAAATGGAGTGGCTCCTCGGAGATCTCGATCTGTTGCCAACCGAGAACTACCCGGCATTTATCCAAAAAGAGCCGGGGGGTGAGGTCCGAAAAGGCTCGCTCATCTGCCTCTTCAGGAAAGTGCTGCAAAAGTTCACCAACGTTCCAGACTGGCAGCTTGAGGTCGAATTTGCCGCCGACAAGGCGGGATTTGGCTACTTCCTGCTAAGTGATTTCATTGACGAGTGGAGATTTTTCACGCTGGGCACGAGGGGAACCAGCGCCGATACCTCACGCGATGTCAGAGGGACCACCGGCGGCTGGCTCGATAATACCCTGGTGGAAGGGTTCTGGTTCGATGGGACTGAAGTTGCCGGTGATTACGAGATCACCATCACCTTTACGTTGACCCCCGGCGCTTTGTAGCTATCGTTTGCGGCCATCGGGTGCTGTCTCGCCGGCGGTGCCCGGTGGTCGGCAGCGGGGGCCGTAGCGGCGCGCAGTTATTTGATGGAGGCTATATATTTCGCTATGCTAAGGGCAACGCGGATTGACACGGAGGTATCGCGATGAGGTTATTTTGTTTTTGTCTCCTGCTGGCCGGCCTGCTGCCGATGGCCGCGGCCCAGGCGGGCGTCGGCATCAGCCCGCCGCGCGTCGAGCTCCGGGCTGAGCCGGGGCAGCAGCTCACGCAGGCCGTGGTGGTCGACCATCCCGGCCCGCGCGGCACGCTCGAGGTGGTCGTGACGCTAAGCGACGTACTGCTTAACACTGACGGCTCCCTCCTCTTTATCAGCGGCGGCAGCCACCCGCGGTCGCTCGCCCCGTGGCTGTCGGTGACGCCGTTGCAGTTCACGCTCGAGCCGCAAGGCCGCCTGGAAACGCGCTATTCGGTGCAGGTGCCGCCCGATGCTGAGGCCGGCACCTACTGGGGCATTATCTTCTTCGAGTCGGGACCGCCACCGGGGGACCGCCCGCAGGGGGGTATCGGCGTGCGTACCCGCGTGCGGGTGGGGCACGTGGTCTACGTGGAGGTGGGGCAGGTAGTCAGAGAGGGGCGTATCGCCGGTATTCGCTACGCCGCGCCCCAGAGCCCCGGCGGCGCCGGCGAGGTCAGGATCATGTTCCAGAATACCGGTAACGGCCTGGCGCGGCTCGGTGGCACGGTCGAGATCCGCAATCTCGACGGGGAGCTGGTGCAAGCGCTGGGGGTGACCAACGCCGTCTCGTTCCCCGGTGCCACCCATGAGATCGCCGTTGCCTTGAGCGAGTCCTTGGAGCCTGGTGACTACCTGGTGCTGGCGGTGCTCGAGTACGGCGAGGCCACGGTCGTCGCCGGGGAAGGTTATATCACGGTGCCGTAGATGATTATCTCACCTTACGCACGTTGTCATAAGGCTTCGCCCGACCATTGCGAACGGAGCGAAGCGCAGTGAAGCAATCTCTAGAAGCACATGCTGCACCCAAAACGAGATTGCCACGTCGCTCCTTTGTCGCTCCTCGCAATGACAAAAAGGGCGTACAGCACGGTGCCTGCGTAAGGGGAGTGATTATGAGGAGTTGGCTGCTGCTGAGTTGCCTGGTCTGGGGCGTGGCCTTCGCGCAGTTGCAAGTGGAGGTGGTTATTCCTGAGGGGAGTGCGCTTAGAATCATCAGCCCCGCGGTGGTCAACTTCGATCTGACCACGGTAGCCTTTCCACCACTGGCTTTTCCAGCCTACTTCGAGGCCACCGACCCGGCTGCGCCCATCACGATTGAGCTTTTCAGCAATATCGCGGAGAGCTGGCGTTTAGAGGTCGACTTTGCCGGACTACTGAGCGCGGACGGTGGTAACTTGCTGCCGCCATCGCAGATCGTCTACCGGCTGAATGGTGTTGGTGAGTGGATGCCGTTGGGGCCGTCGGTTACCTTGCTGACTGGTCAAGGTGCCAGTACGGCTTACGAACGCCACGTGCTCGAATTGCGTCTGAAACTCTATGGGAACGAACGCCCCGGCTCTTATGAAGGGACGCTCGTTTTCAGATTGGTCCCGCTCTGATGCGTTTCCTCTGCGCCGCTCTGCTGCTGTGTAATCTGGCGCTGGCCGCCGGCCTGCAGGTGCCGGAGGAGGTGGCGGCTGAGCCGGGGCGTTTTGTGTCCATCCCGGTACGCGCCGCCACCGACGGGGCGCTGGTGGTGGTTGCGCCGGCCGGCTTGTCGGTGATCGGCACGCCGGAGGTGCGCGGTGGCCGGGCGCTCGTCAACTTACTGGCCGCTGCCGACGTGGCCGCGGGTGAGCACGAGATACGCCTCTACCTCCAAGCGCAACCTCAACAAGCAGCGACGGTGGTGGTGCGCGTGGCTGCCCGGCCCGGGGTAGAGGTGCGGGCACCGCCAGGTCAAACGGTGGTGGCCGGCGAGACGGTCGCCTATAAGCTGGCAGTTACCAATACCGGCAATGCGCCTGACCGCTTTCGCCTCGAGTGGCGGAGCTTGTTGCCGGGGAGGCTCGAGCCCGCCGAGGTCGCGCTCGAGCCGGGCGAGACGGCGGAGGTGTTGCTGCAACTGACGGCCCAAGAGCGGCGCCGGGATACGGCTAGCGTGACGGTAAGCTCGCACCGCGACCCGGCGGTAACAGCCCGCGCCACTATCCGCACAGTGATTCTGCCGTTTGCCGGCGCCGATCAGCTGGACGGCCCGGTGCTGCGCTACGGCTTGAATCTGCGCGTGGCTTATGGCTCGCAGGGGTGGGATTACGGGGTGGGTGTGCGGCTCGGCGGGGAGCTGTCCGATTTTATTCAGGGCAGCACCGGGCTCGACTTCCGCCCTGAGCGGCTGTCCGGCACGGCCAGCCTGGTGGGTGACGGCTGGCGCGTGAGCTACCGGGGCACGAATGAGCTACAGCGGGTTGAAGCCGCGACCGGGCCGTGGCAGGCGCATCTGGCGCTGATCGAGGGCGGTTACACCGTGGGTGGGTCGTTCACCCAGGGGCCGTGGCGCGTTAGAGTAGCGCACACGCAGCGGGAAGAAAGCACCCAACTGGTGGGGGTGAGCTATAACGTGCAGCTAGTTCCCGAACTCAGCCTCATCCCGTCGGTCAGCCTGCTGCGCCGGAGTGCGCGGCCAGGGGCCGATTTCGGTGTCGAGTTCGGCTTGGGGGCGCGGGTTCAGACTGAGGCGGTTATTGGCTCGGCACGGTTCACGTTGTCGCAACCGTTTGACCAGCCGTGGAGTTTGGGTGTGGCGGTGAGCAGCCGGAGCCAGTCGCCGTTTGGCGTTAGCGCCGAGGCTGTCATGGATCCGGCGACCTTCGGCGTGACGGTGGCGGCCACGCAAGAGGTCAGCGCCGAGGTGACTTTGCGCCAACGCATCTCCTACAGCCGGAACTTGTCTTTCTCGGTCGGTGCGCGCTATCGGCCCACGGGTCTCCCGCTTACTGTCAATGCTTCCGTCGGCGGGTTCTGGCGGGAGGGGGTGTTCTTCCCCTCGGTCGGAGCCTCAGCGCTCTACCGGCTGCACCCCTGGGAGTTTGGGGTAGGTGTCAGCTATAGCGAAGCGGTGCGGGCGAGTATGATCGTGCGCTACCGCCTGAATGACTGGACGGTCGGTGCCGGTTTGGCCCTCAACCTCCGCGACCGGCTGAGCTACAGCGCTTCGTTGAGGGTCGGCCACGGGGCTATTGCTGCGGAGGTGACCCTGGCCGACGACCGTGACCAGCACACGCTGGCGTTGCGTTTGCGCGGGGAGCATGGGCGCTGGGAAGGGACAGTGAGCGGCGCCTACGACTTTCGCCACCGGCAGTATCTGGCTGACGTGGGCCTCGGCCATAACTTTCCTGGCGGGCACAGCCTGCGGGGGAGCGTCGGCTTTGGCGAGAGCTTCCGCTGGCAATTAGGCGGCAGCTTTGCCCTGCAGGGCGGCTTGCAGACGCCGGATCAGGTGGTGGGCCTGTTCGGCGGCCGCGCGGTGGGCTTTGTCGAGGGGATCGTCTACCACGACCTCAACCGTGACGGGCTGAGGCAGCAGGGCGAGCAGGCGCTGGTCGGCCTGACGGTGCGGGTGGCGGATCACGAAGCGCGCACGAACGAGCAGGGCTATTTCAGGTTGGCGCTGCCCCCCGGCGCGCATCAGCTCTCCGTGAGCGGGCTGCCCGCCAATTTCGGCCTCAGGCAGGTGCCGCAGGCGCAGGTGAGGATGGGCGAGGCCATCTCGCTAGAGATGCCGATCGAAACGGTGGTAAGCGTAATCGGGGTGGTTTTTAATGATGTCAGTCGCAATGGTGAGTTCTCCACCGACGCCACGCGGGTGGCCTTTGCGCAGGTGACCCTGCAAGGTATGGGCCTGACCAAAACCGCCTATGCTGACGCCCAAGGGAGCTTCTTTTTCCAAAACCTGGTGCCCGGCGCCTACACCCTGAGGCTCGAGCCGGCCTCGCTGCCACGCTTTTATGAGCCCACCACGCCGCCGTTGCCGGTGCAGCTCGACATCGGCCCCACACCGCGAGTCTTTCTCGGTGCTGCCGAGAGGCCGCGGGAAGTGCGGCGGACCCTGGTTGCCGGGGAGCTGTCGGTGATAGCTCGAGCTGAACCAAGCGCCGTGCCTCCTGGCGCCGATGTCCGCATTATTGCCCAGGTGCAGGGGAATCCAGATGTGGTCGTGGCTCGGGTGGACAATACTGAGGTGGTGCTCACCCCTGACGCCGATGGGCGGCACTACTACGGCTTCGTGACGATGCCGCAGACTACTGAGCCGATCACGACGGTTGAAGTCGTCGCCCGGCAAGGGGAACTCGAGGTGCTGCAGCCGCTGCTGGTGATGATGCGCGACGGCCCACTGGCCACGGTGCGAGCGACCCCCGGTTTCGTGGCGCCTGGCGAGCTGGTGCAGGTGCAGGCCGAGTTCCTTACCAGGGTCACCGAAGCATACGTGGTGATAGCGGACAAGCAGCACAGGCTGGAACCTACGAGCCTTTATGCTTTCAGCGGCGAGTTTAGCGCCCCCGCTACGCCGGGTAGTCTTGAGGTTCAGCTCTGGGCTGACGGGGTGCTGTTCGCGACCACGCGGTTCCGGGTCTCAGAATAGCGCGGCTTGGTGAATGCCTATGGGTTGATGGCGCTGGCCTGGTTCAGTCCAAGTGTGGCGACCTCGTCAACACCCACCGGTGGCCGACTTTGCTACTCGACTGGATCGATGGCAGTAACCTCGTAGGGTGCGCTCGCGCACCGCTACTTTGCCGGATCGATGGCAGTAACCTCGTAGGGTGGGCTCGCGCACCGCTACCTGAGGAGCACACCCCCTTTGTCATTCTGAGGAGCGTAGCGACGAAGAATCTCGCAGCGAAGAATCTATTTACGGCGTCGCACCCTCGAGCAGCGCCAGAAGCTCCGCGGCATGCACGAGGCGCGTGCCGCCAAGCTTCCCTAGCTCGACGACATCCTTCATGTTGAGAGAGGCCAAGACATCGGCCTTACCGGCTAACGCGATGGCCAAAATGGCATTGTCGTCCGGATCGGGAGAGAGCGACGGAACCTGGCCCGGCACGACGATAGTCGCCTTGACACGCAGCAAGTTGACAAGCGCACCTATCCGGTGTGGTCTGATGCTTAAGCGGAGCTGTTCTCGGCTTAGCGTGTGCTTAAGCTCCTCTATTTGCGCTGCCGAGGTGAGCAGCGTGAATGAGCCGTTTTGCCAGTGCTCGATGAGTTTGCGGTTGCGGCCCAACGGCGTGAGCAGGGCCGATATGAACACGTTAGTGTCTAGGACGACCCTCACTGCTGCGGGCGGCGCGCACGGCCTCGACGGCCACGGCATCCGCCTCGTCAAGCGTAAGGCGCGGACTGCCTCGCGGGCGTTCGAGGATGGCCTCCCACCACTGTTGCACGAGGTTGGCATCGCCGATGAGTTCGGCGAGCGCAGCAACCCGCGAGATCCCCTTCTTGCGCCGGTAGACCTCGATTTTGGCAAAGAGTTCATCCGGTAGCTTAAGCGTCCTCACGCCTTTACTGTAGCACGTCCCTAAAGGCCAGGGGAATTTCCGTCGCAAGCGCATTGTCTTGCCATTCTGAGCACTTCGTCCCTCAGTACAGGCTCCGCGAAGAATCTCGCCAGCAAAGAAACCGAGACCCCTTCGCGGAGCTTGCCCTGAGCATGTCGAAGGGCTCAGGGTGACACGATCAGCACCCATTGTCAGTATGTGCGCAGCAATGCCGACATCTTCAGTTGACATGGGCACACGGGCGACGCATAATGTCGGCATGCTAGCTAAGCGTGCCGACATAATCCGTGATCTGCGCGTCGCTGGGATCACGGGGTTCTTCCGCCCAGCCCAGCTAGCGGCGGCCGGCCTGACGCGCGATCAACTCCCGGCCCTGGTGCGATCGGGGAAGGTTGAACGCATCGGACGCGGGCTCTACCGGCTCGCGGAGGCCGAGCCTACCGAGAACTACTCACTCGCCATGGCCTGCGCCCGGGTACCCAACAGCATCGTCTGCCTGCTCTCCGCCCTGCGGGTCCACGGCATCGGAACCCAGGTGCCGGCCGAGGTCTGGCTCGCCATCCCGCACAAGGCGCGGGCGCCGCGCCTGCGTGAACTCCGGCTGCGCATCGTGCGTTTCAGTGGTCCCGCCTGGACCCTCGGTGTGCAGCCAACGCAGTTCGAGGGGGTGCGCGCCCGGATCACCTCACCAGCCCGGACGATCGCCGACTGCTTCCGCTTCGAGCGGCTGGTGGGGCCGGAGGCCGCGATGGAGGCGCTCCAGGACGGACTGCGCCAGCGCAAGGTGACGGTTGCTGAGCTCTCCCGAGTCGCGGAGGTCCTGCCGTCACGGCGTCTGAGCGCCGCGCTAGACCTGAGGTCGCTATGAGCCCCGACGTGGCGGCTTCCGTCCGAGCCCGCCTGCTCAGTCGAGCCAAAGAGCGCCGGGAGGAGTTCGAATTCACGCTCGCGCGATTCGCTGCGGAGCGGTTGCTCTTCCGCCTCGGCGCCTCCGGGGCACGGGATCGCTGCATCTTAAAGGGAGCGAGCCTGCTTTCGGTCTGGTACGGCGATCCCTACCGTGCCACACGGGACGTGGATGTCCTGGCCTCCGGGCCGACCGACGACGAAGCGATCCGCTCGCTGGTCGAGGAGATTTGCTCCGTGCCGTGCCCCTCGGACGGTCTGCGCTTTGACCTCTCCGACCTCACCCTCGAGACGATCCGGCCGGAGGATGAGTACGCCGGTAAACGCGCCCGCTTCCGCGCCTATCTGGGCAACGCCCGCATCGCGGTGCAGCTCGACCTTGGGGTAGGAGACGCCGTGGTGATCGAGCCGGAGGAGGTCACCTATCCGACCCTCTTCTCCTCGTTACCTGCACCACTCCTGCGCGCCTATCCACGCGAGCTGACGGTGGCGGAAAAGTTCGAGGCCATGGTCAGCCTGGACGTGCGCAACAGCCGGATGAAGGACTTCCACGACATCTGGGCACTCGCCGGTGCGTTCGCCTTTGATGGCCCATCACTCCAGCGGGCCGTCGCCGCTTGCTTCGAGCGACGGGGCACACCCTGGACGGGCGAGAGGCCGCGGGTGCTTACGCCCGCCTTTTACCAGGGGCCCGAGCGCACCAAGCGCTGGCGCAGCTATCTAGCGGCGGGCGCGGTGCTCGTTCCGCCACCCAACCAGTTCGAGGTCATCGGTGAGCGGATCACGGCCTTCCTTGGTCCGGTGCGGGACAGCATCATTACAGGGGAACCGCTCGCAGGGCGCTGGAACCCAGGCGGCCCATGGACAGCGGCTGGGAGGCGTAGCAGCGGATGATCACCGCGAGCTTGTGCACCAAGACTCCGTTGGATGTGCCGCTGGTCAGGGCGGACAGTAACCTCGTAGGGTGCGCTCGCGCACCGCTACCAACGGTGCGGCCAAGAGACCCCTTCGCCTGGCTCAGGGCGGCGCCCTTGCGGAGCTTGCCCTGCTTGCCCTGAGTAACCTCGTAGTAACCTCGTAGGGTGCGCTCGCGCACCGCTACCAACGGTGCGGCCAAGAGACCCCTTCGCCTGGCTCAGGGCGGCGCCCTTGCGGAGCTTGCCCTGCTTGCCCTGAGTAACCTCGTAGTAACCTCGTAGGGTGCGCTCGCGCACCGCTACCTGAGGAGCGCACCCCCTTTGTCATTCTGAGGAGCGTAGCGGCGAAGAATCTCGCGAAGCGAAGAACCCGAGACCCCTTCGCGGAGCTTGCCCTGAGCATGTCGAATGGGTCGCTTCGGCTTCGCCTCGCGATGACCAAGGCAAAGGTGTCGTTGCGAGCTAAGCGCAGCAAGGCGAAGCAACGTCGGGAACGGCGCCCCCCCTTAATCCCCCCAACCCCCCTAGTTCAGGGGGCTTAACCTGGTCGTTTCACGATAACAACGCTGCCAAGCGCTGGGTCGGCGTTACGGCCAGTGTTTGCTAACGCTTGACAATAGCCTATTATTGCACTACGATAGCATGGTGATTAAGTCCTTTGCGGACAAGGAGGCCGAGCTAATCTTTCGCGGCCAGCACTCCCGCCGCCTCCCGGTCGAAATCCAAAGGCGCGTCAAAATCCGCCTCGACCGCCTCGCCGCCGCTACCGACCTCAATGACTTGCGCGTGCCACCCTCCCATCACCTGGAAAAACTGAGCGGCGACCGCGAAGGGCAGCACAGCATCCGCGTCAATCAGCAGTGGCGCATCTGCTTTAGGTGGCAAGGTGGACACGCCATTGACGTGGAGGTCACCGATTATCACTGAGGAGGTAGCGATGAGAGACATCCCGCCCATTCACCCCGGCGAGCACCTGGCCGAGTACCTGGCCGAGTATGGGCTTAGTCAATATGCGCTGGCCAAGGCCACCAGCATGAGCGAAATGCGGGTCAGCGAGATCGTGCGCGGCAAGCGTGCCATGACCGCCGACACGGCGCTGAGGTTGGGGCGCTTTTTCGGTGTGGCGCCGGAGTTTTGGCTCAATCTGCAAAGCCGCTACGACCTTGAAGTGGCCGCTGAAGCGCTCGGCCCCGCGCTCGAGCGCGAAGTGGCGGTCCACCGCCCCAGAGTCTAGGGTGCAGCAACTGCTTGGCAACGCCCAGACGCTTGCCGACTTGCGCATCCCGCCTGCCAACCGGCTCGAAAAGCTAGCTGGCGACCGAGCGGGACAGTACAGCATCCGCATCAACGACCAGTGGCGCATCTGCTTTGAGTGGCATGATGGTGGCGCTTACAAGGTTGAAATCGTGG
>Ga0208733_100609_pt1 | contig 14291 bp, 12 predicted proteins | sample SubbioR11Jul_8B1_FD_184816 | JGI IMG/M metagenome (GOLD analysis project Ga0208733, IMG submission 184816) | Serpentinite rock and fluid subsurface biosphere microbial communities from McLaughlin Reserve, California, USA - CR11Jul_8B1 (SPAdes) | ecosystem: Environmental > Terrestrial > Deep... | reverse complement strand
TGTCTCCGAAAATCTTATCAAGTCGATAAGACCCGACCACGGGCGGATGGTTTATATTTTTTAGGGCAAAGGCAACATTGCCCATTGTAGAAAAGTCCTTGTCATACGGGATAATCCTTTCGGTTTACGAACAAGCTAATGTTTCCGCTATAAGATTTTCTCCAACATGCCTGCCCGAAGGCCGGTAATTTTCCACGGAAGAGTGACGCATTACTCCGAGGTTAAAAATGCTATTTTGATGCAAATTATACCAACGATGAAAGTGAAGGAGCTGAAGTTTTTGGAATCGAAACAGAAGGAGCTGGAGAAGACTCTCTCGCCTTCGAGAAAAAGAACTTCTACAAACATACTGCCATCCCGGTGCAGCTCATCCGTGGTGGATGATCCGAAGATGATGAAGGGGGTGGAGCATGATAGCGCAGAATCAGCGAAACCCTACAAACCGAAAGTGGGCGGCCTTTCTGAAAAGGGATGGTCCGAAAAAGAGATGCTATCCCTGATTCCCCAAGTCAGCCTCTTTGTCGCGGCGATCATCTGCAAAAAATGTCACGAGGCAAACTACCGAAATTGGCTATTCGACTAACAGACTAATCGACTATGCGACGAATGACTCCGAACTCATAACTTTTATTTACCCTAAAAACTCCCAGGCAATCAAGAAGACACAGAACAGACCGATGGTGAGCATGGCAAATCCCATCACATTCGAGAATAGGTCTGTCCATGCGCTCGGATACTTTCCTCGATAACTCTCCAATCTATTCTGCGCCACCAGCCTCTCATACTGTTTCGGCCGCTCTTCAACCAGCTCATATTTTGGCAGAACTCCTGTAAAGATGACCGGATCAAACGGGAACTTTGACGGTCGAAAATGGGTATTGAAGAAATGGACGGTAAAGATAAAGCCGGAAGCCAGTAGCGCTTCGTCCGAATGGACGATCTGGGCGATATTGATCACCCAACCCGGCAGGAAGATGCAGAATTCCTCAGGAAACCAGAGCATCAGTCCGGAAAGCCCGATGGCAAACATCCCCCAGAAGACAGCCAGAAAATCGAACTTTTCCCAGTAGGTCCATCGATCAAACTGGGGTTTTGGGCCTTTATTAAAGAACCAGCGAACCATTCCCACGATATCCACAACATCCTTCCAGCGTGGGCAGAGGGAATCCGGGCCGAAAAGCTTCTGGAGTGGATTTGGATTCCCCGGTAGTTTTTTAAAGAATAGGAAATAGAAGATATAGGCGAGGGCCGCCCCGAAATAGAGAAAGGTAATAGCCGCAGCGATTCGGTGGACCAATCCCGCCATTTCGGCTCCCCCTAAAAATGCCATCAGACCTTTGGCCCACGGAGCATGAGAAAATTTCAGCGGCAGTCCGGTCAGAACGAGGGCGATGAAGGTGACCATCATCGTAAAGTGAAGGATGATATCGAAGGTTTTGAAGCGGCGATACATGTAACCTGCCTCTTCAGGTTTGACATGTTGCGGGAAGAAGATTCCTTTCGCCCTCAATTCCCGCTTCTCCCAGAAATCCCTTCGCCACCAGAGGACGGTGTGGATCCAGAACATGCTGAATACCGATACTAAAAGTGTTGTCATGATTACGAAAGTCCAATAAAAAACGGGGTCCCTTTCGGGATCCGTATGGGTGGCATGGGCAACCCACATGACAAAGTTGGTATTGGCCCCGGGGTGGCATTTCCCGCAGGTTTCGACAAGACGTGCGTCTGAGATGAGCGATTTCGGATCTTCCTGGGAAAGGATGCTGTGAAAACCATGGCAATCCGCACAGCCCGCCACCAGTGTCGGGTATCCTAATTTTTCCACTTTCCCATGATAAGACTCATAATAAGTCTGGGTGGCAATCGGGAAGACCTTATTTCGCTCCATCTTCTCCTTATCGGCATGACACTTTTGACAGGCCTCGGTATGGAACTCCTTTCGAAATTGGACCACCTTGGGCTCATCGCCCTTCAAGATGGGAACCTTATGGAGACCATGACAATCGCTGCAATCAGGAGAATCGGGGTTTCCTGCGAGAACGGATTTACCATGGACGCTCTCTGAATAGCCGTCATCAGAATGGCAGGTCGTGCATTTCTCGATGACCCTCGTTTTATCCCCTTTCCAGGGAGTCATCTCGTGAATATCTTTATGGCAGTCTTTGCATTGAATATCGTTGATGAAATGGGCGCTTGCGTAATGTTCCGCCCCCTCCTTCTTATGGCAGCGATGGCAGGTCACCGGCTCCGAATGAATCCTGGCGCCCTTTGCCTTCGCCTTCGTATGGGTTTTGACATCCGTGATGTCCCAGTGGCAGCTATTGCAGGAGTTGGCTCCGTGGACCGACTGGGCGAATTTTCTCTCGTTGATCTTATTGCTGTGGCAATCGAGACATTCCGAATTATCGATGCATTCATAACAGTATTCCCTGCCTCTGACGATGAATTTCTCACCCTTTTTCGCAGGTTCCGGAGGTTTGGCCAACGCTCCGGGTGTGGAGACCTCCTTTTTTTCCGGTGTGGGTGTGGCTGCCCACATAAATCCGAGGCCCAAAAAGAGGGCAAGGGAAATAGCAAGAAGAATAACAATTAAACTTTTCAATTTCGTTTTCATGCTCCCCCCAATCCCAAGATAATAGGGTTATTCCTTTAAATTTTAAGTGGATTTTTTGTTTGTGGAATTTTCGAGAAGGTAAGATGCGATTTTTTTAACATAACAAAAAATTGAAGTCAACAGTTTTTTGGACAAACTTAAGTTTCGGTTTAGGGCTTGACAATTTCGTGAAAGATATTATCTATTTAAGCGGAGGTTGTCTTCTATGCCCACTTACGCTTACCGGGCTGTTGATCCGGGTAAGAGTTGTGATCGCTGCCGACAGGGTTTTGAGACCATTCAGAGGATCATTGAGCCTGCTTTCATCAAATGTGCTCATTGTAAAAATCCGATCTCCCGTGTTCTCTTTGCCCCAGCGGTGGTGATCAAGGGAAGCCCGATGACTGAAACGGACCGGAAGATCAAAGAGTATGAAAAAGAGGGAAAGTGGAGCCATGCCGCTGAACTCGCAGACAAAGAGGCTGAAAAGACGAAGAGAGAAGATCTCAAGGTTCGAGCTCTGGAGGATTACAAGAAAGCAGGATACGATTTCGATAAGCATGATACCGATACATAATTCTGGAATATTGGAATGATAGAATACTGGATGATTGAGAATACAATCAAACACAAAATAACAACGAATTTTTCATGAAAGAAGCAAAGTTTCCTCCGTCCAATTTTCCATTATTCCAGTATTCCATCATTCCAGTATTCCATCATTCCATTTTAATTGTATGATCACGCTCAACCATGTTCAGAAGCAGTTCGGAAGCAGAGAGCTTTTTAAGGACGGCTCCCTCCAGATCGGAGCAAGAGACCGGATCGGCCTGATCGGTCCCAATGGCTCCGGTAAAACGACTCTCTTCAGGATGATCCTCGGGGAGGAATCGATTGACGGAGGAGAAATCCTCATTGCCAGGGGAGTGAAGATCGGCTATCTCCCTCAGGAGGTGATCTCTTTTAAGGGAGATACGGTCCTGGGAGAAGTTTTAAAAAGTGTATCAACGATCACCTCTCTTCAGGATAAAATGAAGATTCTGGAGGAAGAACTCTCTTCGATCGACGACCCGAACGCTCAGGAAAAGCTGGCAAAGGAGTATGGAAAACTTCAGGAACGCTATACCGTCCTCGGAGGATATGGCCTGGAAGCCGGTGCGAAGCAGATCCTCAATGGATTGGGTTTCAGGGAGAGGGATTTCAACCGGCTGACCGATGAGCTGAGCGGGGGCTGGCTGATGAGAATCGCCCTTTCGAAAATCCTTCTTCAATCTCCTGATCTCCTTCTCCTCGACGAACCGACCAACCACCTCGACCTCGAATCCCTCATCTGGCTTGAAAAATTCCTGGTCAACTACCCGGGCGCCATGGTCGTCGTCTCGCACGACCGCGTCTTTCTCAACCACCTCATCGATCGAATTGCGGAGATCGAAGGCGAAAAGATCGACCTCTATCACAGCGACTACGACCACTACCTCGATGAGAAGGAAAACCGCAGGGAGATTCTTGAGGCGACCTATAAGACCCAGCAGAAGAAGATCGAGCAGACCGAAAGATTTATTGAGCGTTTCCGGGCCAAGAACACAAAATCGAGTCAGGTCCAGAGCCGGATCAAGATGCTCGAAAAGACTGACCGGATCGAGCTGCCAAAAGAGAGGAGGGAGGTTCGATTCGAGTTCCCAGCTCCGAAAAGAAGCGGGCACAGGGTCCTGGAGGTGAAGAATCTTCATAAGAATTATGGAGAGACCCTGGTCTATCAGGGGATCGACCTCACCCTCTTCCGGGGAGACAAGGTAGCCCTGGTCGGCCCCAATGGCGCGGGCAAATCCACCCTGTTAAAAATATTGGCCGGCGTTCTCGATTATGAGAAAGGAGAAGTTGTTCTTGGAAAGGATGTGACCCGGGCCTATTTTGCCCAGCGCCAGTTCGATCTGCTTCGTCCTGAAAATACGGTCTTTGAGGAACTCCTCTCCATCGCCACGGATGAGAGCCAGACTCAACTTCGAACCCTCCTGGGAACTTTTCTCTTCAGCGGGGATGAGATCGAGAAGAAGGTCTCTGTTCTGAGCGGCGGCGAGAAAAGCCGTCTGGTTCTTGCAAAGATGCTTCTCAAACCCGCCAACCTCCTGCTCCTCGATGAGCCCACAAGCCACCTCGATATTGCATCGAGAAATGTGCTCGAGATGGCTTTGAAACAGTTTCAGGGGGCGATCTGTCTCATCACTCACGACCGCCATCTCATCAATCAGATCGCCAGTAAAGTGATTGAGATCGACCGGGGGACGCCGAATGTCTATCTTGGAAATTATGATGATTACCTCTATAAAAAACAGCAAGCCGCAGGGGTGAAGAAAGAGATTAAGGTTGAGTTTGAGGAAAAAGATAAATCTATAAAAAAGAAGTCGAAATTTATGGTGAAAGAAGAGAGGCGAAAAAGGGCGCAGGAGATGGACCAATTCCGGAAACAGCTCTTCGGCCTCGAAAAAAGATTCGAGGAAGCGGAGAAACTTCTTCAGGAAGCTACCCGGAAGCTGGATCATCTCAATCAAAGACTTTCCGACCCCAATCTCTACCTCAATCGGAAAGAGACCTACGAAACCGTTCAGACCCATAAACGTGTTCAAGAACAGGTGAAAGAGTTGACTCAACTCTGGGAATTCTTGGCCCTGGAATTGGAAGAGATGAAGAGGATGGATATCATGTCAAACGCCAATGAGTAGCGTTCACATTTGAAACCCATCCAAAACTTAGAAATATAGTTTTCATCTTAAAGGGTTCCCTCTTCCTTCCTCCTATAATCAATAAAACGCCCATCTTCCCTTCCAATGCAGATTTCAACCAGATATCTTCAGTTTTGGCAAAGTGTAGGTATTGGCGAGATATTCGTAATTTCGAGTTTAGAATTCTTCAGTGCCCCCTTATTTACTTCTTCTTGTCTTGGATTCCACACTTCCAAAAAGTTTAAAAATTATGTATATTGTGAATCGTAGCCTACAAAATATGATCCAAACCTTCTGCCTATTGGAGGATCAAATGGACATATCGAATTTAAGGAGCGAAGCACGTCTCGTACAATCCATGACCGAGATCGCTGTAGAAAGCTGGAAGTTTTCTCGGCTTTTTGCCAGACTACTTCAAAAACTTGATGCTGGTGAGGCAAACAGATATGTAAATCAGCTCAGATATTATTTGAAATCTCTTGACTCAAACCTCGAATCGGCCGGCCTTCGGTTGGTCGACTTTGAAGGACATCCATACGATCCGGGGATGGCTGCGACAGCCTTGAATCTAAGTGATTTCGGGCAGTTAAACCAAATATCTCGCTCGTCAAATTGTGAGTTCCCTTTTAATAGAAAAAGGGGGGACGTTTCACGCCGGATACAACCTTAATAGTTGAGTGTATGATTTCTGGAGAGCAGGTCATTATGATATCGCAGAAGCTTCAATATCTGCTATAAACCTTCATTTTTTTAACTATTGAAATTGTTTGGATTTGATTTTGATATATGTATCTGGCCTGATGATTTCGGAAATCCTCGACTCCTGAAGCCTGCCGAAATCTAAACTCCAAAAAAAACCGGGAATGGAATGGCGACTATTTTGGGGGCGATGGGAACGATCTCGGTCCCCGAATAAATAATCACAGAGAAGAGGAGCTTATCTTTAAGATCTTCAGCACATTGTTTCAAACTCGTGATATCCGACTCATCAATCCGCTGCGACCATTTCACTTCGATGGCAACCAATTTCCCGCCCCGCTCAATCAGGAAATCCACTTCTCTCCCTGTTTGGGTCCGCCCAAAATAATTTTTTTAATGGCTTTTATTTGGAATATTTCCTGAAAAATGGTATATATTTGACAGATGCAGAAGGGAGGGGAATTAAAATGAAAGAGCATTTAATTGTGTGTGACCCAGAAATTCTCAACGGGAAACCTATTATCAAGGGGACTCGTATTTCTGTCGGGTTAATCATGCAATGCATTGCCTCAGGGATGACCAAAGAAGATATTCTACAGGGTTATCCAATTCTTACACCGGATGGCTTAGAAGCCGCCCTTGATTTCGCTGCAAGACAACTTCAGGGAGAGGAAGTTAGGTTTTTTGAGAACAGACCATAATGAAACTCCTTGCAGATGAAAATCTTCATTTGGGGATTATCCAAGGGCTTCGAAAAGCGAAATTCGAAATAGTGCCGGAATCCTAATTTCTATCTATTGACAAAGCTTGAAACTCCGTCTTGAATGCCCAATGGTGATTTTTTTAATGATAGCCCACAAAAAGTAAATATCGCCGTATCATGGTTAATTTTTAGCCATCAAATGGCTAATTTGTCGAGAATAAATTTCTTTCATTTTTCAAAAGATTTCTGAAAAAACCCAGAAATCTCTGATTACACCGATTATGCAACGATTACGCGATTAAAAATACATTGAAAACTATAGAGAAATCTGTGGAATCAATTTTTTGGAATCTGCGTAATCAGAGAGCGAAAAGTAGTTTTGCAGAGTTCTCTTCAATTTCCGTTAATTTGAGTCGACACGCTCATTTTGTCGCGATAAAATGAGTTGCATTTGAGAAAGCCTTGTGGTCCAACAGGCAATCATTGTTATGAAAAGCTATCTCGAAAACTATTTTCTTGTTGACACAAAAACACACTTATCCTATGTTTAATGCCACATGAGAATATTTCCTCTTCCTCGAAATAAGATAAAACTGTAATGATGGACGGAATCATTTTAAAAGGATATCGGCCAGGGGTTATTGGTCGATTGGCTGAACTCCATGCGACCTATTACTATGAGAACTGGGGATTCGACCTCTTCTTTGAAGCCAAAGTGGCAACCGAACTGTCTGAATTTCTCAGTCGGTATGATGAGTCTCGGGATGGCTTCTGGGCCCTCTCTTTGAACCGTCAGATCCAAGGGGGTATTGCGATCGACGGCATCAAGGCAATGACCGATGGGGCGCATCTCCGGTGGTTCCTCCTCTCGCCGGAGGTGCGGGGGCGCGGCTTCGGTCATCGATTAATGGAGGAAGCCATCTCCTTCTGTAAAAAGAAAGATTACAAACGGGTCTACCTCCACACCTTTGAAGGACTTGATCCAGCTTGCCATCTCTATGGGAAGTTTGGTTTTGAGCTCGTCCAACAAGCTGAAGGGATGCAATGGGGGAAAAAGGTCATCGAGCAGAAGTTCGAACTTAACCTGTGATAGAAAGTCTTGAATGAAGAATAGGGAAATAATGAATGAGGCGGGTGATTAACCCGCCTCTTTGCTTTCTGGTCAATAAGCGGGCGGCATGGGTGGACCGCCTGCTTGCTCCTTTTTGGGTTTCTCGGCGATGACCGCCTCTGTGGTGATCAACAGCGAAGCCACGCTGGCCGCATTTTGAAGGGCCAGACGGACCACTTTCGTCGGATCGATGATGCCGGCCTCGATCATATCGGTATATTCTTCCTTATCGGCATCGAACCCGAAATTTCCCTTCTCCTCTTTCACTTTTTCCGATACTACAGAGCCTTCCAGACCGGCATTCTCAACGATCTGCCGGATCGGCTCCACAAGGACCTTCTGAATAATATCGACGCCGGTCTGCCGATCACCCTCAAGTTTCACCTTCTTTAATGACGGCAGACACCTCAGATAGGCAACCCCGCCGCCAGGGACAATGCCCTCTTCCACAGCGGCCCGTGTCGCATTGAGGGCATCCTCAACCCGCGCCTTCTTCTCCTTCATCTCGGTCTCCGTGGCCGCTCCCACTTTGATCACAGCCACGCCCCCTGCCAGTTTCGCCAGCCGTTCCTGAAGTTTCTCCCGATCGTAATCGGAAGTGGTCTCTTCGATTTGAGCACGAATCTGTTTGATCCGGCCTTCGATCGAGGAGGAAGAGCCTGCTCCTTCCACAATCGTTGTGTTGTCCTTATCGATGACCACTTTCTTGGCCCGTCCCAGATCCTCGATCTTCATCTTTTCCAGTTTGATTCCGACATCTTCCATGATAGCATTGCCGCCTGTCAAAACGGCGATATCCTCGAGCATCGCCTTTCTTCTATCACCGAACCCGGGGGCTTTGACTCCCGCACACTTCAATGTCCCGCGAAGTTTGTTGACGACCAGAGTGGCAAGGGCCTCTCCTTCCACATCCTCTGCCACAATGAGCAGAGGCCGGCCGGTCTTTGCGATCTGCTCCAGAATGGGAAGAACCTCTTTCATATTGGAGATCTTCTTCTCAAAAAGGAGGATATAGGGCTCGTCAAGAACCGCCTCCATCTTTTCCGGATCGGTCACAAAATAGGGAGAGATATAGCCTCGATCGAACTGCATCCCTTCCACGATTTCGAGGGTGGTCTCCATGGCCTTGGCCTCTTCCACCGTGATGACGCCTTCCTTCCCAACCTTATTCATGGCCTCGGCAATGATGTCGCCAATGGTCTTATCATTATTCGCTGAGATCGTTCCGACCTGGGCGATCTCCTTCTGCTCCTTGACAGGCTTGGAGAGTTTCTTTAACTCTTTGACAACCTCTCCCACGGCATGATCAATCCCTCTCTTTACATCCATGGGATTGGTGCCGGCCGCCACCACCTTGAGGCCCTCACGGCAGATCGCCTGTGCCAAAAGAGTGGCTGTTGTCGTCCCATCCCCGGCCGTATCAGAAGTCTTGCTCGCCACCTCTTTGACCATTTTGGCGCCCAGATTCTGAAAATGATCTTCCAGGTCGATCTCCTTTGCCACGGTCACTCCGTCCTTTGTGACCAATGGAGAGCCGAAAGATTTTTCCAGAACCACATTTCTACCCTTGGGGCCCAGTGTCACTTTCACCACATTGGCCAGAATATTGACCCCTTCTAAAATCAAATTTCTTGCTTCCTGATCAAACTTCAATTCTTTTGCCATGAGACTCCTCCTTTCTCATTTCGTTCACTTCTCCTCAATCATTTCTCAATGACCGCAAGGACTTCATCTTCCCGCATCATCAGATGCTCTTCTCCGTCGATCTTCACCTCTGTGCCCGCATATCTGGCAAAGAGGATCCGGTCTCCCTTCTTCACCCCTAACGAAATCTTCTTCCCGTCCTTATTCACCTTTCCTTCTCCGACAGCGATCACTTTACCTTCGATCGGTTTTTCCTTGGCCGAATCAGGGATAATGATTCCTCCCTTCGTTTTGTCCTCCTCCTCCAACCTTTTGACGATGAGTCTGTCATGAAGCGGCCTGATTTGCATAGAGATCGACCTCCTTTTTCATAAATTTCCAAAAAATGTATAATCATCAAATCCTGATTTGTCAACCCTACTGCCTTTTCAGGCCAAGGATCATGGGGCATTTGAAAATAAACTTTTTTAACTATTATCAATAAGTTACGCCTCTAAAGAGGGAGGGGTATCTATAAAATCACATTGATTTTTTAAACAAAAAGGTTTATGAAAAGTTTATGGAATTTATAGATTCTTTCATGGCCACCGGAATAGGGTCTTTTCCTCACAAGGAGGAAGAAGAGGCCATCACTCTCGTCCTGAGGGATTTTCCCCATATACCCTTCTGGCCACAGTTGCCGAAACGCTCCTTCCTCGAAGGGATGGTAGCCCAGTACTCTGAGGGTTTTCCATCCCTGATGCTGGACAAAAAAGGCCAGAAGCTCTGGGTCGATACCTCTTCCGGGTTTGAGGAGGAAGCGGAAAGATTCTATCAATCGATTGAGAGGGGAGATCTCGAGTCCTTCCGTATATCCGAAGATTACGCCAGGGGTCTCCGCCTCCTTAAAGACCTCTCCCGTGAGGAAGTGCGAAAAAGGATTAAATATATCAAGGGACAGGTCACAGGCCCCATCACCTTCGGGCTTGCCTTAACCGATCAGGAAAAGAGACCGATCTTTTATAATCCCACATTAAGAGAAATCCTCATCAGCCATCTTTCGTTCAAAGCCCGATGGCTGGAAAAAAAATTTCACGAACTTTTTCCCGGAATCCCGACGATCATCTTTTTCGATGAACCCGGCCTCTCCGCCTTTGGTTCCGCTTTTTCAGGCCTGAACCAAGAGGATGTGATCCTCTCGCTCAACGAATGCTTCAGCGCTGTCGAAGGGTTAAAAGGGGTCCACTGTTGCGGAAATACGGACTGGAGCCTGCTCCTTTCGACGAAACTCGACATCCTCAGTTTCGATGCCTACGGATACCTTGAAAACCTTTCCCTCTATCCGAGGGAGTTAAAAATCTTTTTGGAGCGAGGAGGAATCCTGGCCTGGGGTCTCATTCCGACCAGCGAGGATATTCAGAAAGAGGATGCCCAAAGTCTGGTGAAGCGCTTTGAGAAAGGGGTTGAGATGCTTTCAAAAGAAAGGTTCGATCCGGCGCTTCTGAAGAGAGCGATCCTCACCCCCAGTTGCGGCACGGCTTCGCTTCCCATCCCTTTGGCAGAAAAGGTTTGTCGGATTACAGCAGAGGTTTCAAAAAGACTAAGAGAATAAAAAAGGGGCAACTCCTAATAAATTGCCCCTTTTTTATGGAATGAGCAAATAAATTTTATAATTTTATGGACGTCCCTCTTCTTATTTTTACTTTTCTGGAGTTAAATTAGCAAAAAGACAGTTATTATAGCCGAATTTGGAAACTCCTCTCAAACTCATTAAAAGACTTCGTAAGAATATCTTCAATATTTATAAGAAATTGTGTTACTAATTGGGTGTTTACAAACGCATTCAAGAACGCATCGTTCTTACAAACCAAATTCAGGCGTCTCACTTGATTAGCGCTTGAGACTTTCAATTTCTCTCCAAATCTCTTAATTATCCCTAAAATCACAATGCCAAGGGCAGGATGGCTGGTGCGCATAACCTCCCTGCCTGCGGCAGGCAGGTAAGATCGCTTTCCAAGATTTTGGAAGGAGAACCTCCCGACCCTATCGGGTCAGATACCACCCCGTAAATGAAAAAGGAGGAGAGTTACCCGACGAGGCTCCGGATCACCTTCATATTCTTCAGATCTTCAACCGTATCCTTTCTCGGGGTTTCCATGATAGCGGGAAGATGTTTTAATAAAGGATGGTTGACTAAATACCGGAATCCCTCAAGCCCGATATAGCCCTCGCCGATGTGCCAGTGCCGGTCCTTTCTTGATCCCAGGGGAGTCTTTGAATCGTTAAGGTGGAACAGATGAAGCCTTTTTAAGCCTACCGTTTGATCAAAAGACTCAATCGTCCTCTCAATTTCACCCTTCTTCGAAAGGTCATATCCTGCCTCAAAGGAGTGAGCTGTATCGAGGCAGACGCCAACTTTTTCCACTTCTTGAACCCCATCCATGATCTTTTTGATCTGCTCAAAACGGTAACCAATCTCCGTCCCCTGCCCAGCGGTGTTTTCAAGAAGCAGGATGATTGAATTTCTGACCCGATCAAAGGCCTGGTTGATCGCCTGAGCAACAGCCTCAATCGCTTCATCCTCAGAATTTTGCATCCGATGGCCGACATGGATGATCAGATAAGGAACCCCTAACCGTTCCGCTCTTTCGAGTTCAATCACAATCGAATCGATCGAGCGGCTGTAAAATTTCGAATCTTTTGAAGCCACATTTGGAAGATAAGGAAGATGGAGAAAGAGGGGGGAGAGTCCGGATGATCGGATCGATGTGCGGAATGTTTCCACATCATTGTTGTCCAGAGGCTCATATTTCCATCCCCTCGGATTTCTGGAGAAGAATTGAATGGTCTCACAGCTCCGAATCTCAGCCTTCTCAACGACTTTTGAAAATCCTCCGGAAATGGAGATATGGAAACCGAATCGCATTTTTAAAATCCTTTCGAACGGAAAGGTCGATCATTAGGCTGAAGATATGCAAACCCATGGTTTATCGTCAACAGCCCGTCAAAGGCTGCCCTCGTTGCCCTTCCGACTTTTGATCACGCAATAGATCCCCTCGCCATCTAATCCAGGTTTGAAACAGAGACTGTCTGATCTGCATTCTGCTCTGCGCCGGTCGCCCGCTTTCCAGCGATTGATCAGATCCGGTTCCCTGATTAAAGGCCGGCTCATGGAGATATAATCGGTCGTCCCATCCTGGACGAGTGTCTCAGCCGCCTCAAAAGATCGCATGCCGCCAACCAGAATCAACGGAATACCAATTTCTTTCTTCATGGCCCGTGCGTCTTCTCGGAAATAGGCTTCCTTCTCTTCTGAGTCGATTCCCGACCGGCTGGGAGACAGTTTGCCGCCCGTTATGAGGCCGCCGCTTAGTTCGATTGCATCCATGCCGGCATCGGCCAGCCACTTGGCAACTTGAAGGGAGTCCTCCAGGCTCATACCGTTCTCTACGAAATCCCTGCAGTTCAATTTGATCAAGACCGGATAGTCCTGGCCTACCACCTGTCTGATGGCTCCACATACTTCGAGATGAATCCGCGCCCGATTGCGAACATCTCCTCCGTATTCATCCTTCCGTCTATTAAATGCAGGGGAAAGGAACTGGCTGAGGAGGTAGCCATGGGCGGAGTGAATCTGGACCCCATCAAAACCGGCTGATTTGGCCCTTCGAGCCCCATCGGCGAAAGCGCTGACAATTTTCCGGATACCCTGTGTGGTGATTTCCTGCCGGGGTGATGAAGCCAGTCCTTCAAAATCCGATACAACAAGGGGAGGTTGTCCGATTAACTGTTTGGGCGCGAAGTTTCCGGCGTGTGCCAATTGCATGATGATCTTTCCGCCCCCCTCATGGACTGCCTTCGTCATTTCCCGAAGCCCCTGCAGGAGATCGTCTTTGTAAATGCCGATCTGCCAGGGGGAGGCTTGACCCTCCGGTCGGATATAAGCGTGACCGCTGATGATCAATCCCACCCCGCCTCTGGCCAGGGCGGTCATCGTTTCAATCAGTTTCGAGGTGACCGCTCCGTCAGCGGCAGCCATCCCCTCCCATGTCGCCGATCGAACAAATCGATTCGACAATGTCATGCCGTTGATCCTACTTGTTTCAAAAAGTTTGCTCATTTTTCTCCCTGTCAATTAAAAAAATTTGACCGGTTAGCTCTGGTTAAATTTGCCCCATGTTCAAATGTTGCAAGGGAACTCCCTTCGCCGCAGCAAAACAATTTACTACGACTGCTGTTCACGCATCCGCCAACGCTTAACGCACGAAGCATGTTCAAATCAACATAAACCAGACATCGGATTAAATGGGAATCCATCTCCACGGCGGTGGCATGATAACGATCTTCCCAGAAGGCGCCTTTGCGACCTTTCCTTTGATTATATTCCTGGCCTGTCCTGCCCGCAATCAGCTGCATGGTTTGGGGTATGACCTCTTCCCCTTTAACATCTCTTATGACAAGGTGAATATGGTTTGAGGTCACCGCATAATTCAGGATGGAGGCCCCAAGACGCTTCTTCGCCTCGAAGAGCCACTGTAAGCATCGACGTTGATCTCTGGCAAACTTCAGCAGGAATTCCCTCTTGTGGCACCGATGGGTGATGTGCCACACATATCCTGGAAGATAGTGTCGATTAGCTCTCGCCAAGTTTAATTCCTTAAAAGTATAATTTCAGGTTCAAAAATGCGGTTCTAATGCAACAAAAAGCACCATTATTTGCTTGTTCATTCACAATATCGAATAGTTGAACGAAACCGCTTCGCGGTAGTTTAAAGAATTTGCTCTTTGACAATTGAATAGGGTTCGGCGCTAGTCCCTAATGTCAAGACGTATTCACTTCAT
>Ga0208733_100608_pt1 | contig 14338 bp, 15 predicted proteins | sample SubbioR11Jul_8B1_FD_184816 | JGI IMG/M metagenome (GOLD analysis project Ga0208733, IMG submission 184816) | Serpentinite rock and fluid subsurface biosphere microbial communities from McLaughlin Reserve, California, USA - CR11Jul_8B1 (SPAdes) | ecosystem: Environmental > Terrestrial > Deep... | reverse complement strand
CCTGCTCTACTACAAAGAGGCCAAGGACGGGCAGATCTTAGAAGAAGGGATCACCGAGGCGGGCGCTATGTCGTCGTTCATTGCGGCAGGGACCGCCTACGCCACTCACGGTATCCCGACCATCCCCTTTTTCATCTACTACTCGATGTTCGGCTTCCAGCGCATCGGCGACCTGATCTGGGCCGCTGCCGATATGCGCACCAAGGGCTTCTTGCTCGGTGCTACCGCCGGGCGCACCACCCTAGCGGGGGAAGGTCTGCAACACCAGGACGGCCACAGCCACGTGCTGGCCTATCCTTCCCCCACTCTGCACGCCTACGACCCGGCGTTTGCTTATGAGCTAGCTATCATCATCCGCGACGGTTTACACCGGATGTATGAGCTGCTTGAAGATCGCTTCTACTACATCACCGTAGGCAACGAAAACTACCCCATGCCGCCCCTGCCACAGCACCTGAGCCTAGACGAGTTGAAAGCCGGAGTGCTCAGCGGGCTCTATAAGTTCCGACCTGCAGCGCTAGAGGCGCCCCAGCACCGCGCCCAACTGTTAGGCTCCGGGGCGATCATGAACGAGGTCTTAAAGGCCCAAGCATTGCTGGAGGACTACGGTGTCGCCGCCGACGTTTGGAGCGTGACCAGCTACAAGGCGTTGCATTATGACGCCCTGCAAGCCGAGCGTCACAACCGCCTCCACCCCAAGGCTAAACCTAAAGTCCCTTATGTGCGCCAGGCGCTCGACGGTCACGAAGGCGTGATCGTAGCTGCTAGCGACTATCTGAAGATCCTCCCCGACGCGCTTGCACGCCACCTGTCCAGGCCCCTGGTCAGCCTCGGCACCGACGGCTTTGGCCGCAGTGAGGCTCGAGCCGAACTGCGCGACTTCTTCGAGGTCGATGCGCGGCACATCGCCCTGGCGGCCCTGCATGCGCTTATCCCGGAGGGTTTAAAACCCACGGTGGTAGCTAAGGCGCTGGCCGAGTTCGACATCAACCCCGCTAAGCCCAATCCCTATACGGCTTAGGGCAGCTTCGGTTTAGACTTAGATTAAGTAACGGAGGAATTGCCCATGAACAAAAGGCTTTCAGGCTATCAGCTAGTCAGCCAAGGAAAATTTTAGGGCCTGTGGCTTGTGGCTCGTAGGGGATTGCTGTACTGGCTACATGCTACTGGCCACTTGCTACTGACTACTCGAATACTTGACTACTGATTTTTGGAGGAGCTTGTGGCAGAGTTCAAACTACCAGATGTCGGCGAGGGGATCGAGTCGGGAACCGTGGTGGCGGTGTTGGTCGCGGTGGGCGATAGTATCGAGCAAGACCAGCCGGTCATAGAGCTAGAGACCGATAAGGCTGTGGTCGAAGTCCCCTCGGCGGTGAGCGGAGTAATTAAGGAGATCAAGGTTAAAACGGGCGAACAGGCTAAGGTCGGCCAGGTGATCCTGGTGGTGGAAGAGGCTGAAGCCGTGTCGGAGCGGGCCGAAGCTGAAGCCAAGGCGCCCCAGGTCGAAGCTAACGAGGCCCAGGCCGAGCCGAAGCCCAGCAAAAAGGCCCCGCCCAAGCCGGAACCGGCGGCCCCGGCGCCACCCAGCCCAGCGCCAACCAAGCCTGCCGCCGAAGATGGCCGCCCGATTCCTGCCGCCCCTTCGGTGCGGCGCCTGGCGCGCGAACAAGGCGTCGATCTTCGCACTGTGCTGGGGACCGGCATCCTCGGTCGCATCTCAACTGAGGACGTGCTGCGCCATGCCGCTGGCGGCGCAGCGGCCGCCCCCGTTGCACCAGTCGCCTCCGCGCTCCCCGACTTCGGCAAGTACGGCGCTACCGAGCGGCGGCCCATGAGCGGCATCCGCAAGGCGACGGTAAGGTCCATGACCCAGGCCCAGAGCGTGCCGATGGTCACCCACTTCGATAAGGCCGATACTACCGAGCTAGAGGCGTTGCGCCAGCGCTACCAGAAAAAGGCCGAAGCGCTGGGGGCCAAGCTCACTCCTACCGCTATCTTGGTTAAGGTCGTGGCCGGGGCACTGCGCAAGTTCCCCGACTTTAATGCCAGCATCGACGTAGCCAATAACGAGATCATCTACAAGCAGTACGTCAACATCGGGGTGGCGGTCGATACCGAGCATGGGCTACTGGTCCCCGTGATTAAGCGGGCCGATCAGAAGAACCTGCTACAGCTCGCCGTGGAGCTGGGTGAACTGGCTGCTAAGGCCCGCGAGCGCAAGCTTTCACCGGAGGAGATGCAGGGTGGCAACTTCAACATCTCAAACCTAGGCGGCATCGGCGGCACCGGCTTTACGCCCATCGTTAACCCGCCGGATGTAGCTATCCTGGGCGTCGCTCGTAGCAGCTTGGAGCCGGTCTGGAACACCGAGACGGGCCAGTTTGAGGCGCGTTTGATGATGCCGCTGGCCGTAACCTACGACCACCGCTTGATCGATGGGGCGGCGGCGGCGCGCTTCTTGCGCTGGATGTGCCTGGCCCTTGAAGATCCGTTCCTCCTGTCGCTGGAGGGCTAGTGACGGCGACCGATCGGCAGCAAGTGTCTCCACAAAGATGAAGCGAATCACGCTGCGGCCAGAGCCGGAGGTTGGGCTTTCTCGACTAAAGGCTCTGGCGGTAGACATCTTTGCGATGCCCCACATGAAGTAGCACGATGACTTTTCCCTTGCTGTCTACCATGTAAATCACGCGATAGTCGCCGACACGGAGGCGATAGAGACTTGCCGAGCCCGTTAGCTTTTTTGTGTTCGGGCCGAAGGGATTGTCCGTGAGCCCACGAACGCGGTCGATAATCGCCGCTGTGACGTTTTTTGGAAACTTCCCGAGAGCTTTTTCGAACGATCGTCTGGCAGTGAGTTTATAGCTTGCCACTGCGCTTCAGGTTGCCGACCAGTTCATCGAAAGGAATCGCAGCTTCTTCCTCCAGTTCTGCAACCGTGGCAAGATCTTGAAGGTCTTCGAGGAGTTCTTCATACACTTCGATAGGTAAGAAGACGTGTGTTTTCTCGCCCTTCTCGTTGTAGAGGAAAGTAGCTTCGTGCTTGGTGTCGATCATCGAGCTTATTCTAGCACCCGCATTGCCGACTATGGGCCTCTGACTCACGCGTTTAGTGGCGCGGCGATCCGAAAAGTTTACGCTTTGACCTGGTTGCCCCGTGGAGCAACAAGGAGTTTGAGGCGCGCTTGATGATGCCGCCCGTCTATGCTTGACTGGCCAGGAAAGCCTCGACCTCGGCGCGGCGCGGGATGGGCGCTACCGCGCCATAGCCCTGGGTAGCGAGGGCGGCAGCGGCGTTGGCGTAGCGCGCAGCCGCGGCCAGCGGAGCGCCCCGCAGGAGTTCTGTTAAGAGCGCCCCATCGAAGGTATCGCCGGCACCGGTGGCATCAACCGTCGCCACCCTGAGGCCGGGGATAGCGTGGCGCTGGTGATGATCGGCTACTAGCGCCCCCTCGGCGCCGAGCTTGAGCGCCACCACCTTGGCGCCACGGTTTAGCAGCGCATCCACGATGGCCTCAGGCTCCTTAAGCCCGGTGAGCAGGCTGGCTTCGTCGAGGTTGGGCAGGCAGAAGTCGCACTGCGCCATCGTCTCCAGGATGATCGCCTTTGCCCGCGGCAGCGGCCAGAGCTTGAGCCGCACATTCGGATCGTAAGAGACTAATACCCCCTGCTCACGCGCTGTAGCGATAGCTGCGAAGACCGTGTCACAGGCGCTGGTGCTAATGGCCTGGCTGATGCCGGAGAGATGCAAGAGCTTGGCCCTGGCGATGGCCTCGGTCGGTAGCTCTTCAGGTTTGATGAGACTGGCAGCCGAGCCCTGGCGGAAGTACGTGAAGGCGTGCCCGGCCTCCGTGTGCGTCACGAAGTAGATACCGGTAGGCGCGACGGGGTCGCGGATAACATATGAGGTGTCGATCCCCTCGGCCTGCCAGAGCGCCAGCAACATATCGCCGAAAGCGTCCTGTCCGAGGCGGGTGAGATAGGCCACGCTGGCCCCCTGGCGCGCCGCCGCCACGGCCATATTAGAGGTGTCGCCGCCGAAGCCGGGGAGGTACACCTCGCGCCCTCCCTCCCGCAGTTGGTTGAACTCGATTAGCGGCTCACCGAGGCTAATAATCTCGGCCATCAGATGCGCCCGTACTTGGCTAGGCCCTCGCGCAGCGAACCGCTCTCGCGGATGAGTTTAGCCTGTTCGGCCTCCCGCTGCTCGATCATAAGGGCGAGCTTTAACACCTCTGCGACATGCGCTTGTGGCACCACCGCCACCCCGTCGAGGTCAGCCACGATGAGGTCGCCGGGGTTGACTGTGATGCCTCCACACTCTACCGGGACGTTGGCGGCGAGGGTCTTAAAGCGCCCCAAGGTAGTCCCTGGCGAGACGCTGCGGGCAAAGACCGGAAAGTCGTAATCGCGCCGGATCTCGGTCACATCGCGCACGCCGCCGTCAAGCACGGCGCCGGCTAGCTTGTTGGCTACCGCGCCAGCGGTCATCAGCCCGCCCCAGACGGCTACTTCGGTTTCGCCGCCGATGCCGATGACTACCACCGAACCGGCCTCGGCGCTATCGATCAGCTCGAGCGCATGCTGAGGCGGGAGCTTTTCAGGGGTCGGCCCCTCCTTGACGGTAACGGCCGGGCCTACCACCTTCTGGTCGTTGATGCGCGGCTTAATGCTGTGATGCATATAGCCGCGCACTCCGACGACCTGATCGACCGCGTCGGCGACCGAGGCGGTGGTGACGGTGTGGAACTGCTGGATAACGGTGCTCGGATATTTCATGGGCGATTCCTCCGGAAAGCAGTAGTCAAGTAGTCAAGTAGTCAAGTATTCAAGTAGGGGCGAAAGCGTAGGGGCGACCCCACGTGGTCGCCCATTTTCATCGCTGATGGTGAACAAACGTTCATGGGCAATTCCTCCTAAGTTATCAGATCAAGGCCGCCCTCATTCCCAGCGATTGACCCATGCCTGGGGCACCCCGCCCGCCAAGACGCGCGCTACCTCCTGGCTGGCGCGCTCTTGCAGCTCGCGCACCGAGGCTTCCGAGTACCAGGCGGTGTGGTCAGTGACCACCACATTGGAGAGGCTAAACAGCGGATGATCCCGCGGCGGCGGCTCGGTTGAGAACACGTCGAGACCGGCGCCGTACAGCCGCCCGGCGCGGAGTGCCTCTACCAGAGCCGTTTCGTCGATGAGGGCGCCGCGGCCGGTGTTGACCAAGATGGTGCGCGGCTGCATCAGGGCTAGTTCGTTATGACCGATAAGATGCCGAGTCTCCGGGGTCAGCGGGGCATGTAGCGAGATAATTTCGGCCTCGCGGCAGAGGGTAGCCAGATCGACGCGCTCGATTCCGGCTGGCGTGTCCGGTAGATACGGATCGTATACTAACGTGCGCTGTGGGGTGAAAGCCTGCATCTTGCGCACCAAGGCTCGAGCGATCTGGCCATACCCGACTACGCCCAGCGTCCGCCCCGAGATGGGATAGATCGGTTCGGCCTGAGCGATCCCCCAGGCGCCACGGCGCACCGCCTTATCCCGCGACACCACCCGGCGCGCTACCGCCAGCAGCAGTGCCAGAGCGTGCGTGCTGACCTCATCGACGCCGTAACCAGGGGTGTTGGCGACAAAGATGCGCCGCGCAGTCGCCGCTGCTAAGTCGATGTTGTCTAGGCCGATGCCGTAGCGGGCAATGATGCGCAGCTTGGGTGCTGCCGCCAGGTGCTCGGCGGTGATCGGCGTGTCGCGCACCAAAATCGCCTCGGCTCGAGCCAGGTGCTCGCCAAACGCCGGATCGGCGGGGTCAACGGCGTGAAGCTCTACGCCGTAGGGCCGCAGAATGGCTGTTTCGACGGCGTAATCATGATAACCGTGACCCACGACGATGACATGGCGGCCACGGGTGTTGCTGTCGAGGGTCACGGTATACCTCCTGGGCTGGGGCCCTACTGAGCCGCCTCGACGGCCTGCATTAGGCGGTCGATCCACTCCTGCCCAACGCGGCCGACCAGGTGCTCAAGCACAGGGGGCTGGGCTACCTCGCGGAAGGCCGCTAGCTCCTCGCTGGTTAGCACTGCTACCTCCATGCCCACGCCGGTGAGGATCTCTACAGCGTTGAGATCCTGAGCCGAGGTCATCTGGCGGTGGATGTCGCGAGCGATGACGATCGCCTCGTCGATCACGCGCTGCTCGTCGGGGGTGAGGCTGTCGTAGAAGCCGGGGTTCATCATGTACAGGTGAACGGAGTAGACGTGCCCAGTGAGCGACACGTGACGCTGGTACTGGTAGAGGCTGGCGGCCAGAATGTTGGTGACGCTGTTCTCCTGGCCGTCCACCACGCCCTGTGCCAGCGCGATGGGGAGCTCGAGCCAGGGCACGGTGATGGCGCTGGCGCCGAGGGCCGTAACCAGGCGCTCGAAGAGCGGGCTCGGCATGATGCGGATGGTGAGGCCGCGCATATCCTCGGGTGTGCGGATGGGGCGCACATTGTTGGTGAAGTGGCGGAGGCCGTTATCAGCGAAGGCCATCATGCGGATACCGGCCTCCTCGAGCATGCGCTCTGCGAAATAGGTGCCGAACTCGCCGTCGAACACCCGGTAGGCAACCGCATGGCTCTCGAACAGGAAGGGCGTGCTGATTAGCTCGATAGGCGGGAAGAACTCGGTGATGGGACCATCGTGCACCACGCCAAGCTCGATAGTTCCGAGCTGAAGCCCCTGCAGTACGGTGTCGGCGTCGCCGAGCATGCCGGCCGGGAAGATCTCCACCCGGATTGAGCCGCCGGTGTGCTCCTCAACATGTTCTTTGAAGGCCAGCGCGGCGGCGTGCTTGGGCTGGTCCTCGGTGCCGGGCTGGAAGTGGGTGTACTTGAGCACGCGCTGAGCGTTTGCTCCACCGAGAATGAGCGCGAAGGCAACTAGCAAGGTGATGAGTCGGTTCTTTGACATAAATCTCTCTTCCTTTCCTAGGGGTTACTAGCTTGGTGCCACATCTCGCTTGGGTTAAAGGTTGTTATGATCCCAACTACTCCTCCTTTCAACGGGCGTACCCCAGCAGGCGCGGCACGAACAGACTGATGGCAGGGAACGCGATCAGCAGTGCCAGAACCACGAGCTGCGCCAGGAGCAGGGGCAGCACTGCCCGCGCCAGCAGTTCGACCCGCAGTTTGCCGACGGTAGCGACCACGAATAGGACCGGTCCTACCGGAGGCGTGTTCATCCCCAGCACTATCGCCACGATAAACAGGATGCCGAAGTGCAGAGGGTCGATGCCGGCGTGAAAGGCTATGGGCGAGAGGATCGGCGTCAGCACGATCACCGCCGGCAGCGTGTCGATGAACAGCCCGCAGATCAGCGTGAACACGACAAGCAAGATCAAGATCTGGGTCGGGTCGGTGGTAAGCCCGGTCAACCAGACCGCCGCGGCCTGCGGTACCTGTAGAACTGTGAGCAGGTTGGCAAAGATCGACGCCATGCTGACAATCAGCAGCACACCCGAGGTCATCAGCGCGCTCTTGAGAAATACCCGCGGGATGTCGCGCAGCTTTAGAGCGCGCGTCACCAAGAGGCTTACCAGCAGCGCGTAGGCGACCGCGACCGCTGCCGACTCGGTGGCGGTGAAGATGCCGGAGAACACGCCGCCGAGGATGATTACCGGCATCAACAACCCGGGGAGCGACTGGACGAAGCCGACGCCGACCGCCCGCCAGCCACCAAATACAACCGCATATTGGTGGCCATGGCGCACCGAGATGATATGGTTGGTGATAAACAGTACGACACCCAAGAGGATGCCAGGGAGGATGCCGGCTGCAAACATGCTGCTCACGCTGACGCGGCCTTCTGAGATGGCGTACACCACCATGACGATGCTGGGCGGAATGATCGGCCCGATGATGGCGCTGGCCGCGGTCATCGCGCCGGAGTAGTAGGGCGGGTAGCCGGCTCGCCGCATCATGTCCATAATGATTGCGCCGGGTCCGGCGGCGTCCGCTAGCGCGCTACCGCTTTTGCCGGCAAAGAGGATGCTGGTTAGGACGTTCACGTGGCCCAGGCCACCGGGCAGATGCCCCACCAGCGCCTTGGCGAAGCGCAACAGCGAGTCTGTGAGTTTGCCTGCGGTCATCAGGTCAGCGGCCAAGATAAACAGCGGCACGGCCATCAGCGGGAACGAGTTGATGCCGTTGAACAGGTGCTGCGGAAGCAACAGCGGACGCAGCTCACCGCTGGCCAGAATAGTTATCAGCGAGGCCATGCCCATTACCAGCGACACCGGGAAGCCGGCAAGTAGCAAGATGGCAAAAGAGCCAAACAGCACGGCGATCATCGCGGTGCCTCCGGGGCGTGACTCACCGGTGAGGGAGCGCTAGGCTCGCTGCGAATACCGGCCTGGGCAAACTGGCGCCAGGTCAGAAGGAGGTGCATACCCAGCACGGCTGCCCCGATAGGGATGGCGAGCCCTACGATGCCGCGGGGGATACCGAGCATGGCGGTCCGCGGACGCATCATGAGTTGACTGAACTCCCAGCCGTAGTAGGTGAGCAAGGCCAGGAACACTAGGATTACGAGGGCGATCAGGCCGCGCACCCAGGGGATTACCCGTGTTGGTAGCAGCGACTGCACGTACTCGAACGCCACGTGATTGCCCGCACGCAGGGCGAGTCCGGCGCCCAGATACACTGTCCAGATCATCAAGAACCGCGCTAACTCCTCGGCCCAGGCGACCGAGAACTGGAAGCCGTAGCGGGTCACTACGTTAAGCAGCACCAGTGAGACCATCGCCATCATCATCAGCACGACCAGGGTCTCGTTGACCCGGATGAAGATGCGCTCGAGAGTCTGGAGCATCACAGCTCCTTTGGCGTGCGTTTAGCGTACAGCGCCTGCTTTATGCGCCGCAACCGCAACCGGGTCGGTTCGCCCCCGCGCAGAGCCAGACCGACCGCCAGGATGTCGATAACCACCAGGTGCATCAGGCGTGAGAACATGGGGGTATAGACATCGGTGTCCTCGGGGATGCTCACGGTCAGCACCAGGCTGCCGAGTTCGGCCAGCGGCGAGCGCGGGGCGGTGATAGCGATGACCGCTGCGCCCGACTGCTTAGCCAGCGCCACACTTGCTAACAATTCACGGTTACGCCCAGTATGTGAGATGGCCACTACTACGTCCTCGGGCCCTAGAGTGGCGGCGGACATGTATTGCATGTGCGAGTCGGTGTAGGCCACACAGGGGACCATTAAACGGAAGAACTTGTGCTGAGCATCGATAGCTACCACCCCTGAGGCACCCATACCGTAGAACTCGATCTTGTGGGCGCGGCTTAAGAGATCGGTAGCCGCTTCGATAGCGGCGGCATCCAGGCGGTGCCGCAGCCGCACGAGCATGTCGATGGTGGCATCGACGATCTTCTGCGAGTAGGCCTCGGCGGGGTCGCCCGGTTTAACCTCCAGGTCGGCATAGGTGCTGTAACTAACCAGGCTTTGGGCTAGCCGCACCTTAAACTCGGCAAAGCCCTCGTAACCGATCGCTCGGCAAAAGCGCAGCACCGTCGGCTCACTGACTCCGGCTGCCTGAGCGAGCGCCGCCATGCTGCTGTTGATCACTGCTTCAGGATCGGCGAGCACCGCCTCAGCTACCTTGCGCTCGGAGTTGCTGAAGCTGTCTAGCGCCTTCCTGGTCGCTTCCAGTAGGTTCTTCATGGCGATACGGTTCCTGGTGCTTTGTCGCTAGTCGGGGACCATCCGGTCTCTTTAGTAAGGGTGGTGGTTCTTGCGCTCAGAGCGGCACTGGTCACCTTAAAGCCGGAATCGGTTGCCTGGAAGTAAAGATAAGGTAGTTTTACTAAAACTGGGCCGTATTCTATCGTAAGTCGATGTATCTGTGAGGCTTTGGGAGGATCGAGCACAAACCCTATGCATTTCACATCTCTGCCGCCTTTTGTGGTACTTGCTAGGCCGTTCCTCATGAAGATTGCCTCTTGAAACCTTGGTCTTGACGCAGAAGCATCGTTATGTTATTGTAATACTACTACATGTTCAGCGACTCGTCAATGACTTAGACCAGTTAGTCAGCCAACGTAGTCCGGAGGATAGTGGTGAATGAGGCTCTTCCAACGCCGATAAGAGAGAGCAGCCGGACCTCCACACTGGCAGGGACAGCCGCCCATGAGGGACTTATGGCTGGAGATCAGGAATCACTGGTCGGCATCAAGCAGGCGTACCACCAGTTAGGTGTTGAGTTGATGCGCACTACACACGACCTGGGCAAGGAGGTGGAATGAGGCTATCCGAATGAGGCGAGGGTTTGGAGTGTGCCAGGAAAGGTGGTGCCAATTTGGCCTGAAGGTGGCATCTAGCAAGCTGCTTATCGCAGCAAAAGTCTAACGATTACGTGCGACGAGAGGATGACCTTATGCTAAAGAAAGGTTTGTGGTTTGGCATCTGCTTCAGCGTGTGGCTCTTGGGTTTGGCCCTGGCTAGCCCTACCTTCGTCCTGCGCTATAACCATGTGCTTGGCCCTACCCACCCCTACCATGCCGGATTCGAGCTGTGGGCTCAGCGAGTCTATGAGCGGACAAACGGTAACCTGCAAATCCTGGTCTTCCACAGTGCCGCGCTCGGGGTAGAGGAGGACATTATTGAGCAGCTCCGCAAAGGAGTGCCGATAGGACAGAATACCGATGGGGCGCGCATGGGCATGTACGTGCGCGAGCTCGGAGTCTTCAACGCTCCCTACTTCTTAGCCGATTTCGAGATGGTGGAGCGTGCTGCCACCCTGCCCGCGGTGCAACAGTGGCTTGACCAGCTAGTCTCCGAGTTTGGGATCAGGGTACTTTGCTTCAACTGGGTCCAGGGGTACCGACACTTTATGACCAATGTACCGGTGCGGCACCCTAACGACCTCGCGGGCCTGCTTATTCGCACGCCCCCTGCACCCGTTTGGGTAGAGTCCGTGCGCGCCTTAGGCGCTACCCCAGTGGCCCTCCCCTTTGGCGAAATCTATAGTGCCATCCAGCTGCGAGCCGTTGATGGAGCCGAGCTAGTTTACGCCAATATCCCTGACAAGAGCCTGTGGGAAGTCATCCGTTATGTGAACGAGACCCGGCACTTCCTCCTCACCAACTTCCAAGTGGTAGGGGAAGCCTGGTTTGTGCAGCTGCCTGAGGATTACCAGCGCATCCTTGTCGAGGAGTGCCACGCAGCGGGTCGGGAAACCTCCCGGCGCATTGAGGAGAACAGCGAGCGGATCAAGCAGGAGATACAGCAGCGGGGGATGGTTATTGTCTCCGACGTTGACCTAGACGCCTTCCGCCAGGCCAGCCTAGCGGCCTACGAGGTTCTCGGCCTAACGGAGGTCCGTAATCTCATTCACCGTCAGCTTGGCCTGGAGTGATGGCAGTGATGGAGGAGGGGTATGACCCAGTGGTCCGAGCGCTTCGCCAGGGTTGAGGAGATTATTGCCCAGGCTTTCCTAGCGCTGACCGTGGGAGTGACCTTCCTGGGAGGGGTGGCCAGGTTTTCAGGTCGGCCTTTGGACTGGGCTATGGACCTGGCCACCTTTTCCTTCGCCTGGGCCGTCTTTCTAGGCGCGGACGTGGCCTTAAGGCACGACCGCCACGTGGCTGTAGAGCTCTTCGCAAACTTGCTACCCGAGAAGGTGAGGCGGGGGGTACGGCTCTTTAACTTCTGCCTGATCGCCCTTTTCCTCGGAGCCTTGCTGGTGTATAGCGTGCAGATGGCCTATCTGACTCGCTTCCGCACCTTCCAGGGGATACCGGGTATTAGCTACACCTGGGTTACCCTGAGCGTTACTGCAGGAAGCCTCCTCCTCCTCCTAACGGCTTTGAGCCGGATCAGGCGAGAGTGGAAGAGTTTTAGGAGTGGGGCATGATCATAACCTTAGTTGCCTTCCTCTTTCTGCTCTTGTTAGGCATGCCTGTGGTCTTTGCCATCGGCATTTCCGGCTTCCTCTTCTTTTTGCTGCAGCCTGGCCTTCCGCCCACCATGCCGGTTCAGCTCATGCTTTCCGAGACGCAGAACTTCGCTCTCCTGGCCATCCCCACCTTCATTCTGATGGGGAATCTCATGAACGAACTCGGAGTAACCCGAAGGCTGCTGAATTTTGCCAGAACTCTTACGGGCCATCTCAGAGGCGGACTGGCTCAGATGGGTGTGATTTTGAGCCTCTTAATGGGTGGGGTCTCTGGCTCGGCTATTGCGGATGCCACCATGCAGGCCAGAGTTATGGGCCCCGAGATGGTGCGAAGGGGATACAAAGCCGCGTTCGTGGCCGCCCTGCAAGGGTTCACCGGACTCATCGTGGTGGCAATTCCCCCTAGCATCGGCCTCATCCTCTATGGCAGTATCGGCCATGTCTCCATCGGTCAGCTCTTTGTCGGCGGTATCGCGATGGGGCTCCTGCTAGCCATGGCCTACATGGTGCTGGTGGCGATCATCGCTCGGGTACGGGGATACCTTCCGGAGCTCTCGCACAGGCCCCCCCTTGCAGAGGTGAGCTCTGCTCTATGGGGGAGCCTGTGGGCGGTTCTCTTGCCCATCCTCCTCCTAATAGCGCTACGCCTTGGAATCTTTGTCCCTTCGGAAGTGGGGGCTGCCGCCGTGGTCTATGCCATCCTGGTGGGGGCGATTTACCGGGAGATCACTTGGGAGAGAGTAGTGCGGGCCTTCCGGAACTCGGTGGCCGACATCGGGATGGTCGCCTTCCTAATCTCCGCCTCAGCTCTCATCAGCTATGGGATGCGATGGGAGATGATTCCACAGGCCATCGCTCAGCTTCTGGTGGGCCTGTCTGATAATCCTATGGTGGCCTTGGGCATAATCATTCTGGCTCTCTTTCTCCTGGGTATGGTAATTGACTCTACCGTGATGATTATCCTACTCACACCCATCCTGGTTCCGGTAGCCAGGGCACTGGGCCTGGACCTAGTCCACTTTGGCGTGATCATGGTGATGACCTGCGCCGTCGGGCTACTTACTCCGCCGGTAGGGCTTTCCATGTACTCGGTCTGTTCTATCATGCGCTGCTCTATGGAGGAGTACCTGCGGGAAGGGTGGCCCTTCTTGGTGGCAGCACTCTTGGTGATCTTTCTTGCCTACCTCTTCCCGACAATCATTACCTTCCTACCTCGACTCCTCTTTTAGTCTGAACCGGAGGATAATGTGGGCAAACTGGCTGGCAAGAAAGCTTTGATAATCGCAGCAGGGCAAGGGATCGGCCGGGCCATAGTAGAGGCCTTTGTTCAGCAGGGTGCCGAGGTGCTTGCTGTCACCTTGCACCCTGAGCAACTGGCAGGGGTCTGCCCGGCGGTAGGTCTAGACGCTCGAAACCGGGAAGGCATCTTCCAACTCATCGAAGGAATTGACCGCCTAGACTGCCTTTGCAACGTTCAGGGAGTTGTGCCGGTAGGAAATATCCTGGAAGCCACTGATACCGCCTGGGATGAGGCCTTTCTATTGAATGTCACGAGTATCTTTTGGGCTATGCAGGCTGCCCTGCCCAAAATGTTGGCCCAAGGCGGAGGCAGTATCATCAATATCGCCTCTGTGGCCGCCTTTAAGGCCGTACCACAACGGTTCATCTACGCAGCAACCAAGGCGGCGGTAGTGGCTATGACGCGTTCTGTAGCCTTCGACTTTGCCAATCAGGGCATACGAGCGAATACCATCTGCCCTGGAACCATAGACACTCCCTCACTGCGAGAAAGGGCAGGAGGAGAGGGGCGCCTTAAGGTCTTCGCCGAACGGCAGCCCATAGGCCGCCTTGGCCGCCCCGAGGAGATCGCAGCCTTGGCGGTCTACCTGGCTGCGGAGGAGGGAGCCTTTGCCACAGGGAGCCACTTTGTGGTGGATGGAGGGATGAGTTTGTGATCTCGGCGTTTTCATGAAGCGCCCCGCTCGAGCCCAAGCTGCTCGGCGAACTGGCCGCGCTGTGCGCGCGATCCGGGATCGACTTCCAACTGAATGCACCCATGACGGAGCAGGCAATTGCCTAGTTCCATGTTGTGAGTACCGCGCCGGTGGCGGATGGTGTGTGGTGTTGCCGCCCTCATCACCTGCCTGTCGCTTTACACCGGCCATACTAGGGGCATGCGGCTGACCCTGCTGCCATTACTAGGTGCGCTGCACCTGCGCTATCCCAGCTACAACGCGGTGACGGTGCAGGAGCTAACCGCTGCTAGCGCTCCCGAAGCCCTGGCTACCACCGCGCTAACACCAGACAGCCTGAGCACCCCCGCCTGGCAAGACACCCCTGAGATCGCGCTACCTATGATGGTCATTCCGTGGGCTGAGCGGCGCGGCTTAGCGGTCTACGGCTTGGCGGAGCCCCCC
>Ga0208733_100606_pt1 | contig 14352 bp, 9 predicted proteins | sample SubbioR11Jul_8B1_FD_184816 | JGI IMG/M metagenome (GOLD analysis project Ga0208733, IMG submission 184816) | Serpentinite rock and fluid subsurface biosphere microbial communities from McLaughlin Reserve, California, USA - CR11Jul_8B1 (SPAdes) | ecosystem: Environmental > Terrestrial > Deep... | reverse complement strand
CTGCGCCACAATGCCCCCACCATGCCGCACAGCCCGCCCCACAGCCCACCCTTCACCCCGCCCCAAAGCTACACCGACGCCGCCGCCGCGCTGGCTCAGGTGCAGGCGCTGTACCAGCGCGCGGTGGTGCATTTGCGCCAAGCGCTGCACCAGTATGTGCGCGCCGGCGGCGCCAGCGCACCCCAGCGCGTGCGCGCCTGCTACCCCTTTGTGCGCCTGCACTGCCAGCGCGCCCACGGCGGGCCCGGCGTGGGCGCGCCCAGCCGCCTGAGCTACGGCTTCGTCGCCGGCCCCGGCCGCTACGAAACCACCCTGACCCGCCCCGATCTGTTTGCCAGCTACTACCTAGAGCAGTTCGAGCTGCTGCTGCACAACCACGGCGGCGCGCTCGAGGTGGGGGTGAGCAACCAGCCGATCCCGCTGCACTTCGCGCTGGCCGAGCACGAGCACCTCGAGGGCGAGCTGAGCCCGGCCCAGCGCGCCGCCCTGCGCGACTGCTTCGACCTGCCCGACCTGAGCCTGATGGACGACGGCATCGCCAACGGCACGCACCAGAGCGCCGCTCACGAGGCGCAGCCGCTGGCGCTGTTTGGCGCGGCGCGGGTGGATTACTCGTTGCAGCGGCTGCGCCACTACAGCGGCACCGCCCCAGCTTGGTTCCAGGGCTTCGTGCTGTTTACCAATTACCCCTTCTACGTCGATGAGTTCATCCGCCTCGGGCAACAGGCGCTGGCCAACCCCGCGAGCGAATACCTGGCCCTGGTCGAGCCCGGCAACGTGCTCACGCCGCGCGCGGGTTTGAGTGCTGCCGAGCAACAATTGCTGCACGATCTTGCACAAGGCCAGCCGGGCCGCGCCTTGCCACGCCTGCCGCAGATGCCAGCCTACCACCTGCTGCGCGCCGACGGCAGCGGCATCACGCTGCTCAACATCGGCGTCGGGCCCAGCAACGCCAAGACCATCACCGACCACATCGCCGTGCTGCGCCCGCACGCCTGGCTGATGCTGGGCCACTGCGCCGGGCTGCGCAACAGCCAACAGCTGGGGGATTACGTGCTGGCCCACGCCTACGTGCGCGAAGACCACGTGCTGGATGAAGAACTGCCGCTGTGGGTGCCCATCCCCGCGTTGGCCGAAATCCAGCTCGCGCTCGAAGGCGCAGTGGCCGACGTGACCGGTTTGAGCGGCGCCGAACTCAAGCGCATTTTGCGCACCGGCACCGTGGCCAGCACCGACAACCGCAACTGGGAGCTGCTGCCCGGCCAGACGCCGCAACGGCGCTTCAGCCAGAGCCGCGCCGTTGCGCTCGACATGGAGAGCGCCACCATCGCCGCCAATGGCTTCAGGCTGCGCGTGCCCTACGGCACCCTGCTGTGCGTGAGCGACAAGCCGCTGCACGGCGAAATCAAGCTGCCCGGCATGGCCAACGCCTTTTACCGCGAGCGCGTCGATCAGCACCTGCGCATCGGCCTGCGCGCCATCGAGCGCCTGCGTGCCGGTGGCGTCGATCAGCTGCACAGCCGCAAGCTGCGCAGCTTTGCCGAGGTGGCGTTTCAATGAGGCCCACACCTTGATGCCCACACCTTGATGCCCCAGCCACCGCCCCGGCCTACAATGCGCGCATGAACCCACGGTACGACGTCGCCATTTTGGGCAGCGGTGTGGTGGCGCACACGCTGGCGCTGCTGCTGGCGCGCGAGCGCCTGCGGGTGGCGCTGCTGAGCCAGCCAGCGCTCCCGGCGGCCGGCCCCGACATCCGCGCCTACGCCCTCAACCAAGCCGCGGTCTCGCTGCTGCGCGAGCTGCGCGTCTGGCCCGAGGCCCCGGCCGTGACGCCGGTGCGCCAGATGTGGGTCTGCGAGCCCGACGCCGAGCGGCCTGCCGCCCTCAACCTGCACGCGCCCGCGGCGCAGCAGCCGCTGGCTTGGATCGTGGATGTGCCGGCGCTGGAGCAGCGGCTGGCGCAAGCGCTGCCGTTTCAGAGCGGCATCGACCTCGTGAGCAGCGCCCCGCCAGCCGAACTGACCGTGATCTGCGAGGGCAAGCACAGCCGCACCCGGGCCCAGTTTGGCATCGAATACGAAGTGGAGCCCTACGCCCACACCGCCGTGGCGGCGCGGCTGCGCTGCGCGCGCCCACACGAGGGCGTGGCGCGGCAGTGGTTCCAGCACGGCGAGGTGCTGGCGCTGCTGCCCATGGACGGCCCCGAGGGCAAGCTGGTGGCCTTGGTCTGGTCGGTGCCGCACGCGCGCGCGGCCGAGCTGCTGGGCTTGGCTGCGCCCGCCTTTGCCGCCGCCGTGGCCCAAGCCTGCGACCACGCCTTGGGCGCCATGAGCACCGAAGGCACCCCCGCCGGCTGGCCTTTGCAGCTCTCGCGCGCCCGGCATTGGGTGCGGCCCGGCTTGGCGCTGGCCGGCGACGCCGCCCACGCCATGCACCCCTTGGCCGGCCAAGGGCTGAACATGGGTTTGGGCGACGTGGCCGAACTGGGCCGCGTGTTGCGCGAGCGCGAATACTGGCGCAGCCCCGGCGACTGGCGCCTGTTGCGGCGCTACGAGCGCGCGCGCCGCGCCGACTTCGAGCGCATGGCCAGCCTCACCGACGGCCTCTACAGCCTGTTTGGCCATGGCGACGAGCGCGTCGGGGCACTGCGGCGCTGGGGACTGCGGCGCTTCGAAACCCTGACGCCGCTCAAACACCACGCCATCCGCTTGGCGATGGGCGGCCCTGAGGCGGATGCGCCTTGCGCCCCTTTTGCGGCCCCTGCTGCCGCCACTTTTGCAGCCTCTGCTGCCGCCACTGGCCAAACCCCTGCTGCGCCCTCCGCCGCCGCCTGAGCCCCCACCCCACCCGAGCCTCCAGATGCACAGCCCACCCACCGGCACCGCCGCCCCAACTCGCAGCGCTGCCGCCCATGCCCACTGCAGCGCCGCGGCAGCAGCGGCCCAAACCGCGCACCCGACGCCAGCGCGGCGCACCGGGTGGCTTAGTGGGTGGCGCTGGTGTTGGCACGCCGGCGTCCTAGCCGCCCTGCTCGCCCTGCTCGCCGTGAGCACGCTGGCCAGCGCCAACGAAGCCACCATCCGCGCCAATTTGGCCGAGCGGCTGCCCAACCTGCCCCCGATCGAAGAGGTGCGCGCCGCACCCATGCGTGGCCTGTTTGAGGTGCGCATCGGCGCCAACCAGATTTTTTACTCCGACGCCGAAGGCAACTTCCTGATCCAAGGCCAACTGATCGACACCCGCAGCCGCAACAACCTGACCGAACAGCGGCTCGAACAACTCAACGCCATCGCCTTCGACCAGTTGCCGCTGCGCGACGCCTTCACCATCGTGCGCGGCAACGGCCAGCGCCGCGTGGCCGTGTTCCAAGACCCGAACTGCGGCTTTTGCAAACGGCTCGAGCGCGACCTGAGCCGCCTGAACCACGTCACCATCCACATCTTTCTCTACCCCATTTTGGGCCGCGATTCGCTCGCCAAGTCGCAGCACATCTGGTGCGCGCGCAACCGCGCCCAAGTGTGGGAAAACTGGATGCTGCGCAACGTCGATCCGCCTGCCGCCACCTGCGACACCACCGCGCTGCAGCGCAACATGGCGTTTGGGCAACGGCACGCCATCACCGGCACCCCCACCACCTTCTTTGCCGACGGCTCGCGCCTTTCGGGCGCTGCCGGCTTCGAGGTGCTCGAGCAGCGCCTGAATGCGGCAGCGGCAGCGCGTTGATTGGCTTTCCTCATCGTCCATGCCCACCACTGCCTGCACCTACCCTTCAAACGTCCCCGGCCCGCACTACCGCGTCGAACTGGTCGAGCTGCACGCCCACCTATACGACCTCACCCTGCACATCTGCCAGCCGGCGCGGCAGCAGCGCATCAGCCTGCCGGTGTGGATACCGGGCAGCTATCTGGTGCGCGAGTTCGCCCAGCACCTGCACGGCCTGAGAGCCGACTGCGACGGCCACGCCGTGGCGCTGCGCCAGCTGAACAAAAACACCTGGGAAGCCACCACCCCAGCCGGCACCCAAGTGCTGCGGCTGCGCTACCAAGTCTATGCCTACGACGCCTCGGTGCGCAGCGCTTGGCTCGACGCCGAACGCGGCTTTTTCAACCCCACCAGCCTGTGCCTGCGCGTGCACGGGCAAGAAGCGCTCTCGCACACGCTCGAGCTCTGGGGCAGCGCCGCCACCCAAGGCTGGCAAGTGGCCACGGCCTTGGCGCCCATCACCCGCGATGCGGCCCATGCCGACAATCCCCACAGCCTAGGCCGCTGGCTGGCCGCCGACTACGACCAGTTGGCCGACAGCCCCTTCGAGCTGGGCCGGTTCTGGAGCGCAGCCTTCAGCGTGCGCGGCGTCGCGCACCGGCTCGTGGTCAGCGGCGCCGGGCCGGGTTTTGATGGCGAGCGCCTGCTGCGCGACACCCAAGCCATCTGCCAAGCCGCCATCGAGTTCTGGCACGGCGCACCAGAGGCGCCTGCCTTCGACCACTACCTGTTTATGCTCAACGCCCGCCACGAGGGCTACGGCGGGCTCGAGCACCGCCACAGCACCGCCCTGATCTGCCGCCGCGCCGACCTGCCGCAGCTGCCCCTAGGCGGCGCCCCCGCCAAAGCACCGACGCTGGGCGCCAGCGACGGCTACACCAGCCTGCTGGGCCTGATCGGCCACGAATACTTTCACGCTTGGCACGTCAAGCGCCTGCGCCCGGCCGAATACACCCGTTACGACTACGACGGCGAACAGCACACCGAGCTGCTGTGGCTGTTCGAAGGCTTCACCAGCTACTTCGACGATCTGCTGTTGCTGCGCGCCGGGCTGATCGACGAAGCCTGCTACCTGCAGCTGCTCACCAAAACCCTCAATCAAGTGCTGCACAGCCCCGGCCGACTGGTGCACAGCCTAGCCCAGTCCAGCTTCGAGGCTTGGACCAAGTACTACCGCGTCAACGAAAACAGCCCCAACGCCACCGTGAGCTACTACGCCAAAGGGTCCTTGGTGGCGCTGGCGCTGGATTTGCAACTGCGCGCCGAGGGCCGCAGCAGCCTCGACGCGGTGCTGCGCGCGCTCTACCAGCGCTGCCAAGGCGGCCCGATGCACGAGGCCGACCTGCTGACCGTGCTCGAGCAATGCGGCGGGCGCAGCTACGCCCCCGAAATCGCGGCTTGGGTGCGTGGCTGCGCCGATCTGCCGCTGCCCGAGTTGTTGCGCACCCAAGGCATAGACTGGCTCACTGAGCCCGCGCCGCTGGCGCAGCGGCTGGGGCTGCGCGTGAGCGAAACCGAGGGCCTACTGATCAAAAACGTGCTGCGCGGCTCGCTGGCCGAGCAGGCCGGGCTGGCCGCTGGCGACGAATGGCTGGGTCTGGAAGTGGGTAGCGCAAACAGCGACTGCACCAGCAACGGCAACACCAGCACAGCCAACGACAGCGCCACCCCCAGCGCTTGGCGCGTGCGCAAACTCGACGAAACCGCGCGCCACGCCCACGGGCAAACCAGCGTCGTGGCGCTGGTGGCGCGCGACGGCCGGCTGCTGCGCCTGCCACTGCGCTGGCCCACACCCGCGCAGCCCCAAGCGCTCACGGTGCGGTTGCAGCGCCTTGCTGAACCGGCAACCTCAGCTGCGGCCGCCTCAGCAACGGCCCCCCCACCACCGGCCAACCCAGCCCAAGCAACCCACCCCGATGCGCCGTGGAACCGCCTTGCCGGCGCGCTATAGTGGCAGCTCCCGCCGAACCTTGAACCAGAGACACCACCCATGAGCCAAACTTACCTAAACATTTTGGTGCGCACCGAAGGCCGCGTCGGCCTCATCACCCTGAATCGCCCCAAGCAACTCAACGCCCTCAACGACGCGCTCATGGACGAGCTTGGCGCCGCCCTCAAAGCCTTCGACGCCGACGCCAACATCGGCTGCATCGTGCTCACCGGCAGCGAAAAAGCCTTTGCCGCCGGCGCCGACATCGGCGCCATGGCCGAGTACAGCTTTGCCGACGTGTACAAAGGCGACTACATCACGCGCAACTGGGAAACCATGCGCAGCATCCGCAAGCCCATCATCGCCGCCGTGAGCGGTTTTGCTTTGGGCGGCGGCTGCGAACTGGCCATGATGTGCGACTTCATCCTCGCCGCCGACAACGCCAAGTTTGGCCAACCCGAAATCAAGCTCGGCATCATCCCCGGCGCCGGCGGCACCCAGCGCCTGCCGCGCGCCGTCGGCAAAGCCAAGGCCATGGAGCTCGCCCTCACCGGCCGCATGATGGACGCCACCGAGGCCGAACGCGCTGGCCTAGTCAGCCGCGTCGTGCCCCTAGACAAACTGCAAGACGAAGCCTTGGCCGCCGCCCTGACCATCGCCGGCTACTCGCAGATCGCCGTCATGGCGGCCAAAGAGGCGGTCAACAAGGCCTTCGAGGGCACCTTGGCCGACGGCATGGCCTTCGAGCGCCGCCTGTTCCACGCCCTGTTTGCCACCGCCGACCAAAAAGAGGGCATGGCCGCCTTCGTCGAAAAACGCCCGGCGCAGTTCAAGCACCAGTGAGACCGCGCCGGCTGCAACGCCGGCGAGCAGGCGGCAGTGTCCGCAAGAAGGCTCTCGCTGAGCCGGTTTTAAGACCTGCTACAATGCCGGGCTTGAAGGCGCTTTAGCTCAGCCGGTTAGAGCGACGGAATCATAATCCGCAGGTCCGGGGTTCGAATCCCTGAAGCGCCACCAAAATGCCTCAACCCGCTGCCGCAAGGCAAGCGGGTTTTTTATTTTTGGCGGTGCACTTTTATCAACTTTAACTGCGGCGCTTTGCTTTTACTGAGGGGATCGCCAAATATCAGGGTTTATCCCTACCATCAAATGTTCGTTTTTTGCCGTTACGCGGACATTTTTTTGCGCCACTCAGCCGCGCTTCAGGCAAAATAGCACGATCGTTCGTTTCAACCTTACACCGATCATGCAACACCCGCCAGCCGACACGCCCCGCCCTTGGGCCGCCGTGTACCGAGAAGTCGGCATCGTGCCCGAGCTGCCGCCTTTGAGCCACCCCAACTTGGGGGCCTTCATCCACGATGCCTGCACGCGCTGGGCGCGCGAGAGCAAGGCCAAAGCGGCTTTCACTTGCGTCGTGCCCAACGGCATGAACGGCAGCCTAGGGTTTGCCCAAGTCGATGAGTTGTCAGACTATTTTGCCGCCTATCTGCGCGAGGTGCTGGGCCTGCACGTGGGCGACCGGGTGGCGGTGCAGATGCCCAACGGCCTGTCCTACCCGGTGGTGGTGTTTGGCATCCTCAAAGCCGGTTGCGTGCTGGTCAACACCAACCCGCTCTACACCCCGGCCGAAATGGTGCACCAATACAAAGACGCCGGCGTCAAGGCCTTGGTGCTGATCGACATGTTTGCCGACAAGCTGCCCTCGGTGCTGGCCATGACCACCGTCAAGCACGTGGTGCTGGCTGGGGTGCCGGAGTTTTTCCCGACCATCCCCAAGCTCATCATCCGTGGGGTGCAAAAGGTCTGGGCGCAGGTGCTGCCCCCGGTCACGGTGCCGCACACGCGCTTGGCGGCCGCGCTCGCCCAAGGCCGCGCCGCGTTGCAAAAAGCCGGCGGCCGCGTGCACGCCCAGAACTATTGGAAAGCCATCCAGCCACACGAACTGGCGCTGCTGCAATACACCGGCGGCACCACCGGGGTCAGCAAGGGCGCCATGATCAGCCACAGCAACCTGTTGCACAACGTGCAGCAGATGCTGGCCATGGGGGGGACGCACATGGAACCCGGCAAGGAATGCGTGCTGACCGCGCTGCCCATTTACCACATCTTTGCATTTACCGCCAATTTGCTGGGTTTTCTCGCCATCGGCGCGCAAAACATCCTCATTCCCAGCCCGCGCCCGGTGCAAAACCTGCAGCGCGCGGTCGAGAACTACCCCATCACTTGGATGACCGGCGTCAACACGCTCTACAACGGCCTGCTCAATGAGGAGTGGTTCGTCGCCTACCCACCGCGCAAGCTCAAGGCCTCCATCGCCGGCGGCACCTCGCTGCACAGCGCCGTGGCCAAGCGCTGGCGCGAAGTCACGCAAACCCCCATCGCCGAGGGCTACGGCCTGACCGAGACCTCGCCCGTGGTGAGCTTCAACCCGCTGCACGGCGAGCCGCGCCTGGGCAGCATCGGCATCCCGGCGCCAGGCACCGACATCCGCCTAGTGGGCGAGGACGGGCAAGACGTGAGCGCCGGCCAAGCGGGCGAGATTTACGTGCGCGGCCCGCAAGTCATGCAGGGTTACTGGCACCAGCCGGCCGAAACCGCAGAGGTGTTGCGCGACGGTTGGCTGGCCACTGGCGACGTGGCCGAGATGGACGAAAAGGGCTTCATGCACATCGTCGATCGCAAGAAGGACATGATCTTGGTCTCGGGCTTCAACGTCTATCCGAACGAGATCGAAGACGTGATCGCCCAGATGGACGCCGTGCTCGAGGTGGCCGTGGTCGGCACCCCGGACGAAAAAACCGGCGAGGCGGTGCGCGCCTACGTGGTGCACAACCCGGAGCACGAAGGCGCCCTGCAAGCTGACGCCGTGATCGCCCACTGCCGCAAATTTCTGGCGCCCTACAAGGTGCCCAAGAGCATCGTGATCCGCGAGGAACTGCCCAAAACGGCGGTCGGCAAGGTGCTGCGCAAAAACCTCAAGGCCGAAGTCAAGGCCGAATGGCAGGCGCAACTCAAAGCCAGCCTGCAGCACTGAGCGGCTGAGCGCCCACCCACTAAAGATCCTGGAGACCACACCCCATGCTTACCGAATTTGAAACCCAACTGCTCGGCCTGATGATGATGGTCATCATGCTGGGCATGGGCGCCTCGCTCACCCACCGCGACTTTTTAATCGCCTTTCGCAAACCCAAGGGCGTGCTGGTGGGCCTAGCGTGCCAGTACGGCATCATGCCCTTTTTGGGTTTTACGCTGGCCATGCTGCTCAACTTCCCACCTGCGCTGGCCGTGGGTCTGATTCTGATGGGTTGCATGCCGGGTGGCACCACCTCGAACATCTTTGCTTACTTCAGCAAAGGCGTGTTGGCGCTGTCGATCATGATGACCAGCATCTCGACCCTGGTGGCGCTGGTGGCGGTGCCGGCGCTGCTGGCTTTCTACACTGGTGCGGCCGGCATCGGCAGCGAGTTTGCAGTGCCCGCCAGCAACGTGGCGCAGGTGCTGGTGGTGTTGCTGGTGCCCACGATCATTGGCATGGTCACGCGCAAGCTCAACCCCAACATCGGCGCCACCATGGAACTGATCGGCAGTTTCATGGGGATCTTTGTGATTTTGTTCCTGATCGTCACCTGGGTACCGCGCAACCACATGCTGCTGGCAGCGACCCCGTTCTCGGTCTATTTTGCGGTCATCGGCTTGGGGCTGATCGGCATGGCGCTGGGTTTTTGGCTCGCGCGCCTGCTGCGCCAAGATCGCAGCCGCAGCCGCACCATCGCGCTCGAGACCGGCATCCAGAACGGCCCGCTGGCGGTGCTGATCGTCACCCTGACCTTCACCGGCACCATGCAGCAAGACGTGCTGCTGATTCCGGTGCTGTACTCGCTCTTCATCGTGATCACGAGCACCTTCGTCACACTGGCGTTTCGCCGCATCGCCGACCGCGAAGCGCTGGCCCGCGACCAAGCCAAAACCGGCAGCGTGCTGCAAGCCGGGCGTTGATCCCGCGCGTCAAAGCCGCGGGTTAAACTGCGGCGGATGAACGCTGTCCGCGCCGCCGCCTTGACGCCATTGCCTCGGAATTGGCTCTGGCTGTGGCTCTGGCTGTGGCTGGCTGCCGCCTTGGCGCTGGGCAGCGCGCCGCTGCGGGCCCAAGCCATATCCAGCCCGCTGCAAGGCCGCGTGGTGGCGGTGGCCGACGGCGACAGCGTCACCGTGCTCGACGCCCAGCAACGGCGCCACCGGGTGCGGCTGCTGGGCGTCGATGCGCCCGAGCAAGCGCAACCTTGGGGCACCGAAGCAAGCGCGCACCTCAGGGCCTTGGTCTTGCAGCACGAGGTGCAGGTGGACTTTGCCAAGACCGACCGCCACGGCCGTTTGGTTGGCACACTGCGCCTGCAGGGGCAGGACGTGAACCTGCAACTGCTGCGCGCCGGGCTGGCTTGGCACCACAAGCCCTACGCCGCCGATCAGTGGCTGCTGGAGCGCTGGCGCTATGCCCGCGCCGAACGCCAAGCGCAGCGCGAACAGCGTGGACTCTGGGCCGACCCGGCCCCAACGCCGCCGTGGGAATACCGCCAGCAACAGCGCGCCAAGCCGCGCTAAGCGCCTTAGAGCCGCGCCAGCAGCTTGGCGGTGCTCACGCGCACCCGCACCTCGTCGGCCGCCAAGCCGGCCTTGATTTCGTAGGCCGCCTCGCTGGTGTCGCGCAGCGCCGGCTCACCCAGCGGCATGCCGCTGCGCCCGACCAGTGCAAACACCAGCGGTTCGTTGGCACGGCGCTGGCGCCGCACCACCACCGCCAGCTCCTCGCTGGCCAGCCGCACATAACTGCCCGGGATATAGACGCCGACGGCCTTGATCAGCGCCGCTCCGAGGGGGTTGGGCTGGCCGTCGGCGGCCAGGTAGGCGTCGCGCGCCGCCCGCTGCGATGGCAAGCCTTTGCGGCTGACACGCGGACTGATGCGCGCCACAAACACATCGACCAGAGCGATCAGATGCGCCATCAGCAGCAACGGCTCGGCGTGCTCTAGGTTGGCTAGAGTTGTGGGCTTGGTGTGGTGGTGCTGCACCAGCCGCAGCCAAGTCTCATCCTGCACACCGAGTCGCTGCAAACAGCGGACCCCAAGCAGGGGGTGCTGATCGATGCGGGTGCGCTGCTCGGCGCTGGGCGGATCGGCTTGTAGGGCCAATTCGTCTTGCAGGCGCGTCATGCCGATGTTCATGGTCAGCGCGGCGTTGATGAGGGCATCGATCTGGCTGGGCTCCTTGAGCAGCAGCTTGCCGACGATGCGGCACAACAGCCCACACAGCAAGGCATGACCGGTGCTGTAACCCAAGGTGCGATCGAGCAGCATCTGCACCAGCACGAACAGGCTGTCGTCGATGCGCGACTGCAGCACCTCATCGATGCGCGCGCGGATCAACCCCAGCCGACGCAAAAAATCCTGCGCCTGCTCGCCTTGGTGCAGCAGCAATCCCAAGCTGGTGTGCAGGTCGGCCCAGCGCGCGGGTACCGGCAGTTCCTGCTCAGCTCGATCGGGCCCAAACCCCATGGGGCGCGCCACACTGGCAATGCTCACCAAGCTGGCGTTGCCGCGCAGTTTGCGGTCGATTTCGGTGGTGTAGCGAAAAGTCCACTGGCGCAACTCCTCTTCGTCAGCCATCGGACCACGCGACAGCAGCAACTGGCGGTGCTCCTGGTTGCGGATGATTTCCCCACGGCGCAGCAGCAGCACGCCGTTGCCGTCCCAGATATTCAATGGCAAGGGCGCCTCGAGTTCGATCTGATCCAGTGACAAAGGGACACGCATGCGTGTATCCTAGCAGCGTGCGCGGCCACATGAACAAACAACGCATGAGCCTTGGTTTTTTAAAGCTAACGCTAGAAATACAATTGCCTCCGAGGAGCCCGATTCGTGTCTGAACCCCGCCCCCCCACCGTCGCCGTTTCCGAGTTGCGCGTGGGGTTGTACGTTTATCTCGATCTGGGTTGGATGGATCACCCCTTTCCCCTGAACCGCTTCAAGATCACTGCACAGGAGCAGATCGACACCATCCGCTCCCTCGGGCTGCAGGCGCTGCGCTACGCGCCCGAACTCAGCGATGCGCAGGCCTTGCCCGGCGCAGCGGCTCCAGGGGCTGACCGTGCGGATCCGGCGACCGCACCCGCCAGTGCCACCACCCCCCAGAAAACCGCAACCCCTGCAGAGTCTTGGAAAAAATCCTGCAGCCGCTGCGAGCGCCAGCACGCCCAGAGCAGCCGCGCCGTCAAGTCGGTTTTCGCGCAACTCGAGTCCGACCCCGCCAGCGCCGGCGCAGCCAGCACGCAACTGGTGCAAAACCTGCTCGGCGAAATGCTCGGGCAGCAGGAGTCGGCCCTGCGCCTGCTGGCCGACACCTCCTCGGATCACCGCACCCAGCACGCACTCAACGTCTCGGTGCTCAGCCTGCTGCTCGGGCGCGCCCTGCAGCTGCCTGAAGCCGATCTGCACACCCTTGGCTTGGCGGGCTTGTTACACGACATCGGCAAAATCGACTTGCCCGCGCTGGTGCGCCACCGCGACGCCAGCCTGAGCGCCGCCCACCTCAAGGTCTATCGCGAGCACGTGGTGCACAGCTTGGCTTGGGGCAAGCGCATGGGCTTAGCCGAACCGGTGCTGCAGGCCATCGCAAGGCACCACGAATACGCCGACGGCAGCGGCTTCCCGCAGGGCCTGCGCGCCGAGCAGATCGGCGCTGCCGGCGGCATTCTGGCGCTGGTCAACCACTACGATTCCTTGTGCAACCCGCACAACCCGCTGCATGCCGTCACGCCACACGAGGCGCTGTCGCTTTTGTTTGCCAAACACAAGGCGCAACACGAACACCGCACCCTGAACGCCTTCATCCGCATGATGGGGATTTACCCGCCCGGCTCGGTGGTGCAACTCAGCGACGAACGCTACGCCGTGGTGCTGTCGGTCAATACCGCGCGCCCACTCAAACCCGAGGTGATGGTCTATGAGCGCCAAACCGCCAGCGCCGAGGTGGTGCACCTGCTCGACTTGCAGCAGGCGCCGCAACTGAGCATTTTGCGCAGCCTGCGGCCGCAGCAACTGCCACGCCCGGTGCTGCTGTGCCTTTCGCCCAAGCCGCGTTACTGTTATTTTTTCGAGCGCGTCCTCAGCCCCGCCGAGCGCTCCGGGGAGCTGGCATGAGTTATTTTCACTGGCCACCGCTGATCGAAGGCTTGCTCGAAGCGGTGTGGCTGGTCGATGCGCAGACGCGGCGCATCCTGTGCGCCAACCAGGCCGCGTCGGCCCTGCAGCGCATGCCGGCGCCAGCCATCTGCGGCAGCTTGGTCACCGACTGGACTGTCAGCCCCGAAGACGCGCTGTACTGGGACACGCTGGCGCAACCCGAAACCCCGTTGCTGCAGTCTGAGACTGTCTTGCGCCGCTCCGACGGCAGCACGGTGCAGGTGCTGCGCCGCATCACACCGCTGCCCAACGAACCCGCCGCGCCCTTTCGCTTGGTGGCGATGCAAGACCTGAGCATGCAGCACGCCACGCAACAGCAGCTTGAACACCTGCTGGCCGAACTGCGCGCCACGCTCGAATCCACCGCCGACGGCATCCTGGTGTGCGACCTCGACGGCCGCATTCGCGCCTTCAACCGCCTGTTTGCCCAGCTATGGGAGCTGCCTGAAGCGCTGCTGACGCAGCAAAACGACGAAGCGATCCACCACTGGCTGAGCAGCCGCGTCACCGACGCCGAGGGCTACCGGCTGCAGCTCGGGCTGATCCAACGTTCGCCCCTGCTCGAAGCCAGCGACGTGCTGCTGCTGCAAAGCGGACGCTTGCTCGAGCGCATCACGCGGCCGCAACTGGCGCGCGGACGCCCCATCGGGCGCGTCTATGCCTTTCGCGACATCACCGAACGCAGCGCCGCCGAGTCGCAGCTCAAGCTGGCCGCCAAGGTGTTCGAGTCCAGCCTCGATGCGATATTCATCACCGACCCGCAGCTACGCATCCTGGCGTGCAACCCGGCGGCGCTGCGCCTGACGCAAACCCAGGAAGCTGATTTGGTGGGTGCGCCCGCCACCACGCTGTTTTTTGCCCCCAGCCAGATCGACTGGCAAACCACATTGCGCCAGCAGCTCGATGGGCCGGGCTACTGGCAAGAGGAGCTCTGGCACCGCCGCGCCGACGGTGCCGCGCTGGCCCTGCAGGTCTCGTGGGTGGTGCTGCGCGACGCCGGGGGGCAGGCGCTGAACACGGTCTTGTTTGCCAAAGATTTGTCCGAAAAACTGGCGGCGCAGCAGCGCATCGAGCAACTCGCCTACACCGACGCCCTCACCGGCCTGCCCAACCGCCTGACCCTGACCGAGCGCGTAGGGCACGCGATCCGGCTGGCGCAGCGCAACGGGCTGGGTTTTGCCGTGTTGTTCCTCGATCTGGACCGCTTCAAAAGCATCAACGACTCGCTCGGGCACCTGTTTGGCGACAAGGTGCTGATCGAGATCGCCAGCCGGCTCAAGCACTGCCTGCGCCAGACCGACACCCTGTGCCGCCTTGGCGGCGACGAGTTCGTCGTCCACCTGCACGAAACCGACGCCATCGGGGCCGAAATCAGCGCCCAGCGCCTGATCGACGCCGTGGTGCGCCCGATCGAGATCG
>Ga0208733_100603_pt1 | contig 14401 bp, 14 predicted proteins | sample SubbioR11Jul_8B1_FD_184816 | JGI IMG/M metagenome (GOLD analysis project Ga0208733, IMG submission 184816) | Serpentinite rock and fluid subsurface biosphere microbial communities from McLaughlin Reserve, California, USA - CR11Jul_8B1 (SPAdes) | ecosystem: Environmental > Terrestrial > Deep... | reverse complement strand
CGTCCTTCCACGGCCTGCACCGCGACATACGCTCCCACGCCGTGACGCACTACTGGCTCAAGGGCGGCCGCGGCTCCACGAAGTCGAGCTTCGCCTCGCTCGAGCTCGTGCTGCTCATCGTCCGCAACCCGCAGATCAACGCCGTCGTGCTGCGTAAGGTCGCCAAGACGCTGCGCAAGAGCGTCTACGCGCAGGTGAAGTGGGCGATCTCCTCACTCGGTCTGGCGTCGAAGTTCAAGGCCACCACCTCGCCGATGGAGATCGCCTATCGTCCGACCGGGCAGAAGATCGTCTTCGAGGGGCTCGACGAGCCTGAGAAGATCAAGTCGCTCAAGTTCGAGGCGGGCTACTGCGGCGTGGTGTGGTTCGAGGAGATCGATCAGTTCTACGGCATGGAGGAGGTTCGCAGCGTCCATCAGTCGCTCCTTCGTGGCGGCGAGCGCTTCTGGTGCCTCTACAGCTTCAACCCGCCCCGCTCGAAGAACAACTGGGTCAACCGCGAGCTCGAGACCGGGCGTGACGGCCGGATCGTGCACGAGAGCTGCTACACCGACGTGCCGGCCGAATGGCTCGGCGAGCAGTTCATCCTGGAGGCGGAGCAGCTCGCTTCACTCGACGAGCGCGCATACCGCCACGAGTATCTCGGCGAGGTCACCGGGGTCGGCGGCAACGTCTTCGAGAACGTGGTGCTCCGCGATATCACGGACGAGGAGATCGCGAGCTTCGACCGCACATACAGCGGCGTTGACTGGGGGTACTTCCCCGACCCCTGGGTGCTCGTGCGCTGCCACTACCAGACGGCCCAGCGGCGTCTGTTCATCTTCGACGAGCGCAGCGGCGTCAAGCTCTCCAACGAGGCGTCGGCCGAGCTCGTGAAAGACGCGCTCACCGCCGACGGCGTGCTCCGGCGCGAGACGGTCACGTGCGACTCCGCCGAGCCCAAGAGCGTGGACAACTACCGGGCGCTCGGCATCGACGCGAGGCGGGCGCTCAAGGGGCCGGGCAGCGTCGAACACGGCATGAAATGGCTCTCGACGCGCGTCAATATCGTCATCGACCAGAAGCGCTGCCCCCTGGCGGCCCGCGAGTTCGTCGCCTACGAGTTCGAGCGCAACCGCGAGGGCGAGTACGTGAGCAGCTACCCCGACGCGGAGAACCACTCGATCGACGCGGCACGCTACGCCCTCGAGCACTTGATGACGCGCCGGGCGCACATCTGAGAGAGGAGCACCCGAGGTGGGATATGTCGAGCACTTGAAGGCGATGGGGTACCAGGTCGAGCAGCCGATGAGCGGCAAGATCTCGGAGTGGTGGGCATGGTACACCGCGACGCACGACTGGTACTCGTCCCTGGAGCAGAGCGCCGCCGATCGCCGCACGTACAAGGTCGATCGCATCAGCATCAAGCCCGCCCGGATGGTGTGCCAGGAGTGGGCCAGCCTGATGATGAACGAGCGCACCATCGTCTCCACCGAGGACGAGGCCGCCAACTCCTGGCTCGAGACGTATCTCGGCCGCTCGGGGTTTCTGTCATCCGGGCAACGGCTGGTGGAGCGCGCCTTCGCGCTCGGCACGGCGGCCTGGGCGCTCCGTGTCACCGGGATGGCTGAGGGGGCGGCGCTCTCACCGGGCGCGCGCATCGTGGCCCAGCGCTTCGACGCCCGGCAGATCGTGCCTCTGTCCTACGATGAGGACTCGTGCGCCGAGTGCGCGTTCGTCTCCCAGGTCGTCGCACACGGGAGACGGCTCACCCAGCTCCAGTCCCATCTCCTCTCCGGTGACGGCACGTACCGCATCGAGACGGCGCTGTTCGATGACAAGGGCAGGCCGGTCGAGGTCCCGGGCATCGTCCCGGTGTTCGAGACAAGGAGCGCCGCCCCGCTGTTCTCGCTCGTCCGCCCAGGTCTCGAGAACACGCATTGCGACTACTCTCCTTCCGGCGTGAGCGTCTTCGACGACGCGATCGGCGCGGTCATGCTCACCGACGAGGCCGTGGACAACATGCACCGCGACATCTGGCTCGGCCAGAAGATGCTCTTCTTGGACGAGCGCATGCTGCAGACCGACGCGTCCGGCAACGTGACCGTGCCACGCGCGAGGGACCAGCAGCTCTTTCGCAAGACCGAGGTGGACGCGGGCAACGACCTCATCGAGGAGTACAACCCGGACCTGCGCGTCACAGACAACCGGCTCGCGCTGCGCACCGGGCTCCAGCTCCTGGGCAGCCGCTGCGGCATGGGCGCGGACTACTTCGACATCGAGGGAGCGTCCAGCGTCAAGACGGCCACAGAGGTCATCTCGGAGCAGTCGGACCTCTTCCGCAACCTGCGCAAGCACGAGAACGCGCTCGAGCCAGCCATCCGGACGATCGTCGCCGGGATCCTGACGCTCGCGCGCACGGTGACCGGGGCGCCGCTCCCCGAGGATCCCGGAGGGATCACCGTCAGGTTCGACGACAGCATCATCGAGGACGCGGAGGCGCAGAGGAGGCGCGACCTCACCGACATCGCCGCCGGCCTCATGCGGCCGTGGGAGTACCGGAGGAAGTGGTACGGCGAGGACGAGGCGACGGCGAGGGCCATGACCGAAGCCGAGGGCTCGCCTGCGCCGGAGTTCTAGGTGCTCACCCCCGCGCAGATGGACGGGCTCGCGGCGCGCATCGTCTCCGGGCACGAGGAGCGCATGGTCGCCGAGATCATGGAGCGGCTCGTGACCTCGCTCGTCAAAGGCGGCGTTCTGTCCATCTCCGACCAGCGCACGCTCGAGACCGCGGCGGCGATGAACCGCGACGAGGTCGCGCGCATCCTGGCAGAGCACGGCCCCGCCATCTCGAAGGAGAGCAGGCGGCTCGTCGAACGCGCGCTGATCTCCTCGGACACCGGCGATGTCGCCGCGCTCTCCTCGGTCCACGCGGCCGGAGCGGCGGGGTCGGGCGCCGCGTTCATGCGGACCGCGCAGGAGACCGCCGAGGGCGTGGCCGAGATCATCGCGCGGAACAACCTCAGGATGGCCCATCAGGCGCAGGCGGTCTGGTACGACGTGGCCTCCGAGGCCATCACCACGTGGAACCACGGAGCGGTGCCGGTGGACCAGGTGATGAGCCGGGCGGTCTCGCGGCTCTCCAAGGAGGGGCTGGCCACCATCGACTACGCCTCCGGGGTCAAGAGCGACATCGACGTGGCCGTACGCCGTCACGTGGTCACCCAGGTCTCCCAGGCGTCCGCACGCATGACGATGGCACGCCTCGACGAGTACGGACATGATCTGGTCTACACGTCGGCGCACTTCGGGGCACGGCCCGACCATGCGGTGTGGCAGGGGCGTGCATTCTCCCGATCGGGACGCACCAAGGGCTACCCGGACCTCGTCTCGGTGACCGGCTACGGCACCGTGACGGGGCTTCTCGGGGCGAACTGCGGCCATTCCGTCTACCCGTTCGCCCCCGGCATCACCAGCCTGCCCCAGATGCCCGAGCGCGCGGACAACGGCATGACCAACGACGAGCTCTACGAGGCGACGCAGAAGCAGCGGCGCCACGAGCGGGCGGTGCGCGAGACGAAGCGCGAGATGGCCGCGCTGCGGCAAGCCGGGCTCGACGACACGCAGGCCCGCCTCAAGCTCGGCAACCAGCAGCGGCGGCTCAAGGCGTTCGCGGACACGAACGGCCTCCCGCGCCAGCCTCTCCGGGAGAAGGCGTACGGCATCGGGGCGCAGCCGCGGGCGCTCAAGGTGGATAGGCGACCGAAGGTCCTCAAGATGCCCGATCGCCCGAGCAGCATCATGGAGGGGATGCCGATCGCTCTTCCCGAGGGCGGGCACGGCCGGGTCGCCCCGGAGACGCTCGTCACGGAGGTCGAGGTGTTTGCAGGGCGAAGCACCTCAACGCCGTTCCGGAAGGCGAGGAGCTATGCTGCCGAGTTTGGTGGTGCACCTTCGCAATGGCAACACACAAAGGGCTACGCACGGGTGTATGATGGGGCAGGCGTCGCGAAGCGCGCCAACGTCCATTGGTTCGAAGAGCCGACCACCGGAGTGGTGAGACCGTATGTGAAAGGTTGGTCGAAGAAACAGTGAGGGTCCGGTTCAAAGGGAACGGGCGGCAGACACCGCTCACCGAAGACGCCGTATACGACGTGATGCAGATCGAGGGCGGGCTCTATCGCATTCTCTCCGATGTGCTGGACGACGACGCACTCTTCCCTCCGGACCTGTTCGAGGTCGTCGAGGAGACGCCTCGACCACCCGAGTACGCCGCAGACGACCCCCGCGTCGCGATCTACTGAAGCCCCGCCTCCCCGCGGGGCTTCTCCGTCTCCCCCGGTATAACCCCTCCCGCATCCTGCCCTCATGGGGGCACGGGCACACGCAGAGGCCAGGGGCTGCACGGGCAAGCAGCGGCATTCCACCAAGGAGGCCGCGCTGTCGCACCTCGCCTCGCTCTTTCGCTCCGTCGGCTATAAGGGTCGCGCCTACCACTGCTCGTTCTGCGGCGGCTGGCACGTCGGCCGGCGCCACCGCAAGGGGCGTCGGTAACGAACCTCCTAGGCTCGTCTCGTCCGCCGGGACGACGACCCGGCACATGACTGCGCGGGGACACAGTCTCGCGCGACAACCGCACCAGGAGGGAACAGGGACCATGAAGTTCAAGAAGGACGACGAGGGCAGGCTCGTGCTCGATGAGCATGGTGACCCGATCGCGATCAGTGAGCAGGGTGAAGTCATCCCGCTCGACAAGGTCGTGTCCCTCGGGAAGCATGCGCGCGTCGAGACCGAGCGCGACGAGTTCAAGGCCGAGGTCGGGAGGCTGCGCGACCAGATCGCCGAGCTGTCGAAGGTGACCGGCGACAAGGACGCGCTCGAGAAGCGGCTCGCGGAGATCACCGCGGGGGCGGAGAAGACCAAGGCAGACCTCGAGTCCCTGCTCGCCGCCCGCGACAAGGAGTACGCGCTGGACACGGCGCTGCTCGGAGCGGGCGTCCCGAGCGACCGGCTCAAGGCCGCGCGGGCGCTCATCGACACCGAGAAGCTCGCTGTCGCGGACGGCGGGCTCACCGGATTCGACGCCGAGTCGTTCAAGAAGGACGCGCCGTACCTGTTCGCGCCTGCGCCGAAGGTCGATTCCGCGGCCGCGTCGCGGGGCGTCACAGGCGCGGTGTCCATCGAGGAAGCCGAGAAGATGTCCGTCGGCGAGTACGCCAAGGCGCGCGCCGACGGCAGGATCTAGAAAGGATCGACGCTCATGCCGAACACACTGCTGACTTCGAGCATCATCGCCAAGGAGGCGATCATCGCTCTCGAGAACAACCTGGTCGCCGCGGGCCTCGTCCACCGGGACCACTCCGACGACTTCGCCGGCGTCGGGGACACCGTCTCCATCCGCAAGCCGGCCACGTTCACCGCAAGCGCGTACAACGGTGCGACCGTCACCACCCAGGACGCGGTCGAGACCGCCGTCCCGGTCACGCTGTCCAACCTCATGGACGTGACCTTCGCCGTCACGTCCAAGGAGCTCTCGCTCTCGATCCAGGACTTCCGCTCGCAGTTCATCGACCCGGCCGTCCAGGCCCACGCGCAATCGATCGACAGCGCGCTCTGCGCGCTCTACCGTGACGTGCCGTACTTCGCGGCGTCAGGCGACACCGCGTGGACGACCTTGAGGGCGTTCACCGCTCCCCGCAAGACGCTCAACGACAACAAGGCTCCGTTCGCCGATCGCCAGATGCTGCTCGGCTCGACCGCCGACATGAGGGCGCTCGCGATCGACGCCGTCGTTTCAGCCGAGAAGGCGGCGTCGACCGAGGCCTTGCGCAACGCCGAGCTCGGCCGCGTCATCGGCTTCTCGACCTACACCGACCAGAACATCCGCACCCACACCGCCGGAGCGGGCACCGTGGCGGCCAACGCCGTCGTGAACCTCCTGGCGGGCTACGCGGTCGGCGCCAGAGACCTGAGCTTCGACGCCATCGCGTCAGCGCTCAAGGTCGGCGACGTGCTCGTGATGCCGGACGGCAACTCCCACGTCGTCACCGTGGCGGGCGCCCTCGCCACAGGCGCCCAGAACGTGACCGTGTCCCCCGCGCTCAGGACCGCGCTGGCCGACAACGCCATCTGCACCATCCGGAACCCCGGCGCGGCGACCGAGGAGAGCCTGGCCTTCCACCGGAACGCCTTCGCCCTCGTGACGCGTCCGCTCGCTCCTCCGATGGGCGCCGCGCGCGTCGAGACCGTCAACTGGAACGGCATCAGCCTGCGCGTCGTGTACGACTATGACCGCAACCTGAAGTCGGATGTCATCTCGATCGACTGCCTCTGGGGCGTCAAGACGCTCACTCCCGAGCTCGCTTGCCGCGTCTGGGGCTAGCCCCGTGGCGAGCGCGCCGACATACGCGACCTACGTCGCGAACGGCGGCCGGATCGCGGAAGGGTTGTTTCTCGCGGCCCTTCCGCGCGCCTCCTCCCTCGTGAACTCCGCGATCTGGCCGAACGCCGTGACCCCGGCGACGCAGACCGCCTACGAGCGGGCGGTGTGCGCGGTCGTGGACCTCGTCGACTCGCCGCCCGTGACGCGCGAGGGCGTGGGCAGGGTCACCCTCGAGTACGCCGCTCCGCTGACGACCGGTGGCGCGATCGCTCACCACCTCGTGGGGACCGGACTGCTCTACCGGGGCATCTGATGCGACTCGGCGAACACACGGTGACGGTCTACAACGCGCTGGCCGGGACGGGCCGGACCGCCGCCTACCTGCGTACGGTGGTGAGCGGAGTGCGCGCCGAGGAGTCATCCGGAGCGGTGGCGACGATGCAGGGCCGCTCGTCCTCCGACGGCATCACGCTGTTCGTCCCCGGCTCCCTTCCCGGCTACGCCGAGCCAGAGTCGTTCGCGGGCGCGGGCTCATGGACGCTGCGAGCCGGCGACATCGTGGTGGCGGGTGTCTGCGGGCTCGAGCTTCCGCCCGCCACTGTACAGCAGCTCTCCTCGGGCAGGCGTATCTACCGCCTGACCGGCGTGGAGACGTTCCGGGACCGGCGCGGCAGGGTCCACCACCTCGAGGCGGCGGGGGCATGAGGGTCGGCTTCAAGCTCAAGAGCGTCGATCTCGGCCAGATCGGCCCGCGCGCTGACGCGGCCAAGAAGCGCGCACGCACGATGATGACGCTCGCCGCGATCGGCGATACGAGACCGTACGTCCCGCGCGTCTCGGGCGCACTCGCGGCATCGGGTGATTCCGAGTCCCGTCCCGAGCAGGGCCTTCTCATCTACGGATCGAGCGCGGTGCCCTACGCCCGCCGGCAGTACTACGGGCTGCCAGGCAAGACGAAGACCAGGCACCCGCAGGCCACCACGCAGTGGTTCGCGCACTCCAAGGCGGCGAACAAGGGCCGCTGGGAGCAGGTCGCGAAGCGGCAGTACGGGAAGGGGCTCTGAGGCGAAGATGGACACGACGGTCGTGGGCGCTGTGCTCACCTGGCTTGAGACCCACCCGGCGCTCGCGGGGATCCCGGTGTTCCTCGAGGACCTGCCCACGGACGGGCGCGACGCGGTGATGCTTTCGACGCTCGTGGGGGAGCCCTACGTCAAGCGCTACAAGTCCGGCGGGCACATCGCCGAGTACCCCTTCGCGGTCCACCTGCGCTCCAACGGTGGCGACACCGCCGCAAGGCTCCAAGCCATGTCGGTCCTCGGTAACGTTTCGGTCAGCATCGACGACAGAGGTGCCTGGCCGGCGGCCCCTGACGGGTTCAGCTGGATCTCGCTCGAGAGGCGCACGCTGCCTGTCAGGGTCGCGACCGGAGAGGCCGGGCCGGAGGACTATCAGATCACGCTGGAGCTGACGTATCGAAAGCGAGGATGAGATGACCAACCTGATCACCATCGACAGGATCGAGTACTACCTCAAGGCGGGCGCTTCGTTCATCCGGGTCACCGAGGTGAACGCGTTCGACCCGAAGGTCGATGTGTCCACGTACGAGGCGCAGTACAAGGACCGGGTGAACCAGCCCTCCTACGTCACCGGCAAGAAGACCACCGTGGATCTCGATATCGACATCGTCGACCCCGGTGCGCTCCAGAGCTGGCTGATGGCCAACGAGGACGTGTCGAACGTGCCGACCGAGATCGTGCGCGTGCTCAGGTTCCGTCCGGCGCATCCGGCGTGGGCGGCCTCGGTGGTCAGGGCCCTGGGCGCGCGCATCATCGCGGGCGGCAACCTCTACGAATGCACCACCGCGGGCACCACCGGCGCGACCCAGCCCGCCACATGGACCACGACGACCGTGACCGACGGAACCGTGACCTGGACGTACATCGGGAGCGCCAGCGGCTATCCCATCGGCACGAGCGGCTTCGCCGCCAAGAAAGCGAACTTCACGCTGACGCAGAACCCGATCGACGGCGGCGCGGGCGAGGCCGTGAGGGCGACCGGCACGCTCTCGATGACCTCTGACGGCTGGACGGCCGGAACGTTCGACACAGCCACTCGCACGTTCACCCCGGCGGTGTAGCGCATGTCGGAGTTCATCCTTCACGAAGAGCGCAGGACGCTCCTCATCAACGGGCATGACTTCGAGGTGCTCGTCGGCGACATCGAGTCCCTCTCGGCTGGCGAGGACCTCGTGGCGCGGCTCAAGGAGATCGATCTCTCCGCGCTCGGGGCGAGCGGCTACCGCAGGCTCGCCGACGAGATCACCGCGACCGTGGACCAGGTCCTGGGCGAAGGGGCCGTCGCGATCATCCAGGGCGAGCGGCGGGCGACCGTGACCGGGCTCATCAGGCTCCTCGTGCACGTGCTCAAAGAGGTGACGGTCGATTTCGACGCGGCCGTGGGCGACCTGCTCTCCGACCTGACGGCGACCGTCGAAGAGGACTGAGGCGTGAACATCCTGGTCTCGCCGCTGCCCCGCGCGGTGCCAGTCGGCGGGTCCAGCGTGCCTCTCAGATCCGGCTATCGCACGGGCATCTCGGTCGTGCGCGTGGCTGAGTCGGCGCTCTCCGAGGCGCTCAAGGCCGGGGCCATCCTGCGCCTGTACTTCGGAGACGCGGTGCCGCCTGACACGGCATCCGCCCTCGAGGCGGCGATGGACTTCCACCGCTGCGGCGAGGCGCCGTCAAAGCGCAGGAGCAGGCGTCTGCTTGACTGGGATCACGACGCCGGGATGATACTCGCCGACTTCCGTCGCGAGTACGGCATCGACCTCGCCGACCCCGCGACGAGGATGCACTGGTGGGTGTTCATGGCCTACTTCGCCAACCTGGGCAACGACTCGGAGACCAAGACGGCGATGTACTACCGCAACACGCCGGCGCCGCGCGACCTCAATGGCGAGGACGCGAAGCGCTTCAAGGCGATGAAGAAGGCTTACGCGTTGCCGCCGAAGGACCTCGCCGCCACTGCCGCTCAAGACGCCGAGAGATGGGGTGAGTAGCATGTCCGACGGACGGGTCGTCATAGACATCGCCGCGGACGACCAGCAGTTCCGCGCGGCGGTCTCGGGGCTCTCCAAGGTCGCCATCGGGGGCGTGGCGCTGATGACCGCCGCAGTCATCGGGTTCGGGGTGGCGGGCGTCAAGGCCGCGAACGACTTCAACGCGTCGATGGCGAACGTCGCCTCGCTCATCCCCGGCTCGACCGAGCGGGTGAACGAGCTCAAGGATGCCGTGCAGGACATGGCGGTCTCGACCGGGAAGAGCACCGAGGACCTCGCGGGCGGCCTCTACCAGGTGGTCTCCGCCTTCGGGGACACGGCCGACACCGTGAAGATACTCGAGGTCAACGCGAAGGCCGCTACGGCGGGCGTCGCAGGCACGGCCGACGCCATCAACCTGACCTCGGCGGTCACGAAGGCCTACGGGGACACGAGCGCGGAGGCTGTGCAGAAGGCGTCCGACCTCGCACTCATGACCGTGCGCCTCGGGCAGACCACCTTCCCCGAGCTCGCGGCCTCCGTCGGGCGCGTGACACCGCTCACCAACGAGCTCGGCGTCTCCCAGGAGGAGCTCTTCGCCACCATGGCGACACTCACCGGCGTGACCGGAGGAGCGGCCGAGGTCTCGACCCAGCTTCGGGGCGCGCTCCAGTCGCTCATGGCCCCCACCGACGCCGCGACCGAGGCCATCAAGGCGGCAGGATACGAGGACGCCAAGGCGATGCTCGCGAAGGAGGGTCTCGCCGGATCGCTGAAGATCCTCACGGATGCGGCCGAGGCGAGCGGTAAACCCCTCCAGGACTACATCGGCTCCATCGAGGGGCAGACCCTCGCGCTCGCCCTCGGAGGCCCACAGGCGGCCGCGTACACGGAGAAGCTCAACGCCATGGCCGGTGCCGCCGGGGCCACGGACGCGGCCTTCGCCGAGCAGACAACGGGCATCAACGCGCTCGGTTTCGCGTTCCAGCAGATACAGCAGGTCGGCACGACCGCGCTCCAGATGCTCGGGGACGCGATCGGCAACGCGTTCGGCCCCGACATCATCGCGAGCGTGGACACCCTGAAAGACGCCCTCCATCAGATCGTGGGCGGCTTCTCGGCCATCCTCGAGGGTTCGCGAGGCATGAGCAAACTCGACGTGCTGCAAGGCCTCGATCCGGCCGCGGCCGCGGGCCAGCTCCAGACGGGCATCAGCAAGCTCGTCGAGCTGCTGGCGGGCGGCATACAGGCGCTCCTGCCACCGCTGATCGCCGCGGTGGCAGGGCTGATCGCCGCGGTGGCGAGCGCACTCCCCGGCCTCATCCCCGTGCTCGTCTCGGCGCTGCTCTCGGGCGTGCTCCAGATAGCCGCCGCGCTGCCCGTCGTCATCCCGCAGCTCATCACGGCGCTCCTCGACGGTCTCACGCAGATTGTGGGCATGCTTCCGACATTCGTCCCGATGCTCGTCAGCGCCGCGGCCACGCTGTTCCTCGGGCTTGTCCAGGCGCTGCCGCAAGTCATCGTAGCCCTGCTGGCCGCGGTGACCGGCATGATCTCCACACTGGTCGGCATGCTCCCGACGCTCATCCCTATGTTGTTCCAGGCGGCGATGGGCCTGTTCATGGCGATCGTGGAGGCGCTGCCCGCCATCCTCACCTCGCTCGTGACGGCGGCCAGCACGCTCGTCACCGTACTCGTCGAGATGCTCCCGACGCTCATCCCGGCGCTCATCGAAGGTGCCATCACGCTGTTCATGGCGATCGTGGAGGCGCTGCCCGCCATCCTCGTGGCGCTGCTCGAGGCCGTGGCCACGCTCGTCACGACGGTCATCGACCTGCTGCCGACGCTCATCCCGATACTGCTGGGCGCCGCCATCACGCTGTTCCTCGCGCTGTGCGAGGCCGTCCCGCAGATCCTCGGGACACTGTGGGAGGCGGTCGTATTGCTCGTGATGAAGATCGTCGAGCTGCTGCCGACGCTGCTGTCCTCGCTGCAGGCGGCCGCGGTGAGGCTCTTCATGGCGCTCGTGGAGGCGGTCCCGAGGATCCAGCAGGCCCTCCGTGACGGGGTGGTCACGCTCGTGACCAGCGCCATCGAGAAGCTGCTCGAGCTGCGCCAGAAGTTCCTCGACGCCGGTGGCGACATGATGAAGGGCCTGATCGACGGGGTCACGAACGGCGCGGAGAAGCTCCGCAAGGCGGTGGTGGACTCCGCGAAGAAGGCACTCGACGCGGCGCTCGGCTTCCTTGGCATCGAGAGCCCGTCCAAGGTGTTCGCGCTCGTCGGCAAGGCGGTCATGGACGGATGGGAGGGGGGCGTGGCCGACAACGCGAAGCAGGTCATCGACGCCGTCGCGGACACCGCATCCTCGATGGTGGACGCGGCGAGGGACTCCGAGGTCGCGCGCCTGCTCGCGGTCTCCCCCGGCTCCGTTCCCGCCGCCTACGCCCCGGGCCTCGGAGCGGCGGGTTCCCTCAGCTCCTCGTCCTCGACGACGACGATCTACCGGATCGGCGACGTGACCATCCCGTCGAGCGACCCTGCCGCACAGCAGGTGTTCAGTGACCTCATGCGCCTCGTGCGCCAGTACCAGCGGATGCGGCCCCAAGGGGAGATGTGACCATGGCGTCAGGCGTTTTCACGGGGACCACGGACAACCAGTTCATAGAGAGTGCGCTGGCGTGGAGCACTACGCCGAACGCGGCCGCGAACACGTCGGACGTGCACGTCACGCTCCGGCTCCGCAAGTCCACCCAGTCCACGTCGGCCACCAGCGGCACCGGCCACTTCAACCTCCAGCTCGACGGGACGGGCGGCAACCCCCACAACATCGGGGCCATCAACATCCCCAACGACGGCGTGTGGAGGGATTACCGCACGTGGGGCTTCCTGAACGTGGGCCACGCGGCAGACGGCACACGCTCGATGCCGATGGCGATCCTGAATCTCGTGCCTGACGCGAGCTACTCCGGATTGCCGGGGACATCGTTCACCAGAACGTACGTGAGCGGGACGGCGGTCTTCGACACGCTCCACCTCGCGCCCGCCGCGCCCGGCGCGCCCAGCGTGGCACGGGTCTCCGACACGCAGCAGAACCTGTCGTGGGCGCTCAACGCCGCCGTGCGCGCCCCTTACAGCTGGCAGGTCGTGCAGCGCTCGGACAACGTGGGCGGCCTGGCCGTCTTCTACGACATCACCGGCGCGATCTCCGGCTCCGCCACCGCGTACAGCGACACGTCCACCGTCGCGGACCGGACCTATCAGTACCGCATCCGGGCCGTCAACAGCGCCGGGTCCGCCACGAGCCTCGCCAGCGCCTCCGTGGACACGACGCCGGGGGCGCCCACGAACGCCGTGGCCGCGAAGGCCGTCACCGACGTGACGCTGACGTGGACCGACAACTCCTCGAACGAGACCGGGTTCGACATCGAGGCGTCCCAGAGCGGCGGGACCTACGCCGCGCTCGCCACGGCCGCAGCCGGGGCGACGAGCCACACGCACACGGCCCCTGACCCCTCGAAGACGTGGACCTACCGCGTGCGCTCCAAGACGGCCTCGCTGTCGAGCGCGTGGGCCGTCTCGAACACGGTCCAGCTTCTCACCAACCCGCTCGCGCCGTCTGAGGTCTCTGTGCCCGCCCTTCTGGACGGGGCGGAGGCCGCATCCCTGACGTGGCGGCACAACCCCGCCGACGGGACGGCGCAGACGGCCCACGAGGTCCATCACCGCCTCACGGGAGCGGCGGAGTGGACGCCGCTGGCCACGACCATCCCGAAGCTCAACGCCACCGCGACGCTCACCATCGCCTCGCCGTGCGTCGTGACCGCCACGGCTTACGGCCTGGCGACCGGCGACGCGGTGCGGTTCACCACCACGGGCGCGCTGCCCACCGGCGTCACGCCGGGCGTGTGGTATTGGGCCGTCCGGATGAACGCCGACACCTTCAGCCTCGCGGCGACCCACGCGAACGCGGTCGCCACGCCCGCGATCACCATCGCCACGAGCGGCACGCAGTCCGGCGTGCACACCGCGACCTCGGCGATGGCCGCGTCGGGCATCATCCAGAGCCGGGAGTTCCCGGCGGGCACGCTCACCAACGGCAAGACCCACGAGATCAGGGTCCGCACGTGGGGCCAGTACGCCGTGGTCCCCGCCCACTCGCCCTGGTCGCCGGCGGTGTCGGTCCATGCGACCGCACGCCCGGTCGTCACGATGCAGACGCCGACCGCCGCACAGGTCCTGCCGACCTCAAGCCTGACGGTCACGTGGACCTACCACGACCCCGAGGGCACGGCGCAGACGGCGTTCACTGTGACACTGCAAGACGGCGCTGGGGTCGTGCTGTGGACGGCGCAGACGGCGGGGGCCGCCACATCTTTCACCATCCCGTACGCGTTGGCCGACGGGGGGTCCTACAAGGTGTTCGTGACTGCCTCCGACGGTCCCGGCCTGTGGTCCTTCATACAGGAAAGGAACTTCACGGTTCAATACGCGAAGCCCATGACGCCGACGCTCGCGGTGACCTTCGAAGCAGCCACAGGCTCCGCCCAGGTCCAGATCACGAACCCGTCCCCCGTGGCCCCGGCCCCGGTCGTGACCCACAACGAGCTTTGGCGGTCCGCGGGCTCAGGGACCCCGGAGCTGGTGGCCGGGAACGTGCCGCCGAACGGCACGGTGACCGACCGCATACCGGCGATCGGGGCGGTCAACACCTATTTCGTCCGCGCTTGGTCGGCCACCCCCTCCATGGCGGTGAGCGCCACGGCGGCGCTCGACGTGCCGGCCGGCGCGTACTGCCACTTCAATTGGGGCGCCGGATGGTCCCAGCACGCGAGGCTCGCCTCCAACCTCGGCTTCGGCAGCGACGTCACGCCGGACCAGCGTTACTACCAGTTCGCGGGGCGGCATCACCCCGTGATGTTTTCGGGCGCCGCGCGCGCCCACACGATCGCGTGCTCGGCGGACCTCCATGACGACCCAGCGGCCGAAACCGCGTTCGA
>Ga0208733_100602_pt1 | contig 14423 bp, 10 predicted proteins | sample SubbioR11Jul_8B1_FD_184816 | JGI IMG/M metagenome (GOLD analysis project Ga0208733, IMG submission 184816) | Serpentinite rock and fluid subsurface biosphere microbial communities from McLaughlin Reserve, California, USA - CR11Jul_8B1 (SPAdes) | ecosystem: Environmental > Terrestrial > Deep... | reverse complement strand
GAGAATTCCCAGATGTTGGTGGATTGCGCAATGGGGCGCACCCCAGCCGACCTGGTAATTCGCAATGGCCGCTGGGTGTGTGTCCAATCCGGAGAAATCATACCGGCGACCGATATCGCTGTCATCCATGAAAGAATTGCCTACGTTGGTCCAGATGCCCGATACACCATCGGTCCAGATACCAAAATCATCGATGCGCAAGACCGGTATATGTGCCCTGGTTTATTAGATGGGCATATGCATGTAGAATCCGGGATGTTGACGGTGACCGAATTCGTGCGGGCTGCAGCCCCGCGTGGTACAACAGGGATGTTTATCGATCCCCATGAAATTGCCAATGTATTCGGATTGAACGGTGTGCGGTTAATGGTAGATGAAGCTAACCTACAACCCGTGCACGTGTTGGTGCAAATGCCGTCGTGTGTCCCTTCGGCTCCGGGAATGGAAACCCCGGGAGCAGCTATTGGACCGCAAGAAGTTGCCGAAGCGATGAGTTGGCCTGGGGTCATTGGTTTAGGAGAGATGATGAATTTTCCTGGGGTGTTTAACGGGGACACCTCTGTTCATTCCATATTGGCTGAGACTCGTAAAGCGAATAAAGTGATCGGCGGCCACTTTGCTTCGCCTGATTTAGGGCGGACTTTTCATGGTTATGTGGCTGGCGGGCCTGAGGACGATCACGAAGGGACGACAAAGGAAGATGCGATACAACGTGTGCGCCAGGGCATGAAAGTGATGATGCGCTATGGTTCAGCCTGGCACGACGTGGCTGCACAGGTTACTGCGGTAACAGAAATGGGACTTGACCCGCGCAATTTTTTGCTTTGCACCGATGATTCACATTCTGCAACTTTGATCCAAGATGGACACATGGACCGGGTTGTGCGGCATGCCATAGCCCAAGGACTTAAACCCCTTACAGCCATACAAATGGCAACCCTCAATACCGCCCAACATTTTGGATTGACCCGCGATATGGGGATGATCGCCCCTGGCCGGTACGCAGATATCGTCCTAACATCCGATTTAGCGAACTTTGGCGCGGACCTTGTGATTGCCAAAGGGAACCTGATTGCCGAAAATGGGCAGATGCTGGCCAACCTTGTTGAGTTCCCTTACCCCGATTGGGCTACTCGATCGATACGATTGAAACGTCCGCTGGAAAAAGATGATTTTATGATCCCAGCGCCCGCGCTTAAGACCGAATTTGTAATTGCCAATGTGATCGGGGTAATCGAAAACCAGGCCCCAACCCGGCACTTACGGCTTGCTGTGCCCGTATTTGACCAAAGAGTCCGGTTGAATGGCACAGAGGATATTGCCCTGGCAGCCCTTGTCGAGCGCCATAAAGCGTCCGGACGCGTTCAAGTCGGGCTAGTTTCTGGATTCGGATTTACCGAAAAGTGTGCACTCGCCACTACGGTTGCTCATGACAGCCACCATTTAATTGTTGTAGGGACCGATGAAACCATGATGGCGCAAGCAGCCAACGAATTGGCTGAATGTGGGGGTGGTCAAATTGTGATCAAAGATGGCAAAGTGGTCGGTAAGGTGTCCCTTCCGATAGCCGGGCTGATGTCGAACCGGCGCGCAGAGCTCGTTGCTGAGGAAGCAGCCACGGTATTGGAGGGGTTTCGGCTGTGTGGATGCAGGTTGAACAACCCCAACATGCAATTGAGTTTGCTTGGATTAGTTGTCATTCCGGAATTACGGATTTCCGACCAGGGATTGGTGGACGTAACTCGGTTTGCATTTGTGCCGGTAATCGAATCAGAAATGTGAGGAGAAACCTAATGGCAGATAATCTACATCCCTACCAGCGATTATCAACAGAACTTGCAGATCTCATTGCCCGAACCGAACCTGGCGAACGGTTGCTATCAGAACCGGCTTTAGCCAAACAATTAGGTGTTTCAAGGGCAACCTTACGCGAGGCGATGCGAGCATTTGAAGGGCAAGGCTTGATCCGTCGCCGTCAGGGTATCGGCACTTTTGTGGTAAGTCACAAACAGGTGATCGAGAGCGGATTGGAAGTTTTACAAAGTATCGAATCGCTGGCTGAAAAAATACAATTACCGGTTTCAATGGGTGATTTAAAAATCCGCCAAATTTTCGCCGATACGAGCTTAAGCGAAAAACTTCGGGTTATCGAAGGCGCAGAGTTGATCGAAGTAAAGCGTGTGATTCGGGCCGAGGGACGTTCGGTAGCATTTTTGGTGGACATTCTTCCGGAAAAAGTTCTCATATCCTCCGATTTAGAAGAGGGCTTTACCGGGTCGGTCCTGGATTTGCTCCTAAAAAGAGGCGCCATTACCCTGATGAACTCTTTCACGGAAATCAATGCCGTGGCTGCCACATCCGATATTGCGCGGTTGTTGGAAATTCAGCGTGGGGATGTGTTGTTGATGTTCCAGGCCTATTTATATGACGATGCCGGCAGGGTGGTTGACTTTTCACAAAGCTATTTCTTGCCGGGATATTTTCGTTTCCATGTTGTGCGCCGGGTTGGTTTGCTTTCTGGCGCAGCAAAGAATAATGATTGACCCAGGAGGTAAAAGGGTATTGAGTTGATGGTGTAAATAATTACTTAACGAGTTGGAAAAAAATAAAGGATGAATGGGTAAACCGAAGGGTTGCCTAAATTCGAATAACACAAAACCAAAGAGAACAAAATTCAATGGAGAAAAAAAATGCGTAGTTTTGCTGGTCGTGACATATTGTCTTTGAAAGAATTTGAACGTCAAGAGTTCTATCACGTATTCGAAGTAGCCCGTAAGATGGAAGATATCGTCCGGGCGCGGAAAAATGTTGATATGTGCGCCGATAAAACCATGGTGACGGCATTTTATCAACCGAGCACCCGCACCCGTTTGGCACATGAAGCGGGCATGCACCGTCTGGGTGGGCACGTAACCGGTTTTTCGGATGCAAAAATGACCCGCGCCGGTGACTGGTATCAGGAATCGATTAAAGACACAGTCAAAATGTTGGAATTCTACGGAGACCTGATCGTTATGCGCCATTTTCAGCAGGGTGCTCCCCACGAAGCTGCAAAATGGGCTTCTATTCCGATCATCAATGGTGGTGATGGCTGGGGTGAACACCCAACCCAGATCTTGACCGATCTATATACCGTTTTACGCGAAAAAGGACGGATCGATGGGTTGAATTGGCTTGCAGTTGGCGATATGCGCATGCGCACGATGCACTCACTCGGCTATGCTATGTCCCAATTTGATTGCCCGATCACCTTTGTTTCGCCCCCAGACATGTCATTGACTAAGGAATTCAAAGCTGAACTCACGGAGTACGCAGTCAATTTCCGTGAGGTCGAGCATGTAGAACAGGCCATCGCCGATGCGGATGTCATCCTGGTTGAGCCGGTTGTTCAACCGGATTACACCAAAGCTCGCGACGAGCGCGGTGATCAAGTTGGAGGAACCCCCTCTAATTATAAAATTACCCGCGAATTGTTGACCACCAAAGCCAAATCGGATGCCATTCTGCTGCACTCCCTGCCCCGTATGGATGAAATTCCTGCAGATGTGGATATTACCCGCTGGTCACGCTACTGGCAGGAAGCCTACAACGGTGTTGTGATGCGTATGGCATTGATCGCCCTCGTATTGGGCAAAATGGAATAAAACCGGCACTGCCGAACAAATTTTTGGAGGAAATATGCAGACCTATCTACACGGTCGAGACTTAATCGGCGATCTGGATTTCTCGAAAGAGGAAGTTGAAACTGTTTTAGATGTTGCCTTTGATTTAAAGCGCAAACGTGCCCTGAAAGAATTAACCCCGTATCTGCGCGATAGAGTGTTAGCGATGCTGTTCTTCTTTAGCAGCACGCGCACCCGCGGTTCCTTCGAGGCCGGTATGGCCCACTTAGGTGGCCATGCTGCTTTTATTGAAAGCCGCACCACCCAGATTTCGCATGGTGATACCCCCAAAGAGATTGGTGAGATCTTTGGCCGATATTTCGATGGAATCGCGATTCGCCACGTGGATTGGGGAATCGGCAATGGCTACATCAATGCGGTGGCTAAGGCTTCGCGGGTACCGGTGCTCAACATGCAATGTGATGTTTACCACCCGTTCCAATGCCTGGCAGACCTGATGACCATAGTAGAAAAAAAGGGCCGCGATCTGCGCCGTAAAAAAATGGTCGTTTCCTGGGCTTATGCGGCTTCTTACCAAAAACCGATGTCGGTTCCGCAATCTCTGGTTGTGCAGATGCCGCGTTTTGGTATGGATGTTGTCCTGGCACACCCACCCGAGTTCAAATTGATGCCAGAGGTGATGGAAATGGCCCGGGAGCAGGCCAAAAAGTTCGGCACCGGCTTCGAGGTCGTCGAAGATATGGAAGAAGCCTTTAAGGATGCCGACATCATTTACGCCAAATCGTGGGGTGCGATGGTTCATACCCCCGATGCGAACCAGGGGGCCGAAATCATCAAGAAATATGCCCATTGGATTACCGACGAACGGAAAATGGGGTTAGCCAAAGAGGATGCGATCTATATGCACCCGTTGCCGGCTGACCGCAACATCGAAGTTACCGATGCGGTCATGGATGGCCCACAGTCCGTGGTTTATGATGAAGCTGAAAACCGGATGCATGCGCAGTCTGCGGTTATGGCCCTGACAATGGGTTAAATCTATTAGAACTCCGAGAGGAAATGATTCAATGAAAAAGAAAGTTGCAGTTGTTGCAATTGGTGGCAATTCGCTGATCAAAGATAAGAATCACCAAACTGTTGAAGATCAGTACGAAGCTGCCAAGGAAACCGCTTATCATATCGTCGATATGATCGAAGCTGGCTGGGATGTTGCCGTTGGCCATGGGAATGGTCCACAGGTTGGTTTCATTCTGAGCCGTTCAGAAATAGCTCACAAAACTGCCGGTATGCACGAGGTGCCCTTAGATGTGTGCGGGGCTGACAGTCAGGGTGCGATTGGATATGCTTTGCAGCAGAATATTCAAAACGAATTGAAAAAACGCGGTATCAACAAACAAGTCGTGACGGTGGTTACCCAAGTACGGGTGGATGCGAAAGACAAAGCTTTCCAGAACCCGACCAAACCAATTGGCGGTTTCATGGATGAACCCGAGGCCAAGCAGCGGGAAAAAGATCAGGGTTGGAATATTGTAGAAGATTCTGGCCGTGGTTGGCGACGGGTTGTAGCATCTCCGCTTCCCGAAGAAGTTGTCGAATTGGATGCGGTAAAAACATTGATTAATGCCGGCATGACGGTCATCACGGTCGGAGGTGGCGGTATTCCTGTTGTGCGCAATGACCAAGGTGATCTGGTTGGAACGGCCGCTGTGATCGATAAGGACTTCGCCAGCAGCCTTCTAGCCCGTGAAATCAACGCCGACTTAATGGTTATTTCGACCGCTGTCGAAAAAGTGGCCTTGAATTTTGGTAAACCTAACGAAAAGTGGCTGGACCGTATTACTCTGGCTGAGGCCAAGCAGTATCTGGCAGAAGGCACTCATTTTGCGAAAGGTTCCATGGCTCCAAAAATCCAGGCAGTCATATGGTTCTTGGAAGCCGGTGGAAAACAAGCATTGATCACCAACCCAGAAAATATTGGCCGGGCTCTCAAAGGTGAAACGGGGACCTGGATCGTCCAATAACTTTTTTTACAATGGAGCGGTCGCCTGACCGCTCCATTGTGCTCCCCCAATCCTTGTTAGCCCGAAGATCATTCAATTCGCAATCTATAAAAAACCTTTCTATAACAGTTTTAATTGTACCTTTCTAAGAATAAGGTAAAATAAGCTTGGGGTCGGAATATTTTTGCTTATTCCGGCGATTATAGTTTCCAAAGTTTCAGATGAGATTTTGGTAATAACTCAACATCCACGTATAAGGAAGGAGGCCGAATAAGGAATTGGGTAAAAGTTGTCCCTATTTTGACCCTTACTGTTTAATCTCTACCCAAACTGTGTCCAAAACAATATAAATGGAGGAAAAAAATGAAGTCCAAAAGCTTGTGGATTCTAACGAGCCTGTTAATCATTTCCGCGCTAATATTAGCTGCTTGCCAACCGGCTCCCACGCCGACAGAAGCGCCACCACCGCCGGTTGAACAACCTACGCTGCCGCCAGCTGAACCGGTACAACCCGAAGAACCGGTAGTCCCACCTGCCGAACCAGAGGAATTCATCTTCGGTATGCTCCTGGTAGGTCCCTACAATGACCTTGGCTGGAGCCAGACTCACTATGAAGGCGGAAGATATGTCGAACAACAACTGCCCGGGGCGAGGATGATCTATATTGACAAAGTAAACCCATCAGCCCGGCCAGGCACTACTCCAGCCATGCTTGCTGAAGAGTTGGTGGCTCAGGGTGCCCAGTTGGTTATTTTCAACTCGGATGATCAAAAAGACAGCTCGGTTGACTTTGCCCTTGCAAATCCGGATATACCCGTCATTCATGCCTCGGGTGACACCTCTTGGGAAGAAGGTGTAAATTTCGTCGATTTGCCGAAATATGGCAATACGATGAGTGAAATGGAAGTCGGTCGGTTTATTGCCGGCTGTGTGGCTGCGATGACAACCCAAACCGGAAGAATCGGATATCTTGGCCCACTCATCAACGACGAAACCCGCCGGTTGGCTGTTTCAGCTTACCTGGGTGCGAGACACTGCTACGAAAAATATGCCGAAAAGAATCCCGATGACCTGGAATTCCGCGTGACATGGATCGGTTTCTGGTTCCATATCCCCGGTGTTACTACAGATCCTACCATGGTGGCGGATGAGTTCTTCAACGCTGGTTATGACGTGGTCATGTCCGCCATTGACACCCCTGAAGCATTGGTTCAGGCCAGCTCACATGCTGCTGGTGGCGCGCAAGTTTGGGCATTGGGTTATGGGAACCCAGCAGGCTGCGCTGCAGCACCTGAAATCTGCCTCGGTGTGCCGGTTTACAATTGGGGACCGGCTTACTTACGAGGTGTTAGAGCAGCCATGGAAGGTACCTTTACTTCCTTCTTTGAGTGGCCAGGCCCGGATTGGAATAATATCAACGACCCCCATACCTCGGCGGTTGGTTTCGTGAAAGGCGAAGCGCTCAGCCCAGAAGCAAGTGAGGTTGTGGATCAATTCATCGCTGAACTTGCTGGTGGGTTAAACCTCTTCGTTGGACCACTCAATTTTCAAGATGGAACCCCCTGGTTGGCAGATGGTGAAGTTGCTACCGACCTGCAAATCTGGTACCTTGGACAATTATTAGAAGGTATGGAAGGTCAGAGCGTACCTGAAGGCAACTAGGCTTCAATTTGCAACTAGTTGTCCATTTTCCATGGTGATTTAGTGCTCTAAAAATGGAAAAAGATAGGGGCGGTCGTTCGTACCGCCCCTATCTAAACCCCTGGTGTATAACGGTTTCAATGAGATAGGCGCATGAATGTTGAGTTGAAAAATATCCATAAACGTTTTGGGGCAGTGCATGCCAATAATGGCATTTGCATGGTGATGGAATCCGGAAAGATTCAGGGGATTTTAGGTGAGAACGGCGCGGGTAAGAGTACCTTGATGAAAATTTTATCAGGGTATTATCATGCTGACGAAGGTGAAATTCGACTGGATGGGCGACCGATAAAAATCGATTCGCCATCGGATGCGATTAATCACGGGATTGGTATGCTGCACCAAGATCCTTTAGATTTTCCACCGATGACGGTCCTGGATAATTTGATCATAGGCCAGGTTGGCGGTATTTTCCCTAAACGGAAAAAGGTGTTGGGTGAATTTTTAGAATTACAGCAGAAATTCGATTTTAATCTTAATCCTGAATCGTATATCGACACCCTCACAGTGGGCGAACGGCAACAATTGGAGATTTTACGGCTCTTGTGGTTGGGAGCCCGGGTGCTGATTTTGGACGAGCCTACCACTGGCATCAGCGCTGCACAAAAAGAAAAATTGTTTGAAACCTTGAAGATTTTGGCCGGCCAAGGGATGACCTTGATATTTGTATCTCACAAATTGGAGGACGTGGAATTTCTCTGCGACCGGATTGCTGTTTTTCGTACCGGCAACCTGGTGGGCGAGTGCGAACCTCCTTATCAAACCGATGCTTTGGTCGAAATGATGTTTGGGCGAGTAGTAAGCCTGGATGAGAAAAAGAAACTGGAAACCTCTGAGGTTTGCTTTGAATTTAAACAATTGTCAATCGAAGATTACCGGCTGGAAATCCGAGGTATAAACTTAAAAATTCAACGGGGAGAAGTGATCGGATTGGCTGGAATGGAAGGTTCCGGACAGTCGCAATTCATCCGCACCTGTGCCGGGTTGATCCGACCTGTTAATGGAGAGATCGAGTTGGGCGGTAAACGAATTACTGGTAAACCCTATCACCATTTTATGGATTTGGGCATCGCTTATGTCCCTGCCTCGCGACTGGAGGAAGGATTAATTCCGGGGCTCTCCTTAACCGACCACTTCGTTCTGGCAGAAAAGCAGAATGGCTTTTTGATCAATCGCGAAAAAGCACAATTGTTGACAAGCCAAAGAATTAAGGATTTTAATATCAAAGGCACGCCATCCAGCATTGTGGAATCTCTTTCTGGTGGGAACCAGCAGCGAACTCTATTGGCTTTGTTGCGAACCCCGGTTAATTTGATGCTGTTAGAGCACCCGACGCGCGGATTGGATATCGAGTCGTCGATTTGGGTTTGGAGTAAGCTCAAAGACCGCTGTAAGCATGGCACGGGTGTTCTATTTATTTCCTCAGATTTGGAGGAAATCCTCCATTACTCCGACCGAATAATGGTCTTTTTTGGTGGTAAAGTCTCTGCTCCTTTGGAGGCGCAGCACACAACCGTCGATCAACTCGGTCAATTGATTGGCGGTAAAGGATTTTAATCCAACTGGTTGACTTGGAGCACTTATGTTTAAAACTGGATTGAATTGGGTGAATTTGGGATTTCGAGGGCTGGCAATATTACTGGCATTGGTTTTTGCAACTCTGGTAATGGTATTTTCCCAAGCACCACCCTTAGAAGCTTATAGGCACATTATAGCTGGAAGTGTTGGAACGACGGTAAGAATCACCAATGTTCTGGTAGTCTGGACACCCTTAATTATGGCGACTGCCGGGTTGTTATTAACTTTTACTGCCGGCTTATGGAACATTGGAATAGAGGGCCAAATAACCCTCGGGGCGATCTTCTCTACCTGGGCATTGCGTCTGCTGCAATACAGCGATTTACCGCCTGCTCTGATTATGTTCGCCGGAGTTATTGCCGGAGCCTTGGGCGGGATGATTTGGGCTTCTATGGTTGGTCTACTAAAAATATTTGGCAATGTCAATGAAATTTTTGGCGGTCTGGGTTTAAATTTTGTAGCCACCGCCTTGACCATTTGGCTGATATTCGGTCCATGGAAACGTCCAGGTGTCGGCTCGATGAGCGGGACGGAACCTTTCCCAACCGAATTGTGGTTCCCCGTATTTTTAGATTATCGGTTAAGTTTATGGTCTTTGGGAATGGGGGTTGCAGCGATTATCCTTGTGTATTTTTTGCTCAAAGGGACCTATTTCGGGTTACGTTTGAAAGCAGTCGGACGGAACAGCCGGGCAGCTTTCTTAATGGGCATCCCGACCACCCGCTATTTAATGCTCTCCTTTTTGCTTTGTGGCGCTCTGGCAGGATTGGCAGGGGCAACCCAAGTTCTGGGAGTTTATTACCGCTTGATACCTGCAATTTCCTCCGGTTATGGATTTTTAGGGCTGTTGGTAGCCATGCTGATTAATTACCAGGTCTTGTGGGTTGCGCCGGTGGCATTCTTTTTTGCTGCCCTAAATATCGGCAGTATTCAGCTCCCCATTGTACTTAAGCTGGACTCGACGCTCTCCGGAGTGTTGCAGGGAGCCCTGGTGTTATTCGTGCTGATAATGGAAGGCGTCCGCCGGCGCTTGATCCGAGATCGATAAGGTATTGCGATGGAACCTCAATTAATTTTTATTGGTCTGGCAGGAATTTTGGGGGCATCTGCGCCGATCATATTTGCTGTCGTCGGTGAAACGATCACCGAACGGGCCGGGGTAATTAACCTTTCCTTGAATGGGACGATCCTGCTTACTGCCATGGGCGGTTTTGCGGTGGCGGTAACCTTTGACAGCCTGTGGTTAGGGTTTTTGGCAGGGGCAATCATTGGGGCCTTGGTCGCCCTGGTGGTAGCCTTCTCCAGTATCACCTTAAAACAATCACAGGTTGCGGTTGGGTTTATTTTGGCGATGTTGGGCCGAGATTTGGCCTATTTCTTGGGTAGTCCGATCATGGGGCTTCGAGGACCACGGGTACCCGCCCTACCGATACCCATACTTGTGGACATCCCAATAATTGGCCCAATTTTCTTTAATCAAAATTTGCCAACCTATGTAAGTTTTCTGTTAATTGTGCTTGCCTATTTTTATATCTTTAAGACGCGCCCAGGGTTAATGCTGCAAGGGATTGGTGAACGACCAGCGACCGCCTATGTCCGCGGGGCAAATGTCAACATGAGGCGTTACCTCTACACAATTATCGGAGGTGCTTTGGTTGGTCTGGCAGGCCCGGTGTTTTCACTCAGTGTAAAGGCTGGTTGGAAGGGAACAATCTCCGGTTTGGATGGCTTTGGATGGATTGCCTTAGCGATTGTGATCTTTGGAGGTTGGAACCCCATACGGGCAGCATTTGGGGTTTATTTATTCGGTTTATTACAATGGTTGGGGTTGGTGCTTCAGCCAAGCTTACCGAATATTCCGTCGCAAGTATTGCAGGTAGCGCCTTTTCCGTTGATGATTCTCACCTTGCTTTTGGTCAATATCGGTAACGCCGAATGGGTGGACCGCTTTTTGGCGAGTTTGCCGGATGCTACCCGTCATTTTCTGGCAAAACTTCTCCGGTCGCTTCGTACTTCCCCTCCAGCTTCTTTGGGCGTACCGTTTGAAAACGAGTAGATCTACAATACATCTAATTTCCCAATAAGGATGAAATACTAACCACTATGCCTAAATTTATCGGATTTCGATGCTCGATATGCCAGACCGAATATGCGCCAGGGGAAGTTACTTATACCTGCCCGAACGATGGCGGAAACCTGGATGTCGTTTTGGATTATGCCTCGATCAAACAGAAATATGAGATCAATGATATTGTCTCCAGGTCCGATTTTTCTTTATGGCGTTATCTACCCCTTTTGCCAGTTGACGATCCGGGTGGGGAAGGTACACCTTTGCGAATGGCGGGGTGGACGCCGACCTATTATTCCACCCGGTTGGCTGAAAAATTAGGTTTGAAAAACCTATGGATAAAAGATGAAAGTCGTAACCCAACCGCTTCTTTCAAAGATCGAGCCTCATCGATTGTGGTTGCACGCGCTCGTCAAATTTCTGCCGAGGTCGTGGTTGCCGCTTCAACTGGTAATGCGGGTGCGGCTTTAGCCGGTATGGCTGCGGCTATCGGACAGAAAGCAATTATTTTCGCACCCAAAACCGCTCCTCCAGCCAAAGTAGCTCAATTGCTGGTTTATGGCGCACAAGTGATTCTTGTAGATGGAAATTATGACTCCGCATTCGACTTGACAATCCAGGCTGCTTATGAATTTGGCTGGTACTGCCGAAACACAGGATTTAATCCCTTTACAGCCGAAGGGAAGAAAACAGCCGCCTATGAAATTTGGGAAAGTTTGATTTTAAATTTACCCAAGATTTATAAACCTCTTTGTATATTTATTCCAGTTGGGGATGGAAATATCATCTCTGGAATTCACAAAGGTTTTAAAGATTTAATATCCCTGGGTTGGTTGGAACAATCGCCCCGAATTTTCGGGATTCAATCTGAAAAATCGGCCGCTATTGCAAACGCCTATTTTAAAGGCACCGAGAAGATCGAACCGGTGGATGCGACCACGATTGCGGACAGCATCTCGGTTAATTTTCCTCGCGATGGTGTGCGTGCTGTCCGAGCCGCCCGTCAGACCGGAGGGGAATATATCACGGTACCGGATGAAGAAATTATTGCAGGGATTGCAGAATTTGGTCGATTGGGCATTTTTGCCGAACCTGCCGGCGCTACCGCTCTAGCCGGCTTGAAAAAAGCCGTTGCCAGCGGGAAGATTGGTCCAGAAGATCCGGTATTGGTGTTAAATACCGGCAGTGGCCTGAAGGACATCCGGGCTGCCATGCAATCTGTTGCGGCCGCTCCGATTATCGAGCCGACGATGAAAGCCTTAAAACAACATTTGGGTGTCTGAACCTTCCAATTTCATCTCATTCAGACGAAAGTGTCGATTTATGGAGCCAACCTTCTCGATCATTGCACCGATATATAACGAGGCCTGTTGTATTCGGGAATTGTATGACCGGATAACCGAGGTCATGGACCGCACCGAAGAACCGTGGGAAATTCTCTTAATAAATGACGGCTCGGTGGATGATTCAGCCCAAATCATTCGCGATCTTGCGCAGCAAGACGAGCGTGTCCGCCCAGTTCTGTTTGCACGCAATTTTGGCCACCAGATTGCGGTAACCGCCGGGTTGGATTATTCGCGAGGGCAGGCGGTGATCATTATCGACTCGGACCTTCAAGATCCACCAGAAGTGATCCTGGAATTGGTCGAAAAATGGCGGGCAGGTTATGAGGTCGTCTACGCCGTGCGAGCTGAACGCGAGGGTGAAAGCGCATTTAAAAAATTCACTGCTGCTCTTTTCTACCGGATCATCCACAGTATCACCGATGTAAAAATACCAATGGATACGGGTGATTTTCGCTTGATGGATCGAAAAGTTGTCAATGTAATGAACCAGATGCGCGAGCATCACCGCTTTTTAAGAGGGATGTCGGCCTGGGTTGGGTTTCGGCAAACCGGTGTGGAATATAAACGGGCTGCCCGTTTTGCCGGTGAAACCAAATACCCCTTCCGGAAAATGCTGCGCCTGGCTCTCACCGCAATCACCGGTTTTTCTTATTTTCCCCTGCAGGTTGCGACGTACTTGGGTTTTATTGCCGCTGGTATCGCGCTTATAGCAATTCCATTCGTCATCGTGATGCGTGCGGTTCAAACCCAGGCATTTATCGGACAAGCCACTACCCTGATAGCCGTCCTCTTCTTTGGCGGTGTTCAATTAATTTGTCTGGGCATTTTAGGGGAATATATCGGCCGGATTTATGACGAAACCAAAGGCAGGCCGCTGTATATTGTCAGCGAAAGTCCTGAGGATTTTAAAAATAATCATCAACCATTAAAAAAGGAGCAAATTCATGGCAAAAATTGATTTAACTGTTATAGCCGAACGGCAAGCACGAGCTATGGCGCGGGTTAAAGAAAAAAATATCATCATTCCGACTTACGCACAAATGAAGAATCCGGATTTGATCCCTGCCAAAGTTAAAGAAGACCTGAGGAATATTGGTTTATGGGATGTCCACCCACGCAATCTTTTTAGAATTAGCTGGAAGAATCAGCCCGTCATGAAGGGTGGCGCATTTGGTGAAGTAAATTATGTGGAGCTGCCATCCAGCTTGACCGGTGTACCAGCCCGAGTGATCGGTCTTGTTGGTAAGTGGTTTCCGACGGGGGCCCATAAAGTTGGAGCAGCGTTCAGTTGCCTGGTGCCACGGTTGGTGACCGGACAGTTCGACCCGACCACCCAAAAAGCGGTCTGGCCTTCCACCGGTAATTACTGCCGCGGTGGTGCGTACGACTCGGCTTTATTAGGGTGCCAATCCATCGCGATTTTACCCGAAGGAATGAGCAAGGAGCGTTTCGAATGGCTTTCGAAGATCGCCGGTGAAGTCATTGCTACCCCAGGGTCGGAATCGAATGTGAAAGAAATTTTTGATAAATGTTGGGAGTTGCGAAATTCCGGCCAGGATCTGATGATCTTCAACCAGTTCGAGGAATTTGGCAATTACCTGTGGCATTATGACGTGACAGGTCATGCGATGGAAGAAGTTCTGAAGCGAGAATTAGGGCCTAAGGATCAATATCGTGGGGTGGCTTTGACGACCGGTTCAGCCGGGACGATTGCTTGTGGAGATTATTTGAAGCAACTTTTCCCAACCAGTGTTATTGTCGCCAGTGAAGCGCTGCAATGTCCCACCTTACTCCAAAATGGTTTTGGCTCCCACCGCATCGAAGGCATCGGCGACAAACATGTGCCGTGGATTCATAACGTCAAAAATTCGGACATGGTTGTGGCCATCGATGATCATTCGGTCGTTAATATTCTACGCTTGTTTAATGAGCCATCCGGGAAGGAATATTTAGTCAAGAAAGGCGTTTCGACCGAGTTGGTGGAAAACCTTAATCTGTTCGGCTTCTCGGGTATCGCGAATATGCTTTCGGCAGTCAAGGCGGCTAAATATTATGAAATGGGCGAAAACGATGTTATGTTGTTCGTTTTAACCGATTCGATGGAACT